>Ga0068714_10002722_pt1 | contig 22228 bp, 15 predicted proteins | sample MTBNYHSulfiMetaG_FD_62988 | JGI IMG/M metagenome (GOLD analysis project Ga0068714, IMG submission 62988) | Enrichment culture microbial communities from rom New York Harbor, USA that are MTBE-degrading - MTBE-NYH (New York Harbor Sulfidogenic)... | ecosystem: Environmental > Aquatic > Marine >... | reverse complement strand
TGCACCTATGAAGCCTTCGCACGCAACACCGAAAGGTTCCTTTTAAGAACCGAGCCTTACCTCAAAGATCCGATCATAGAACCGATCGGTATCGAACTGAAAATTGCCGATTTTAGGCTGACCGCCACAATCAGTGACGTTTATGCAGGAAGGCTCATCCATTATCGCTACGCCAGACTCAGGCCGGTCGATCACTTGCGGCTGTGGCTGCATCACCTGGCTTTGAGCGCCGCTTTTCCTGCGACCGGTTTCCACAGCTGCTTGATCGGACTGCCCGCAAACCGTAAAGAGGAATGGACATCTTTTGAATACTCCTCACCGGCGGCTGCCGCCTCGGAGCTGCTTGAAGGCCTTCTGGACATCTATTGGCAGGGGCTGGTGAGGCCGGTTCATTTCTTCCCCAAATCATCCTGGGCATATGCCGCAGAATTGCTGAAAAAACCCGGCTCCACAGAGTCGGCCCTTAGGAAAGCGGCAAGCGAATGGAAGGGGAGCGATTTTTCCGTCGGGGAACAGGATAATCCTTACTATGAGCTCTGCTTTCGCTACACGGACCCGGTTGATGAGGAGCTCCAGGCTCTGGCCGATCGGGTGTACCGTCCTCTCTTGTCTCACCAGAGAGAGGCAAAGGGATAGGCAAATGCTTTTTCGCCTTTGTACAGCATCCACCCAAAACGGGGTTGCTTCCCGGCATCGGAACGGCTCTGATAGAATAATTGAGGCGTGATGAGCGCGATTCAAGAATTTGATCTTTTGCACAGCCCCCTGGAACGCTCCAACCTCATAGAGGCAAGTGCCGGAACCGGGAAAACCTATACGATTACGGCGCTTTACGTGCGTCTGCTGCTGGAAAAGAAGCTTTCCGTCGAGCGGATTCTGGTGGTGACCTTTACCGAAGCCGCTACCGGAGAACTGCGGGAAAGGATTCGCGATAAGCTTAAAGATGCGGTTGATACTCTATCCGGGAGGAAAAACGATGATGCTCTCCTGAACGCACTGGCGGCTCAATACAGTCATTCGCAGCTGGCCGTCGAATGGCTCAAGTCCGCTATCCGGGATTTTGATCAGGCTGCCATTTTCACCATTCATGGCTTCTGCCGGCGCATTTTGCACGAAAGCGCCTTTGAGAGCGGCAGCCTGTTCGATACCGAGCTCATCACCGACCAGCAGGAATTCAAACGGGAAATCGTAGAGGATTTCTGGCGAAAGAGCTTCTATCGCACCTCGCCTCTTTTTTTCCACTACGCTGCCGGCAGGAATGTCAGCCCGGCGAGCCTGCTCTCATCACTCGGAAACAGATTGGGCCAGCCCCTTTTGAAGGTTATTCCGGCACCTGAAATCCCCGACACCACGCATGCGGAGAAAGCGTTCCGGGATTGTTTTGCCGAGCTGGCCAGTGCCTGGGCCGGCGTGAAGGATGAGATCGCCGAGATATTTTCAAGCCATGCGGGACTAAACCGGACGCAGTACAAGATCGCCAACATCTCAGCATGGCTGCAGGCGATGGAGGGCTATCTGAGCGCTGACGGGATTGAGCCGGAGCTGTGTGCGGACTTCGAGAAGTTCACTGCCAATAAAATCAGTAAGGCCATGAGAAAGGGCCACCCGCCGCCCGAGCACCGGTTTTTTCAACTGTGCGAGCAGCTAAGCAATGCCCAACGGGAGTTGGCTGCACTTTTCGAGCAGCGCCTGCTGGGTCTCAAGAGCGCCCTGTTCGCTTTTGCCAAAAAAGAGCTCGGCAGCAGAAAGCGGGACAAGAACGTCCAGTCCTTCGACGACCTTTTGCTCAACCTTTATTCAGCGCTGCAGCAGAAGGGAGGCCATGAGCTTGCCGGCGCCGTCAGAGCGAAATATTCAGCTGCGCTGATTGACGAGTTTCAGGATACCGATCCCATTCAATACGCGATCTTTAAACAGATTTTCGATGACGCGAATTCAATCCTTTTCTTGATCGGCGACCCGAAACAGGCCATCTATGGATTCCGCGGCGCCGACATCTTTGCCTACATGGAAGCGGCCCATTCGGTGCAAAGCCGCTATACGCTCGGCAAGAACTGGCGATCCGATCCTGCTCTTATCGCAGCAATCAATGCGATTTTTTCCAGATCCAAAAGACCTTTCATTTATGACCGGATACCTTTTTTACCGGTTGCCGCCGGCAGGCTGGAAGAGCAAAGCGAGGCACTCAAGGTCAACGACAGGATCGAGCCCCCCCTGCAGCTTTGGCTTGTGGATACGGGCAGGCAGAGCGAATCAGGCAAAGCGGTTTCCAAGACAGAGGCTCGGAAAGCAATTCTGAATGGGGTGACGGGCGAAATTTCACGGCTGCTTTCACTCGCCGCAAAGGGTCAGGTGGTTATTGCCGGGAAGGCTCTTAAGGCGAGTGATATCGCGGTCCTGGTGAGGAAGAACGATGAGGCCCGGCTGATGCAAAAGGCTCTCTCCGAGCTGCGGATTCCGGCTGTCTTGTACAGCAATGCAAACCTTTTTGATTCCCCTGAGGCGGTTGAAATGGAGAGGCTGCTTTCCGGCATTGTTGAACCGAACAACGAAAAGCTCCTCAAAGCCGCACTGACAACGGAAGTTATCGGCTTAAAAGGCGGGCAGCTCGATCGCCTGCAAACGGAAGATGAGGCCGATTGGGAGCTCTGGCTAGTCAAATTCAGGGAATATCACGACCGGTGGGCGACCGGCGGCTTCATACGAATGTTCAGAAGGCTGCTCCAGGAGTTGAACGTTCTTGAACGGCTCATGGCACTGCCGGACGGCGAGCGACGTATAACAAACGTTCTTCATCTGGCGGAAGTCCTGCAGCAGAAGAGTGCTGAAAAGAAGCTCAGTATGGCGGCAATGGTCAAATGGCTCGCCGAGCAGCGCGATCCCGGCTCGGTGCGTCTGGACGAGCATCAACTGCGCCTGGAAAGCGACGAGAATGCGGTGAGGCTTGTTACGGTGCACAAGAGCAAAGGGTTGGAGTATCCGATAGTGTTCTGCCCTTTTACCTGGGATGGATCGAAAATCAAGCGGACAGCCGAACCGTTTCTTTTCCATGACGAATCAGACCGCATGCAGCTGACGCTGGATCTCGGATCGCCGCAGGCGGAGGCGAACCGTGCAAAGGCGGAAAAAGAGCTGCTGGCGGAAAACATCAGGCTGCTTTATGTGGCGCTCACCCGCGCCAGGAATCGCTGTTACCTGGTGTGGGGGAGGTTTAACGAAGCGGAAACCTCGGCCCTCGCTTATGTGCTCCATGCGGCCGAGCAGGGCGGCGATGGGAATCCCGTCGGCGCTTTGGAGGAAAGGTTTGCTCAGTTGAGCGATCGGGATCTTCTTACCGAGTTGAAGCAGCTTGAAGCTCGGGCGGGTGAATCCATTCTGATATCGCCGCTGCCGGATGGTGCAGGAGAAATCTGTGATGTTGGCAGCGCCGAGGAGCTCCGGCTCAGCTGCCGGTCCTTTGAGGGGAAAATAGATCGAGGTTGGCGTGTTTCGAGCTTTTCCTCACTTGTGTCGGGCCAACCCCACCGAGCCGAGCTGGCCGACCGCGACGAAGTCGTGCCGGCCGAGGCTCACGAAGGAAGAGCTCAAGACGCGCCTGGCTCCAGCGAACAGCAAGCGTTGAGTATTTTTTCCTTTCCCGGCGGGACTGCGGCGGGAATCCTGCTGCACGAACTGTTCGAACGGCTTGATTTTACCAGGGCAGATGATCGCGAGCTGGAGCAACTGGTTGCCGATGGATTGAGAGATCACCGGTTTGATCGCAAATGGCGGAACACCTTGTGCAAGACGTTTCGCGATGTGCTCTCCGCAAGCCTTGATCCGGTGCACACTGAGCTTGCATTGGGCCGGATCGGCAGGACTGACCGGCTGAACGAGCTGCAGTTCTACTTTCCGCTGAAAGATGTATCCAACGGCGAATTGAAGCAGATATTTGCCGAATGCGCAGATTCAGAGGCCCCGGCCGATTTTGCCGAAGCCCTCGGACGGCTGAGCTTTTCGCCCGCCAAGGGATTTATGAAGGGCTTCATCGACCTAATATTTCAATACGACGGAAGGTTCTATCTGGTGGATTGGAAATCTAACTTTCTTGGCAGCAGCATCGAGAACTATCACGCGGATGCCCTGAAGGCTGCCATGATCGATAGAATGTATATTCTGCAATATCATATTTATGTGCTCGCCTTGCACCAGTATCTCAAACTGCGGCTTCCAGGTTATGACTACGGACGCCATTTCGGCGGTGTTTATTATCTCTTTCTGCGCGGTGTCAGCCCTGAATGGGGGCTCGACTACGGGATTTATCGCGACCGGCCGAGTCCCGAGCTTATAGAAATGTTGTGTGCCAGACTGATAGGTCCAGCAAAGTGACTAAAGAAAACCTCTATCGTCTCGTAGACTGTGGAATTCTCTCTTTCCTCGATGTCCATTTTGCCGGCTTCATGGAGGAATTAAACGCGCACCGCAGCCCGGAATTGCTGCTGGCGGCCGCACTAGTGAGCGCCGGCAGCAGGCAGGGCCACATCTGCCTCGACCTCGCAGCCCTTGCCGGCAAGCCTTTGTCGGAGGATGAGGAAGGAGCCGAAGCTTTGCTCTGCCCTGAGCTCCATCGATGGAGCGGCGTATTGAACAAGTGCTCTGTTGTGGGCACTGCAGGGGATTATCGGCCGCTCATTTTCGACAACCGATCGAGGCTCTACCTCTACCGCTACTGGCATTACCAGGAGCAGCTGGCAGGTTCGATTCGCAAGCGTGTTGAGGAGGCAAATCAGATGACCGACCTCGACCGCATGAAGCAGGGCCTGGACCGGCTTTTTCCAGTGCCGGGCGAGGCTGGGATCGATTGGCAAAAGGTCGCGGCCTTTGCCGCCGGCAGCGGGAAGTTCACCGTGATTTCCGGCGGCCCCGGGACCGGCAAGACCACAACCGTAGCGAAAATTCTGGCGCTGCTTGTGGAGCTGGCAGGCAGCGGCACGCACCGCATCGCCTTGGCCGCCCCCACCGGAAAAGCTGCCGCCCGGCTGCAGGAAGCCATCAAAAAGGCAAAAGAGATCATAAACTGCACCGACGAAGTAAGAGAAGCGATCCCCGAGCAAGCTTCCACCATACATCGCCTGCTGGGAGCAATTCCCAAATCGCCTTATTTTCGTCACAACGAGAAAAACCTGCTCCCCGTAGACGTTCTCGTGATCGACGAAGCTTCGATGGTCGATCTCGCCCTGATGTCGAAGCTGGTCCGGGCTTTGCCCGATAAGGCCAGGCTAATCCTGCTCGGCGACAAGGACCAGCTGGCATCGGTAGAAGCCGGCGCGGTGCTCGGCGATATCTGCGATACGGGCAGGATGCACGGCTATTCCGATGATTTTTTGGAGGCACTGCACGAAGTGACGGGCTTTGCCCCCGGCGGCGCTCCTCAGGGGCAAGGGGCGGGCGGAATCGGGGATTGCATAGTGCAGCTGCAGAAAAGCTACCGGTTCGGAGCCGATAGCGGGATCGGCATTTTAAGCAGGGCTGTGAACGAGGGCGATGCGCCCCTTGCTCTCGCCATCTTGCAGGGCGGCGTGCACAAGAGCGTCGAGTGGAAAAGGCTCCCGTCTGCTAAAGCATTGCCCGCTTCAATCGGTGCCGGCGTCGTGAAGGGCTTCCGAGAATACCTCAAGCGCCCGGATCTACCTGAAGTCTTCGAATTATTCGACCGGTTCAGAATTCTTTGTGCGGTAAGAGAAGGGCCGTTTGGAGTGGTCGCTTTTAACCGCCTGGTCGAAAGAATCCTGACCGCGCACAGGCTCATTGATCCGAAAAAGACCTGGTATGCGGGTCGCCCCGTGTTGATAAAGGTCAACGACTACAGTCTTCGCCTGTTCAACGGCGATGTGGGTATAGCTCTGCCCGATCGGGAGGCCGCAAACGATTTGCGGGTTTTTTTTCCGGGTTCGGATGGAGCCGTCAGAAAATTCCACCCGCTCCGGCTTCCAGATCATGAAACGGTTTTTGCCATGACGGTGCACAAGAGTCAGGGCTCTGAATTCAGCGAAGTACTGCTGATCCTGCCGGACAAAGAGGTTGCCGTTCTGACCCGAGAGCTCGTTTACACCGCAATCACGCGAGCCAGGGAACGGATCGAAATATGGGGAAAAGAGGATATCTTCAGCATTGCCCTATCCCGTCGGATCAAGCGCCTGTCGGGATTGCGCGACGCCTTGTGGGATACCTGACAGCTACTTCTTGCCATGAAATAGCTCACTGCCGGCTCCCGGGTATACTTTGCGGTCGCTTGCAGGAGTGGGGTTGGCAACTTCCGGCCACTTGCCTGCTTGTGGCTCCGAGCCCTCCCTGGTTACGGCCGAAGGAGCCGAGTCCTTCATGACCGGGCTCCTGCGGATGTCTCGGCCTTCCACATTACAGCTGAATTCGATTGGAATGCCGTTGGGGTCGAACGAATAAATCGAGTGGATGAAGCCGTGATCGATCACTTCCGATACCCAGAAATCCGCTTTAGTCAGCTTGTCCTTGATCTCCCACAGATCGTCCTCGGTTTCTACTCCAAAGGAGACATGGTCGAAAATGAAAGGTCCGGTAACCGGTCGGCCGTGGTCTTTGTCCGGGACCGGTTGGACATCGGGCCATTCAAAGAAGGCAATGAGGTCCCGGTCGCAAATCTGGAAAAAATAGTGCCGGTATCCCGGTTTGCCCAATCCGGCCACCAGTCGCATACCAAGCAAATCCCGCCAGAAGCGGATGGTCCTGTCCATATCGTTGGTGGCCATGGCGAGATGATTGATCCCGTTGAATTTGATCATGCTGAATCTCCTTTTTATGGTTTTGGCAGCGCTTTGGGCTTCTTCCGGGCTTTTGGCTTGGACTTTGGCCTATCTACCAATTCCGGCATTGGAGGCAGAAATTCCTTGAACTTAATCAACTGGTCCAACAGCTTGGCCTGGTAATAGGCAACATTTTCGTTCGGGTTAGCCGGATCATAGCTCGATGCCAGGCGACAGTTTTCATGGACCCGCACTTTTTTGTCGGTACCCGTAACATAATAGGAGACCTGATCTCCCGCCCGGTACTCGCGCCCGCACACCAGAGCCAGCTCATAAGTTGCAGCCCGGCCTCGCTTTTTGGATTGTATCTTTTGCCGGTAGCTGTCGGGGGAATCGGAAAGAGCCTCTGTTTTGGCCAGCCAGGAGATGCCCAGCTGGTGCTGCTCAAGCCTGGCAACATAGTCGAGGTAGATCCGTCGCACCGCTTCGCCTTCACCCTCCAACAAGCACCTTATTAAAGCCGAAGTAAATTCCCGCAGGTATTTTTCTACGCCCCTGGAACGTAGAGCACTCCCTTTGATGCTCATGTTGCCTTTTTTATCCAGCAGTGCGTAGTTTTTTATTTTGTAGGAGAACATGGCCGCATAGCGCCCGTCCATCTCCACTTCGATACCCTCAGGCAGGATTTCGGACAATTGCTCTATGAGATGCAAGACCTGTTCTTCCGTTTGCACATTCTCCGGCGGCACGAAGTAGATTCCGTCCGTGTCTATCTCCACCGATACGGCGCCCCGCTCGCGCAGCCACTCGATCATCTGACGAATGATGACGCGGCCGCGTCGGGTTACCTCGGCCGCCAATGCAGGATCGGAAAAGTGGTGCAGGGCGGTGCCGAGATAGCCGTAAAAAGAATTGATCAAAATCTTGAAGGTTTGCTGCAATGCCTGATAGTAGTCATGCGTGTGGGATGAGACCGCGCTCCTGGCGAGCTTCTTCGCTTCCAGTCGGAAGGTGCGAAGATCTCTGAGCAGAGGAAGGAAAATTCCCAGAGTGTCTCCCGCCGGCTTTAAAGCAAAGGAGAGAATGATGGAGGGGTAAAGAGATGCCACGTCGCAGTGGACCACATTGCGCACCACTCCCTGGACAAAAATGTCGGTATAGCCTCCCGCAAATTCACCTTTTTGCAGAGGCTTCGGAATGGAGCACCTGTTTCTGAGGTACTCTCGGACAAACAGCGCATTGATTTTGGTGGCGTTTCCTCTAATGAGAATATTCTGGTAAGAAAAAGGAAAGATCCGCGCCTGCAGGAAAAAGGGATATCCGAGCAGCTCGGACAGAGCCAGAGTCTCTCTGGCGTCGTCCAGGTTATACTTGATCAGGGCTGCGGGATCATGCTCGTAGATCGATCGAATATCGGAGAGGTCGAGGTAGGTTCTTTCCTCCTCATCGCTTATGCCGAAGTGGAGCGCCGCCGCCTTGAGTCCGTAGCTTTCCAGTTCCCGTGCGGTCACATCGTAATATTGGAGCAGGAACATGGTATCCACTATGTGCCGGCCGAACACTTCCATCCGGCTGTAATCGATGATTCGCTCGGCCACCCCAAAGCGCGAGCGGCGGACGCGCGGCTCGCTTTCGTCCCGCCCCCAACGGAGCTTGACGCCATACATGCGGGCTCTGGCCACAATATACTCCAGGTCGAAATTGAAAAAGTTGTGACCTTCCAATACATCAGGGTCGAGAGCTGCTATCCTTTCGCCCAGAGCGACGATCATTTCTTCTTCCGTCAGATCTTTTCCAAACAGGACTTCCGCATAACCCCGGTTGTCCATCAATGCGATGGATATGATTCGGTCTTCCCTGCGCAGGGGATTTGAGAATTCGTAGCCCGGGGCACAGGTAGTCTCGATGTCGATGGCCAGCCGGTGAACGTGTTTAAAAGCAAGGCCTTTGAAAAACGTTTTGCCGGTCAGCAAAAGATACTGATGGACCGGATCGGAAAAAAAGAGATAGGGAGCTTCCCGGGAAGAAGGCGGCTGGCCGGTTGTCCGCCGCAGAAAATCCCTTGCCTTGAGGCAGTCGCTCCAGTTTTCGAAAAGAGCCAGGAATTGGTAAGCGTTCGTCGAAGTTAACTGCTCCAGGTGAACAGACCCTTTAAAATCCTTCAAAAGCCGGTCGGTTTCGACCAGAAGAAATGGGGTAAACGATTCGTCCCGAGCTTCTATGCGGGATTCGCGGCGGACGAAGAGTCTCATAGACTTGCCGCCTATCGGCTCCACTGCGACAATCCCTTCGGTGGTATCGGCGCCAAAAAGGATTTCGTTTTCTTCAAGCTCCAGTGCTTTCATTATTTCCTCATTCTGATCGGCTCACTCTAATGAGCCCGCGGCAACGCAACCGGCCGCCAGGCAGGCCCTGGGGTGGTGAGAATGGCGGCCGGAACGGCCGCGAAATCAATCCGCTTTTTATGCCCTGAAAGGGCTTTATAAATCAGCCCAGGTTGGCGCTTCGCTGACCCTGGGCTGGTATATTCAACCCCTTCGGGGTAAAGAAGTGCGACGTTTTCGCGGAACAAAAACCGGATCAATTCGACTGCGCTATATGCAGTCTACTTGCACCACCCCAGGCAGGCCTTACTGCTTCGGGCCGATCTGCAGGTAATCCTTCCATTTTTCCACCGTCTTCGGGCCGACTCCCGAGATCTCCTGCAATTCTTCCACTCTTCGCCACAGCCTGTTTTGGCGCCGATCGACAATAGCCCGGGCAAATTCGGGCCTCATTTTGGGTATAAGACACAGCTCGTCGGCACTTGCACGGTTGGGATCGAGCTTTTCTCCAATAACCAAACGAGCCTTGGCCGCCATAGGCTCAATCTCAACATGAAAGGAGCCGTCGGGTGGACTGACCACGCGCAGCAGTTGGCCGGTGGAGACCTTGGCAGCAGCCAGGGAAGGTGGAATTCGACCGGAAACGAGGCCGCCCGCGGCTTCAATCGCACGGCCCACGGTAATCGGATCGCCCTCACGAAGGTATATACCAGGGCGCTTCACGGCGCCTTGAACATCAAGAATCACGGGAAGCGGGGCTGGCTCGGAGCAGAAATGGGTTTTCCGATAGTAGCGGATGAGCAGCACACAAAAAATAAGAGCGGCCAGCAACATCACGGCCGCCCATTGACTGGCTGATAGAGTGTCCCTAAGCGTTAGGTCAGCATGTTCCGTTCTTTTTTTCATAGCGGTACATTTTATAATTGATGCTATCCACCAGTGCCTGCCAGCTGGCTTCCAGAATATCGTGGGAGACACCAACCGTGCCCCAGTGATCCACCCCGTCATGAGATTCAATCAACACCCGCACCCTGGACGCAGTGCCGTCCCGTCCCGGCAGAACCCGTACCTTGTAGTCGCTCAGCTCCATTTCTTTGAGCGCCGGGTAGAATTTTTCTAATGCTTTGCGCAACGCATTGTCCAGCGCGTTAACGGGCCCCGTTCCCATTGCTGCGGTATGTTCCACGTTGCCTCCCACCTTAACCATGATGGTGGCTTCAGAGACAGGTTCTCGGGTCTCGCTCAGCTTCTGATCGATCACGCGGAAGCCGACCAGCTCAAAATAGCGCTTGGTGCGGCCCATGGCCTTGTTGATGAGCAGTTCGAAGCTGGCCTCCGCCGCCTCGAATTGAAATCCTTGATTTTCCAGCTCCTTGAGCTCCTCGAGAACTTGCATGGCCACGGGGTCGGATTTGGAAAGAGTCAGGCCGAAGTCTTCGGCCTTGCGCATGATGGCCGCCCGTCCGGAAAGGTCGGAAACCAGATAACGCCGCCGGTTGCCAACCAGTTCGGGTTCAATGTGCTCGTAGGTCAGAGGATTCTTCTCCACTGCGCTGATGTGGACTCCTCCCTTGTGAGCGAAGGCGCTTCGGCCGACGTAGGGTTGATAACGATTGGGTGTTAAGTTGGCCAATTCTAAAATGTAGCGGCTGATGGGTCGCAGTTTGCGCAAGTTGTCCGCCGGTAACACGGCAATTCCCATTTTGATGCACAAGTTGGGAATGATGGAGCAAAGGTTGGCGTTTCCACACCGCTCGCCCACACCGTTTATGGTTCCCTGAACCTGGACGGCGCCCATCTGCACGGCAGTCAATGAATTGGCCACGGCCAAATCGGAGTCGTTATGCGCATGGATTCCCAGCGGAACACCTGGGAAACGATTCTTTACAGCCTTTGTGGCCTCTCGGATGGTCTCCGGCAAGTTACCGCCGTTGGTATCGCACAGAATGAGACATTCCGCTCCGCCTTCCACCGCCTTGTCAAGAGTGGTCAGAGCATATTCCGGATCGTCTTTGAAGCCGTCGAAAAAGTGCTCGGCGTCATAGAAAAGAGTCTGCACTTGGGGGCGGAGGAATTTCAAGCTGTCGTGAATCAGCTCCAGGTTGCGTTCATAGGTCGTGTGCAGTGCTTCCTTGACATGAATGCCCCAACTTTTTCCAAAGATGGTAATCACTGGAGTCTGGGCGGCAATCAGGGCTTTGAGGTTGGCATCGTTTTCAGCGCTTTTGCCATGGTGATGAGTGGCTCCGAAGGCCGCGATCTGCGAGGTCTTCAGCTGGTAGTTGCGAATCTCTTCAAAAAATCCGACATCCTTCGGATTCGATCCCGGCCAGCCTCCTTCGATGTAGTGAATGCCAAGATCGTCCAGCTTCAGGGCGATTCGGACTTTGTCTTCCATGGAGAGGCTGAAGTCCTCAGCCTGCGTGCCATCCCTCAAAGTAGTATCGTAGATTTTAACTTCTTGCATGACTACCCCTAAACGCTCTTTTTCTTCTTTCGCCTCACAGGCGGACAACAATCAGACGGCGCGGTTCTCTTCCTTTATCTCGATCCTACCGTGATATTCCTTGTCGAGCTCAAAGGCATCGTGGAGTACTCGCACCGCCAGCTCCGTATATTTCTCGTCGATCACCACGGAAATTTTGATTTCGGAGGTGCTGATCATTTTGATGTTGATATTCTCATTGGCCAGTGTATTGAACATTTTGCTTGCCACCCCGCTGTGGCTTCTCATGCCCAGTCCGATCACCGAGATCTTGGCTATGTGTGGGTTGCTGTGCACTTCCCCGGCGCCTATTTCCTGGGAAATCTTCTCTGCTAATTTAACCGTTTTTTCATAATCGAGTCGCGGCACCGTGAAAGAGATATTTGCCTTGCCCTGAATCGAACCGCTGCCTTGAATAATCATGTCCACGTTAATGCCGGCATCCGAAATGGGTTGAAACAGCTTTGCCGCCATACCGGGCATATCGGGAACATTGGTAATCGTAATGCGAGCTTCCTTCTTGCTGTAGGTGATTCCGGAAACCACCACTTTTTCCATTTCTTCATCCTCCTTAGTGACCAGGGTGCCAGAGGCGTCGGTAAAAGAAGAGAGGACAAGCAGGGGCACATGGTATTTCATGCCGAACTCAACCGAGCGGATATGGAGGACTTTGGCTCCCATACTTGCCATTTCCAGCATTTCTTCATAACTGATTTTGCTTAGCTTGCGAGCCTTCGAGTATATATTGGGATCGGTGGTGAAGACGCCTTCGACGTCGGTGTAGATTTCACACACCTCGGCGCCGAGAGCAGCCGCCAGCGCTACGGCAGTGGTATCCGAGCCGCCGCGGCCGAGGGTGGTGATATTGCCGCCATCGTCATAGCCTTGGAAACCGGCCACAACGACAATTTTTCCCTGGTGAAGCTTTTCCATGATCGGCAAGGTTTCGATCCAGTTGATGCGCGCTTGACCGTAATGGCGATCTGTGATGATGCCGGCCTGATAGCCGGTCATGGAAACGGCTTCGGCGCCAAGGTCTTTTACCGCCATACTGAAAAGGGCTATGGTGATCTGCTCTCCGGTGGAGAGCAGCACGTCGGTTTCCCTCGGGTCCGGATCGACGCTCATTTCGTGGGCCAATTGCAGAAGCCTGTCCGTATCGCCGGCCCGGGCCGATAAAACGACAACCAGATGATCACCTGACTTTGTCCTTTGGACAACCTTTCGGGCTACATTTCGAATCCGTTCCGTATCGGCAACGGATGTGCCCCCGTACTTTTGAACAACAAGTGCCATGAATTTTGCACCTCCCTGCTATATTGGCCCACTCCCAATTTCAGCTATGAATTTTGTCGCCGGCGGAATAAGTAATCGTATTGCATAACACAATTGATTCTCAATTTGTATAAAGAAAATGAAGCACAAATTTCGGATCTTCTTGCTTTCATGAATGGTCGGATGTAAATTTGCCCCAGGAAATGGCTGGTGGTCTGATTCTTTTACCCCTGGCAACCACACGCTGGTTTGAGAGGAAGTCTTATGAACATCCTCCTGGTCTATCCAAAGGTCGCAGAAACCTTCTGGAGCTTCAAGTATGCCGTGCGGGTAGTAGGTCGCAAGTCTGCTTTCCCGCCGCTGGGAGCACTTACGGTGGCGGCAATGCTGCCCGGGTCCTGGCACAAGCGTCTGGTGGATATGAATGTGCAAGAGCTGAAAGATGACGATCTGAGGTGGGCAGATTATGTCTTTGTTAGTGCCATGATCGCCCAGGAGCATTCAGCTCGTCGCGTGATTGAGCGGTGCCGCTGCCTGGGCGTCAAGATCGTGGGAGGGGGACCGCTGTTTAACTCCTACCACGAAGAATTCAAAGAGATCGATCATCTGATCCTCGGTGAAGGAGAAGTGACGGTGCCTCAGTTTGTAGCCGATCTGCAAGCGGGCTCCGCCAAAGCCTGCTATCAATCGGGCGAGCATCCTTCTCTCGAAAAGACGCCTGCGCCAATGTGGGATTTGATCAATTTCAACGACTACGTGACCATGAGCGTCCAATATTCAAGGGGTTGTCCGTTTAACTGCGAATTCTGCGACATCATTATTATGAACGGTCGGGTGCCCAGGGCTAAAGCCAATGAGCAGATGCTGGCAGAGCTGGATGCACTCTATGATCGGGGCTGGCGTGGATCGGTCTTTATCGTGGACGACAACTTCATAGGCCACAAAAAGAAGGTCAAAGGATTGCTGCGCGAAATCATTCGCTGGCAAAACGAAAGGAAAAGGCGTTTTACCTTCTTTACGGAAGCGTCCGTGGATCTGGCCGAAGATGTGGAGCTGATGGATCTCATGGTTGCGGCCGGCTTCAACAAGGTCTTTCTGGGGTTGGAAACACCGTCTGAGGAGAGCCTCAAAGAATGCGGCAAAGCGCAGAATCTCAAGCGCAGCCTGGCCGAATCGGTAGCGATCATTCAGGGTCATGGCCTGGCAGTTATGGGCGGCTTCATCATCGGCTTTGACAACGATCCGCCGGATATTTTCCAAAGACAGGTCAACTTTATTCAGAAAAACGGCATAGTCACCGCCATGATCGGTCTCCTTACTGCCATGCCCGGCACGCGGCTGTACCATAGGCTGGAGGAAGAAGGTCGGCTGCTGTTTCGGACTTCGGGCAACAACACCGATGTGAGCGGCAGCTTGAACTTTATTCCCAAGATGGATCGACAAAAGATCATCGAGGGATATCGATGGGTGATGAACACGATCTATTCGCCTGAAATGTATTATCGGCGAATCATTGCCTTCCTGCGTCAGTATCGGCCGAGGGCTGAAACCTGTCTCGGCGGGGAAGATCTCTATGCCTTATTCAGGTCCATGTGGTATCTTGGATTGATGGAAGGAAAATCGAGAGGCTTCTATTGGAAGCTGATGAAGGAGGGATTGTCGAAGTATCGTCAGTCGTTTGCCGACATGGTGGCCATGGCGATTTACGGTTATCATTTCCGTAAATTGTTTTGGTCTCCCAGTCTCCCTTTTGAATGGGCGGACTGGTGGCAGCATAGCGGCAAAAGTGAGAATGATTTTACCAACTGCTGTTGATTTCTTCTCTAGACTAAAGGAGCTGCTATGGAGAACACTCAAGAAATCACTGAAAGCCCCGTATCGCGCAAGAACATCGCTATCCGTTTGCTCTACACCGTGATGTATCTGATCATTTTTGAAATCCTCAAGACTATTGTCCAGGTCGTTGTCCTCTTTCAATACATTTACCTCTTTATTACCAGGAAATACAGCAGCCCTCTCAGAAGCTTCTCCAACAAGGTTGCAACGTATGCCTATAAGATCATTCGTTATGCCACCCTTAATGACAATCTCGGCCCATTTCCATTCCATGAATTTCCGGAGGAGATGGAAAAACCGGCCGACCACGTGATCTACGATTAAACCGATTGCCGGCTGATGATCATCTCCGATGGAAACGTGAAAGGAACGTACGCTCTTTTCATGCCCGGTGAAGAGCGCATCTTCTTCAGGAATTTTCATGTCATTGCAATCGCCACCCTGACGATTCTGCTTTTCCTTGGCGTTTTTGTTTCGGGCATGAGCATCCTGGATGCGCTGGTGGTCGCGTCTATCGTTGTCTTGCCGATGTACGTCGTGCGCCTGATGTATGGAAAACGCTTCGCCGAATCGGTGATGATCGATTTCGACAATCGAACCGTACGCTTTTCTTTTTCCGATGAGAGGGGATCTTTTGAAAGAGCCTTTGAACAGATAAAACACATAAAATTTAAATTTTATCTCACCTTTGTACTGGAAGACCAAAGCGTCATGATCAAGCGGCCGGCCAATAAAAAAGAGGTGTATCAACGGCTGAAAAACGTGTCCAGGGTGGATAGCGGCCTGTTTGAGGGAATCTGAGGATTATAAATTCGAGGCCGGTCAGTTTTTGGGCAAGGTGAAAAAAAAGGTCGTTCCCTTTCCAGGCTCGGACTCCACCCATACCTTTCCGCCGTGCATTTCCACAATGCGCCTGACTATGGCAAGCCCCAAACCGGTCCCTTCTTCGTCCTTTGCATTTTTCAGACGTTGGAATTTGTCGAATATGCGCTGATGGTCTTTCGGGTGAATGCCGATGCCGTTATCTCTTACTGAAAACTGGTGCACGTTACCCTTGTCTGTGCAGTCGATCTCGATTCTTGAATTTGGCGAATCGCCCATATACTTTGCGGCATTTTCGATAAGATTCTGGAAAACATGGGAGAGCTTCTCCGCATCGCAATAGACGGAGGGAAGGTCGTCGGCGATGACAAGGTCTATTTGCCTGGTCTTTAAGGTTTCTGCAAAATCTCCTATAACGCTTTCCACAATTTCCCTTGTCGATGCAACCTCAAATTCGTAATTCGTCTGGCCGCTCTTCAAAAACGCGCGCAGGTCGGAAGCGAGAGCGTCAATCCTTCTTGCACTTGCCTCAATGTAGTGCAGGCAATCCTTTCCTTTCTGGTCCAGTCGGTCGGCGTGATGTCGGAGCAGGCGCGACACGAATCCGCGTATGGATATGATCGGTGTTTTCAAATCATGGGATATGACGTTTGCAAAATCCATTAATTCTTCGTTGACTTTCTCCAATTGGTCTTCAAAACGCTTTTCCTCCGTGATATCCACAAGATTACCCAGAATAGCGGATTTTCCTTCGTATTGAATATTGGTGTTTCTTCTTCTTACCCAGATGGTTTTCCCGTCCTTGGTCAGGCCCCTGGCATCATATTCCGAGAGCGGTTTCTTTCCTCTGAGGCGCTCTGCTCTTATCTTGTCCGTCAAGGCCCTGTCCGCAGGATGAACCAGCCTGCTGCTCTCAATGCCGATCAGCTCATCTCGAGGGTATCCGTAAATTTCGGCAAATTGATTGTTGGCAAAAACGATTTTACCGTCCTGATCTATGTATATTGCGGTCAGGGAATTCTCTACTATCCTCTTCCAGCGTCGTTCGCTCTCGCTATGCGTTTCTTGCATCTCTCTGCAAATGAGCAGTTCGTTCTCAAGTTCCTCGAGTTTTTTTTCGAGCTCTTCGTAGCCTAGTTTTTCCCTCATAGGTGAGTGACTCCATTGTTGGTTTTGGAGTCATTATGCTACAAAAAGGCGAACGAGCAAAGACCCAAAGGAAAAGGAGAGAGAAGACCCCCCTGTCAATCCCCACATAGGCGGGTTGCGGGCGGGGATGGATGATCTCCGCCCTTGAGGCCAGTCCGAGAGGCAGCCTATTCAAAAGCTTTCCGGAATTCGCCGTAGCCTTCCTTCTCCAAATCCTCCTTGGGGATAAACCTGAGCGACGCCGAGTTGACGCAATATCTCGACCCCGTAGGGGCGGGTCCGTCCGGGAACAGATGGCCAAGATGGGAATCTCCATGTCTACTCCGCACTTCGGTGCGCACCATGAAAAAACTGCGGTCTTTTTTTTCTACGATGTTGTCCGCGACCAAAGGCTTTGTAAAGCTCGGCCAGCCCGTGCCTGAATCGAATTTATCAAGGGAGCTGAAGAGCGGTTCTCCCGACACGATATCCACGTAGATTCCCGCTCTCTTGTTGTTCCAATATTCATTTTTGAAGGGAGGCTCGGTACCTTCTCGCTGTGTGACCTTATACTGCATGGGGGTTAAAACTTTTTGCAGCTCATCATCTGTTGGTTTGGTATATTTTTCAGCAGCTTGCATGGTAAATCCCTCTTTTTGCGATCGTCTGCCGGCATATTCGGGTTCCAGCAGAATCGCCGCGCTGAGCAGCATTGTTGAGAGAATTAAAATGATCGCTTTCATGGTTCATTCTCCTCGAATCTCTTCGTCGCTCCTCTCCTCATTTCAATTCGAAGTATAAGCATTGAAAAATGACAACAAAAGTGAGGCTTGCTGGAGATCCAATAGATATTCCGGAACCGAGAATCGAGCTTGTGGGCTGGGGCCGACGATCAACTCCCGATCTCTTGGATACGACTCAAGAGCCTCGGGCTGACTCGAGAAAACTGATCAAAATCAGCCATCAGCTCCAGGCCGGGGACGATCGCCTTTACCACCGGTATGCCAATGTCTTTTCGGGTGAGATTAATGTAGATCGGCTGGTATCCATTGAGCTCGAGAACCCTTTCCAAGACGGCCAGGTCCCCCGCTGGAGCTCCGGTGGAATAATCGGGCAGATCTTCAAAATAGACAGTTGGCAGGTCTTTCGGTGCCGGAGTGGAGGCCGGTCCGTTGGGAAAGGGATAGGGGGTTTCCGTCATTGCGGAGAGCAGTGCTTTTTTCCCGTCCAGATGGGCGCCGGTGCCTTTGATGATTTGTCCCTGTGGACCTACGACGAAGCACTTGTAAGCAGGTACCCCGTTTTCCGGACTGATGTCCTGGAACTGCACGTGAACGCCCCTGGCATGGTAATCCGCCAACAGCGCGGTAACAACCGGGTCATCTGCTCGTAACTTGAAGCAGCGGGAGGGTTCGTAAGGTGTAACCGCTTCACTATCTCGTTCGATCACTTCCAATAGCGCACTGGCTTTGGCTTGGGTCATGGAGTTGCCGGAAGCCAGGCCGGTTGAGCCAAGTCCGCTAAAAAGGCTTATCTCATCCAGGTTGCAAAAAAGGAACACGCACTGCGCAGGAATCAGGATCGGAGCGGAAGTGCTTCCGCCCCCCTGTTCGGCTTCCATCCAGTACAGCAATTCGTTTGCGTATGGAACCTCGAGATTCAGTGAATTGGGATCGAGGGCATTGAGCTTCTGATCCTTTAGATCTCCATGGGAAGCATGAATGAGGGGATAATCCCTGATAAATCCCAGTGCTCCTGCGGAATCGAAACTGCAAAAAGAGGAGCAGCGTTCCACCATTTCCATGGCATAGGAGGCTCTGGCGCTTGCTTCAAGAAGTCCGCGCCCGTAACTGGTTTGAATGCCTTTGAGGGTATAGTTGTGTTTTCCGTGAAAAACGGAAAGAGAGAGGCGCCATTTTCTGAGAAAACCAAAGGGGCTAAGGGATGACTTGTGCTTCAGTTCGGCACTGGCAATCACACCGATCGCCTGAAGTCTCTCCAGAGCCTTCCGGGCGGTTTCTTCCGGCGGACAGACGGGCTTTTCAGACGAAGGGCCCGGAGCCGCCATCTGCCTTTGAATCTGCCGGACATGAGCTCTCCCTTCGGCAGTCGGAGATAGCGCTCCGGCGAAGGGGAGCGGCAGCCGCTTATGCAGCAGATCGGAAAGAGATGCGTGCTCGAAAAGATTCCGCCGCAGGAGGTCAATCCACTGTACATGCAGCAACCGATCCTTCAGCATATTTGATTTAATGTAAATAAGCGGAGTTTGTTTTGAAAGGCGCTCTAATTCGCCTTCGGCGAACCGATTTCGCAATCTGCTGAATTTTTGGTTTGTTAGAACGGCCTCGCACAATATGGCCAAAAATACGGGGTCGCCTTGCGCCTCTTCAATCATTTGGCCGAGATGCTCTACTGTGCGTTCTGTAACTCTGTCCAGTACATGCTTATGCATGAATTCATCATGGGGATGAGCCCTCAGATAAGCCAGTGCGACGTCGCTGCCCAAATTTTCCTTCGGGCAGCATGCGAAATAGCCGATCCCCGAACTGGTCGAGATCAAGCGGAGCTCGTAGTGCATCGGGTGTTGTTCCGTACCCATCAGTATCCTTTATGTCGGTTTGTTGTTTATGCGGAAAAATCGTGCGCCGCAGTGCCGCTTGGCCCTGTTGTTTGTCGCCCGACGGAAATCGCCGACGATCGTGCTGTGCGCACGCTTTTGAGGCTGCGCATTTCATCAAAAAAGAGCACCTATCAGCAAGGAAAATCAGTCGTGCAGAGATGAATTTTATAGTAAGTGGCATTAGAGGCGCTCCGGTTGCAACGAATGAAGCCGGTCCAGTGCTAAGAGCCCTGCCTTTTTTGCTCGTTGTCCTGGCGGCGATTGTCCTGTATAAGAATAGGCTAATGATAACCTTAACCGAATAGGGACCTTAGCGCGGTGAACAGACCCAACAAAAGCGAATATTACCTCGACATTGCAAAATCCGTTGCACGAAGAAGCACCTGCATACGGCGGCGATTCGGCGCCGTGATCGTCAAGAACGATCAGATCATAAGTACCGGCTACAACGGTTCGCCAAGAAAAACCGTAAATTGTATAGACGTGGGTGTTTGTGCTCGAAAAAATCTCAACATCCCACCAGGACAAAACTATGAGTTATGTCGGGCGGTGCATGCCGAAATGAATGCCGTAATTCACGCCTCAAGGCTGGATATGGTCGGCGCCGATCTTTACCTTGCCGGCTTTGATGCTGAGACGGGTGCGGAGGTCGTTAATCCGGAGCCATGCCTTCTTTGTCGCCGCGTTATCATCAATGCGGGAATCGTTCGTGTTGTGCTGCCGGGAGATTCTGAGCGATTCAGGTATATTGATGTGGACGAGTGGGTTAACCAGGATCGGTTTCCTTTAAAATAGCGTTTACTTGACGGTTTGAGAGGGAAGACGGGCTGGGCAAGTTGGTCAATTTGTATCTATTGCCTGGCGGACATTGGCTGCCAATCTTTTTCGGTCCAGAGGCTTTTCAAGATAAGCCCGAATACCCGCAGCCTTGGCTTTTTCTTCGTCTATTTGTTCGTGGTAGCCCGTACAGAGAATAATCGGTATTTGCGGGCGTATCTTGAGTATTTCCGATGCCAGGTGACTGCCGGTCATGTGCGGCATCGTCATGTCGGTGATCACCAGATCATACTGGTCTGGATCGGCACCAAAGAGCTCAAGCGCTTTTACGGGGTCGGTGCTGGTCTCAACTTTATAACCCAGGCCTTCCAGAATGGTTTTCCCCAGGCTCACGAGTTGCTCTTCATCGTCGACCATGAGTATTGTCTCAGTTCCTCCGCGAACAATTTCCGGTGAATCCGCAGGCAGCTCCGTCGGTTCCATTATTGTCGGGAACAGGACAGAGAAGGTAGTGCCTTCTCCTTGTTTGGTATCGATGTGGATTCCCCCTTCATGGTCCCGAACGATGCCGTGGACCACCGACAGCCCCATACCTCTGCCCAGGCCGAGACCCTTGGTAGTGAAATACGGGTCGAATATCTTTTCCAGCAGGTGAGGATCGATTCCCTGCCCGGTGTCGCTAACATCCAGGCGTACATAGCGGCCCGACTTCAGCTGTTGAAAGCCGCTTTCTCGCTCTTCCCCCAATATCTGGTTTGTCAGCCTCAAGGTAAGTTTTCCGCCTTTTTCCCGCATAGCCTCTGCCGCATTGGTCAGGAGATTGATCGATAATTGTTGAATCTGGCTGGGGTCCCCCATAGTCATGTCGGCGTCGCAGTCGATCTCTTCATGAATTTGGATGCTGGCCGGAACAGAATTGCGGATGAAAAGGGCGGCTTCTTTAACGATCGGTGTGATTTTCAGCGGACTTCGTTTTTTTTCGGACTTCCTTGAAAAACTGAGGAGCTGCTGGACAATGTGCGCCGCCCTCAGCGTTGCTGCCCTGACTTGATTCAGATTGGCCATCGTCGTAGAGTCAGGATTGGTTTCATCAATAGCAAGCTCGGTGCTGCCCAGGATGATCGCCAGGATGTTATTGAACTCATGGGCTATGCCTCCCGTTAGAGTTCCAATGGCTTCCATTTTTTGCACCCGGCGAATTTGTTCCCGCAGCTGCTTTCTTTCTCTATTCATACGGATTTTTTCGGTAATATCTTTTGCTGTCCCTTTGACCCCTATGGGATTCTGGTTGGAATCATATACAAGCACGTTGCGGTACTCGACGATAAGGTCGCGGCCGTCTTTGGTGGTCATGGCAAGAACGCCCTCGTCTCTGCCGTTTTCCACAATGCGGCTCAGATAATCGCTGAATTCGTGGCGAAAGCGCTCCTGAACGAGATCTTTTATGTTCATTTGCAGGAGCTCCCCTTCAGACCATCCGTATTCTTTTTTGAAGGCTAGGTTTGTCTTCATGATATTGCCTTCGAGGTCATGCAGGCAGAGCAGATCAGAACCCTTTTCGAACAGCTCTCGATACATCTCTTCTGATCTTTTCAGCTCCTCCAGCGCTTTCTTCTCTTCGGTAATGTCATTAGCAATGTGGATGACTCGTTCAATGGCACCGTCCCTGCCAAACAACGGACTACAATTCACCAGGAAATAGCGCTCAAAAGCTTGGACTTCCATATCGGCGGTTTCTGCCTTACCGCTGAGCAATAGTCTATTGAGAGGACAGTCGGAGGGTGGCCGATCATCTTTATGAAAGAGCTCGTAACATTTCCTGCCGATCAGCTCTTTTTCGGATTTCCCCATGAGACTGCAGGTGGCTTTGTTGGCGGCCAGGATGGTATGTTTGGTGTCAAGGATAAATGCCGGTTGTTGGATGGCGTTGAATATATTGATGCCGTTGATAGGATCCTTTATGGGCTGCTGCAGCTTGTCGTCAGATGCCGCATCAGGCATACAAGTACTCATTGGTATTGTCTCCTGAAGTTCATATGCCCTACCAATCAATGGGCGCCCCGAATAAAGGCTGCAGAGTAATCAGCAATTCCCGCTGATGAGATCAAAATCAGCTCACCCATTGGCAAGAGGGTGAAATTATGACTTTCGTTACCAGGGGAATAGCCGGATCGTCAGGTTGAGATGCTCCGGCACCCCGAGT
>Ga0068714_10002721_pt1 | contig 22238 bp, 18 predicted proteins | sample MTBNYHSulfiMetaG_FD_62988 | JGI IMG/M metagenome (GOLD analysis project Ga0068714, IMG submission 62988) | Enrichment culture microbial communities from rom New York Harbor, USA that are MTBE-degrading - MTBE-NYH (New York Harbor Sulfidogenic)... | ecosystem: Environmental > Aquatic > Marine >... | reverse complement strand
GCAGCAGTCTTTTTAACCAATTCCTCTGGTGTCGTTGCGGACCGCCGGATGCCTTCCCCGGCAGTGTGGCAACCTCCAACTCGCAGAAATGGCCGTATGCCCCCCATGTCATTTCGATGCCCGCAGGGCAGAGAAATCTTCACGCCCATTCCGGCAGACCGAACTTTCTCCGCCGAATGCCCCTTCCCGGTTTCCCCAAGATTTCTCACTGCGTTCGAAATGACACCTAGGAATGTCAGTCAGACGCCCGCCTCACATGTCATTCCGACGCCCACAGGGCAGAGGAATCTTCACGCCCATTCCGGCAGGCCGAACTTTCCCCGCCGAATATCCCTTCCCGGTTGCCCCAAGATTTCTACCCTTCGGGCACGATGTCACTGCGTTCGAAATGACACCTGAGAATGTCATTCCGACGCCCGCCCCTTCATGTCATTCCGACGACCGAAGGGAGGAGAAATCTTCACGCCCCATCCCGCCAGGCCAAACCTGCTTCGCTGAACGCTGCTTCCCGATACGCGAAATAATTAATCACACCTCAGGGCACAAAGAACGCTGAAAAAACCTTTTATCAAAAAATCTTCGGGCCCTTCGCGGCTTGGCGTGTGAAAAAAGCATCCAAACTATCTGCTGCGCTGCCCCCGCCCGCCCCGCTTGAAGGCAGGGCTGCCACCCTCCTGGCCGCACTGGTACGGGTCAAACTTACCGCGCGGGGTGAAATTCCTGCCCTCGGGGCCAGGGGTCCACCGGCCCCAACCCGGCGGCTCAACGCCGTCCGCCGCCATCTGTTCGCGGGCATACGCCCGGGCTTCTGCCAGAAAGGCGCGGAAATCTTCCAAACCCTGTGACACAGCGATCTGGGCCAGGGTTTCTCCGGCTTGCAGGCGCGCTTCAATCTCGCCAGCGGGCAGGCCCAGCTTTTCAGCGGCAAAAGCCACCAGATACGCCTGCATCAATCCGCGGCCTTCCCGGTCTGGATCGCCCATGCGGCCAAGGGGGTTGGCATACCCGCGAGCGTCGCCGCGTTCGCCGCGCCAGCGCCCCAACCGCGAAGGGCAGTCCTCATCGCAAGCCCTTCTCCATGGGGGTGTGCCGGGGTCATCATCCGGCCCCTGCGCGATAACCACGGCAGAACCAACCATACCCACCAGCAAAACTGCCGCCAAAAAAGCAAAAATAAATTTCTTCATCCCAGCCTCCTGATAAGCAGCGTCTTACAGACGCTCACAGTTCTTCTCTATGAATTGAATATATCCTGAAAATATGAAGAAATTGTGAAGAATGCTTAAGTAATCTTCATCCCCTGCCAGCGGCGGAGCATTAAAACAAAAGAAGGTGGCAGCACCTTCTTTTGCGATTTTCATCTAAAGCTTTACGATTACCGGTTCCAGCGGCCCTGTCCGGCGCGGGGTTGAACCATGCTGCCGTCATTGTTCAGATTCAGCGGCTCATCGCAGGCTTCCATATTATAGCGGGGCGCCTCAAGCTGGCCGTTTGCGCCCATACCCTGACCATTGGTCCCTTTACCGCCCATCCAGCCGGGGATTTCTACCCCGTCCGCCAGAACCAGTTCGCGGGCATATTCACGGGCAGCCTGCACGAATGCGAAGTAATCTTCCACACCTGCTGACACCGCGATCTCTGCCAGGGTTTCGCCGGCATCCAAGCGGGCTTCAATCTCCTCAGCGGAGAGTCCCAGCTCCTGGGCGGCGTAAGCGATCTGGCCATCTTCCAGCAGACCCAGGCCATCCACGTCGGGGTCACCCATCCGTCCAACCGGTTCAGCGTACAAACGCTGCCCGGTGCCGCGGCCGCCCACACCCACACCGGTGCCAGGAACTGCCGGATCAGGATTGGGACCCTGCGCAAATACAACATCCGCTGTACCCAGCGCGGCCACTACAACAACGACCATTAAACCTGCTAAAATTGTCTTTTTCATTTTGATACTCCTTCTTAGTTTGACCTCGTGTGAGGTCTTGATTGAATATGACCCAATCATAGCGTCAACATGTGAAGAAGCTGTGAATAACCTGTTGGTATTTGATGGGGAAGAGGTGAAACAGGCATGAAAAAAGACGGACGCGGTTAAAAGCACTTCTCCCCGAATAATCGGGGAGAAGTAACTTGTAAACGTTTCTTTCGGAGGAGGAAACGTAAAAACACTACTTCATCTGGCTGGCGATCATCTGCATCAATGTGCTGCTGACCAGTTTTCCAGATTGTTCGCGATGCGCGGAGCCGGACATCTGACTGCCGGACAACACCGCGCTCACCAAGGAATCGAGTGAGGTTTGGCCCCCGCCTTGTTGGGACTGCATGAACATGCTTGCCAGTTGGATGAGATCATCCGCGCCAATCCCATTATCTTGAGTCTGGCTTTTGCCGCCAAACAGTCCGCCCAGCAAGGCGCCCAACAGGCCGCCGCCGGTTTGCTTTGGCGCGGCCTGGGTTGTACCGGCCCCACCACCCATCAACGCCTGCACCAGGGTGATCGCGTTCTGGGGATTAAGCTCTTTCCCGGTAAACTGATTGGCCGCCGAACTCAGCCCCTGCGCGTACAGGTTCGCTGAGCCGCTGTTCGCTTTACGCCGCAACAATTGAGAGGCGTATTCGAGCTGGTCGGCCGCTTCGGCGCCCTGTTTCTCTTTCATCGCCTGGGTGATGACCTCAAAAATCTCCACCATATTATCGCCATGGTTGTGATTATAATCATCCGCCTGGTTCAAGGTTTCTTTATTCTGGCTCAGGGTATTTTCAACAGCGCCAAACAGCTGCGCCAGGTCGAGTTTTGATCCCGCCATACTACTTGTCCTTCTTTAGTTCTTCTGGTAATTCGGGGATGTTGACGACCAGGCCGGGATAAACATGGGCCGGGTTATCGCCAATTACATCTTTGTTGGCTTCGTAAATCACCATCCAGTAAGGCCGGGTAGCGGAACCGTAGTATTTCAGTGAAAGGTGGCTGAGGGTTTCATCCGCGGTCAGTTTGTGCTCCGCGATGTATTTCGGCTCAGCTGCCGCGTCCCGGCGGGCTTTGGCTTCTTCAAGCCGTTCGCGCATCTCTTCCCGTTTTTCCTCGGCCTCTTTGGCCTCCAGTTTGGCTTCCGCTTCCTCAGCGCGTTTTTTGGCTTCTTCAGCCGCCTTCTTAGCTTCTTCGGCTGCTTTGGCCTGGGCCGCGCGGGCCTGCGCTTCTTCGGCTTTCTTCTTGATTTCTAACTCTTTCGCAGCTCTTTCGGCCTTTTCGGCTTCTTCTTTCTTCTTGTTTGAAAACAAATTACCAAACAATCCCTTCTTTTCGTCAGCCATAATTTTCTTTCTCCTTTTTTTGTAAACTTAGGCCTTACTCATTTATTAATAATTTTACTCATACTTGGTCAAAAATAATACTCTTTCAGGAATTTCGTACAGGGTTTGTGAATATCCGCAGAAGCGAGCGTGCTTTTGCCGGAGCATCCGGTGTAGTCTGGTTCGGTTTATAAGAAATACTTGTCCTATCTATGAAAGATTGAGTGCGCCAGTACAGGAATGGGGCGATAAACCAGCGGGGGAGCATGCCGCTCGAGAGGTTCGTAGTACAATAAACTTTATGAAGCGTAATTTACCCGCGGCGTGGTTTTCTGCCCTCCTGCTGATATTGGGCCTGGCCCTGGCCGGGTGCGGCTCAACGGCCGCTCAACGGACGCCCACCCAACCCGGACCGCCAACCGCCACCGTCGCGCCGACCCGCACACGGACTCCCACCGCCACCCTGACACCAACCCCCACCCCTATCATCCTGTCCCGTATGGGAACGCCGCTGCCGGGATCACGTGAGGAGATCACCACTGGCTACGTTGACAGGCTGGCCGTGCTGGGGCGCTGGGGCAAAGGGATCCCGGCAGCCGCCGCGGTATCCGCGGACGGTAGCCTGCTGGCGGTCGCCGCCAGCAGCGGCCTGCACCTGTATGATGGAACCACCTTCCAGCCTGTGGTGTCGGTTGAACTGGTAACCCCGCTCACGGCCATTGCCATCGCGCCGGATAACAGCGCCATCGCGGCCGGAGACGCCCTGGGCATGGTGCGCCTGTGGGACAGCGCGGGCAACCTGCTGCGCGCGCTGTCCGGAAAGAACCAGCCTGTCCTGAGCCTGGCATTTTCTCCGGACAGCACGCGGCTCGCCGCCGGCAGATGGGACCGCGCTATCGATCTGTGGCGGGTTGCCGACGGGCAATTAACCAGCACGCTGCGCGGCCACCGCAGGCCAGCCAGAGAAATGGCTTTCTCTCCGGATGGCGAAACCCTGCACACCTGGTCAAACCGCGAGCCGGTGCAGCGCTGGCCAATCCCGGGAGGCAGCCCAAAAGAGGAATGGTACATCGGGCAGACCAACGACGGCCGGACAGGTTCCAGCGCGGCTTTCTCCGGGGATGGGGCGGTGTTTGCCGCCGCCCAGGACTGGCGGGTGAGAGTGTTCAACACCGCGGATGGTACCAGCCGCTCCCAGCTCCAACCGGTGAATGCCCCGATCGCGGCCGTGGCGCTTTCGCGGGACGGCGCGCTGGCGGCCACCTCGGACCAGAAATCGGTAAAAATCTGGCGCACAGAAGACGGCAGTCTCCTGCACGAGACACCCGCCCTACCGGCGGCCTTCCTGCTGTTCAGCGCGGATGGTCAATCCGTGCTACTCCAGGGTGGTGATTCCAGCCTTCAGGTATGGCATTTCACCAGTGAAGAAAGCTTTAAACCTGCCTTTCGACCTGAATACCTGCCCGTCCATCCAGCCGGAGTGGATTTCCAACCGCAAAGCGGCGCGCTGGTCATCCGGATGCTGAATGGGAACCTGCGTACTTTGCTCCCCGAACCTGATCTGACCGCGATTGACACCGCGCCGCCCGCCACGCTTTATGACGATGTCGCGATATCCGCGGACGGCCTGCTGGCAGCCGGCGGGGCAGCCGGCGCCCAGGTGCGGGTCTGGCGGGTTGACAACGGCGAAACCCTGTACACCCTGCGTGGTTTTGGGTTGAATGTGGGAAAACTGGCATTTTCACCGGACGGCGGCCTGCTGGCAACCGGATCCGGCGACCGGCGGCTGCGGATTTACCGGACGGAAGACGGAAAACTGGCGCACTCTTATGAGCTGCCCGGCGCGATCGCGCGCCTGGCGTTCTCTCCCGACAGCAGCCTGCTGGCGACCTGTGCCGAGAACCGCATCCAGATCTGGCGGGTGTCCGATTGGACGCTGCTGGCGAATTATTCCGGTACACAGTTTGCCTTCGCGCCGCAGGGCGATTTACTGGCCGTGGCCGAGACCCCTGACCGCGAGCAGATCATTACCATCCACCGCGTGTCGAAGCAGTCTGAGGTGGTATCCTTCAACGCCGAGGGGCACTCGCTGGCATTCTCACCAGATGGCAGCCTGCTGGCCCTGACAGGGCAGGATATCAGCCTGTGGGACACCATAAAGGGGGAGCAAGTAGCCACACTGCCGATCTCACGGCCTTTCGGTGAGATCGCATTCTCGCCGCGGGGAGATTTGCTGGCCCTGACCGATTGGGATGGGGTCACCACCCTGTGGGGTGTTCCGTAAAATACCGCGCGCGAATTTCCAGGTACGATAAAAGCCTTCCGAGCACAATCCAGACGATGAATTAGAGTTCATTAATATAGCGTCGATTCCTTGTACAGACCTTGCACTGACTCTGCCGCTCATTTTTATAATCAAGAATAGAAAAATTTGAGCGTATCTAAATTCGGGACTGGTTATTCCCGTTTTTAAAGTCAGAGGTAATATGATGGAAAAATTGGATATTTGTGAGGAAGAAGCCTGCTGCCAAATCTGCGAGAAAGAACAGCATGTGAAAGGAAAAACGATCCGGGTGTATTCCGCGCGGGTCAGCCCGATCTATGGCGGGCTGCCGCAGCGCCACAGAGGCAAAAAAGGCCAGCAGATCAAAGAAGATTCCAAGCTTAAGCGACTCTACAGCCACATCGAAGCGGTGGAAGTTGAAATTGGCGCGAACTGCCAGCAAAAACGCTGGGAAGGGTTATTCCCCTGGGTGGCAGGGCTGGGGGCACTTGGTCTGTTCGTGACAATTATGACGCGCCCCATTACCCCGGCAGCGTTTGTGATCATTTACCTGTTCTTTCTGACGGTGATGTGGACCTCCCTGGCATTCATCTATGACCCGGATGAGTACATCGTGCAGCGGCTCAACGCTCAAAGATCGGAACTGGAGCGGTATAAAGTCTATTTCACCCGCCGGGTTTATAAGAATCTGATGCGCAAAGCCAGGGCACAGAAAAAAGCGGATTGACCAGAATTGGATAACTATGAGACCTCACCCCGAAGGTGAGGTCTTTTCCATTTGAAAATTGATGCCCCCATAAAACGGGTCAGCGAACTTTAAACCACCGGTTCAGGTTCGCGCACCAGGTTGTGGATCCAACGGCCAGTACGGTAGCGGCGGTAAACCAGGAACAGTTTAACAAACTCTTCGCCAAACACCATCAGATACACCCAGTAAACCGGCAAGTGCAGCACAAAACCACCCGTCAATGCCAAGGGAACACCGACCAGCCAGATGGCAAACGCTTCCACCAGCAGAGCGTAGCGGGTGTCTCCGCCGCTGCGAAGGATACCAACAAAAATCAACAGGTTGGATACCTTGACCCACATCAGCAGTGAAAAGATCAACAGAATATTGCTGGCATATTGTGAAGCCACCGGAGTAATATTGTAAAACAGAAGGATGGGCTGCCGCACCAGGATCACAACTGTCCCGGTAACCAGCGCGCCCAGCACCCCCAGTTTGAGGAAGCGCCCGGCGTATTCCCGCGCGACGGTTTCATGTCCGGCACCAATCTTATTGCCGATCATAATCGCGGCACCGTGGGCCAATGCCATGAAGACCACAAATGCCATGCTTTCGATCGTATTGGCGATATTCATCGCGGCAATCGACTGGGTGCCGATATGGGCGTAGACGGAATTGTAAGTGGTGATGCCCAGAGCCCACAGCACCTCGTTGACCGCGGCCGGCATCGAGATGTGCAGGGTGCGCTTGAAGAAAGCAAAATTGAAATCCAGTAGTTCGCGCAGCCTGGCCGCGGCGGAGGTCTTCAGCCGGTAGGTTAAGAACACCAGCACCACAAACTCCATCCCACGGGAGATGGTCGTGCCCAGGGCCGCGCCCCGCACACCCATCGCGGGCAAGCCAAAATTTCCAAAGATCAGCGCGTAATTCAACAAAGAGTTCAAAATGAGCGCCATGGCGCTGACAACCATCGGTAATTTAACTTGCTCCGTGCTGCGCAAGATGGCCGCGTAGGAAAAAGAAATCGCGAACAGCAGATAGCTCACTCCGACCACCCGGAGGTACTGGCTTCCCAGCACGATCACAGCCGGATCCTCCGTGTAAAACCGCAGCACCACCTCCGGGAAGATCATCGCGGCGATGGTGAACAGCACCGCAGACGGAATAGTGATCGAGAGGCAGATTCCCAGCACCCGCCGGATGTTTTTCACATCCCGCACCCCCCAGTATTGGGCAGTAAAGATTGCCGACCCGCTGGAAACGCCGAACAACAAAAGCTGGAGCAGGAAATAGACCTGGTTTGCCAGCCCCAGCGCGGCGATCGAGGTCTCGCCAAGCTGGCCGACCATAAGCACGTCCAGAGTGCTGATGCCGGAGGTGATGAACTGCTGGATGGTGATCGGAAGCGCGATCCGTAGCAGGCCTTTATAAAATTTTTTATCACTGAATAAACTACTCTTCATTTCTCTCCAACAATGTCCAAGGGTAAGACCAGAAAATACCAGGGAAAGATTGTAATCGCTATCCATCTTCCCCGCAATGGACACCTGGCCAATTCCGCACTATGCAACAGGACTATTGTAACTTGATTCCAGCCTGCCGGCTGGATTTCCCAAATCTGACAACCAGCCCAGTCGTTGTTAATCCCAGGGAAGGGTGACGCTCAATCCAACCCGCGCATGCTACATAAAGGGAAGGCCGGCCGACCCCTGCACCAGGCCTGGGTCAGGAACTTTAAGGCGCTGTATGAAAGCAGCACGGTTGTCAAAGTCCCCGGCAGCGGCCGCTAGAAGTAACGCGCCGCACTGAGTACGCCCCAGGGGATACCCAAAAACAGCAGTCCATTTCAGCGCGATGAATCAAAACTCCCGCGAGCTGCCTGCCCGCGGGAGTTGGATGGATCGGAGAGAAGAATTTACTGCCGGTCCGTTTCAATATCTTCCAGTTCAAGCACCCGGGTCTCCGACGGATTGAAGAAATAGATGATCCCGATCGGCAGCAGCATCAACGCGGCGGCGCATACCCAGAACCACTCCATGGTCGGGAACACATTTAACAGCATGGCCGCCAGCGCCGGGCCGATCACATAAGAAAACCGGGCCACAGTCGTTGTCCAGCCCATGCAGGCCCCGCGCCGTTCGGTGGGGAACACTTCCGGAATGTAGACCACAATCCAGGTGTAGGTGAACGAGGTGAAAAACCCGGTGACTGCCGCCGCAATGGGCAGCAGGATGCCCTGAGCGAACCCCAACACCACCAGGATCAACGCCAGACCAATGCAGCCAAAAATGAGAGCCGGTTTGCGCCCGATGCGGTCCATGATCCACCCGCTAAGGTAACCCCCCACCATTGCCAGCACCAGAGTCGCCAGCAGCACCATCGACCACTGCGAGAGGCTGTACCCTTTGATGGTCATGAAGTAATACCCGGCCCAGAAGTAGAGGAACTGGTACACCAGCCAGGCCAGCCAGATGGCTGATGAAATGGCGATGTAGCGCACATCCTTGCGGTCAATCACACCCATGCCAAATAAATGGTTTTTGCGGGTCCCATCACGGCGCTCTTTCTGAATTTCCTCAAAGCGGGCCGGTTCCTTCATAAAGAACCACATCACCAGGAGTGGGATCATGAACACAAACATCACCGCATACATCCACTTCCAGCCAAGTCCCAGCGTATCCACCAGCAACGGGGGCAGCAGAGCCTGGAGCGGGATCAAACCGATGACATAGACAATCGAGATATATTTGGCTCGTTTTTCTGCCGGCGATTCCTCACTGATCGGGATTGTCCACATGTTGGAAACTGTGGCAAAGATAGCCAGGGTGTACATTACCATAAACCAGTGAATGGTAGAGGTAAACAGCAGCACCCCCAGCGAAGAGAACCCCATGATGAGCACCAGGATCAGGATGGACAGTTTCCGCCCGATGATATCGTTCAATCCATTAAGGAAAAAGATCAGAAAGGTGAACCCCAGATACAACGCTTCCAGCCAGGAAAATTCCGAAGCCGTAATCGCGTATTCCTCCAGAATGTAGGGGATGGCTGTGGTCTTCACGGTGGACAAATACTGGTCCATAATGGCAACCAGACCCATAAAGGTTATCAAAAAGAGCAAATAATTGCGGCTTCGAACGCGCACGCGCTTGCGCGCGATGCCTTTAGCCTGTGGTTCCTGAACAATGGTAGCCATGGCTTATCTCCTTCTCAACAATAGGTTACACAACAGATAACGCTTCGACGGGCACAGCCGCCTCCGCCCGATATACACCGTTTCTGGCCTTCCGGTCATATTCCTCCAGACCGCCCGCCTGACGCAGCACTTCCCTGCCGCGCGCGATCTGCCGCAGGACGCTGAGGTTGACGCGCTCCATCGAGGCCGGCGAGATGCGGTGCAGCAGACGCGAGCCCAACCCCAAACCAGCCGGGATCGATTCGAGATGCATGATGGTGCCCGGCCGGGCGGTGAACCACACCCCTAATGAATCTTCGCCGAAGCGGGTGATGGGAATGCCAGCGGCCGCCTGGCGCTCAGCGGTCGGGCCGACATGGGCTACCACCCACCGCCCGTCCACCCAGGCTTCGCCCTCGCCCTCAAACAGGAAATTATCCAGCGAGTCGTACCATTTCTTCAACAACGGGTCAGCGTCAATGGTGGCCTCGCGCCAGCTCTGGATCATATTGGTGGAAAAAATCTTATACCGCGCCCGGATCCCGGCGGCGCGGCACAACGCGATAAACACAGAAATGAGTTCAAAACAGGTCCCGGAACCCAGCCGCAGGGTCTCTTCAACCGGCAAAATGGGGCGGATCTCCAGGGTGGTTTTTTCTTTGGCGAATTGAAAAGCCGTTTCGGCGAACTCCAGATCGGACTTGCGGAAAGCTCCCAGCTCATTGGCGAGGGCGGCCACTTCCGGCGCGCGGCAGTTGCAATAGCGGGTTGGGCGCAAATAGGGCTCCGCGCTGAGGCTTCGGGGCATCCCCCGCTGGTAAACCGGCAGTTGATAACGCCGGGGCGGACGGGTATAACGCTGCTCGCTGGTGCCGGGCTGGCGCAGGCGCATCACCTCGCCGCCGCTGGTGACCAGCAGTCTGGCAATCGAAAGGATGCCCTTCCACATCAAACCGCGGTAAATCGCGCGCCCGTGGGCTTCTTCATATTTGGCCGCCGCAAGCGTCATGCTGTCCTTTCTAAAACCTGATGGACAACCGATTCTGAACCGGGCCTTTCAATATTAATGGAAAACCACACCATCCGCGCGGAAAACCAAAACATCTGTGTCCCGGCTCGCTTTTCACCCCCTGAAACCGAATGTCCATTCAGGATAAAAACACCCTGAATGGAAAGATTTTATCACAGGTTGCCCTGGCAACCAACATTTTTACGCTTGAGCCGGGCAGTTTTCTAATGAAAGAAACCGGCCGCCTGCCAGAACGCTCTCAAGCGGCGCGGCTCCCCCCAAACTGGCCCAGGCTCTGAGCCAGACCAACAAAGCCGCGCATGCCGCGCCGCAGTTCATCCAGCTCAATATATTCGTCTTCGATATGCGCCAGCGCGATCGAGGAAGGGCCAAACACCAGGGATGGGATACCCCGCTCGCCCGCGCTGACCGCGGCATTGGTGCAGTAGGGCGCGGTGTAAGTCACCGGCGGCAGCCCGGCCTGCGCCAGCCCAGCCAACGCCAGGCGCACCCATTCGGAATCCGGGTCAGCCGCCCAGGCGGGGTGGAAATCGGGGGCGCGATAAGTCCAGCCGGTGTAGCTCCCAATTTCCAATTCTTCATAGGCCACAGACCAGCCGGGCAGATCCGCGAGTTTCTGGCGGTAAGCCGACAACAGCGCTTCCCGGGTCTCGCCCCGCACCAGCCGCCGGTCATAGATCAGCTGGCAGATATCCGGGATGGTGGAAGCGTTGGGATTGGGGCTGGAAGTGACGATGATCGGCTCCATCACGCCGTTCCCCAGCAGCGGGTCAGAAGGCAAAGGGATCTCCTCAATGCGCCGGGCAGCCAGCGCCATTTTGCGGATGGCATTCTCGCCTTTCTCGGGGGACGAGGTGTGCCCGGAACGCCCTGTGAAGGTGAAAACCAGGCGGCAGCGCCCCTTGTGCCCAATCGCCAGACGACAGTCGGTCGGCTCGCCAACCACAACCCCATCCGGCTGGACCGCGTCCAGCACACCGGCCAGGGCAGCACCCTCAAGGGTTTCCTCCTCCAGGCTGCCGGTCACATAAAGGGTGCCGCGGAAGGATTCGCGCGGCAGGCGGCCCAACCCCACCACCATCCCGGCCAGACTGGCTTTGGTATCGGTCGCGCCGCGCCCCCACAACCGCTCTTCGCTGAGTTCCCCACCAAAAGGCGGGTGATGCCAGCGCTCGGGGCTTCCGGTCTGCACCACATCCATGTGGGCGTCAAACAACAGGCGCGCGCCGGGGGCATGGCCCTGTTTGCGGGCGATGACGTTGCCGGCCTCATCGCGCCAAACCGCGTCAAAATCCAGCGCTTTCATCTTATCTTCCACGACATCCGCGACGGCAGAAAGCGCCCCGCTCAGGCTGGGGGTCCGCACCAGTTCCCGCAAAAATTCAATCCCTTCCTTTTCAATGTGCTGCTCTGGCATATTATTCTCCCAAAAAGTGAAGTTCTGCCTTAATTCTACTCCCGGATTGGGAAAGGGGGAAATACCCACCTTTCAAAACTATCAGGTGAGTCAAGGCCTTTTTCGAGTAAAATTGACTTTCGAAATAGAAAGCAGATTTCCGGGTAATGATCATTCATGTTACAACGCATTGGCAATTTCTTTAAAGCGCCTGTTTTTGAGAACGAGGACAAGACACGCACAGCCTGGATTCTCAATATCCTGGCATGGGGCATGATCGGTATTAACCTGACCAGCGCCATGGGTATGCTGCTGTTCAAAAAATCTCCACTGACCGAAATCGCTGTTTATTTCAGCCTGGTTGTGATCGCCGGCGCGACCCTGTTCGTGATGCAAAAAGGATACGTCCGGCAGGCCAGTTACCTGTTTTCGCTGACCCTGCTGGCGACTACCGTCACCGCCTCGCTGTTCTTTGGCGGGGTTTCGGGGCCCAACGCCGGAAGCTATATCGCCGTGCCGATGATTGTCAATCTGCTGCTGGGCATCCAGGCCGGGCTGGTCTTCTCGCTGCTGTCGATCGCTGCCATCATCACCCTGTTGATGGTCGACCACTTTGGCCTGGTCGCGCTGCATGCCACCATCCACAACAACCCGGTCAGTTTCTCGGTGGGGCTGGTCAGCGTGATCGTGTTCATGATCCTGATCCAGTACTTGTTCACCAATGGGCTGAACCAGGCCCTGGAACACGCCCGGCAAAACGAAAAACTCCAGAAAGCGTTAAACCTGGAGCTGCAAAACGCCCGCAAAGACCTGGAAGCGCAGGCCCGCCAGTTGGCCGAGATCAACCAGACCCTTGAACTGCGGGTGGAGGAACGCACCCGCGAGCTGACCCTGATCAACGAGATGCGCACCCTGCTGCAGGCCAGCATCAGCACCGAAGAGGCTTACCAACTGATCGGCCAGGTGCTGCGAAGGCTGTTTCCGAGAGAATGCGGCGCGCTGTATATTTACCGCAATGAACCAAACATGCTGGAAGCGGTGGCCACATGGGGCCAGGGGTTACAATCCGAGGAACGCTTCCCGGAGTATAGCTGTTGGGGACTGCGGCGCGGGCAGCTTCACGTTGTGGAAGACAACCGGATCGGGCTGCCCTGCCCGCACGTGCTGGAGCCGTTCCCGAACTGCAGCCTGTGCGTCCCCCTGACCGCGCAGGGTTCCACCCTGGGCATCCTTCACCTCCAAACTCCACAAGAATCGGGTCCGGGTTCAAACAGAGACAGCGCCAACAACCTGGAGATCCGGAAACAGCTCGCGGTTTACGTGGGCGACCAGATCGCGCTGTCCCTTTCCAACCTGAACATGCAGCTGACCCTCCAGCAGCAGGCCATCCGCGACCCGCTGACCGGGCTTTACAACCGGCGCTATATGGCCGAATCCCTGACGCGCGAACTGCACCGCGCCGGGCGAAAAAACCTGCCTCTGGGTGTGATGATGATGGACATTGATTACTTCAAGGCCTTCAACGACACCTACGGCCACGACACGGGCGACACTGTCCTGCGCGAAGTGGGCAAGTTCCTGCTGCAAAATGTGCGCGCCGAGGACATCACCTGCCGGTTTGGCGGGGAAGAATTCCTGGTGATCTTCCCGGAAACCGCGCTGGATTCTGTCATTGAGCGGGCGAGTGAACTGCGCGCGGGGATCAACCAGATCGCCATCTCGAACCAGGGACAGGCTGCCAGCCGCATCTCCGTATCGATCGGACTGGCGAGCTTCCCGGAGCACGGCGAGACCAGTTCGGAAATCCTCCAGGCAGCCGACAGCGCGCTGTACCAGGCCAAAGCGGCCGGACGCAACCAGTTTGCCGTTTACGGCAAATCTTAGCCGCCCGCCGCGCCCACTACCCCTTTCGATCCTTGTTTATACGTCCGGGCCTATACAACCTTTGGGTCTGTTTTTCGTCCCATTTTCGGGGTAGGATTAGTATGGAACCTGAATCCCTGTTCCGCGCGAATAATCGCACAATCGCTCTGGAAGGATAACCGCCATGAGAAACCTGCTGAAAAACACCCTGATGCTGCTTGTAATAACAGGGATGGCAGGCTGCGCGGTACAGCCCGCAGCCACCCTCCCCTCCGGAAACACGCCGCTGGCCGCCACCGCCACCGGGGTGCCAGTGGACCCTGGCTCGCCGGTGGCGCTGGTCTCGCTGGACAGCCTGCTGGGGTTTGTCGAAGATCTGATCGCCATCCAGCCTTATTCCGGCTGGCGCAACTCGGCCAGCAGCGGCGAGCGGGAAGCCCTGGATTACGCCGCCGAAACCCTGGAAGGGTACGCCTTCCTGCGGGAGATGGGCATGGAACTCGAGCGGCAGGAATTTAACGTCTTTATCAGCACGGAGCTGCGGGAGACCCGGCTGGAGCTGACTGTGGGCGGCCAAACCGTAGAAGTGCCCGCGGACGGGCTGCGGGGCGACGACGATCTGACTGATCTCGCAATCCGGTTTGACTCGGACGGGGCCTTCAATGACGACCAGCCCGACCCGGTGGTGGTGCAGGGCGCGGCGCTGGTGGCGCGCACCGAGAAAGACATCCAGAAACTGACCGCGGCGGATGTGAACGACCGGATCGTTTTCCTGGATTACACCGCCATTGACCGGGCTTTGCTCGGCACCAACACCGCGGTGGGCATCGCCTGGGACCTGGCGGCCAAAAACCCGGCCGGGATCGTGATGGTGACCGAATACACCAGCCAGAAGGGTGCCAGCCACGGTTCTTTCATTGGCGACGGGAGCGCCTTCACCTGGGTGGAAGCGGCCGCCAACCCGCCGGTGCTGTACGTCCGGCTGGAAGACCTCGGCGAAGCCGGCATCCGGAGCTGGAAAGACCTGAATAAGATTGAAAGCGCCCGCCTGACCTGGGACGCGGACGTGTCCTCGCCCGGCCGCTCCGGCAACCTGATCGCCCACATCCCCGGGGAGGACAGTACCCGCGCCATGATCGTGGGGGCGCATATCGACAGCCCCAACGCGCCGGGGGCGATGGATGACGGGAGCGGGTCGGCCATCCTGCTGGAAATCGCCCGGGTGCTGGACGCGGCCCGCCTGCGGCCGCCCACCGATCTGTATCTGGTGTGGTTCGGCAGCGAGGAGCTCGGCCTGTACGGCTCGCAGCACTTCGCGAACACCCATCAGGAGCTGCTGGACCGGACGACCGCCATGCTGCAGATCGATGACCTGACCCGCCCGCTGGACGGCATCCAGGCCGAGCATCATCTGGTGACCTGGTCTTACGGGCGGTTCGGCGCGGATGGGATGGCCTGGCCGCGCTATCTGGCCGAGGCTTCCGCCGGGCAGGGGCTGGCTGTGAAGGTGTTGAACGTGTACTCGGTGTATTCCGATAACCACCCCTTCTCGGGGTACGACGTGCCCAACGCCGACCTGATCTACATGAACCTCGAAGAGATGAACAAGGTGGGCGGGGTGTGGCCCGGCGGGCAGATCCACAACCCGTACGACACCATCGCGCTGGCCCGCGAGATGGGTCCGGTCTTCCGGGAGATGGCCCAGATCGCCCTGACGGCTGTCCTCTCCCCTCCGGCGGCAGAGATGGACCTGCGCTTCCCCGACCCGCCCGCCCGCCGGGTGGTGGTGGCGGCTTCGCACACCGAAGCGCCCCACCTGACCCCCTCGACCCTGACCGAGCTGGGGATGGCCCTGGCGGTCAACGGCTGGGATGTAGACCTGCTGCCTTACGGCCAGCCGGTGACCCCGGATGATCTGGCGGGCGCCGGGCTGGTGATCATCCCGCCGGTGTTCGACTACCCCACCGCGGCCACCGGAACCGAGCAGTACGACACCGGCTGGAGCGCGGCGGAGGCGGACGCGCTGGAGGAATACACCCGCGCCGGGGGGCTGCTGGTGATCGCCAACAGCCGGCACCGGATGAAGTACGGTCTGGGGGCGATCGAGCCCAATGAAGACGCCCTGGATCTGAACGCCCTGGCGGAGCGGTTTGGGGTGACTTTCACGGAAGGGGCGGTGGCCCAATCTTCGGCGGACGCGCGCTCGGAACACCCGCTGATGGCGGGGGTATCCTCGCTGGACCTCTCGCCGGGGAACGGGGTTCCGTTCACGATGGCGGAGGGGGAGGCGCTGGCCCTGGCGGCCAGCGGCACCCCGGTGGTGGGGCTGGCGCCGGCCGGGCAGGGCGAGGTGGTGGTGCTGGCAGACGCGGCCCTGCTGAACAACGAATGGGGCAGCCAGCGCAACACCGCCCTGTGGGAGAACCTGGCGCGCTACGCCGCCGGGCGGTGAGGCGGCGGAATTGAATTGTTGTTTTGAAACAATTCGAAACAATTCCCTTTTAAATGGATGAAGCCCGCGCCGGTTGCGGCGGGCTTCCGTTTTTTTGGGGTAAAGACCCCGGCCAGGCGGGGCAAAGCGATTTTTCACAGATTCAGGATAGCACAGTTGGGGGGATTTTTCAAGATTAATAGAACTTTTGTTTCGTATTGAAACAGGGGGGATTGCGATCGATTTGAGACGCCAGCCGGATGTGTGGTGGGGTGCGGGGCGGCGGGGAGCCTGAACGCCCGGGATTCTGTCCGCCCCGCATCCCACTCTTTTACCTACTTTAAAAGTTCTTTTATGGGAGCTTTCTTAATTCAAATACGATAGCCTCACGTTTTACTTGATCACTATCCACTGTTGGAATGTTTTTATGTCGAATATATTCAAACTGTCCTAAATACCGGTACATTCCAGAGCCGGATTTTTCTTTTTCAAAAAGGTGTAACTGTTTGTCCCGTGCTTTATGTTCTTTGATAGCCAGGTTTCCCCTGACCAATTCCATATTACCAAATTGCCCCTCACCGGTGTAATGATAGATATCCATCGAAACCCACCCATCTTGATAGCCATGGGTTTTACCACTCGGTGATTTAAAAAGAAAAATAATAGGATGATTCGCACAAGTAGAAATTCCTGATTGGCGATTTCCTCCAAATTTATCATGCAACTCTTTTTGACGGTTATACATTTTTCCAATTTCAAACGACATCGTTTTCCTCCCAATTTAAAATTCGCTCGATCTGCATTTTAAATATTCATAAGCCTCAGTGATCCTTCCACATCAAAATGATCTGTTTCATTATATATCTAAACACAAATAAATTTTATCCAAGTCATGGAAGGTTGACAGTTAGTAGCGTAGTGGGGGCGGGGAATAACACATTCTCCAAAGACAACTAGCGTCCCCTTTTTATGCGGGCAAACGCCAGCAAATGTTTGGTGGGATAGTTGAAGTGCTGGTAAAGCATCACAGCCTGAGAACATGTCTGGCGTGGCTTGATGCTTTGGGGCGCTCAGAAACCAAGATGGTGTCCTGGTACCCGGCCAGGCTAAGATTTTTACCCTTTCGGGCATGGTGTTCGGTTTCGGGCGGTGGTGGGGTGCGGGGCGGCGGGGCGACTGAACAACCTAGTGTCTCTTTCCGCCCCGCATCCCACCCTACAAATACAAATTGTGCTATGTAGTGACCACTTCAGGGGTTATTGCGGCGTTTGTTAACAAAACCCGGGCAGGCAAAGATGTTTTACTCGTTTGACACGGTGTCTGGCTTCGGGCGGTGGGGGGGGCGGCGGGGAGCCTGAACAACCGCGGGGCTCTTTCCGCCCCGCATCCCACCCTACGACTGCTACCATGCAACAGCTTTCATGTTGTTCCTATCAATAGTTTCTTCAATGTGGAAGAATTCAGCAGGTCCAACTCGCGTTTCTCTTCAATAAATGGCGTCACGTCATTCAATACCTGATCAAAGTCAACATTCTGCAATTTTTCCCACACCACGCCTTTCCAATTTTCTCTCTCCAAAAGTTCGCTTTTCCATCCGGTTTGAACCAGCGCATTATTGAGAAAAACCAGATTAGGAGATGGCCAGGTGGGATCACTCAGATACCACAGTAAATCATATAAATCACGGCCTTTAGAATAATTGCGGGCCAATAGCGCGTGGATTTTCCCCGCAAACAGAGAAGCCCTGTCATAATGAAGCACTTGCAATACAACATGACGTCGAATGATTGTCGTCTCTAACTCGGCCCCGGCTGGCGGCCAGGTATCCACTTCCAGTTTAACAGACAATGTTTCTTGTTCATGAGGAGAAAGCCCCATCTCATGGAGCAACCCATAAAAACGCACAGAAGCGGAATGAACGGTTTTTCGATTATTATAGGAAATCTCAACCTGATAATTTTCCGCGGTAAAGGTTTGCTTAATTTTTTCAAGATATTTAATTAGATCGTAATCTTCCTGATTCTGCTCCAGCGCAAAATCCAGATCCTCTGAAAAGCGCGGCAGGGAAAATAAAAAGCGCAGCGAGGTTCCACCCTGAAAAGCGATGCAACGCATCGCCCCATGCCGCTGAAGGGTCTCCAGAATCCGGGCCTGAAGGTATTCACGAATCAGATTACGCTGCCGCAGCGGGTCGCCGCTCTGGCGAATCAGGTTTTTAATATAAGGTTTCATAGCGTTTTATCATCCCTCCGGGTATTAATCTGAACCAGAACCGCCTGGACAGCAGCCTCCATTTTCTTAGAATTGAAATCCGAAGCCAGACGGATGAGGCTTTCCTGATCCATTTGGGCCAGATTTTGGAGGCGCAGTTCTTCAATAAAAGGCTGAACCTGTTGGTAACGGCTTAAGTAGATTAGATCCAGCAGGGCTTTAGCGGGGGTGGCGATGAAAACAAACTGTTCTTTGAACACCTCACGATAGGTAAACCCGGTGAAAGCATCGCTTTTGATATGGCGAAAAGAGAAGCGTCCCAAAGGGTTTTCGAGCGTCTCCGGGCGTCCGGTAGTGACGCTGGTGATTTCGTACACAAATTCCGGGATCATACCGTAATAGGCCAGGGCGGATTGGAGGGAAACATAAGAATGAGGGACCAGCCGGTTGGCGACTAAGAAGGGATGCGGGGCAACCTTGCGGTAAGGAGGAGCAAGAGTGTACAGCCCGCGGCGCAGCTGAAGGATGCGCCCAGCCCGAACCCAGCGGGAAAGCTGCTTTTGCATATCCCGGGCATCCGTTTTACCTGCCAGCAGCAAGCTGGAATGGAAGACCGGTTCCTGGTCCACTACCCGTAGTATTTGATTGAATCTCATAACAATAACTTACCATATTTGGTAAGTTATTGCAATAGATTTGAAATACCAACCTTAAAATTGAGCAGGAAGCGGCGACCAGTGGTTCCCTCTACAAATTGTGGTGAGGTGGGCAGGGCAATACAGTGACCACTTCAGGGGTTGTCGCGGCGTTCGCTAAAAAGAACGACTGAAGTCGTTACTACAAATTGTGGTGGGGGGCAGGGTAATGTTCAGTTGGTGTCGCTGTGTGTGTTAACAAAACCCGGCCAGGCAAAGATTTTACTCTTTCGGGCATGATGTCCTGGGCTTCAGGTGGTGGTGGGGTGCGGGGCGGCGGGGCGACTGAACAACCTAGTGTCTCTTTCCGCCCCGCATCCCACCCTACGACTGAACAACCACGGGGTTATTTCGAGCGCAGCGAGAAATCTTGGGAAAACCGGGAAGCAGGGCCTGGCGGAGCAAGTACAGCTTCCCGGGAAGGGACGTTAAGATTTCTCCTCCCTTCGGTCGTCGAAATGACATGGGGGGCGGGTGTGTTGGTGGGGTGCGGGGCGGCGGCAAGCCTGAACAACCACGGGGTTATTCCCGCCCCGCATCCCACCCTACGAATACTACAAATTGTGGTGGGGGGCAGGGTAAAGTAGTGACCACTTCAGGGGTTATTGCTGTGTGTTAACAAAAACCGGCCAGGCAAAGATTTTACTCTTTCGGGCATGATGTCCTGGGCTTCAGGCGGTGGTGGGGTGCGGGGCGGCGGCAAGCCTGAACAACCACGGGGTTATTCCCGCCCCGCATCCCACCCTACGAATACTACAAATTGTGGGGGGGCAGGGCAATGTAGTGATCACTTCAGGGGTTATCGCGGCGTGTGTTAGTGTTAACAAAAACCGGGCAGCTTTCGCTGCCCGGTTTATTATTTGCGTTGTTCAGGAATTAGCCGATTACGGTTACATCCTGCGCCTGGGGTCCTTTTTGACCCTGGGTCACGGTGAATTCCACACGCTGACCTTCTTCGAGGTTGCGGTAGCCATCACCAAGAATGGCGCTGAAATGAACGAACACGTCATCGCCGGATTCGCGCTCGATAAAGCCGAAACCTTTGGTGCCGTTGAACCACTTTACTGTACCTTGTTCTTTAGACATTGATTTGAAACTCCTTTCGTAATAATTGGTGCTTGTTCTATTCATGGGTTCCAAATCAAAAGAGGGTCTTTTTTTTCTAGAACTTCTGTCTGCAAGCAAGTATCATTTTAGCACGCTGATCACCAAATTGTCAAGCGTTTTGCGCGTTTTTTGGGTCAAATTTATCATACAAAGCCCCATTAGCCCGGAAAAGCCCCCAATTCCGGGGAAAACCCGGACGGCTGCGCGGAACCGGGCATGTGGCACATCATTTGCAACCCGTAGAACGGTTACAAACCTGACCCTCCAGACAACCAGCATAACCGATCTTAACCCGGGCTCTTCACCCACCGCGCCGCAGCCAGCAGCCCCACTCAAGAGAGACCGCAATGAACCCTTCTCCAAAGCACACCAAAGCGATGCCGTGGGCTGCCATTCTGCTGGCGCTGGCATTGGTATTCCCTGTCTTCCTGACGCTGAGCCTCCAACCCGCGCCGGCGATGATGATCCCGGTGACCGGGCAGGTCGAAACGCGCACCCTGTTCCAGACAACACAGATCGCGTTGAGCGGCTTCTTCAGCGGCGGCGCGGGCGGCTCGCCCGAGGCGGTTGACTCCGCCAACCGCTCGATCCATGTTGCCGGCTGGTACCGGGCGGCGGGCGGCGGCGCGGTCGCCATTCACCCCAGGCCAGACCGTTCGCTGCGCGCTTTTGAAACCGGCTGGGTGGAGACGGCCCCCTACCACTACCGCCAGAACGGCGGGAAAGGGACCCTGGCCTTCCGCGCCAACGCGCGGGGAGAGATCACTGCCGCGGTGCTGGATGGGAGCCGGATTTACCGGCGGCTGAACTGGACGCAGGCCCCTTCCCTTAAAATTGGTCTGCTGGTGGCCGGTCTGCTGGCAGCCGCGGCCATGCTCGCGCACCGCCTGCGCAACCCCCGCGCGGCTGAAGCGCGCCCAGCGTGACCCCAAAAAACACAAAAAACCCGCCGCGTGCGGCGGGTAAGCTGTTGATGCTGCGCCTGCGGCCGTTTACGGCCCGGTGACCACCTCGTAGCCCGCGCCGGCCCATTGGTTCATCCCGCCGGCCATGCTTGTGACCTGCTCCAGCCCGGCATCCAGCAGGATATCGCGCCCGGCGGCACTGCGGTTGCCGGAACGGCACACCACCACAACCTGCTGGTCAGCGGGTACTTCATTGGCGCGGGCTGCCAGCTCTCCCAGGGGGATGAGGGTCGCGCCAGGGATATGCCCGGCCTGCCACTCTTCAGGCTCGCGCACGTCCAGGATAAAAGCCCCGGCGTCGCGGAGGGCGGCCGCCTCGCCAACACTGACTTCAAGGGGAAGGGATTCCACACCGGCAGCGGCGGGCGCCGCCGGCTGGCGGGCAGCTGCCAGGCCAATCGCAACTACAACGAGAGCCGCCACCAGGGCGACCACCCACAGGTTCGGCCCGGGCCGGGAAGGCTTTTGCCGGGCGCTGGTTTTTTTGGAAGGTTGTTTTTTAGCGTGATGTGTTTTTGTCATCTTTCTGCTCATTATTATTACAATTTTTATAAGATATATCTATATTATAGCTGTTTTGCCTGCCACTGCAAGGGTATTGGGACGCGGAATACAAAGATTTACCCTGCTGAAGATCGAAAACGCGAAAAGATATGACGCGCTTGCGCGGGGATTAAGGCATGAGTACAATGAGAGCATGACGAACCACGCCGGATCGACAACGAACCGCCAACCCTTGCTGGCCGCGGCCGGACTGGCCTTCCTGGGTCTTTACGCCGCGTGGCTGGCATGGGGCAGCACCGATCTTTTTGAGCGCTTCCTGATCGGCAGCCTGATGATGCTGTTCACCTCGCTGCTGGCGGCTGTGCTGGCTGTGTGGGCCCAGCAAACCTCCGCCAGCGCCGCCATCCGGCGGGCCTGGTTGTGGCTGAGCCTGGGCCTGCTGATGTGGGCCGGAAGCGACCTGGCGCGGATGCTGGCCGGATTATCGAACCCGGCAGCGGCCGGGGACCCGGGCTGGATCCAACTGATCCCCCTGATGGGGACCCTCGCGGTATGGCTGGGGTTG
>Ga0068714_10002718_pt1 | contig 22251 bp, 24 predicted proteins | sample MTBNYHSulfiMetaG_FD_62988 | JGI IMG/M metagenome (GOLD analysis project Ga0068714, IMG submission 62988) | Enrichment culture microbial communities from rom New York Harbor, USA that are MTBE-degrading - MTBE-NYH (New York Harbor Sulfidogenic)... | ecosystem: Environmental > Aquatic > Marine >... | reverse complement strand
GAGGGCGATGCCCTCGAGCGTCAGGCCTGGGACCTCACCCAGACGGTCCTCGCCGGCGTGGCCGAACGACTCGCCACATGACGCGGTTGGGCGTCCTCTCGGACATCCACGGGAACCTGACCGCCCTCGAGGCCGTGCTTACCGCCTTGGAGCGTCAGCACGTCGATGGGATCGTCTGCTTGGGGGATCTCGTGGGCTACGGCCCGTGGCCGCAGCAAGTCATCGGGCGGATGCAGCAACTCCAGGCAAGAAGCGTCCGAGGAAACCACGATGCCGCAACGGCGAGTCCGGTTGTCGGCGACTACCTGAACCCGACGGCGGCCGCCGCCATCGAGTGGACCAAGGGCCGTCTCACGTCGGAAGAAGTCTCGATCCTCTCCACGCTTCCGGTGACGCGCGTCGAGCACGGGGTCACGTTGGTGCACGGGAGCCTGCGCGGTCCCCTGTGGGAGTACCTCCACGACCCGTTCGTCGCTCAAGAGAGCTTCGACCTCTTGGAGAGCCGCCTGGCTCTGTACGGACACACTCATCTGCCCGGCGGCTTTGCGACCGACGGCGAGAGCGTGGAGGCCCTCCAGCCCGCGGCCCGGGTGTCGCTCGATCCGGAACGGCGGTACTTGCTCAATCCCGGTAGCGTCGGCCAGCCGCGCGATGGGGATCCGCGTGCGGCATTCGCGGTTCTGGATCTCGATCGCCGACAGATTGCGTTTCATCGCGTCGCCTATGACATCGAGGCGACGGCGCGGGAGATCCTCGGTGTCGGCCTGCCGCCGCGGCTGGCCGCCCGGTTGTTTGAGGGGAGATAGGATGGATGGAGAGGATCGCGCGCTGCACGTCGCTGCCGATGCCGCTCGCGCGGTCGGCGCCCTCCTGCGCGGCGCCCGCCCGGAACAGAAGCGAGCCTCGACCAAGGCGCACCGCAACGATCCGGTGACCGTCTTCGATCGCAAGGCCGAGGACATCCTGGTCGGAACGATCCGCGCGCAGTTTCCCACAGACGGCATCCTCTCCGAGGAAGGCGCGTCCTGGGCGGGGACCTCCGGTTATCGCTGGGTCATCGATCCCCTGGACGGGACAAACAACTTCCTGCGCGGCTACTCGCACTTTGCCGTCTCGATCGGCATTCTGCGAGGCGACGAGCCACGTATCGCCTGTATCTACGACCCGCTGCGCGACGAGTTGTTCACCGCACAGGCCTCCAAGGGAGCTCACCTAAACGGCGAACCCATCGTAGTGAGCGAGCACACCGGCGTCGATGGGGCGCTCCTCGGGGTCGGGCTGTCCTCGCGACCGGAGCGCGCAGAGCGCACCCTCGACACGGCTCGCGGGCTCCTCCCTCGGGTGCGTGCGCTGCGCACAGGCGGCTGTGCCTGCTTGGATCTCGCTTACGTCGCCTGTGGTCGCCTCGACGCCACGTGGTACGCTTCACTCGCCCTGTGGGACATCGCTGCGGGCCTGCTTCTCGTGCGCGAGGCCGGCGGGCGGATCAGCGACCTTGCGGGAGGCCCGCTTGCCGATCCACAGACCGGGATCCTGGCTTCGAACGGGTGGCTGCACGACAGCCTGTCCGCTGTGGTCCGCACGGACGACCGCCGCGAGGACCAGGATGGATGACCCCACGGGGCTCGACCGCTACCGCGAGATCATCCCCGATTGGCAGGCGTTTCGCGCGGCGTGTGCGCGCCCCCTGCCGACTGTCCTGCGTGTCAATCCGCTGCGAACGACCCGCGACCGGCTCGCATCCCGTCTGGCCGCCCAGGGGATCGATTGCTGGCCCTTGCCTTGGGCCGATGACCTCCTCCAAACGGAGCAGGAGGCGATCGGGCGGACGATGGAGCACTGGCTGGGGTGTTTCTATGTGCAGGAGGCGGTTCAGTCCCTGCCGGTGCGGGCGCTGGATCCTCAGCCCGGTGAGCGGGTCCTGGACCTGTGCGCCGCGCCAGGCGGGAAGACCACCCAGATCGCCGGCCGCATAGAGAATGAGGGCACGGTGGTCGCGAACGAGCCGAGCGGTCGGCGGCAGCCCTCGCTCCTCGCGAATCTGAATCGGTTGGGCGTCCTCAACGCCATCGTGACCGCCTACCGCGGGGAGTCGTTCCCCATGAAGGCCGCCTTCGACCGGGTCCTCGTCGATGCCCCGTGTTCCGCGGAGGGGACCCTGCGCAAGGAGCCATCCCTGAGGGATGGCGCGGCGCTCCGCACGGTCGAGCGGCTCGCCGCACTGCAACGGCGGCTCATCCTGCGCGGCTACGACCTGCTCCGGCCCGGCGGGCAGCTCGTCTACTCGACGTGCACGTTCGCGCCGGAGGAGAACGAGGCCGTCGTGGCTCACCTCCTCGCCGCACGGCCCGCGCGCATCGATCCGCCGGTCCTGCCGGTGCCCTGGAGTCCCGGCGTATCGCACTGGCGAGGCACCGACTACCCGCAACAGGTCACGAGGTGCGCGCGGATCTACCCTCACCAGATCGATAGTGGAGGAGGCTTCCTTGCCTGCATCGCAAGACCCGCGTGAGGAAGCGATCGCGCTCTTCGCCGAACGCTTCGGGGTCGATCGTGCCGTCCTTTCGACCCTCACGTTCGTCGCGGGACCGGACGACGTGTGGGCATCGACAGCGGCGTCGATCGAAGGGATCCATGCGGTGCGACCTCCGGGGCTGCGCGCCGCGCGACGGATGCGCGGGGGACTGAAGCCGACGAGCACCTTCCTGCGCGCAATCGGCCCGCAGATCACCGCCTCCCGCGCCGAGCTCGACGATCCACGCGTCCTCGAGCGCCTCTTGCTCGGGCACAGCGTCGACACGCCTCTGCCCGAGGGGCACGTCGCGCTATCCTATCGCGGCGAGATCCTCGGCTGCGGCCTCGTCAAGGCGGGGCAGCTGCGCGCCGTTCTGCCAACGGGACAGCGTAACGAGCTTCTGAAGGCCCTTTCGTAGTTCGCGCACCCCTCACCGCGGCTCAAGCGAGACTGTGATCCAAATCACGGAAATCCAGTGGGTCGTTCTGCTAAGATGGAGCCCTGGTAAGGGGAACCGATCAAGGAGGTATGGTATGCCTATCAGACGATGTATATTCTTGGGGGCTCTGCTCGCCTTGCTTTCCTTCTCGTTGGTCGGGCTGGCCACTCCTCAGAGCGTGATGCTCATTCTCGACGCGTCCAACAGCATGAATACCCCGCTGGATACGGGCACCCGTTTGAGCGCGGCCAAGTCGGCGCTGACGGACCTGCTTCCAGAGCTACCCGTCGACTTGAGCGTCGGCATGATGATTTTCGGAGAGAACGTCGGCAAGGACAACCGAGCGGAGAGCTGCCAGGACATCGACACGGTGTTCCCGATTGCGCCCTACACCGCAACCGTCAAGCAGCAGATGCTCGCCACGATCCAGGGGGTGACGGCTCAAGGGTTGACGCCGCTCGGCGAAGCCTTGCGCCGCGCCGCCACGGCGCTTTCACCGCTGTCCGGGTGCCGGGCGGTCATCCTGGTGAGCGACGGAGAGGGCAATTGCAGTGGGGAGCAGCTGGCCGCGGCGGCCGCTCTGGGCACGATGAGCCCGCCGATTCCCCTTTACATCGTCGGTCTGGCCGTCTCACAGGACTCTCGCGACGTCCTGCAGGAGATGGCCGATTCCGCCGGCGGGAAGTACTACGATGTCCAGCAGGCGAGCGGACTCCTCGATGCCTTGCTTTCGGCTTTTTCCGCATGCAACGCCCCGGTCATTCCGCCGGAGTACGCCTGCTTGGGGATCACCAACGTCATCGTCGGTACGCCGGGCGACGACACACTGGTCGGGACCCCCGGCAACGACCTGATCCAAGGCCTGGGCGGGAACGACCTGTTGATCGGCCTGGGCGGGAATGACGTCCTGCTCGGCGGTCCGGGTAACGACGTCATCGAAGGCGGCGAGGGCGACGACCTCCTCATCGGAGGCGACGGCAACGACACGCTCTTCGGCGGGGGCGGGTGCGACCTCTTGTGCGGCGACGCTGGGAACGACTCGCTCGAGGGCGAGGCCGGAGATGACATCCTCGACGGCGGCACGGGGTGCGACCGGCTGCTCGGCGGCCCGGGCGCGAACACCCTCTATCAGGGTGACGGCCAGGACATCCTCATCCAAGGGCGGGTCCTGCCTGGATCCTGTCCGAACTGCATGATGCCGGGCCCCTGCGCCCCGTCTTGCGCCCCCAGTCCCTGCCCGATCCAGGAGGCCGTCAAGTCCGTGAACGAGGGCAGTTCGATCCGGCTGCACGGGACCGTCTCCGACGGGGATTGCAACGTCATCAAGCTCATGTGGAGCGCCCCCGCCGGTCGCTTCGACGACCCGACGAGCATGGACCCGCTGTACACGGCCCCGATGGTCGACGGCTGCGGCGGGGACAACGTCCGGATCACCCTGCAGGCGACCGACAGCTGTGGCGCGGTCGGCAGGGACTCGTTCATCCTCCACATCAACAACGTGGACCATCCGCCGCTCGTCGATGCGGGCGAGGACGTCTGGGTGGACGAGGGTGGAACGGTTCAGCTGACCTGCTCCGCATCGGATCCGGACGGCGACGCGATGACATACCATTGGACGATCAAGCACGGGAGCGGCGTCTTGAGCGACGCCTCGATGCTCCACCCCGTGTTCACCGCACCGATGACCGATCGGTGCGACGGTGAGAACATCATCCTGACCCTGACAGCGACCGATGCCTGCGGCGCGAGTTCGAGCGACTCACTTGTGGTTCACGTCCGTAACGTGAACGCGCCGCCGATCGTGAAACTGGGCCCCTCGTTCGACATGAAGGAGGGCACGTGCAAGCGACTGACGGCCGTGGCAAGCGATCCGGAGTGCGGACAGCTGACCTACTTCTGGACCGCTTCGAGAGGGTCGTTCGACGATCCGTTCTCCGCAACGCCCGTGTTCACCGCGCCGATGACCGACAACTGCGACGGCGAGAACGTCTCGATCAGCCTGACAGTCACCGATCCGTGCGGCGCAAGCGCGTGCGATGCATTTCTCATCCACGTTGTGAACGAGAACACACCTCCCGTGGTGAGAGCCGACCCGTAGGCCTCCCCGGGATACGCTAGCGTTGGCAGCGACGCTGCTCCGTCTCCTCGAAAAGGGGAGGCGGAGCAGCTCTCTTTTCGCGGAAGGGCCTACCGCGACATCCAGAGCGTGTGCAGCTCGTCGAGAGCGGCGCCGTATCGACGGTCGAGGACGTCGGGGTCGGTCGACTCCGGCTGGTTCTTCATCGTGGCGTACGGCACGCGGATCCCGGCGACGTCGATCGTCCCCGTCCCCTCTCCGGCGAGCCGCCGCCAATCGTCGGACGCGTAGACACCCTCCATCTCCGCCCGGGGAACCGAATGGGTGAGGATCCCATCGCGGTGGGCCTCATCGTAGCGCGCCTGATTGCGCCGCACCGACTCGGAGAAGGACACGTCCACGTAGAGAATCGCGGCGCGAGAGAGGACCGCCCCGGAGAAGCCGTGGAGCGCCGCCTCGTATCCGCCGTCCCCACCCCGGGAGAACTCGACGAGCAGCGTGCGCCGATCGAGCCTGTCCAGGCGCGCCCGGATCTCCTGCTCGAGCCGGCCGATCAGGAACCCCCACACGGCCGGATCGGTGACCGCGTAGTTGCCGTCGGCCGGACGCGAGTACAGTCGCCCACGTCCGAGCCGCTCCCAGAGATCGTCCTCCTCGAACTTCTGCCAGAGGATGGGAAAGTCGTCGAGCACCTCGAGTGGCGCGAGATGATAGCGCTCCGCCCGTCGCACGGCGGGGCACCCCCTCATGAAGTCTATGAACTCGCTCTTCCCGCTCGCGGGTCGGCCCAAGAGAAAGAGCACGTCGAACGTCTCGGCGTACGCTCCGGGATCGCCGCGGTAGACGAGCCCAAGGCGTTCCTCGATCTCGTGCATGACCTCCGCCGCCGGCCGGTCCGCGTCGATCGTGTGGAGGGGCACCCCGTCGGCCGCATGCCACGCGTCGAGCTCCCGCTGCATCCGTTCGAGCACCGCAGCGCCGACCTCGAACGCTGGCGTGCCGCGCGCCTCCTGCCGGGCGATCGACGCGGAGACCGGCAGGTCGAGGCGCAGGTAGAGATCGGGAGACGGGAGGATCGCGCGGGCCTTCTCGTACACGGCCGCGAAGGTGGGATCGTTCAGGGCGCGCGCATAGGCCAGATGGACCCCGAGATGGGATTCCTCGAGACACACCCGTCCGGTGCGCAGGATCTCGGCGATCCGATCGCGCCGCGCCGGCGCGGCGGCGAAAAGCGCCTCGCTCAGCCGCTCCCGCTCGTCGAAGAGGTCGATCTCCTCGCGCTCGACGACCTCCTTGACCAGCTCCGGAAGGACCCTCACGCTCCCGGGGTAGAATCGGCCAAGCAGTGCCAGGGCCTCGCTTTTTCCGACAGCCGGAAGCCCTTCAAGGACAACGTGGTGCAATCTGCCGATCGTCATGAGGTCGATTCTAGTCGATCGGGCGCGTGGTGTCAGCCGAAGAACGACGGCTAGAGGTGCCGCAGCGCCTCGCGGGCGACGTCGACGCGGCGCTCGTCCTCCAGCCACCGGGACAACTCCGGGCGGATGACCTCCGGCTTCTTGCGACCCAGCTTCCACATCGCGGAGGCCACGGCCCGCCAGACGTACCGCCGTTCGTCGAGGGAGAGCTTGCGCAGTACGATCAATGCCTTCTTCGCGATCGGAGGCGCCCCTGCCGAAGAGAACGCCATCGCGACGTTCCACAGCGTCTGCTCATCGCTGGACGTCGACCACTTGACCAGATACTCGAAGGTCAGGTCAGGGTAGGTCCGCAGAAGGACGCTCCCCAGGACGAGAGGACCCAGCGCCCGGCGGACGGCCGGCTCGCGATCCGGCAAGAGCGGCTCCACAAGCTTCAAGAGCGGCTCCCGCCACTCCAACCGCCGCGGGTCAGCCGCTCGTGCGATGGCGGTCAGGACGGTCCGGCGGACCGCAGCGGAGGGGTGCGTGCTCCATTCATGCAAGAGCTCCGCACCCGCCGGGAAATCTTCACGGAGGATCGTTCCACAGGCGTGACCGGCTGCTTCCCGGACGGGCCATTCGGCGTCGTCGGCCAGGCTCACGAGCAACGGCTTGGCTGCGTCTCGCGCGCTGCAGTACCCCCGGGCGAGCAGACCGCACGCCACGTGACGGGCCACCGGCTCGGGTCGCGCCCCCCACTCCCTTGCGCAATCGACCAGCGTGCCCGCGCGTCCGTCACTGTGCACGAGCCGATCTACCGCGTGGCGGATATCTGACGTCCGCCCCGACTCGAGCGCTTCAACGAGCCGATCCATGTCACCCGCCCCCACCAGCCGATCGATCGCCTCCCTCATCGTCTCTCACCCCTTGTGGACGAAACGCGTTCGGTTCCATTAAACGGAGCCGCAGCGCACCTGTCAATAGCATCCCGGTTGTGCCCCTTCCGGTCATCGACTACTATGAAGTCGACGCATGAAGGAGGGAAATGGTACGCCGTATAGCGATTCTCGCAACGATCGGACTCCTCGTGTGGGGCCTGCTCGTCATGGCATCGGAAGAGGACGACTCCGCGGACCGCGGCTTGGGCATCGGCATCCAGGTCGGCACGCCGATCGGCGGGCTGATCAGCGCCCGCTACTGGTTCTCGCCGCAGGTCGCCGCCGAAGGGGTCTTCTTCGTCTGGGGCAGCACCAGCGAACTGAACGGCTCGATCACCGCCCGGATCCTCTACCGGGTGAGCGACACAAAGTCCGTTGATTTCTACGTCGCGGCAGGAGCGACTGTCGCGCTCTCCTCGTTCGTCACTACCCCGTTGACCGTCTCCGCAGTCGGCGGCATCGAGTTCAGCTTCCCGTTCGCACAGAACCTCGCCTGGAACCTGGAGTTCGGTCTCCAGGCCACCACCGCGGGCAACCTGGATATGGCGCTCGGGACGGGTCTTCACTTCTACTTCTAGAGAGGAGGCACATCTTGGAGGGGGGCTCCCACCAACCGTATCGCATCAAGATGGTCGAACCGATCACCCTGCTTCCCCGCGCTGCACGAGAGGCGAGGATCGAAGAGGCGGGTTTCAACGTGTTCAACCTGAAGGCAAGAGACGTCTACGTCGACCTTCTGACCGACTCAGGGACCGGCGCGATGAGTCAAGCCCAGTGGTCGGCGCTCATGCAGGGGGACGAGTCGTACGCCGGCAGCCGGAGCTTCGAACGATTGGCGACGGCTGTTGCCGATATCTTCGGCTTTCCCTACTTCTTCCCCACTCACCAAGGGCGAGGCGCGGAGAACGTGCTGTTCTCGGCGATTGTCGAGCCGGGGCACATCGTCCCGAGCAACATGCACTTCGACACCACGCGGGCGAACATCCTCGCAAACGGCGGCGAGCCGGTCGATCTCGTGAGGGACGAGGCCTACGTCCCGCGCAGCGAGGCGCCGTTCAAGGGCGACATGGACACCGACAAACTCACGGCGCTCATCGGACGCGTCGGCCCGTCGCGGATCCCGGTCATCATGATGACGATCACCAACAACAGCGGGGGCGGACAACCCGTCTCGTTGGCCAACTTGCGTGCGGTCAGCCGAATCGCCAGGGACAAGGGCATCCCGTTCTTCATCGACGCCTGCCGATTCGCCGAGAACTGCTTCTTCATCCGGGAGCGCGAAGCCGGCTACAGCCGGATGGCACCGATCGATATCGCACGCGAGATCTTCGCCTTGGCCGACGGCATGACGATGAGCGCGAAGAAGGACGGCCTGGTGAACATCGGAGGACTGCTTGCCGTCAATGACTCACGGATCCTCGCCAAGGCACGGGAGCGATTGATCCTCATGGAGGGCTTCCCGACGTACGGGGGGCTCTCCGGGCGCGATCTCGAGGCCACGGCCGTTGGCCTGTACGAGGCGCTCGACCTCGACTACCTCCGAGATCGGATCGGCCAGGTCCGCTACCTCGGGGAGGGACTGATGAACAAGGGGATCCCGATCATCGAGCCCGTCGGCGGCCACGCCGTGTACATCGACGCGAGGGCCCTCCTCCCCGACTTTCCCCAACCGAGGTTCCCAGGGCTCGCCGTCGCCGTCGACCTCTACATCCAGGGCGGGATTCGCGCCGTCGAGATCGGAAGCGTCATGTTCGCCCACCCCAACGCAGACGGGAACGTGATCTACCCGCGGCTCGAGCTCGTTCGACTGGCGGTCCCGCGCCGGACCTACACGACGACCCACCTCGACGATGTCGTCGAAGCGGCGGGCGCGGTGGCGTCACATCGGGAGGAGCTCCCCGGCTACCGGATCACAGAAGGTGAAGGCCCGCTGCGCCACTTCGTCGCCCGTTTCGAGCCGCTTCCGCAAGCCGCGCGGGCCCGACCCTAGTCGGCGGTCGGCGTCGCAGAGAACGGAAACCCATCGGAGGGAGGAACGCAATGAAAGTCTTGATCATCACGAGCAGTCCAAACGCAGACGGTCTGACCGCCGCCTGCGGCGAGGCGGCCCGCCAAGGGGTCGTCGATGGAAGCAGTCCGGCGCGGGTCGTCGACCTGAACGAACTCCAGATCGCCCGCTGCGCTGTGCACAAGGATGGATGGGGCACGTGCCGCACCGAGCACCGTTGCCAGCTGGAGGACGACTTCCAGTCCCTGCACGCGTCCGTCGAGCAGGCGGAGGGCTACGTCTTGGTGACGCCGGTCTACTTCGGCGAGCCGAGCGAACCGATGCGGGCCTTTCTCGATCGGCTGCGCCGCTGCGAGGCGACGCGGGATTCGTCGAAAGGCGAGGCGAGTCTCCTCGCGGGCAAGCCGGCCGTGTGCATCGCCGCCGCAGGGGGAAGCGGGCACGGAACGGTGAGCACCCTCGCGGCGATGGGGCGCGCCTTGGAACGCATGGGTGCCGATTGCTTCGACGCCATCCCCGTGACGAAACGGACGCGCGAGTACCAACTGGAGACGATCCACGACGCGCTGGTCGCGATGACGACCGCCGTAGAGCCCCGGCAACCGACGCAACGGGCCGAGAAGAAGCGCCGCCGACGGGCACCGCGCGGCCGCAAGCGCGGCTAGGTCCCCTCGGGCTCCTCCGCTAGAGGCCGTACACGTCGCTGAACTTGCCCGTGATGTAGTCCAGGAAGTACTCGGGATCGAGCGGCTTGCCCGTGACGCGTTCGATGAGCATCCCGGGATCCTCGGCGCGGCCGACCCGGTGGACGTGTTCACGAAGCCAGGAAAGAAGCTCCGAGAAATCCCCTCGGGCAAACTGCTCGTCGAGATCGGGCAGCGCCTCGCGGATCGCCGCGAAGAGCTGCGCACCATACAGGTTGCCGAGCATGTACGAAGGGAAGTATCCGAACATCCCCGCCGACCAGTGCACGTCCTGGAGAACGCCCTGCGCGTCATCTTCCGGGACGACACCGAGGTACCGTTCCATGGCATCGCGCCACAGGTCCGGCAGGTCGCCGACGGACGTCTCACCGCTGATCAACCCCTGCTCTAGCTCGAATCGCAGCATGATGTGGAGGTTGTAGGTCACCTCGTCGGCCTCGACGCGGATGAACGAGGGCGTCACGCGGTTCGCCGCGCGGTACAACGCCTCCGACGAGACGCCTCGGGCCGCGGGGTACGCCTCGGCGAAGTGCGGCGCGAAATACGTCCAGAACGCCCGGCTCCGCCCCACGAGATTCTCCCACATCCGCGACTGCGACTCGTGGATGCCGAAGGAAGCCCCCTGGTCAAGGCCGGTCCACGTCAGGCGGTCTGGAATCCCCTGGTCGTAGAGCGCGTGGCCGCCTTCGTGCAGCGAGCTGAAGAGCCCGGAGAGGGGATCGTCCTCAAGAAACCGCGTGGTCACCCGGACATCGCCGGGACCGGCCGTGATGGTGAAGGGGTGAACCGTTGTGTCCAGACGCCCGGCCTCGAAGTCGTAGCCGATCGCGCGCAGCGCACGAAGCGAGAGCGCACGCTGCGCCTGCATCGGAAACGGCGATTGAAGGAACTGCGCGTCCGGGGCGGCTCCGGCCTCGGTAAGCCGTTCGATGAACGGGACAAGCTTCTCTCGCAGCGGGGCGACGATCGCCGCAAGCCGGCGACTCGTCATGCCGGGCTCGTACTCCTCGATGAGTGCGTCGTACGGCGACTCCTCGTATCCGTAGTACGCCGCGAACCGGCGGGCGAAGTCGACCATCTCTTCGAGATGCCCCTTGAACGCAGCGAAGTCCGAGGCGGCCCGTGCTCGCTCCCACGCCGCTTCCGAGCGTGACGAGGCGACGGCGAATCGCTCGTAGAAGTCTGGAGGCACCGCCTTGTGACGGCGGTACTCGCGCCCCACCACGCGGACGCTCGCCGCCTCCTCGCAAGACAGATCATCGCGCGCCTCGAGGGCCTCGAGGGTTGCGCCGAGCTCGTCCGAAGTGGCCATCTCAAACTGCCTCTTCGAGAGCGCCCCGATGACCTCGGCCCGGGCGTCCTGTCCCTTCCGCGGCAGACCGGTCCGTTGATCCCAATGAAGCAAGGAGATGGCCGAATCAAGCTTCCCGATCTCACGCAGCTGAGCCTTGTACGAAGCGAGCGCTTCCACGTCGATGTCCTCCTTCGAGTCTGGTAAGGATCGAGGCGATTATAACGGAGGCCGCGGCGGCGCTCCGGCTAGAGCAGTGACTGAAGGAGTGAAGCGGAGAGACGCATCGGGTGATTGGAGAACCGGATGATTCCCTGTCGGTCGATGATGAAGGTGTGCGGAATCCCGTAGACCCCGTAACGGGACGCCACTCCCTGCGCGGCGGAGAGCGACCCGTACAGCGCGACGAGATCGTCGTAGCCGTTGCTCTTTAGGAAGCTCGCGGCATCGCCCTGGCTCCGATCCAGGCTCACACCGAGCATCACCACGCCATCGGCCTTGACAGACTCGTAGAGGGACTCGAGGCTCGGCATGGACGCGCGGCACGGTGCACACCAACTGGCCCAGAAGTCGAGGATGACGACCTTCCCGCGGAATTCCGACAGGGAGACCGGCTGGCCGGCGAGGTCCGGCAGGGTGAAGTTCGGGGCGCGATCACCGACGGCGGTTCCGACCGGTGGCACCTGTTCGTTCTGCGACGCGGGCGTAGACGGGGTTGGATCGGTGGGCGTGTCGGCATCCGCCTCGACGCTTTGCCCGGCGTTTGACGGATCGCCCGTCGCGGTCACCGCGGGCGTCGGCAGCGTGCTCGTTTCGGGGCGGTCGATGATCAGCCGAGCGGCGATCACCCCCGCCACGGCCACAAGGACCACCGCCACGAGCGGCAGCAGCCAGCGCGGCGACTTGTCTCGATGATTCGGTGCTCCCACGATCGGTATGCTCCTCGGGCTTGATAAGTTTGTCGGCATACGATACGATAAGCTTATGAATTTGTCAAGTGAGGAGATGCGATGAACGAGGCGGAGTGCTGCGCGGTCTCCGAGTTCCTTTCGGTCCTTTCGAATCCATACCGGATACGAATCCTGTGCGCCCTGCTCGAGCGGGAACGAAACGTCTCCGACATCGCGGCCGCCGTGTCGCTTTCGCCAGCCCATGTCTCCTCCCACTTGCGCGTTCTCTACGACCGCGGCTACGTAGAGCGGCGCCGTGACTGGCGTCAGGTCTTCTACAGCCTCCACCGCGCCGAGATCGGCACGTTCATCGATCTCGCGTCACAACTCGCCACCGACCGGTCGGCTGCACCCGCCGCCTGAGCCCGTCGCGCTTCCCTTGCCCGATTCACCCGATTGAACCTTTCCCCTCCTCACCGACCACCTACGTGTGGAGGACCGACACATGATCCGACTGACGGGTAGAATAGAGGGCGATCTCGCGATCTTGCGCTACAAGGCGCTCCTCGATCGCGCGGGAGCCAGCGGCAGGGTCGACGGGCCGCGCACGGCCCGCCTGTTGTCGAGGGCTTCGCACAAGGCCGCGGATCGGATCGGCAAGATCGCTCAGCGAAGGGACAAGGGGAGGCAGCGTGCCGGAAGGCCGGGAGCTCTTGACGCGAGTCGCGAGGCGGGATAGGGATGCCTTTCACGGGTTCTACGATGCGTACGCCGACCGGGTCTTCCGATACGTCCTCACCATCCTCCGCAACGTCCATCTGGCCGAGGAGGTCGTCCAGGAGACGATGCTCGCCGTGTGGAACGGTGCAGCGTCGTTCACCGGGCGCTCCCGCGTTTCGACGTGGGTGTTCGGGATCGCGCGAAACCAGGCCTACAACTTGCTGCGCCGCGAGAAGCGGGGCGACCGCCGCCCCCGCGAGGAGTTCGTCCTTCCGGATCCGAGCGACGGCGTCCACGAAGAGCTCCGCGTCCTCGACGCGCTCGCGACACTCCCGAGCGATCAGCGCGAGGTGGTCTTCCTCACGTTCTACGAGGGACTGTCCTACGCGCAGATCGCCTCGATCCTCGGCATTCCGGAGGGGACTGTGAAGTCACGGATGTATCATGCCAAGCGGCGGTTGGCACAGGAGCTCGAATGAATGAATGCAAGGAAACGCAGGCGCTTCTGCCCTGGATTGTGAACGGGTCGCTCGTTGGCGAGGAGGCGAGGCGGGCCGCCGCGCACTTGGCGGTCTGTCCCGATTGCCGCGAGGAGCTGGCCGCGACGCTGCGGCTCGCCGGGACCCTGCGAGAGGCGTTCGCTCAGTCGCGACCAGCGCCGGAGCGCGGGTGGAGCGAGATCGAACGGCGCCTGCCCGAACTTCCGGCCGCCCACCTCGACCTGGGCTCGTTCCTCGTGGGACTGTCGATGGGCTTGAGCCTTGCACGCGATGGTCGCCCGCGGGTCCGAAGCGACATCCGGATTCTCGGACGCAAGATGAGGCTGTTCGATACCAAGAAGGGAGGAACCCAATGACGGAGAAGGACGCACAAGAGGTCAAGGAGATCCTGGAGGTCGTTTCGGACAAGGTGCCCGCGCTCCTGCGCGGCCTGTGGGGCGTGCTGTACTCGAAGGAGTCGGCGCAGAGCATGGCCGAGGCCATCGGCACGTTCTACAAGGGACTGATCGATTCGGGGATACCGCGTGAGGTCGCCCTGGATATGACCCGCGGCTACATGATCAACCTGCGGGACGTCATGGGAAAGCGCGGCCTGAACTTGGGCAACCTCGGCGAGTCGTCCGAAGACGAAGAGGACGACGAGGGGTAGGGGACGTGCATGCACGTCTTGGCAATTCTCAGTACGTTGCCGCGGCTCGTCGTGCGCGGTCTCGGATCCCTCGCCGGATTCCTCCGCGCGCGGCGCCGCGCGGCCCGCACGTTCCGCCGGGTGCTCTACGAAGACGGTCTGCCGCCCGAGGTCGTATCCCAACTGACCGACGACTACCGAGCGATGACGAGGCTGCGGCGCGCGAAGCGGCGCCGCCCATCAGAGCCGCCCGGCTAGTCGACCTGCCCGATCGCGGCAAGCCGCGACCGCAGCGATTGGGTGATGCGGTGTAGATCGCGTCCTTCGATCTCCGGCACGTACACCCCGAACTCCCGCGAGACGTAGCGTTTGAGGGTGCTGCGGTAGTAGACGCCGTTGCTGCGTCGCTCGCAGGCCAGGAGGCCCATATCCAGGAACTCGCGCGGCGGGTCGCTCTCGATGACGCCCCGCGCGCAGTTGGTCCACGCCGCGATCTGCTCCACGGAATGGGCGATCGGCGCGTGGGCAACGACGAACCCTAAGATCCGACGATGCAGTTCCCCGCGATGACCAATCCGCGCGATCACCCGCTCGAGGTGGCGCTCGACCGCCCGCGGCAGGCCATCGTCGCCTTGATCCCGCTCTCGATCGATGGCCTCGATGTCGATGTAGGGTGTCTCGACCGGCGAGATCTCCCGTCCTAAGCGCTCCCGGCTCCGGTCTGGCGCCGGCGCATGCGGCGCGCCAGCCTGCGAGGACGCTCGCGCCATCCCGATCCCGCCGCCTTCGACAGAATGGACGATCGCCTTGGAGATGTTCTGGACATCCGGGAAGGCCGGCGACGGCACCTCGACCTTGATGTAGCCGAGCGTGCGCGCGATCTCCTCGAGCCGCTCGATCTTCTTGTCCTTGTCGGCAAGCGCGTTCTCAACCTGTTTGAGCTGTTTCTCGAGCTCATCGGCGCGCGACTTCTTCCCCTTTCCGTGCTTCGCGTGCTCGATCGCCTCGATGATCTCCTGGCTGACCTTCTTCAACTCGGGGGTAACGACCACTTCCAGGGACGGTGTGAAGCCGGCGTGGAAGGTCGCCCGCTCCCGCACGTAGATGGGTAGGACCGTGTCCCCGTTGACGTAGACGCAGTCCCCGGTTCCCAGCGAGGTGATAAGCTCCTTGGTCTGAGTCTTCCGCCAGGGCAGCAGTTCCGTGTAGACCCGCATGTCGACCTCGTGCACGACGCGGTGCAGGAAGAGCATCCCCGCCTGGCTCAGCACATCCTTGTCCACCTTCGCACTGCGCTGCGAGACGATGATCGCCCCGAGACCTCGCTTGCGGCCGCGCAGCGCGACACGGGCGAGAAGCTCCTTCAACTCGGTCTTGATCCCCTGCGGGATGAACTCGTGCGCCTCCTCGATCCCGATGATGTACGGCTGGCGGAGCCTCCCCGCCAGGGTCCACAGGGCGCCGAGATACGCCTTCAGGAACTCCGTGCGCTCGTCGGAGAGGAACCCCGACAGGTCGAGCACGACGGGGATGTTCTTCTCCATGCTGATCTGCGCGATCTCCTCCGCGCAGTCCACGTCGACCTCGATCTCCACCCCTTCTCCATGGCCGACGACGAGCACCTCGTAGCGTTCCTTCAGCCCGAAGTACTCCCCGTCGATGTCGACGATCGTGAGTGGGTAGCTGTTTCGCAGGAGTTCCTCGAAGATGACCCCGGCGGTGTTCGACTTCCCCGACCCACGGATGCCGAGGATCGCGATGCACTGGCCGATGATCTGCTCCAGGTCGAGGTCGAGATCCTGACTGATGTTGAGGGCGGTTCCCATTGCCGGTGCGGCCGCGTAGCGTCCTCGCGCGCCGTCGCTCCTTTCATCGAAGGTGTCACGGCAAGCCTATCCCCACCCGGCGTTTCGCCACAGAACGTCTGTCCCCTGACGCTTGGCCCTACTTCCCTTGCGCACCCGATGCCCGCATGAGATCGCGCGCCGCAGCGAGCGCCTCGGCGCGGGATTCGATCTCGCCAGCGAGGATGCGATCGTGCAGCGTCTCGAGGATCCGGCCGAGCGCCGGCCCCGGCTTGAGCCCCAACTCGATCAGCGTGTGACCGTCCACGAGCTCCCGCGCCTGGCGGAGGTTGCCGACATGATCGATGTGATCGAGGACGCGGAGCGTCTCACGGAGGATCGGCGCCCAGGCCGACGAGCGGTGGGCGCACGCTTCGCTGTCCGCCACAAGAACGGCAAGAAGGTCGAAGAAGAGTGGGTATCGATCGGGCAGCGACTCCGCGCCCGAGCGCTCCCCCTCGCACAGGAATCGGACCTGCTTGCCCCGGCCCATCTTGGGAAAATCGGCGATCCGCATATGGTTTCTCACGAGGAAGACCAGTCGAGCCACCTCGGCGCGGCTCAACCGGAGGCGCACGCCGATCTGCCGCGCCATGCGGCCGCCGATCGCTTCGTGCCCCCCCATGTTCTGTCCGTTGTTGCGCTGCAGTGCTGCGGGCTTGCCCACATCATGAAGGAGCACCGCGAGCTTGACGAGCGGGTCGCGGATGAAGCCATCGGCGACCCCGATCGCCCCCAGCGTGTGCACGAAGACATCCCCCTCGGGATGGTAGTCCTCGGGTTGCGGGACCCCCTTCAGCCGCACCACCTCCGGAAGGATCGAGGGGAGCAAGCCGAGGTCGTCGAGCTGTCCCAGACCCTGCGCGGCCACGGTCGTCTCGAGCAGCCGGAAGAGTTCCTCCCGGATCCGCTCCCAGGAGATCTGCGCGATCCGCTCGGCGTTGCGGCGAATCGCCCCGGCCGTCCGTTCCTCGATCGCGCCGCCCAGCTGACAGGAGAACCGCACGGCCCGCAGCATCCGCAGGTAGTCTTCCGCAAAGCGGACCGCTGGGTCCCCGATCGCGCGAATTCGGCGGGCCTCCAAGTCCTCCAGCCCGCCAACCCGGTCGATCACCCACCCGTCGGAGGTCGCGGCCAGGCCGTTCACAGTGAGATCGCGGCGGCGGACATCGCCGTCAAGGTCCCGCACGAGCCGGACCCTGCCGGGCCAGCGGCCATCGTACGCCTCCTCGACACGGAACGTCGCGACCTCGATCTCGTCCGCATCGGGACCGACGATCCGTAGCACGCCGAACGCTTCTCCCACTGCGACGATCGGGCGGTCCGGGAATACGCTTCGGACCTCCTCGGGCAGCGCCGAGGTCGCGATGTCGACGTCCTTCGGAGTAAAGGGCCGCGACGGCTCGAGCCGCGAGAGCACCCCGTCACGCACCACGCCCCCAATGAGCACTGCCTCGTGCCCCGCCGCCTGCAGGCGTTCGAGGATCACCCGCGCAAACGGGTGACGATCGAAGATCGCCTCGACGTCGATCCGGATCTTGCAGCCCATGGCGCACGACTATACCGGCGACGTGTCACGGACCGCAAGCGGCCTCGCACGGAGGCCTGTGGGAGCCGAGTCGCGGCGGGCTCCGACTGCCGCTAGAATGGTCGCGCGGGAGGGAGGCGACATGGGACTCTTCGACGAGATCCGCGAAGGCTGCCGGTGGGTCTGCGAGCAGGCGACGCACGTGCGCGTTGCCTCCGAGCGACTGGACGCGTATGCCACCTCCCTTCTTTCCACTCGACTCGACGCGCCCAGCCTCGATCCGGACGCCCACTATCTGGGGCACGGTGAAGACACGGCCTCGTTCTTCGTCGTCCTCGACACCATCAACTTCGGATCGGGCTACTTCCCCCACTTGCGCAAGCTGCCGAACCGCTCCGGCTACTTCACCATCGCGACGCACCTTGCCTCGCACTACCGCAAACACGGGGTCCTATCAGCCGAGTCGCTCGCCGGGCTGACCGCCGACGGCTGCACCGACCTGTTCGGACAACGGGGCACCGGCCCGGTCGTCGGCGAGCTGATGACCCGCTTCGCGCAAGCCCTGAACGCCCTCGGAACGCTCCTCTGCGAGCGGTACGGCGGCCGGGCAACGGCGCTTCTCGAGGCCGCGGACGCCCGCGCCGAGCGGCTGGTGGAACTCCTGCGTGCGATGCCGTTCTTCAACGATCTCGAGCCGTATCGCGGCCGGCCTGTTCCGTTCTTCAAGCGATCCCAACTCCTGGCCGCCGATCTCGGTCTCGCCTTCGGCGGCCACGACTGGGGGGCCTTCCGCGACCTCGATCGACTCACGATCTTCGCCGACAATCTCGTCCCGCACGTCCTCCGCGTCGACGGCGTCCTGCAATACGACCCTCGGCTCCTCGCACGGATCGAGCGCGGTGTCCTGATCGAGGCCGGATCGCCGGAGGAGATCGAGCTTCGCGCCGCTGCTGTTCACGCGGTCGACCTGCTCGCACAGCGTATGCGTCCGCTCGCACCGGGGATCACCGAGCAGCGTCTCGACTACCTCCTGTGGAACCGCGGTCAATCGCGCCGCTACAAGGCGATCCCCAGGCACCGAACACGGACCGTCTTCTACTGATCCGGCTAGCGCAGCCGCACACCAGGTACAATCACAAGGCATCCGAGACGATCGGGAGGTGACGATTCGGACCGAGAAGGGCAAACCCCGCGAACGCGAAGCGGGGGACGCAAAGCGCCGGACCTGAGATGGTGGCCGGGCTACCGAAGACCACATGACCCGATGGATAACCGGAACGCTCCTGGTGACTTCCCTGATCAGCGTCCTCTTGGGAGGCCCGGCTCTGGCTGACACGGGCGCCTCCGTCTCGGCCCGCGTCACCTGGGTTATCGTTCCCTTCCAGTCGCTCTCCGTTGCTGGGGGGAAGCCAAACGGCGCAAGCGTCACCGACCACGTCGTTCTCGGCCAGCCTACCGCCTCGGATCTCACCCGCGGATACATGGAACGGACCGCTGCACTGGTCCTGGAGGCAAGGAGCAACATCCCCTGGACGGTCAAGGTGCAGGCGCTGGAGACGGACATGGGACGAAGCACGGACGGATCCGTGTCCAAGCCACTCTCGGACTTCCAACTGCGGGCGAACGATGGCGCATACGTGACGCTCAGCCCATTCGCTCGGACACTTGCCAGCGGCGAGCCGGGCTCGCAGACCCTGTCGGTCGACTATCGCGTGAGCGTCGACCCCGAGACCTACCGCCCCGGAGACTACGGGGTGACCCTCCTCTACACGATCACCGGCGACTAGACAGCCCGGCCGCATTTGCCGTGCCCCACCTCATGCGGTAGGATACCAAGTTGTACGGGACGTGGCGCAGCCTGGTAGCGTGCTTGCATGGGGCGCAAGAGGTCCCCGGTTCAAATCCGGGCGTCCCGACCAGATCCGACCGCGCGGCACTCCGCAGCTTCGCCGTGCGGCTCGTAGGAGTCACCTTCACAATTCCGTCACATCCCTGGAACAGCTTTTTCACCCCCTCGGAGCATGCTTGTGGATCGGTAGGCCCGAGGTGCACGAAGGCGACGCTTCGGAGCACCCCCTGGCAAGGCCTCTCTTCCTGAAGCGTCTTGCCAATCACGTCAGTCAGAGGAGTCGATTCATGAGAAAACGAACTGCCGTGCTGGTCGCGGTACTGACGTTGTCCTGGTTGATCCTCCCGATGCTCGCCCAAGCGCAGACGGCGCCCCCGCAGGGCCTCTCGGCTCATCAGGCGATCGAACTCGCGCTCGAGCACAGCGCAAGCATCAAAGAGGCTCGGCTGAACCTCGAGCTCGCGCAGCTAGAGCTCGAGGCGGCTCAAGCCACGGCGTACGTCCCATCGATCAGTCTCAACCTCACACCGCCTACCCTCTCACAGGCCGGATTCTCCGGGGGGTTGCGAGGATCGGTCGGAGCGCAGCTGTCGCTCCCGTGGGGCACGAAGTCGAGCTTGTCAGGCACGCTTGGCCTGCAGTGGGACGAGGACGGGGGCGGCCTGACTCCGATGTCGTGGGGTCTGTCCTTCTCGCAGGAACTTGACCTCTCACGGCTCGAGACCCCGACAGGCCCCATTGCATCCAGGCGCTCGGCACTGCTCGATGCGCAATGGGCGTGGGCGCAGACACAACAGAACGTCATCGTGACGGCACTGCAGCAGTTTGGCGGCCTGCTCTCGGACAAGGTGGCGGTGGACCAGGCGCAGGCGGCCCTGAAGAGCGCCCAGGATCAGATCTCCGTCGCTCAATCGCAGGTGGATGCAGGGCAAGCCGGCCAATCGGATCTGCTCGATGCGCGCCTCGGTGTCCTCGAGGCACAGATCGCGCTGTCGAAGACCCAACAGACCTATGCCACGGACAAGGCATCCTTCGCCCGTGAGCTCTTGGGGACTCAGGGAGACTTCGACCCTCAGCCGCTGGACCTCGCGCTCGGCCGACTCCAGACCGCATCGCGCGCCATCCTGGCCGAGGAGACGATCCCAGACTTGGCCATCATGAACACCACGCAGGTTCGCAACGCGCAGGACGCCGTGGCGAGCGCGCAGGACGCGCTCACCTCGGCCAAGACGAGTGCCTTGCCGACGCTCTCGGTTCAAGCCAGTGCCGGGAACACCGGGTGGAGCGTCGGCGTCGGGATCGCATTCGACCTGTTCGCTCCGGACCGCGAGATCAACGTGAAGATCGCTCAGGCACAACTCGATCTTGCGCAGGAGAAGCAAGATGCGGCCAAGGACAGCGTGCGCAACACGATCCTCTCGCAGCGGGCAACCCTGGAGAGCGCCTTGCAGAGCGTCGCGCGGATCACGATCGAGCAAGAGAAGTGGCGCCTCGAGGAGGCGGTCAACGAGACGAAACTCAAGGCTGGCCTCTTGAGCACCGAGGATTGGGATAGCTTCCAGGCGCAGAAGGCGGCGTTCCTCGCGACGGTCGAGCAGACGAAGACCTCGCTTCTGGTCGCATACCTGACCTACTGCAACAGCCTCGGGGTACAGGCGAATTGGGAGGACTGGATCCGATGAATAGGAACAGACAGATCAGATGGATGATGCTCGCGGTCGTCGTGGTCGCGCTGGGGCTTGGCGGCACCTTCGCCTGGCGGGCGTGGGGTCCATCTGCGGGCGGCGTCCGTTCCGCCTCGGCAACCGCCGGGCGAACGGTCGCCGTCGGGCGCGGCGACGTCGTTTCGACACTCACCGTCTATGGCACGGTGGTTCCGAAGCAGCAGTACACCTACACGTTCAATCCCGACCAGGTCTCCGAGATCCTGGTCAAGGAGGGCAATCGCGTCACCAAGGGACAGGTCCTCGTCAGACTGACGCACGATCAGCAGGAACTCGCCCTCCTACAGGCCCAGGACGCCCTGACGACCGCGAAGGCGGAAGGGACGCCGGCGACGATCAAGGAGAAGCAGCTCGCCTACAACATCGCTCAGGCCAACTACGACGCCACCACCCTGAGCGCCCCGTTTGCCGGTGTAGTCGCCCAATTCAACCAGGCCGCGGGAAGCTCCGACCAGGATTCGATCGTCCTCGTAGACACGACGGAGCTGTACATCGACGCGGACGTCGATCAGCTGGATATCCCGGGTGTATCCGTGGGACAGGAAGCGGTGGCAACGATCGACGCACTGCCAAAGAGGTCCTTCCCGGTGAAGATCGTCAGCGTCGGGGGAATGGCCTCACGGTCCGGCAGCACCTCGACGGTGACGGTGACCGCGAGCCTGCCGAACCCAGACCCAGCGATCCTTGTCGGCTTCTCCGCCGCGCTCGAGATCACGACCGCAAAGGCGACGGGCGTCCTGCGAGTGCCGATCTCGTCGCTCGTCCAAGCGGGGAACCGCTGGCTGGCGATGAAGGTCGTCGGGGGAAAGGACACCCCGCAGCCGGTCGAGGTGGGCGTCACGTCGGACCAGTGGGCGGAAGTGAGAAGCGGCCTCTCCGAGGGGGACGAGATTCTCCTGTACCCGGACGCCTCGACGCCCGCGACAACGCAGCGCGCCTCCTCGAGCAACCAGAGTGGCGGCCTCTTCCGAACGAACGAGGGAAGCGCACCCGGCGGCTTCCCAGGGATGCCATGATCACCTTGAGAGCCGTCACCAAGTCCTACCCGATGGGGGAGCGGGAGTACCGCGCCCTCCGCGGTGTCGATCTTGAGATCGACCACGGAGCGTTCGCCGCAGTGACCGGCGCGTCGGGCTCCGGCAAGTCGACCTTGCTCCATGTGATCGGGGCCCTCCATCGCCCCACGTCCGGCGAGG
>Ga0068714_10002717_pt1 | contig 22255 bp, 24 predicted proteins | sample MTBNYHSulfiMetaG_FD_62988 | JGI IMG/M metagenome (GOLD analysis project Ga0068714, IMG submission 62988) | Enrichment culture microbial communities from rom New York Harbor, USA that are MTBE-degrading - MTBE-NYH (New York Harbor Sulfidogenic)... | ecosystem: Environmental > Aquatic > Marine >... | reverse complement strand
CTCTTTGATTTCCTTTCCATCAAAGGAGACGATCACGTCTCCTCGCTCGATCCCGGCCTTTTCAGCAGGCCCCCCTTTTGTGACATCCGCCACCAATGCTCCCTTTTCCTCTTTCAGTTCCAGCTTGTCCTTGAGTTCGGGAGTGATCTTCTGGATCATGACCCCCAGCCATCCACGCACCACCTTGCCCTTCTTCAGTTGAGGGAGCAATTCCTTTGCCATGTTCACGGGGATGGCGAACCCGATCCCTATGTTTCCGCCGCTCTGTGAAAAGATCGCCGTGTTGATTCCGACCACGTAGCCGTTCGTATCCAGTAAAGGTCCGCCGCTGTTGCCCGGATTGATGGAGGCATCGGTTTGAATGTAGTTGTCATAAGAGCCGGAACCGATTTGCCGATATTTGGCGCTCACGATCCCTGCGGTCACCGTGTTGCCCAGGCCGAAAGGGTTTCCGATTGCCACTACCCACTCCCCTACCTCCAGCTTTTCCGAATCGCCGAGAGGAAGCGGTTTTAGAGACTCGTCGGACTCGATCTTAATGAGCGCGAGATCGGTCTTCGGGTCGCGGCCGATCGTCTGAGCCTCATACTCCTTTCCATCGGAGAACTTGACCTTGATCTCATCGGCCATTTCTACGACGTGGTTGTTCGTCAGGATGTAACCTTCCTTGTCTATTATGAAACCTGTCCCCAAGCTCTGCTGCCTGAAATCTCTTGGGATCTGGTCGCGGAAGAACCGCTCGAAAAAATCCCTGAAAGGATCGCCGGGCCCGAAGGGCATGGGAACCGGACCTCTTCCTTTGACGACCTTTACCGTGCTGATATTAACCACGGACGGGCTCGCTTTTTTGGCCAGTTCGGCAAAGGAACCGGGAACACCGGGTCCTGCCGAGGCATGGACGACAGGAGCCCTCTCCGGGGCGAGCCAGGCGGCAACGTCGACACCTGCACCGGAGAAGGCGAGAATCAACAGGATTATCATCCATTTCCCTGAATTTCTTTTCATTTCAATTTTCTCCTTCCTGTCTTTACTATCTCATTTTGATCTGAACATACCCCTTATGACCACTCCTGTGATCGAGAGCGAAAATCGTGATGCGTTGCTCCGGTTCAAGGGATCTCACAAAGAGAAGGAAACCTTCGAGGTTCTTGAAAGCGTGGCCGTTGGCCTCGAGAATGATGTCTCCCGGCTCGAAACCTACTCGGCCGAACGGGCCTTGCGGATCCACCCAGGTGATCATAACACCTTGAGGAGGCTGGATGTTGAATTTTCTTGCCTCGTCGAGAGAGACGGGCCTCACATCGGCTCCCAGTTGATCCTTTATCGGCGGCGTCAGAAGTTTGCCTAAATCCTCGCCGCTTCCTATTTGAACTGTCAAGGACATCTCTTCTCCTTCCCGGAGAAGGGTCAAGGGTACATTTTCTCCGACCGCCGTGGAAGAGATGGCGTCCCTCAGCGATGCTATATCTCCTGCTGAACTGCCACGGTACGAGAGCACGATGTCGCCCTTTTTCACCCCGGCTCTCTCGGCCGGTCCGCCTTGAATCACATCTGAAACCAGCACGCCTGTCTTGCCATGTTCCATCCTGTGCTCCTGAATGCGAACTCCGACCCACCCTCGCTCGACCTTCCCGTGAGCAATGAGCCTCTTCGCCACGTGTAGCGCCGCGTTGCTCGGCACGGCAAACCCGATCCCCTTGAACTCCGGCGCTTCCGATACCATCGCTGTATTGACCCCGATCACTTCCCCCCTGAGGTTCAGCAGAGGTCCTCCACAGTAGCCGTTGTTGGCGGCCGCGTCGGTTTGAAAAAGATCCTTGAAGGTGCCCGGATCGGTGACCCCCCTTCGGTGCCGCGCCCTGATGATCCCCTGGCTTACGAAAGGGTCCTGATCTCTTGGCCGGGCGATGGCGATAACCCATTCGCCCACATCCACTTCATCCGAATCCCCGAAGGTCACATAGGGAAGCGTCTCTTCTGAAGATACTCGTATCACGGCTAGGTCTGTCTTTGGGTCTGAGCCTATGAGAATCGCAGGGATTTTTTTGCCGGAATCCAGAAGTACAAGGATATCCTCTGCACCGCCCACAACATGGTAGGAAGTGAGAATGTTTCCCTTTCCGTCGATAATGGTTCCCGTGCCGTGAGCATTTCCTTTTCCGCCGGTCTTCCTGGTTGCGACGAATGAATACTTTAGAAACGGCTCGTGTTCGAAAGGCGCTCTCGGCAGCAGCACCGCTTCGGCTCTCGCGGCCTCTATGTGGACCACCGCGGGGATATTCACCTTCGCCACATGTGAGATTGCAGTCCTCAGATCCAGTGTGCCGGTACCGGAGTCAGACCATGCTTTGGCGGGAAAGAAAAAAAGGCAACCCGCCAAAAGCAGGCCCACCGCGTACAAACGTGATCCCGGAATTTTCCTCACGATTTCCATCCTCCCTATTTCCATCGACCGGTCTAGCAGGACTTTTTTTCTTTTTTCTCCTCCCATAGTGGATTCTCCGGTATTTGGGCATCACCGCTTGGACGCATTTCACCCTGATATTCTTAGAATAGTTCCTCCCTTCGGGGCAGGTTCGACATAACTCAAGACTCCACTTGAGGGCAATCCCGAAGTCACTTTCAGGGATGTCCTCCATACTTTCCTGAGCGCGGAGGTATCTCCGGCCGCAAGCGTACCGGGATAACCGGAGTTTTCCCGGCTGACGTGGACACTCCACAAGCTCCAGTTCCGGGCGTTCCGCTGAAAGCTGCATTTCCTTGGCCATGATCGTACCCTTTCGCTGAAGATTTCCATTCCCTTTCATCTCCCGACGCCCTAGCGGTCACAGGAGATGCTTTTAAGAGAAAAATAAACATGAAATCTTTCGAAGACCTTTCATGAAGATTACAATTTTGAAATGTGATTCGCTGAATGAAGATCGCGAACAACGCCCCTTCGGGGATATATGGTTTGGAAAGTCCTGTCCCAGGAAGAAACTATTTCTCAGGCAGCCTTTGAGGTTGGGAAAGATAAGGTGAAAACCGACCCTTTTCCGCGCTCGCTTGAAACCCGGACTTCACCCTTGTGAGCTTCTACTATCGCCTTGACCAAGCTCAACCCCAGACCAAGACCCTTCTGGGAGCGGCTTTGGTCGGACCGGTATAGGCGGTCCCATATTCGCGGGAGTTCTTCCGGATCAATTCCGATCCCTGAATCTCTGACGGCAATAAGGATCCTTCCCCCTTCCGATCGGCCTGCCACCTCCACGGCGGCGCCGGGCAGGGCATATTTGACGGCGTTGTCGACCAGGTTGGCCAGAGCCTGCCTCAGCCTGACGAGGTCAGCGAAAAGGGTGAGCCCTTGGGGGCAGTCCGTGGCGATGCTCACGCCTTTGTCTTCGGCCACATAGCGGTAAAGGTCTGCTACCTCGCCAATCACTTCGCACACCTTGACCTCTTCCGGAACCAATGTCATGGCTCCTGACTCCGCTTCCGAGATGTCCATCAAGGTGTTCAACATCCCGAGCATCCTGTCCGCCTCCTCGATGCACTCGGCCAAGGCTTCCCGGCAATCGTGCAGCCCCGTGTCGTTCCGGAGAGCCATTTCGGCGACCCCCCTCATTCTGGTCATGGGCGTCCGGAGGTCATGAGCCACATTGTCCAGCGAGTTCTTCATGCCGCGAACGAGCTTTTCGATTTGCTCGACCATGCTGTTGAAAAGACTTATCAGCTCTGCCAATTCATCCCGGCTTCGAAGAGCGGGAGCCCGGGCGTCCATTTTTCCATCGCTGATGGATCGCACGGTGTCGGTGAGTTGCCGGATCGGGCGAAGGGCTCGCCGGGACAAGAAAATCCCTCCCACAAAAGCCATGAGCACCAGAGGAATGAGGGCTGCTATGAAAATTCGCTTAAAATTCCTCAGCACCTTTTCTCTTTCATCAGTGCCTTTTCCCACCTGAAGGGTGTAACCGAAGGGGAGGCGGGCCGATGCCACCTCGAGAGAGCCCCTGCCGGTTCTCGAAGGGAGCTCAAGCCAGCTCTCGGAGGGCTTTTCTTCCAGGGCTTTGAAGTCAAATTCAGCCCACTGGTAAGGAAGTATAAGAAAGACCGTTTCATTGCCCGGACCTGCCAGACGGACAAAAAAGGAATTCCTCTTTTCGAATTTCTTCTCACGGGTAACATCTCTTTCCAGAGCTTCGAGCCCTCCTTCCCTGTAGACCGAGGAAAGCTCTCGGAGCTGCGCCTGGATCGATTCTCGGTCCTGCCTGGTGAGTGAGGTGGACAGAATAATATAGACGAGACTGAAAAGGACAGACATGCTCAGGATGAACATGCCCGAATACCAGAGGGTGAGTCGGAAGCCGACCGAGCGTGTGAGACCCCTAAGAGGTCTTAAGAACATAGCCCACCCCGCGAATGGTTTGGATGAATTTTTTCTCGAAATCTCTATCTACCTTGTTCCGCAGACGGCAGACCAGCACATCCACCACGTTTGTCTGAGGATCGAAGCTGTAGTCCCACACATGCTCCAGAATCATGGTTTTGGAAACCACGCGATTCTTGTTGCGCATGAGATACTCCAGCAGGGTGTACTCGCGGGGTTGAAGATCGATCTTTTCGCCACCCCGGCAAACTTCCCGGGTGAGAAGATTCATGGACAGATCCCCCGCCTTGAGCTGAGCGGGTGCCGATGTCCGCGTTGAACGTCTGATCAGCCCCTGCACACGAGCCAGAAGCTCGGCAAAGGAAAAGGGCTTGGTCAGGTAGTCGTCCCCGCCCGATTGAAGCCCCTTCACGCGGTCATCCACCGACCTTTTCGCGCTCAGTATTATGACGGGGGTGTTGACACGCTGTTCTCTCATCTTCTCGATCAGCGTCAAGCCGTCCAGCTTCGGCAGCATGATGTCCACGATGGCCGCATCATAAGGTTCGTGGAGAGCGAGGTGGAGTCCCTCCTCTCCGTCCACGGCGTGGTCCACGGCGAAGCCCGCTTCCTTCAAACCTTTGACGACAAAGGATGCGATCTTTAAATCGTCTTCAACCAATAGGACGCGCATGAGCCCTTCCTCACTCAAATGATTTATCCTAAGCGATTTTGTTGAAGAAGTATATAACGAAGGAGGTTCGACCTTGTTTGGCAGGGAATCAGCGAAAGCATCGGCGACTGACTGAAATTGTGTTAGGAATTACTATTCTTTCTTCAACTCCGCCCACTTGTAGTCTATGAGTTCGAGAAGCACCCCGTTCACTTTCTTTGGATGGATGAAAGCAAATTCACAGTCCCGGAAAGACCGCGCCGCCTCTCCCCTCTTGTCGGCAATAAACGGATAGCCTTTGGCCTTGAGTTCGTCAATTGCCTCCCGCGTGTTGTCCACGTTAAAGCTTATAAGCATGACTCCTTCACCGTTCTTCTCGATGAACCCGGCCACCTTGCCGTCGGGTGAAGTGGACTCCATCAATTCGAACCCGACTTCCCCAATCCAGTATCTGGCCACCTTGATCTTCTCGGGTTCGTCGATGTATTCGTCGTCCGGTTTTCCTTTCCCCATTATGGGTTCCCATATCTTCTTGGCCTGCTCAAGGTCCTTCACGGCAATACACACATGATCGATCTTGTTGACCTTCATACTTTCGCCCTCTATCCCTTCTCTTTCTTACTCTCGATTGCCGCCAGGATTTTGTCGGGTGTCATGGGAAAGTCCTTTATGGTGGTACCGATGGCGTCGGCAATGGCGGAGGCATAGGCCTGGGCCGCGCTCATGGCGATGGACATGGCCGCCTCTTTCGCACCGTACGGACCTGCCGGGTCTAGGGACTCGACAATGATGTTGTTAATCTTGGGCATATCCGCTGCTAAAGGGACCTTGTATTCCAGTTGGGTGGGATTGAGACATCTCCCCTTATCCCAGAAGTGGTATTCGGTCAGCATCCCGCCCTGTCCACCCATGGCGATGCTTCCCTCAAACTGGCCTTCCAATACCATAGGGTTGATGGCGCGGCCGACATCCTGTGCCGCAGTCACTTCCAGGGTCTTCACCATGCCTGTTTCCGGGTCCACCTCCACCTCGGCGATGGTCGCACCAAAAGAGAAAGCTTCGGAAAGCTGGCCCTTCGGATTCTTCACCCATTCCCGCCTTTGATCCACCTTTGGCGCGTAGTGCCCTTCGCCGGAAACAGGGTGTCCCTGAATAAGGCCCATTCTCACCACTTTCTGCAAAGAGAGAAACTTGTCGGAGCTGCCGGCAACGAAGATCTTCTTGTTCTCAAGGACCAAATCATCGGGGTTCGCCTCCATGGCCTTTGCCGCTATCTCAAAGAGCTTGTTGCGGGCATCCACTGCAGCAAGTCGTGCCGCATTGCCGCCGGCGAAAGTACTCACCATGGAATAGGAACCGGGATCGTTCGGTGTAACCTCGGTATCAGCCGTAATGAGGGTGACGTCGCTGACTTCCAGCCCTAGTTCTTCGGCCACCACTTGAACGAGCATGTTGTCGTTGCCCTGACCGTTGTCTACCACCCCCGAGATCAGCGTGACTCCCCCATCCTCGTTGAACTTAATGAATGCCTGGGAGCCGCCCCGAATCCCGAGAGGGAACCCTGTTTGCACAGAATTGACTCCAATGCCTATCCCTCGCCAGGCCGGCAAGTTGCCGTATTTTTCTTTCCACCCGGCCTTCTCAGCCGCCTTTTCAATACACTCCGTCAGCGCGCAAGATGCCACATGGCTTCCCGTGGGAGTAAAGTCGCCCGCCCGTCTGGCATTCACGAGCCTCATCGTCACCGGATCGATCCCCAGTTCCTTGCCCAGCATATCGAGCTGCAGGTCCACTCCACACGCAAAGGAACGGCCGTGCATGCGGATCATTCCCCTCACAGGCTTGTTGGTAAATATCCTGTAGCCGTTGTAGCGGACATTGTCCATGCGATAGGCCTGCTCCATGCACAGGAAGGGAACGGAGGTAGCTATGGGACCTGTGGACGAATAGGCCCCTCCATCCATATAGCACGTTATGTCCCTGGCCAGAACGCGGCCCTTCGAGTCAACTCCCGTCTTTATCGTGGTGACCAATGCATGTCCCATGCGAATGTTGACCGAATTTTCCTCGCGGGTATAAACGATCTTTACAGGCCGACCGGACTTCCTGGCCAGAAGAGCGCAGATATAGTCGGCGGGAGATATTTCGGATCGCCCTCCAAAAGCGCCGCCAATGGCGATTTTCCTCAGCCTGACCTTATGCAAAGGCATCTGGAGAAGGTTGGCCAGGGGCTTGGCCTTCATGTGAGGACCGGCATTGGGCATCCACATTTCCAGGTTTCCTGCGTCGTCGAAACGGGCGACTGCGGCATAGGGTTCTCCCTGGAAGTAGCTGTCTTCGTCGGCGGTAAAGGTGTCTTCCCTCACCAGATGAGAGTCCCTGAAGCCCTTCTCGATGTCTCCCACGTCGATGTGTACATGAATGTTGATATTGTTGGGATAGCCTTCGTGGATCGGGGGACCCTCCGAGGCCATGGATTCGAAAGGATCATAGACGGCCGGAAGTTCTTCGAGGTCCAGAGTTATCAGGTTGAGGGCCTCCATTGCGGTATCTTCGTCCACAGCCGCCACGGCGGCGATCTCTTCCCCGAAATAGCGGATCTTGTCCCTTGGGAGGAGTTCCATGTCCTGGGTGTAACCGAAGACTCCCCATTTCACTCCCGCCGTGTCCTTGCCGGCAACCACCGCTTTTACGCCTTTGAGTTTTTCGGCTCTCGAAGTGTCCACATGAAGGATGCGGGCATGGGCCAGAGGGCTTCTCTTGACCATGCCTACCAGCATTCTTGGAAATATAAGATCGCCGGAAAACCGTACCTCCCCGGTGACCTTGGCAAGCGAATCGACCCTTGGTACCCTTTCCCCGATCAGAGTGTGTGCTTTTTTCATTTCTTTTTCGCCACCTCCATGATCGCTTCGACAATCTTGGTGTAGCCTGTACATCGACATATATTTCCACTGAGCCCCTTGCGTACGTCGTCCTCACTGGGGCTGGGATTCCGGTTCAGAAAGGCTTTGGCCGACATCAACATTCCCGGCGTGCAGAATCCGCATTGAACTGCGCCGCGGTCAATGAAGGACTGCTGCACCAGGTCAAGCTGTCCGTCCTCGTTTTTCAATCCTTCCACGGTAGTGATCTCAGTCCCCTGAACCTCTGCGGCCAGAGTAAGACAGCTCCTGATGGGGAACCCATCGCAAAGGACTGTGCAGGAGCCGCAAACGCCCTCTCCGCACCCCTCCTTTGTCCCTGTCAATTCCAGCTCCTCCCGCAAAACTTCCAGCAGAGTCCGATTTGGGGGGATGTAAATGTCATATTCCTCACCGTTAACACTGAGCACAAGGGGTATCTTTTTCATGATTTTTGATCCTCTTGACTTTTCCGTCCTTTCACCGAAGAATTACCCAGACAGCGATCCAGTGCCTTCTGGACGGCCCTTTTGGCCATCACTGCCGACATCTTCTTTCGATATTCGAGGGTTGACCCAAGATTATCGACCATAAAGGCGGAAGCATGATTGCGGGCCTGTCTTGCCGTTTCCTCCACGGCATGCTTGTCATGAACGTCCTTCCCCACCAACTTGTCTGACGTTTCTTTGAGAAGCAGGGGCGAGGCGCCCGCGCCGCCGATAACCAGTCTTGCGCGGGAGATTCTGCCTTTCTCCACGGCCAGCCATGCAGTGGCCGACACCAATGCGAAATCCACAGCCGAGCGGTACGTGAGCTTTTGAAAACTGCTCCCCTCGCTATTGCCGGGAACCGGAATCCGGATCTCCGTGACCAATTCGTCCGGCCCGGCAGCAAAAGGGGATTCTCCCTTGCCCGTGAAAAAATCCTCGATGGGAAGACTCCGCGTGCCCCTCGTGGAACTCAGGACAATTCCGGCTCCCAACCCCATTAACGCGCAAGCCCCGTCCGATTGGTTGGCAGACCGGCAGCGGTCGCTGTTTTCCTCCGCATAACATATCTTCCCCTGATCCTTGTGACAGGGGGGCCTCCCTGACCGCCAAAACGGCGACTGGTTATAGTAGAGGCATCTGGTTTGAAGGCAGAGATTCCCGCCGATAGTGCCTCGGAGGTGTTGTATTGAAGGTGCACCGATCAGCCTCGCCGCACCGGCTAGAGAAGGGAAATGGGTCTTTATGAGGTCTGAGTCCCGCAGCGAAACAAGGGGGGTCGTGGCACCGATCGCGATGAGAGAATTTTCCCGGCGAATGTAGTTCAAGCCGCCAAGCTGTTTCAGACTGACCAGGAAAGCGGGCTGCGCGAGCCGCTGTTTCATCCGCACGATCAGGTCGGTCCCCCCTGCCACGACGGCGGCCCGGCCTGCGTGGCCGGCCAACATTTCGAGGGCCTCTTCCACATTCCTCGGTTCCAGATATTCAAAGCTTGGTAGTCTCATATTTTTCCCTCACGTACGACAGGGACTCCTCGATGGCGTTCAGAGTCAATTCCAGATCTTCTTCGGTGTGCCGGAAGCAGATATAGGCGTGGTGGTACGGTGTAAAGAAAAACCCTTTGCGGATGAGCTGCGTATAGAAATCCTTGCGTCTGTCCTTGTACGCCCCGGTTTCGTCCTTGTCAAAGGTGATGTAGAACATGGGGGCCACGCCGGTCAGCCTGGCTCCCACTTCATACTTGTCGACCAAGGCCCGAATCTTCTCCATAAATCGCTCGCCCTTGTGCCATATATTCTCCAGAACCTTGTCCCGCTCGAGGATCTCTATGGTCTTCAGAGCGGCGACAAATCCTTCACTGTTGGGAAAAAATGTAGATGAAATAAAGAGCTTGCCCCCGGCCGCCTCCATGACGCTTTTCTTGCCGGTCACGACAGAAATCGGGTATCCGTTGGCGATCGCCTTTCCCAGCACTGTCAGGTCGGGAGTTACGCCGTAGAGCTCCTGAGCGCCGCCCATTCTGAGCCTGAAGGCGGTGCGTATCTCGTCGAAAACCAGCACCGCGCCGTACCTGTCCGCGAGATCCCTCACGCCTTCAAGAAACCCGGCTTTGGGCTCTTGCATTTCCTCATGGTTCGGGTGTCCGAAGGGCGTCATGATGATCGCAGCGGTCTCATTACCATGAGCCGCCATCAGCTCTTCCAGCTTATCGAGTCGATTGTATGGAAATTCAAACACATCTTCGTAAAATTTCGCAGGAATCCCGCCCTTCATTTCAACACACCAATCATGCCAGCCATGGTACCCGCAGCGCATGACTTTGATCTTGCCGGTCGAGGCTCTCGCGATGCGAATGCTCGCGGTGGTGGCGTCGGAACCTGTCTTCAGGAAAATGCTCAACTCGGAACAGGGCACAAGTTCGCTCAGCTTTTTCGCAAGCGCATTCTGGTATTTTTGTGTTAGCGTGAAACAGAATCCTTTTTCCTTTATCTGTTTGCAAACCGCGTCATCCAACTCTTCTTCGCGGTAGCCGAGGATGATGGGGCCGTAACCGCACAAGAAGTCTATGAATTCGTTGCCGTCAACATCCGTGAGGCGGCAGCCCTTGCCGGTTTCAAGAAATATGGGGTATTCTCCCTCGATAAAATCGCTGGGTTTTCTGGCCCCGAGAACGCCTCCGGGCACCAGTCCGCACGCTTCTTGGAAGAGTTCCCGGCTCTTCGTGATGTTCAGTTTTTGCGCCTCTTTCATGGAAAGCCTCCTGCCCTGGGTTAAACTTCAAACATGGACGATATCTTCTCAGTCTGATGGATTCTTGCGCCGCGCTTCAGGAACGCAGCGAGAAATTTGTCCGGATCGATGCAGCCTTCAGGAGCCATGACCCCCTTTTCTGTCACATCCCCGGCATTCATCATCAGCGCTGCGATAGACGCGGGAATGCCCGTCCCCGGAGCCATTCTTCCCACCATATCGGCTGTGTAAGTCACCCTCTTACCGCGCCGCTCGCCTTTGACAATCACTTTGAGGCCCGAAGCCTGCGGGCCCTTGTCTCTGCCTTCAGGAATGTTCTCCCAGAGTTTGAGCGTAAGGTCGTAGGGTGTTACGCTGGCGCCGTTGATCTCCTTCGGCTCTTTACTCAAGAAGCCCGTGTCTTTTTGTTCTTTGATCAGCTCATCCACCCATAGCGGTATGAGCGCCCCCTTAATTATGACGTTTCTTACTCCTTTGATGTACCTGGGGATGGTCAACGGCTGCGGATGACCCACGTAGCGAACATGGCACGTCCCGAGGGGTTCCAGGAACTCTTCCGCCACTACCCCTGTGCCTCCCTCCACGTGTACAAGTTCACCGTTCACATACTGCGGGATCCTCCCGAGGGTCATATGAAGACTGTGGTCCCATGCGGCTCCTGCAAGTTCGGCAATGGCTACGACCCAGTAGAGGTAAATTTCTTCAACGCGGTCCAGCCGATTCGCATACCACTTCACCAGGACATTGTTGGTCCCAGGATCGGAACCCATGCCCGTAAGAACGGTAATGCCGGCTTCTCTCGCCATTTCGTCGATCTCGGAGTTGAAGAGGCTTTCGGTTCCTTCGTAATCATCGCAGATGTCGATGTAGTTGACCCGCGCCTCGACCGCGGCCTTGGCCACCGGCACGGCAGTCTTGTAAAAAGGACCCGCGCAGTTGATCACGACATCTGACTCTTTGAAGGCATGCACCATGGAGTCATGATCTCTTACGTCCATCTTGAGCAAAGTGACCTTGGCGCTTTCGCGCAGTTTCGGTGCCAGCCTTTGAGGGTCCGGATACAGATCCCCCAGCAGAACCTCCGTGATCGGCTCTTGCTTAATAAGGTCCCGTGCCACGCCCTGCCCCATACCTCCGGCCCCGCCCAATACGTATGCGCGCATATCTCACTCCCCCCTCATCTCAAGCTACACTCTCCCAGTTGTAACTGAACCCTCCTCCCCCGGTTGGAGGAGCCGGATAGGTAGACCCTAGAGAAAATTTTCCTACGGGTCAAGGTTGACAGTCTCCTCGGAAGTTCTGGAGCACGAATCTGTTATTTCGTCCGCCCTCATCATTGCGGCGCCCCCGTTTTCGATTTTACCTTCGATTCCTATGGCGGTCTTTGCCCTGAAAGCATCCACCATGAGATCGAACAGCTCATCCAGGTTCTCGAACAGGGAATAAGACATATCCTTCAGGAGCCAACGGGTGACGATGTGGTCCATGGTTCCAATAAAAATGTGCCTTGCCACGTGAGGATTGAGTTCCTGTTTCATCTCCCCGGTCTTTTTTCCCTCCTCGAAGATTTCGAGAAGATACCCGTAAAGTTTCCTCACGTTCGCATACACCGGGGTATTCATGAAATTTGCATTGGTTTTCAGGAATAGATAGACGATCTTGGCATCCAGAGGGGCCTGTTCTATCCGCCTCAGGTTCCACCAGAGGAATTTCCGCAGCTTGTTCTCGGCCCCCCTGATTCCGAACAGCTGTTCTTCCACATCGTCGAGGAGATCCAAGACCCACAGGTCGGGGATGGCAAGAAGCAGATCTTCCTTGCCTTGAAAATATTCGTAGAGGGCCGCTTCTGAAAGGCCGGCCTGCTTTGAAATGTCCACCACCGTGGCTTTCTGATAGCCCTGCTCGGCAAAAAGCTTCTTTGCCGATTCGATGATTCGGTTTTTCGTGTCTTCTTTGGTGCCTCTGACGGACATATCGTTCTGCTTGAAGCTTACCAGGTTTGTTTCGAAATGCGACTGTGTCTAACTCCTAACCTATTAAATACAGTGGCTTGTTTTTTCTTAATGCGCTTAGGTCGAAGCCGGAAAAAACCCTGATCAATCCTTCGACATTCTTGATTATGGGCATTATTCTCAACAAGTGGTGTATTGTCAAGAAGAAAAATATTCCTATTAGGTGCACTAATTATTTGTAATGAGGTTATTTTATATGATCTTAGTTTTCAACTATGATTCTTTCCTAATGACGTTAGGATATTCACTCGACAAATAGGATCCCCTTTGCGCACAACAGAATAGAAATAATTCTTGATTCGATGTGGAAAATAGATATATTGCTAATTAGCTATTTACAGGAGGTTCCCGTGGAAGCGTTTGTCAGAGTGATGAAGGCCCTTTCGGACCCCAATCGCGTAAAGATTCTTAAGATGCTGCAGGAAAAAAACCTCTGCGTCTGCGAGATGCGCGCGGCCCTCGGGGTAGCGCAACCAACCGTATCGAAACATCTCAAAATCCTCGAAAATGCCGGCCTGGTAAAATCGTACAAAGATGGTTTGTGGGTCAACTACCATCTGACCGACGGTGCATCGAGCCCATTCGCGGCAACGATGCTCGGAAACCTCAGGCACTGGCTGGAAAGCGCCCCGGAAATACTCCATATCAAGAAAGTGCTACCCTGCCTTTGCCGCGAACAGCTTTGCGGCAAAGCCTCTGCTTACCCCTATGGAGAATCTTCAAACAGCTGTCAGAACTCGACGAAACACATTCCGGTTTGAGGAGGTCTAAGCGTACTTTCGTGTGGCGCTTCCCATGGAGCAAAGCATTTGCATAGCCAAATCGCGATATGTTAGCATATGAATTCGGTCGTGTATGATGAAAGGCCTGTTCGAATGAAAGAAAGAACCAAGATACTGCTCATCGTGCTCGCTTTTCTCGGAGCCTATTATATACCTTGGAACGATCCCACGATCCGGCAGTCGGGCCTAGAAGCTTTCATGATGCTTCAGGAATATGCCCGGGAGCACGTGCTTACCTGTCTGATTCCGGCCTTTTTCATCGCGGGGGCTATCGCTGTTTTCGTCTCTCAGGGATCGGTGCTGAAGTATTTCGGCGCCTCTGCCCGGAAGATTCTTTCCTATTCCGTGGCTTCCGTTTCGGGGACGGTACTGGCCGTCTGCTCCTGCACCGTCCTTCCTCTTTTCGCGGGCATCTACTGCCGGGGGGCCGGCATCGGGCCTGCCACGGCATTCCTGTATTCAGGTCCGGCCATCAACGTTTTGGCCATAGTGCTGACGGCAAGAATTCTCGGTTGGCAACTGGGGCTGGCGAGAGCCATAGGCGCCGTCGTATTCGCGATCGTGACGGGACTGCTCATGGCCTTTATTTTCAGGAAAGAAGAGGCAGCCCGCACCGCCGGTCAGATTTACCTCCCGGAGGAGGGAGAAAAGCAGAGAACCCTGACCCAGGACGGTCTCTTCGTCCTCACCCTGGTTCTGATTCTGATATTCGCCGCTTTCGCAAGGCCTGCGCAAGGCTCGACAGGCATTTGGCCGGCCATCTTCGCCGCCAAGTGGTACATCACTGCGGGCCTTCTTGTCGTGCTCGGTTTTATGCTCAAGTCCTGGTTCCGTAAGGATGAAAGGACCGGCTGGGTCCAAGCCACCTGGGGTTTCATGAAACAGATTTTTCCTCTCTTGAGCGGCGGCGTTCTCGTTGCCGGGTTCTTGCTTGGAAGACCGGGACATGCGGCGTTGATTCCTGAGCATTACATCCAGAGCCTTGTTGGCGGCAATTCCCTGTGGGCCAACCTGTTTGCATCTCTAGCCGGTGCTCTCATGTACTTTGCCACCCTGACGGAGGTGCCCATTCTTCAGGGCTTGCTGGGCGCCGGAATGGGCAAAGGTCCGGCACTGGCATTGCTGCTTGCAGGCCCGGCTCTTTCTCTTCCCAACATGCTGGTCATCGGCGGCGTACTCGGAGTAAAGAAGACAGCCGTCTTCTGCGGGATTATTGTGGTCTTGTCCACCGTCGCAGGGATGTTTTACGGGTGGTTTGCATCATGACGGGTCGGAAGAAAGGTTGATATGGGCCAGGAAGAAATAAGCAGGATCAGGGTAGGCAATGCCGCCGTGGGGATCGTAGGGTTGAAAGAAGCACTGGAGCAGACAGCCCTGAACGGCTCCGATCGCCCGGATCACGAGATTGAAGCCGAGCTGCTCGGCAGGCTTTCCAAGAGAAACTATGTTCCTGGGAGCGCCAGGGAAGAATACGGGAAAGCTTTTTTGAAGGAGTTCAAGAAATCCCGGGGCATCGCCTGCGAACAAGGCGCCGCGGGTCTGGAAATCAAAGTCTTGGGAGCCGGGTGTGCTCAGTGCAACAAACTGGAAAAAGAATTGATCGAAGCCATGGCTGAGATGGACGTCGCCGCGGACGTCGAGCATATTACGGACATCAAGGCCATCGGTGGTTATGGTGTTATGGGAACTCCGGCGCTCATCATCAATGGAGATGTGAAGTGCGTCGGCAAGGTCCCCCCAAGAAACACCCTCAAGAAATGGCTGATGGAAGGCCAAAACAAATGAATGACGAATTTAGAGGATTGGAATCGGCTTGAGTGGCAGGGTGTGTTTGATTCGACTACTCCATCACTCCAAGTTTCCAGTTCCCAATGTTTATCCAAGGAGGATTCAGCATGGATATTAAAGTCTTAGGTCCTGGATGCGCCAGGTGCCAGCAAACGGAGAAAAACGTCAAGGAAGCCGTTGCTGAAAGCGGCGTCGATGCCAAGGTGGATAAGGTCACCAACGTGATGGAGATCGCCAGGTACGGGGTCTTCGGCACGCCGGCCGTCGTAGTGGACGGCGAAGTGAAAAGCGTGGGCAAGATACCCACTAAGGACGAGGTAAAAGGATGGATAACGAAAAAATGACAGTAGAAGGTGGAACCATGAACTCCGAGAAAACCCGAGAAGCTCAAATTCGCAGGATGGTCATAGACAAATACGCTGATGTCGCCAGGGCGGAAAGCAGCGGGTGCGTGGCTTCCTGCTGTGGAGGCTCATCAGCACCTCTCATCACCATCCAGGAGATGGGAAAGGCTCTTGATTACTCCGAGGAGGACCTCCTTTTGGGGCTCGGCGAAGCAAACCTAGGCCTGGGCTGCGGCAATCCCATAGGCACTGCGGATCTCAAGCCGGGCGAAACCGTTTTGGATCTAGGAAGCGGTGCAGGCTTCGATGCCTTTCTTGCTGCGAAGCGGGTGGGAAACACAGGAAAGGTAATCGGCGTGGACATGACCCCTGAAATGGTTCAAAGGGCCAAGGCCAATGCGTCAAACCTCAAAATCTCAAATGCAGACTTCCGTCTGGGCGAAATCGAGAGACTTCCTGTATCGGACAGTTCGGTGGATGTGGTCATCTCCAATTGCGTGATCAACCTGTCCCCGGACAAGTCAGCCGTTTTCGGCGAGATCTACCGATCCTTGAAACCCGGAGGGCGCATCGTCATTTCGGACATCCTTCGTTCCGGAGAAATGCCGGAGGAAATACGCAGCAACCCGGCCGCCTACACCGGCTGAGTGTCCGGCGCCATTTCACCAGGTGAGGTGAAAGGGATTCTCTCAGAGGTTGGGTTTCGGGACATTGATATCATTCCCAAGAAACAAAGCGACGAGATCATCAGGGAATGGCATGTCGCCGAAGGAGCGGAAAACGTCGTGTTTTCGGCTTACATCAGGGCAACAAAGCCTGGAGACAAATAATATCAGTGATCGAGAGGAAAAAAGAATGAGAATCAGGCATCGTATGTTCATTTGCGGGGTAGTGTTCCTCGCTGCGATCTGGTCGTTCCAAACCTTTTCAACGGGGGAAGCTTCAAAAGGGATGACCATCGAGCAAGCCTACCCCGGGCTGGCATCGGGAATTCTGAAGACTGCCAGGCTCGAAACGCTGGAAAAGGGGGTGGTCCTGAAGACCGATGATCTTCAGATCGATGAAAAAGCTCTCGATGAACTCCTGAAGGAGATCGATCCGGATATGCGTCCCCAGTATGAGAAGAACCTCTTTTTCGTCATGGAGCAACAAGCGGTCGAGAAGGTGCTGCTCCATGAAGCGCGCAAATCTGGTGCGAATAACGACGGCACGGCACGGGAGATCATCTTGTCTTTTCTCAGTGAAAAGGCCGCCGGTAGTACTGTATCCGACAAAGAAGCCAGGTTTTTTTATGAGGAGAACAAAGCGGACCTCGGAGGTGCCTCCTTTCATGAGGTTAAGGACGGCATCAACCAGTACCTCCTGGAAAGAAAAAGACAGGTTGCCATCCTCGCTTACGTAGACACGCTGGGAGAGCGTTTGAACATCCGCCTCGACTCGAAATGGGTGGAAAAGCAAAATACGCTGGCCGGGGACAATCCCGTTGACAAGGCCCGGTATTCAGGTAAACCCACCATGGTCGAATTCGGCGCCGCGGGCTGCGTGCCCTGCGACATGATGCAGCCCATATTGGAAAACCTGAAGGAAAAATTCAAGGACCGGCTCAACATCGTTTTTGTGCACGTGGGTGAAAACCAGATTCTCGGGGTGCGTTACGGCATCAATTCTATTCCCGTTCAGGTGTTCTTTGACAGGGAAGGAAAGGAGTTCTTCAGACACGTGGGCTTCTTTCCCCAGGGTGAGGTTGAAAAACAACTAGCTGCAATGGGGGTATCGTGAATGAGAGAGGCGAGTCTAAAGAACCTTAGCTTTTCATTGCTCGTTGTTCTTGTTCTTTTCATCGCAGGCACGAGTCTTGCCGATCCAGCGAAACCGCCTGAAATCCCGGTCAAGGGCATGGTGACAATGGTTGACCTGGGCGCCAATTCCTGCATCCCCTGCAAGATGATGGCGCCCATCCTGCAGAAGCTGGAAAAGGAGTACCAGGGAAAGGCAGCCATCGTTTTCCTTGACGTGTGGAAGGACAACGAGCCTGCCAGCAAGTTCGGAATCCGTGCCATCCCAACCCAGATATTCTTTGACAAGGAAGGAAACGAGGTCTATCGCCACGTGGGCTTCATGAGCGAAAACGCCATAGTGACACAGCTCAAGAACATGGGTGTCGACTGACTCGTTAAGAAAGGTAGATCGCATCATGCTGGAGAGTCTGTTTCTGACGGTCAACGAATGGATGGCGGGAGGTGTCATCATTGCCGCCTTGGGGTGTTTCTTGTGGGGGATGATCAGCGTTGTCTTCAGTCCATGCCATCTAGCTTCCATCCCTTTGATCGTGGCTTACGTGGGAGGCCAGCAGCAAGTCCTGAAGCCCCGGGAAGCGGCCCGCTACTCGGTGGCTTTTACCGCCGGTCTCTTCACGACCATCGCCGCGGTGGGAATCATATGCGCGATCCTGGGTCGCATGCTGGGTGACGTGGGCAATTACTGGCAGATCCTGGTCGGCCTGGTGCTGGTTTGGGTCGCCCTGGGAATGTTCGGCGTCGAAAAATGCTCCATGTCCGGGAGTATTCTCTACCGCCTGAATCTGCGGGGCCTCATGGGCGCTCTCGGCCTGGGGCTGGCGTACGGAATTCTCTCCGGCTCCTGCACCTTCGGTTTCATCGCACCCATCCTTGCCATCATCACCGTTCAGCAGAAGATCGGCACAGGGATTCTTTGCATTCTTCTTTTTGCCGTCGGCCACTGCATTCCCATCGTCATTGCCGGAAGTTCCACGGCCGCGGTGAAAACAGTCATGGAAAGCAGCCGTTGGCAGGGCGCCGGAAGCCTGTTCAGGAAAGGCGCGGGTGCGGTGATTGCAGGGCTGGCCGTCTATTTCATCGTCAATCCTTTCGTGGCTGCGTAGGGGAGAATCATGCTGTTGAAGAGCTACAGCAAAGAAATCTTCAGGCCTGGGTGCAATCCCAGTTTCCAATCCCTTCATTGTATCGCCCATCTGGGTCAGGATGTGGCAGAAGCGCTGCCCTACCTCAATGCGGCATTGGGAGGCTTCGAATATCTTAGGGAACCCCCGGCCGTCACATTTAGAATTCACGGAAAGATCATCACGGTTCATCCTAGGGAGATCGCGGTAAATGCGTTGAAGTACGAAGAGGAAGCGGACAAGATTCTGGAGTGGCTCAGGAGCGAGATCAACGAGGCGTGGGAGAAAAGGGGGGAGATTTCGCCTAGGTACGAAGGCGCCAAGGGACCGGAGGGCTGTCCTCCCCTTGGTGAAGAAGGAAAGAGCAAGCTTATAGAATACTTGGGACATTTCCAGTGGGACCTATGATCTTCCCGGTTGGTCCGCTGCGAAGACACGTCATAGGAAATTATTTCGGTAGGGCGCAAATCTACGTGAAATGACTCACTGGCTTTCAATGGATTGACCACAAGACATGTCGGGCATTTCCCACCGATACAAAACCAGGATCTTCTGTCTCATTCTTGCTGCCCTGACCATGGCGCTTCTGGTTTTTTATCAAGATCGCGCTTTCCTGGGGGTAGAAGAAGAGAAACCTCGAATGGTTGCAAACCAAACGGAGTTCGATTTCGGCACCGTCTCCCAGTGGGACATCCTTGAACATGCTTTTGTCCTTCGCAACGAAGGGCAGGGAGATCTCAGGATAGAAAACGTGAGCCCAGACTGAAGTTGCTCGACAGCCTTCTATGACAGGCTCATTCCCCCGGGCGGGGAAGGCAAAATCAAGCTGATTGTGCGCACCCTCAACTATGAAGGGATGCTCATCAAGAGCGCGCGGATATATAGCAACGATCCAGGCGGCATCGCCGTTCTCAGCCTGCGGGCTTTTGTGGCGGCACCGATCTTCGTCTCACCCCGGTATGTCAGCTTCTATGGATTTGAGCAGGGAACGCCGTCCGTGGAGATGAATATCGAGGCCGGACGGGAAAGGGCTCTCATTCTGGAGCCCGGTGACTTCAGTCTCGATGGAAAAGTTACCTACACTATCAGGGAGGTGGAAAAGGGCCGCACCTTTAGAATCACGTTCGAGGCCGTTCCGGGCTCCCTCGGGAGTTTCAGGGGATATCTGAATCTCAAAACCAATTACCAGGAAAAATCTTTGCTGAACATCAGGATTATCGGCAGGTTCGCCGAGGACCAAAGGGATGAAACTGGATAATGTCATGCCACAAATCTTCGACCAAAAAGGAGATTTTCGCTCAAATTCCCGGAAAATGGTTTCGGCGTTGAGCCAGTCTCTTGCTATCCTCCTGCTGGCGGGCGCCCTCGCCGTGACGGTGAATTTGTGGCGGCCTGCAAGCGTGCCCTTTCATTACCAGAGGGCGCAGAAAATCCAGCCAGCCTCGGCCATGGGGGAGGACGTATGGATTTCAGTCGAGGAAGCGGCGCCGCTCTTTGCCCGGAAAAAGGCTTTCTTCATCGACGCCCGGCCTTCAAGCCTTTATCGGCAGGAGCACATCTCGGGAGCACTAAGCCTGACAGTGGAGTCCTTTCAGACTTCGTTCGAAAAGATGAAAGGCAAAATCCCACCTGAGGCCATGATCATCGTTTACTGTGACGGAAGAGCGTCGGAGCGAAGCTCAGCCCTGGCAGGAGAACTGCTTCTGCGCGGGTACGGAAACGTAAGGGTGCTCGAAAGAGGCTGGGATCTCTGGCTGGCCCAGGAGCTCCCGATCGAGGCGGGTGATAATCCAAGTTTGGCGGAAGCAGGAAGGAGCAGTTGATCATGGAAGTTTTTGGTGCTGCACGAAAACCCGCTCCAGGGAAGGGCAGGGGCCTCGGCAAATGGCTGTCTTTCGGTGCCCGTTTGTTCCTGGGACTTGTCTTCGTCTATGCGAGCATCGACAAGATCCTCCACCCCGCCGCCTTTGCAGAGACGGTTTATAACTACCAGATTCTTCCGAACCTCTTGATCAATGTGACTGCCATCGTTCTTCCCTGGCTGGAGTTCCTGATAGGGTCTTTGTTGATTCTGGGGCTCTGGATGCCGGGCGCTGTTTTCACCTGCAACGCTCTCCTGCTGCTATTTTTCGCAACTGTGCTCTTTAACATGGCCAGGGGCCTGGACATCGATTGTGGATGCTTCACCGCTTCCACCGACCCGTCATCCGGCGGACACATGCTCTGGTATCTTTTCCGCGACGGGTTTTTCCTGCTTCTCGGGCTTAATCTCTTCTATGTCACCTTTTTCCCGAGTAGAAGCGGGGTGGCGGCAATGCAAGCCTGAGAAGTGGAAAGACAAGACTGATATGGAACAGCTCAAGATATTGCTGAGTAAAGTTCCCATCGCCAAACCTTATGGCCGTGCGTTGAGGCAAACCCTTGTGATCATTGTTCTTGCCGCGGCCGTAGGCTTCGGCATGAATCTCTTGCGTTCCGATCGATTGGCTCTCAACGCGGACTGGTCGCCGGAAGCCCGTCTCACCTCGAAATTCGGAAAAAACATCATGATCTCTCTAGATGAAGCAAAGGAGAAGTTCTTTTCCGGATCGGCCCTTTTTGTCGACGCCCGACCTCTCGAAGATTACAGAGAAGGCCACATCAAGGGAGCCCGCAATCTTACCGTGACCGCTTTCGAGGAGCAGGCTTTCGGCCTTCTTCTCGGTCTGCCGGAAGACACCCTGATTGTGACATACTGCGACGGCGAGGAATGCGCACTCAGCATTGAGGTTGCCGAAAAGCTCAAGGAGATCGGCTTTGAGAACATCCGAATCCTGCACAACGGCTGGACCGTATGGAAAAACCATCGTCTTCCTTGCGAATCAGGTTCACCACATGCTCAGAGTACAGAGAAGTAGATTCATTTTTTCGCCTATAGGTAGATACCGGAATAGGGATGGAATGGTATCCCATGATGAAAGAGACCAATTTCAGGAGCCTGGCCGTGGATGGGATCACGACTGGAGGTAAGATTGATGGACAAGCGGATGGATTTCCTTTGGATGTAGATTCAGTGACTGAAGTTAGAGATTGATGAATGAGAGGAGGAGGCGCGTCATGAGAAATGACCAGGAGTTCGCCAATGAACGGAAGATGACGAACGTATTCGAGCGCTACCTGACCGTGTGGGTTGCCCTGTGCATTATAGGAGGGATTGTACTCGGCAAGATTGCCCCGGGAGTGGCCCACTACCTGGACGGCCTGGCCATATACGTCGGAGAGGCGCCGGTGGTATCCATCCCTATTGCCATATGCCTGTTCTTCATGATGTACCCGATCATGGTCAAGATCGACTTCGGCGAGGTCATCAAGGCCGGAAAAAGTGGAAAACCTGTATTTTTAACCCTTTTCGTCAACTGGGCGATCAAACCCTTCACCATGTATGCCATCGCCATCTTCTTCCTGGGAACCGTATTCTACGGACTTATTGGGCCTGACGCAGTAGACTATGTGAAGATGCCTTTTGGATTGGACCTGCCGGTGGGCGCTGCTCATGGTGCCGGCACGGTTGTCATGCACGAGGGCGTCAAGATGCTCCAGGTTCCTCTCTGGCGCAGTTACCTGGCCGGCTGCATCCTCCTGGGCATAGCCCCCTGCACGGCCATGGTCCTGGTCTGGGGCTATCTGGCCAGGGGAAACGACGGCCTGACCCTGGTGATGGTGGCCATCAATTCCCTTACAATGCTAGTGCTTTACGGCATCCTGGGCGGT
>Ga0068714_10002716_pt1 | contig 22262 bp, 23 predicted proteins | sample MTBNYHSulfiMetaG_FD_62988 | JGI IMG/M metagenome (GOLD analysis project Ga0068714, IMG submission 62988) | Enrichment culture microbial communities from rom New York Harbor, USA that are MTBE-degrading - MTBE-NYH (New York Harbor Sulfidogenic)... | ecosystem: Environmental > Aquatic > Marine >... | reverse complement strand
ATGCCGCCCGCAACGCATACGCGAGGCCTACCCATGGCAGCACGGCCCAGGCCACGGCGAGGAAAACCATCAGTGCCGTACGCAAGGGGCATTCCTCCCGGTTGGTAATATCCCCGGAAACAGGCATCGTCCACGGTGTTGACTTTCAGAGGGTTGCAGGCGCACAATCCGCCGGCACAATCCGCTGGCACAATCCGGCGGCAACCGGTTGACAAAATCGCTTGACCGTCTTATCTTTAGACACAATACCTGCTGTTCCAGGTCATTCTCGGACAATTAGCCAGCTAGAAGTTTTTTTGGGAGGGCACCTAGGGTTCCGACGCGGCGCAATCCGCCGCGCGTCAGGTCCAAGCGGTGCCGGGCGTGCTGCACGCGCCACACCGTGGGTGGAAAAGACCCCAGCGGCAAGTTCCAATCGAGGACTAAGCCGCTGGTTTGTTTTTACGGGAGACCACAACAGGAAACGACGACCGGCGATGACGGAACCACGATCTGGGCCAGTCGCGCGAAAAGAGAGCCGGGTCAGGTGAAAGCCGGCGCGTGGACGCCAGATATGCTCGATCCCGAGCCGTCGGGGCCAACGGACCGAAACCGGCGAAGCAGCCGTCCCTCCGGTCCCAGTAGACCCGACCGGGCCCGCGCCCGTTAGCGTACGGCCCGGCGGCAAGTCCGCCGGGGGTGAGGACGGCGCCGTGAGACGCCGTCGCAACCGGGGTGGTACCGCGCGCCCGTGCCTCCGGAAGGAGGTGCGGGCGCGCTTTCTCTTACAGGTTGGAGCGGACGACGCTGTTCCGAACAAGGGGGGTCGGCGGATGAGGCACGCGCTTTCGGTGCTGGTCGAAGACAGACCCGGGGTGTTGACGCGAATCGCGGGCCTTTTCGGCCGGCGCGGTTTCAACATTGACAGCCTGACGGTCGCCGGGACCGAAACCCCGGGGTATTCGCGGATGACGATCATCGCGCACGGTGACCGGCAGGTCGTCGAACAACTGGAAAAGCAGCTATACAAGTTGATAAACGTGCTCAAGGTGTCCAACCTGGCCTCGACTGCCGCGGTCGAACGCGAGCTCGCCCTCATCAAGGTGCACGCCGACGCGCAGAGCCGGGCGGCGGTCAGCCAGATCGTGGACATCTTCCGGGCGAGGATCGTCGACGTGGCCCCGCGTTCTTTGGTCGTCGAGGCCACAGGGGACCGCGATAAGATAGAGGCCATTCTCGCGATGCTGCGGCCGTTCGGGATCAAGGAGATCGTCAGGTCGGGGCCTGTGGCGGTTTCCCGCGGGCACGGCTCGCTTAACGTCCCGGAAGAGGCCTCCCAGGAGAACAGCCGCGCCGGCCCCGCCGTCCTTCAACCATGTACGTAAGGCACCAGGTGACGCCGCGCGGCCGTTTGATGATGTTCAAGAGATGATAGACCAGTTGGGGAGGGACCGCAGGTGGGAAAAGCCGGCTGTTTGGACGCACCGTGCGCCGGGCGACAGGCACGCATGTACTATGACGGGGACGCAAAACCAGGGCTTCTTGACGGCAGGACCGTCGCCGTGGTGGGGTATGGCAGCCAGGGGCACGCGCAGGCGCTCAACCTGAAAGACAGCGGCGTAAAGGTCATCGTAGGCCTGTACCAGGGGAGCAAGTCGTGGGACGTTGCAGCGGGCGACGGGTTCGACGTCTATACGGTGGCTGAGGCGGCCGCCCGGGCGGACATAATCCAGATGCTTATCCCGGATGAGAAGCAGCCGCCGGTGTTTCGAGACGAAATCCTGCCTTCGCTGGTCCGGAAGGCCGGGTCGGCCAAGGCGTCGGGGGATCCTGCCCTCGTCCCGGCGTACTCCTGCTCGCACGGTTTCAACGTCCACTTCGGGCAGATCCGGGCGCCCGAGGGGGTGGACGTCTTCATGGTTGCCCCGAAGAGCCCCGGTCACCTGATGCGCCGCGTCTATACCGAGGGGGGAGGGGTTCCCGGCCTCCTCGCGGTCGAGCAGGATGCCTCCGGCCGGGCCAGGGACCTGGGGCTGGCGTACGCCTGGGGCATCGGCTGCACCAGGGCGGGGGTCATCGAGACGACCTTTAAGGAGGAAACCGAGACCGACCTCTTCGGCGAACAGTCGGTGCTCTGCGGCGGGGTCACGTCGCTGATCAAAATGGGCTTCGAGACCCTGGTCGGGGCCGGCTACCAGCCCGAGATCGCCTACTTTGAGTGCCTCCACGAGCTCAAGCTGATCGTTGACCTGATTTACGAGGGCGGCCTGGCGGGAATGCGCTACTCCGTCAGCGACACCGCCACCTACGGTGACCTCTCCGTGGGACCCAAGGTCATCGGCGAACCGGTGCGCCAGGCCATGGCCGCGTGCCTCGAGAACATCCAGAACGGCAGCTTCGCCCGGGACTGGATTCTGGAGAACCAGGCCGGAAGGCCCAGGTACAGGGCCTTGGAGCAGCGTGACCGGGTTCACCAGATCGAGCTGGTCGGCGCCAGACTGCGCGAGATGATGGTCTGGCTGAGGAGAGCAAAGCAGCCATGACCGCCCAAGCCAGCGGCGAGCGGCGGATCCGCATCCTTGATACGACACTGCGCGACGGAGAGCAGTCTCCCGGCGTGAGCCTCAGTCACAGCGAGAAGCTTGAGCTGGCAGCCCAGCTGGCGCGGCTGGGCGTGGACGTGATCGAGGCCGGGTTCCCGATCTCTTCGCCCGGGGACTTTGCCGCCGTAAAGGCAATCGCCGAGGCCTCGCGCGGCTGGGACCAGGACCCGGTCATCTGCGGGCTGGCGCGGGCGATCGGCGCGGACATCGATGCCGCGTGGCGGGCGGTGCAGCCTGCCCGCCAGCCGCGGATTCATACTTTCATCTCCACTTCCCCGGTGCAGATGGACTACCAGCTGCGGAAATCGCGGGATGAGGTGCTGATGCAGGCCGTCCGGGCGGTCCAGCAGGCGAGGGGCTATTGCACCGACGTCGAGTTCTCGGCGATGGACGCCTCGCGCAGCGAGCTTTCTTTTCTGAAGGAAATCTACTGCGCAGTGGTCGAGGCCGGCGCGAGCACGCTCAACGTCCCGGACACCGTCGGTTACGCCCTGCCTGAGGAATTCGGCAGCCTGGTGGCGGAGATCCTGGCCGCTCTGCCGGACGGTTGCGGCGCCTCGGTCAGCGTTCATACGCACGACGACCTGGGCCTGGCCACGGCCAACGCGCTTGCGGCGGTCTCGGCGGGGGCGAGCCAGGTGGAATGCACGGTCAACGGTATCGGCGAAAGGGCGGGGAACGCCTCGCTGGAGGAGCTGGTGATGGCCATCCAGACCAGGCGCGACACCCTGGGGGCGGTCACGGCCGTCAACACCGGCGAGATCTACAGGACAAGCCGGATGGTCAGCGCGCTGACGGGGGTCGTCGTCCCGCCCAACAAGGCGGTTGTCGGCGCCAACGCCTTCTCCCACGAGTCCGGGATTCACCAGGACGGCGTGCTGAAAATGCCCTCCACCTACGAAATCATGGACCCGGCGGCAATCGGCAGGCCCAAAAGCCGGCTGGTCTTGGGGAAGCTGTCGGGGAGTCACGCCTTTCGCAGCCGCCTCGGCGAGCTCGGCATAAGGCTGCCGGACGAGCAGTTCCAGCTGGCCTTCAAGCAGTTCAAGGAGCTGGCCGACCGGAAAGGCGAGATCAACGACGAGGACCTGGAGGCCATCACCGGGAGCACACTGGTGAACGTGCCGGAGTCCTATGCCCTGGAGTACTTCCAGATAAGCACGGGAAACCGGAGCGTCCCCACTGCGACCGTCCGCCTGCGTTTCTGTGGAGGGGATTCCCAGGAGGAAGCCGCCACCGGCGACGGCCCCGTTCACGCCATGTACCATGCAGTGGACCGGCTGACAGGCCTGCCGGTGGTGCTTCACGACTATGCCCTCAACGCGGCGACCTCGGGCAAGGATGCCCTCGGCGAGGTGACCGTCAAGCTGGACTACAAGGGTCATATCTACTCCGGACGCGGCGTGAGCACCGACGTTCTCGAGGCGAGCCTCCGGGCATACGTCCACGCCTTGAACAAGATAGTCGCCAACGGGGGCAGGGCGATGCCCGACGGGAGGGCCGTCACCGGTGCCGACGCTCGCTGAGAAGGTACTGGCCGCCCACGCAGGCGTCGACCGGGTCCGCCCGGGCGAGCTGATTGAGGCCCGGCTGGATCTGCTCCTGGCCAACGAGGTTACGGCGCCGCTGGCCGCACAGGAGTTCGCCAAGACCGGCGCCGGACGGGTCTTTGACCACCGGCGGATAGCCTTTCTTCCCGACCATTTCACGCCCTGCAGCAACATCAAGGCCGCGGCGGAATGCCGGAAGATGCGCGAGTTCAGCCGCCAGCAGGACCTCGAGCTGTACTTCGAGGTCGGGCGATGCGGGATCGAGCACGCGTTTCTGCCGGAGCAAGGGCTGGTAAGGCCCGGAGATCTCATTACAGGCGCGGATTCCCACACCGTGACCTATGGGGGTGTGGGGGCCTTCGCAACCGGCGTCGGGAGCACCGACCTGGCCGCGGGACTCGCTACCGGGACCGCGTGGTTCCGCGTTCCGGAGACGCTGCGCTTTAACTTCGAGGGCCGGCCCCGCCGGTTCGCGGGGGGCAAGGATCTGATCCTCCACTGCATTGGGCGGATCGGGGTCGATGGAGCCCGGTACGCGGCCATGGAGTTCGGCGGCGGGGCGGTCTCGGACCTTTCCGTCGAGGGCCGGCTGACGATGTGCAACATGGCCGTCGAGGCCGGAGGAAAGGCCGGGCTTGTCCAGCCGGACCAGAAGACCTGGGACTACGTCGGGTCCCGCCCGGACCGCAACTTCGGGCAGCGGGGAAGGCCTCTAAGCCGCGATGACCTGCGGTCGGACAGCGACGCCGGGTATGCGGAGGTGTACGACTGGGACGTCTCCGGGCTCGGGCCGCAGGTCGCCTGCCCGCACCTGCCGTCCAACGTCAAGCCGGTCGAGGAGGTCCGGGGCGTCCGGGTGGACCAGGTTTTCATCGGTTCGTGCACAAACGGGCGCTACGAGGACCTTGCCCTGGCGGCTCAGGTGCTGCGCGGGCACAGGGCGGCGCCGTGGACGAGGCTGATCGTCATCCCGGCGACGCCGTGGATTTGGCGCCGGGCAATGGCCGAAGGCCTGTTCGAGATCTTCCTTGACGCCGGCGCCGCCATCGGCCCGCCCTCGTGCGGCCCGTGCTTCGGAGGTTCGCTCGGAGTGCTCGGCCCCGGCGAGCGTTGCGTTTCCACAAGCAACCGCAACTTCGTCGGCAGGATGGGCCACGCGAGCAGTGAGGTGTACCTTGCGGGACCGGCGGTAGCCGCGGCCTCCGCCGTGTGCGGGGAGATCGCGGCCCCGGAGGACGTGGCCGGTCCTGAGCCGGCAGGTGGAGGTGGAGCTTGGTGAAGAACCCGGCGGAAGGCGAGCTGATAGCCGGAGCGGCCCGTGTCCTGGGCGACAACGTAAACACCGACGACATCATCCCCGGGCGGTACCTGAACACGACCGACCCCGCGGAGCTCGCCGGCCACCTGTTCGAGGATTTCTCTCCCGAGCTTTCGAGGGCGCTTTCGCCGGGGGAGGTAATCGTGGCCGGAGATAACTTCGGGTGCGGTTCGTCGCGCGAGCACGCCCCGATCGGACTGAAGGCGCGGGGCGTCGCCTGTGTGGTCGCCGGGTCATTCGCGCGGATCTTCTTCCGCAACGCCGTCAACATCGGGCTGCCGATCCTGGAGTGCCCGGGCGCGGCGGCCGCGTGCGTCCCGGGCGAGGAGGCGGTGGTGGACACAGCCCGTGGTAGAGTCAGCTTCCCGGGCTCCGGCAAGACCTTCGAGGCGACTCCGCTGCCCCCTTTTATCCGCGAACTCATCGCCGCCGGCGGCCTGATCCCTTACGTCGCCTCGAGGATCCGGGCGCCGGAGCGGAAACCGTGTTGAACGCCCCTGCCGGCGGCGCCAGCCGCGACCGCCGCGCCGGCCGCGAACCGGGCCGGAGCCTGAGGGTAGCGGTCCTTGAGGGTGACGGGATCGGCCCGGAGGTGACCGCCCAGGCCGTCGCCGTTCTGGAGGCCGTCCTGGGGATGGCCGGGGCCCACGTTGACTTTGCGCGGGCCCCGGTCGGCGGGGCGGCCCTCGACCTGACAGGTCTGCCCCTGCCCGCGGAAACGCTCGACGTCTGCCTCAGCGCGGACGCCGTGCTGCTCGGGGCGGTCGGGGGACCGCGTTGGGAAGGGCTGCCGCCCGGCCGCGTGCCGGAAGCGGGGCTGCTGGGCCTGCGCAAGGCCATGGGCCTCTACGCCAACGTCAGACCCGTCACCTGCTATCCGGCCATTGCCGGATCCTCACCTCTCCGCCCGGAGAGGGTTTCCGGAGCCGACCTCGTGATCTTCCGGGAGCTCGGCGGGGGCCTCTACTACGGCCTTCCCCGGTACACCGAGGACCTGCCCGGCGGCGGGGAGCGTGCCGTGGATACCCTGGTCTATACAACGGACGAGATCCGCCGGCTTGCCCGCCTGGCCTTTGAGACGGCCCTCCGGCGCCGCCGCCAGGTGGTGTCCGTCGACAAGGCCAACGTCCTGGACTCTTCCCGTCTCTGGAGGCGGACTGTCCGCGAACTCGCCTCGGACTACCCCGGCCTTACGGTGGAGCACGCCTACGTCGACAGCTTCGCGATGGCGCTCGTCTCCAGGCCTACGCGGTTTGATGTGATAGTCACCGGCAACATGTTCGGCGACATTCTCAGCGACCTTGCGGCGTGCATCGCGGGCTCGCTCGGGATGCTTGCCTCGGCCAGCCTCGGGTCCGCCGGCGGGCTGTACGAGCCCGTTCACGGTTCTGCCCCGGACATCGCAGGCCGGGACGCAGCCAATCCGCTCGGGGCGATTCTTTCGGCGGCGATGATGTGCGACCTTTCTCTGGAACTCCCAAAGGCCGCGGCTGCAGTGAGAGGAGCAGTGGGCCTCGCCCTCGAAGCGGGATACCGGACTTGCGACATTGCCTCGGGAGCGGGCGGCGAAAGGGTGGTCGGCACGCGGTCCATGGGCCAGGCCGTCCTGCGCTGCCTTGCAGAGGCGTGGAAATGCGGTCCTAACAGCGCAAAGGAGGCAGGATGATGAAGTATGATCATGCAGCTTGGACCGGGAGGCGCCCGGCTCCGGCCGCCGGCCGTATGGTTTATCTGGACGGCGAGTTTGTCCCGGCCCAAGAGGCCAAGGTCTCGGTTTTCGACCGGGGCTATCTCTACGGGGACGGGGTATTCGAGGGTATCCGGGGCTACAACGGGCGCGTGTTCCGGCTCAGAGAGCACATAGCCCGGCTGTACGATTCGGCCCGGGTTATCCGCCTTGAGATACCGCTGACCCAGGCCGAGATGAACGAGGTCGTCGTTGAGACCATAAAGCTCAACAATCTCTGGGACGCTTACGTCCGGCTCGTCGTTTCCCGGGGAGTGGGCTGCGACCTCGGGCTCGACCCCAGGGTGTGCCCGATAGCCTCGGTTGTGTGCATCGCGGACGCCATCAAGCTCTTTCCGCAGGAGCTATACGAAAAAGGCCTGAAGATAGCCACGGCCGCCACCCGCCGGAACATTCCCGAGGCCCTCAACCCGCGCATCAAGAGCTTGAACTACCTCAACAACATCCTTGCCAAGCTCGAGGCCAACGAGGCCGGCGTGATGGAGGCCCTGATGCTTAACCAGGACGGTTTCGTCACAGAGGGCACGGGGGACAACATTTTCGTCGTCAAGGGCGGCCGGCTGCTTACGCCTGCGGTGAAAGACGGCGCGCTTCACGGGATCACCCGGGCCTGCATTATGGAGCTGGCCCGCGGGCGGGGCATCGATGCCTCGGAGGCGACCCTTGCGCGGTATGACGTCTACCTGGCGGACGAGTGCTTCCTCACCGGCACCGCGGCTGAGGTGATCCCAGTGGTTGAGCTCGACGGCCGGCCGATAGCCGACGGCAGGCCGGGCCCGGTTACCCGCCAGCTGATCACGGACTTCCGGGCCCTGGTCTGGGCTGAGGGGACGCCGGTTTACACCGATGAGGAGCGCGTGGCGCACGAGGCCGGAGGCGCCGGATCAAGCGGAGATACACAAGGTGGATAGGGCGCAGGCACGACGCAGCCTGCGGGTTACTTGCGGACCGGAGCGGGCCCCCCACCGGTCCCTTTTCCGTGCCCTCGGCTTTGACGCGGATGACCTCGCAAGGCCGTTGATCGGCCTCGTCAACACCAGGAATGCCCTGATCCCGGGGCACATGCATCTCGACTCCCTCGCCGTGGCGGCGAGGGAAGGGATTGCCGCGGCGGGAGGCACCGCCGTCGAGTTTGGAACGATCGGGATATGCGACGGCATAGCCATGGGGCACCCCGGTATGTGCTATTCGTTGCCAAGCCGCGAGCTCGTTGCCGACAGCGTGGAGAGCATGGCCCAGGCACACTGCCTCGACGGCCTGGTCATGCTGGCAAGCTGCGACAAAATCGTTCCCGGGATGCTGATGGCCGCCGCCCGGCTCAATATCCCCGCGATCCTGGTCGGCGGCGGCCCCATGCTGTGCGGTCGGCTGGGCGACGAGCGCATCGACCTGAACGGAGTGTTCGAGGCCGTCGGCGGGCACAGCGCCGGGCTCGTCACGCGCGAGCGACTGGAAGCGATGGAGTCCGTCGCCTGCCCCGGTCCCGGCTCCTGCGCCGGGATGTTCACCGCCAATTCAATGAACTGCCTTGCGGAGGGACTGGGCATGGCGTTACCCGGCAACGGGACGATCCCCGCTGTCGAGGGGCGCAGGCTGGCTTTTGCCAGGGCTTCCGCGCGCGTCCTGACGGCGGCGGTCATCCGGGGCGGTCCTCTGCCGCGGGAGATCATCACCGGCTGCAGCGTCGCCAACGCCCTTGCGTTGGACATGGCCCTCGGCTGCTCAACCAACACGGTGCTCCATCTCGCGGCGATCGCCGCCGAGGCCGGCGTGGACTTTGACCTGGACCTCGTCGACTCCGTAAGCCGGCGCGTGCCGCAACTTTGCCTTCTCAGCCCGGCCGGCGACGACCGGCTGGAGGACCTCGACCGGGCGGGCGGGATCGCCGCGGTCCAGCTCCAGCTGATGGAGGCTGGCCTGCTCGACGGCGGGTGCCTGACAGCCGGAGGCCGCACGGTCCGCGATCTCCTCCTTGGCTCCCCTCCGCCTGCGGGCGGTTTGCTTCGCGCCCAAGCCGGCGGCCGTCCGGTCATTCGGCCTGTTTCCTCGCCCGTATCCCCCCACGGCGGGTTGGCCGTCCTCCGTGGAAGCCTGGCCCCTGAGGGCGCGCTGATCAAGGCAGGGGCCGTTCCTCCTTCGATGCGGCGTCACCGCGGCCCGGCGCGGGTCTTCGAGGCCGAGGAACCGGCATCCGCCGCCATCCGGGCGGGCGACGTCAGTCCAGGCGACGTCCTGGTTATCCGCGGCGAGGGCCCGGCCGGGGGACCGGGGATGAGGGAAATGCTGGGGCCGACGTCCTCCCTGATGGGCGCCGGTTTCGGCGAAACCGTGGCCCTGGTTACGGACGGCAGGTTCTCGGGGGCGTCGCGGGGGCCGTGCATCGGCCACGTCTGTCCCGAAGCAGTTCGCGGCGGCCCGATTGGCCTACTGCAGGACGGCGACGTGGTTTCGTTTGACATCGGCGCACGGAGGATCGACGTGGAGGTCGCCCCCGCGGAACTGGAGAGGCGGCGGGCCGCGTGGACTCCGCCTGCCCCGAAGGTGGCCGCGGGGTACCTTGCCCGCTACGCGCGGCTGGTCGGTCCGGCAAACGAAGGGGCGGTGTTACGGTGACCCTGACAGGAGCTCAGTACCTCGCGCAGGCATTGAAGGACGAGGGGGTGGAGCTCGTCTTTGGCTATCCGGGCGGCGCGGTTCTGGAGATCTTTGATTCCCTGGCCGCGGCTGGAATGAAGTACGTGGTGACGCGCCACGAGCAGGGTGCGGCGTTTGCCGCCGACGGTTACGCCCGGGCTACCGGGAGAGTTGGGGTGTGCATCGCCACGTCCGGTCCGGGCGCGACCAACCTCGTAACCGGGTTGGCCGGGGCGCACATGGACAGCGTTCCGGTGGTTGCCGTAACCGGCCAGGTGCATTCCCGGCTGCTCGGCACCGACGCGTTCCAGGAGGCGGACACCTTCGGGATCACCACGCCGGTAACCAAGCACAACTACCTCGTGAAATCCCCCGACGAGCTCCCACAGGTCATCAGGCAGGCGTTTCACATAGCCGGCACCGGACGCAAGGGGCCGGTGCTGATCGACGTGGCCCGTGACGTCTCCCAGGGCAAGGTCAGGAGCGGACGGCCCGGAGACCTCGGGCTCCCGGGCTACCGGCCGACCGAGGAGGGGCATCCCCTGCAGCTCAGAAGGGCGGCGGAGGCAATGCTGAGGGCCCGGAAGCCGCTAATCATCGCCGGAGGAGGGGTCGTCAGTTCCGGTATGTCCGCCCAGGCAAGGCGGTTTGCCGAGATGTCCGGCGCGCCGGTGGCGGTCTCGCTGATGGGAATGGGCATCCTGCCCGCCGAGCACCCGCTTTTCCTGGGGATGCTCGGGATGCACGGCACTCCCTGGGCCAACTGGGCCGCCAGCCGGTGCGACCTCGTCTTTGCCCTTGGAATGCGATTTGACGACCGGGCGACCGGGAAGCTGGAGCGCTTCGCCCCGGATGCCGTGGTAGTTCACGTGGACGTGGACCCGGCGGAAATAGGCAAGATCAGGCGCCCGTCGGTGCCTGTGGTCGCGGACCTCGGTTCCGCGCTCCCCGCCCTGTGCGAGCTATATGAGCGGTTGCAGGACGGCGAGGCTCCCAAGACGGAGGAGTGGCTCGCCGCGATAGGACGGTGCCGCAGCGAGTCGCGCTGGCCCCCGATCGTCCAAGCGGGTCCGGGACTTCACCCCGGAGAAGTCGTCGTCAAGCTAGGCGAGGCCACCGGCGGCGAAGCCGTCCTGGTGGCCGACGTGGGCCAAAACCAGATGTGGGCTGCGCAGCTCTTTCCGGTCAGGAGGCCACGCAGGTTCCTTACGTCCGGCGGCCTGGGGGCGATGGGCTACGCGCTGCCAGCCGCGGTGGGCGCCCAGTGCGGGTGCCCTGATGAAACCGTGATCGTCGTGGTCGGGGACGGAGGCCTGCAGATGACCCTCCCTGAGCTCGGCACCGTCGTGCAGCACGAGCTGCCCCTGAAGATCTTCGTGCTCAATAACGGCTACCTGGGTATGGTCCGCCAGTGGCAGGAGTTGTTCTTTGAGAGACGGTACGTGGCTACCCAGATGGTCTGCCCCGACCTCCTCAAGCTCGGCGAGGCGTACGGGTTGAGGGCGCTTCGCGTCTCGTCGCCGGAGGCGCTGGAGGCGACGATCGGCGATGCCCTGTCGTACCCCGGGCCGGTGATCGTGGACTGCCGGGTCCAGAAAGAGGCCAACGTTTTCCCGATGGTCCCGCCGGGAAAGGGCCTGGACCAGGCAATGGGCTTGCCTGAAGCGCAGCCTGCAGGTACTCCCGAGCGGTTCTCAGGGCTTTGCCATTGATTCTCCGGCGGGCTGCCGGCAGGAAGGGGGGTTTTCAGTGTCCGCGTTTGTCTCTTTCCTCAGAAAGCAGGGAGTCGTCGGCCTGGCCGTCGGTTTCATCCTCGGCGGAGCGGTATCAAAGCTCGTCTCCGCCCTGGTCGAGGACATCGTCAATCCTTTTCTGGGGCTCATCTTGGGGGGCTCCGCGAGCCTCTCCGCGGTTGTCATTCACGTGGGCCCGGCGGCGATCCAGGCCGGTCATTTCATCGGAGTGCTGGTGGACTTCGCCGTGGTCGCAGCGGTCGTTTATTTCGTGTTCAAGGGGCTTCGTCTGGACCGATTGGACAAGAAGGAGTAACGCCCGGCAAACGCTCGGGCCGCAGGCCGGAGCCCCGGTCTTGTGCGTGACCTGACCGGGGCGCCCCTGTCCACGGTTTGATGCTCCACTTCCGGCGTACCGCGTTTCCTACTCGCCGGGATCTCGCAGGAGCCGGGTTCACCCCCGCCCAATACCACACCACACTACCGGAAAGGAGGCCTGGCCGTTGCGGATCCCTCCCTTCGGCGTCGAGCGCTGGTTTGTGCGCTACGAGTTCAGGGTCAGCACAAACATAGCCGAGAGCTGCATTCAGCCGTTTAGCGTGCAGGAGCTCTGCGGGCTTTGCGGAGTAGACCCCGGTGAGCTGCTCCGGGCCCGCGTTGGTTACGCGGACGGCCTGGGCGCCGAGGAGTTGCGGCTTGAGGTTGCCGGCCTGTATCCGGATACCGGCCCCGAGAACGTGCTGATCACCACCGGGGCGATAGAGGCCAATTTCCTCATCGCCCAGGCCCTGCTTGAACCCGGGGACAGCGCTGTCTGCGTCTTTCCGGCATATCAGCAGCTGTATTCAGTCCCGGCGTCGGCCGGGGCGAGCGTGAGGCGCTGGGAGCTTCGCGAAGCCCAGGGGTACCGGCCGGATCTCGGGGACCTTGACCGCCTTGCCCCCGAGGGCGAGCGGTTGCGTTTGCTCACCGTGAACTTCCCCCACAACCCGACCGGGGCTGTCGTCGACCGCCTGACGATGGCGGCGCTGGTCCGGTTCGCGGCGAGCCGGGGAGCCTACCTCCACAGCGACGAGGTCTATAGAGGCCTGACGCTGGCCGGTGGGCAGGAGCCCTCCCCGTCTGCCAGGGAGTTCAGTCCCGAGGCGGTGGTAACGGGGAGCATGTCCAAGGCCTTCGGTCTTTCCGGCGCCAGGATCGGCTGGATCGCCGGACCCGAGCCGGTCATCCGCCGCTGCGCCGAGATCCGCGACTACGTGTCCATCTGCCCTTCAGCCCTCGGCGAGCGCCTCGCCCTGATGGCGTTGCGCAACCGGGATGCCGTCCTCCGCCGAAACCGGGCCATCGCCAGGCGCAACTTCGCCCTTTTTCAGCGGTTCTTGGCCCGTAACCAGGACGTCCTGAGCTGCCCGCCGCCCGCGGAGGGAGTGGTCGCGTTTCCAAGATACGTGAACGACTCCGGGCCGGCGCCCGGTCCTCTGCCGGGTTCGTCCGAATTCTGCAGGCGGCTTGCAGAGGACCACGGGGTACTCCTGATCCCGGGTGACTGCTTCGAACAAGAGCACCATTTTCGAATCGGATTCGGGTACGAGACCGAGACCCTCGAACGCGGGTTGTCGGTCCTCGAAAACTTCATGGACGGGGCTCTTCGCCGCTAGGCAGTCTAAAGGCTTCGCCCTCGGCCGGGGCCGGATTGGGGAAACTGTAGCCGGGTGGTGAGCTCTTGGGCAAGATTCGCGTATTGCTCGTGGACGACGAACCGTCTCTCGTCAAGGGCCTGAAACTGAGCCTCGAGCTGGAGGGATACGAGGTGTCCACCGCGTCCGACGGCGTCCAGGCTCTGGAGGTTTTCGCTTGCACCAACCCCGACCTTGTGATCCTCGACCTGATGCTGCCGGAGCTTGACGGGTTCTCGGTCTGCCGCAGGATTCGCGCGGCTTCCCCGACCCCGATCATCATGCTGACCGCCAAAGCCGGCGACGTCGACAAAGTGGTCGGCCTGGAGGTGGGAGCGGACGACTACCTGACCAAGCCCTTCAACTCCCGGGAACTCGTGGCCAGGATCCGGGCCGTGCTCCGGCGCGTCCAGCTTGACCGCCAGGCGGCGGAGGAAACCGGGATTGAGCGCGTGCTGATGATCGGGGACCTGGCGATCGACGTTCCCCGCCGCCGGGCGCAGCGTGGGGACCAGATCTTTGACCTCACCCCGACCGAGTTTGACCTCCTGGCCCACCTCGCGGCGCACCCGGGGAGAGTTTTCACCCGGGAGGAGCTGCTGCGCACGGTCTGGGGTTATGAGTACTTCGGCGACGATCGGACCGTTGACGTTCACGTCCGCCGGCTGCGCGAAAAGGTCGAGCCTGACCCGTCCAATCCCGCGTATGTCCTGACCAGCTGGGGCAAGGGCTACTACGCGGCGGAGGTCAGGCCCAAGGCCCGGCGAAGCCCGTGAGCCTCCTCGCCCGCATCTTCCTGCTGGTCACCGCCGTCGTCCTTCTGGTCCTCGCCTTGATCGGCGTTCTGGTGGTCTCCTCTCTCGAGAGCTACTACCTCCGCGAGCGCGAGGTGACCTATCTGTCCCAGGCGAGCGTGATCGGCGGTCTGGCCCTGGACACGCTTCGCGACGGCGTCCCGCCGGCCGGCGGGCAGGTGCGCCTGGAGCAGATTGCCGTCGAGTACGGGCGCCAGCTGGGGGTCCGGGTGCTGATCCTGGACGCGGGCGGCCTGGTGCTGGCGGATACCTTCGCCGACCCCAAGGTCGCCGGGACCACCTTGAGGCACCCCGAGGTTCTCAGCGCGGCGGCGGGCCAGGCAAGAGCGCTTCCTCACTACATCGAGGATGCCGGGTGGGTGATGTACGCGACGAGCCCGGTGTTCGTCGCCAAGCGGGTGGTCGGGATCGTCCTGGTTTCAGCCGCAATTAACGACGTCCACCGCTCCCTTCTGGAGACCGCCCGCCGTCTTCTGTACGTTGGCGCCCTGGGCTTCGTGGTTGCCGTCCTGGTGAGCTACTTCCTGGCCCACAGCCTGACCCGCCCTATCGCCCAGCTGGGGGCGGCGGCCCGGAGGCTCGCCCTTGGGGACTTCGGGGTGCGGGTGCCCGCCCGCGGAGGCAGCGAGCTCGCCAGGGTGGGCAGGGATTTCAATACCATGGCGCAGCGCCTCGACAAGCTCGAGGAGGCAAGGAGGACCTTCGTTGCGGATGCGTCCCACGAGCTGAGGACACCGCTTTCCTCCATCAAGGCGCTGGTCGACCCCCTGATCGGCGAGCACAGCCGGGAGGTGACGGACGAGCTGCGCGGGGAGTTCCTCCGGGACGTGGCCTCCGAGGTGGACCGCCTTGACCGGTTGGCGGCAGACCTTCTGGACCTTGCCAGACTGGACGAAACCGGCGAACTCAGGTTGCGGCGCGTCGCCCTGGAGGACCTGGTCGCCGAGGTAAAGGAGCGCATGGAACCGGTGGCCTCCAGAGCGGGCATCACCCTTGACGTTGAAACCCGGCCTGTTCCCCCGGTCCGCGTCGACGAGCTGCGGCTGTCGCAGGCGGTTCACAACCTGGTTGACAACGCCGTCAAATACACCGGCCCCGGGGGCCGGGTGACCGTCTCCACCCGCGCCGAGCGGGGCGCCGTCCTCATTGAAGTGACCGACACGGGAGCAGGCATCCCTCCGGAGGACATAGCTCACGTGTTTGACCGGTTTTACCGGGTAGACCCGGCGCGCTCGCGGGGGCGCGGCGGAACGGGCCTGGGGCTCGCGATAGTCAAGAGGATTGTCCAACTGCACGGCGGGGAGATCGAAGTGCAAAGCGAGCCCGGGCAGGGGAGCATTTTCAGGATAAGGCTGGGAAGGTGAGGGGCCCGCCTTCCGCGCGGGCCCCTATCGGGCGGATCACCGGCTCACGGCCGCCGCCTGCCTACTGCGCCAGAGTCAGGTGCGAGGACTGCAGGCTCGGGTCGTCCGCTGCGAAGAGCGTCTGACCGTAAACCATCGTGGCGTAGGCAGCCGCCAGGACCGCCCGGTCGTTGACTTTTCGCTTGATGATGGCCTTCAGATTCATGTGCGCAAGCCTCCTTGGCTGTTGTCTAGATCCCCGCCTCGCAGGCCAGCAGGGCATCGCTCTCGGATCCCGCCCTGACCAGGATCCGCTTTACTCCGGGGATCAGCCTTACCGCGCTGAGCACGGACTCGGCGTCGCGGTTGACGTTGGCCGACCTGACGATCAGGGGTCTGGTCTGCTGGACCAGCAGCCCCAGGTCCTTGGTCAGGTAGGTCACCACCTCGGGGTGGATACTGCCCTCATAGCTGATCTCGATGGACCTCATGACCGTCCTTGACCTCCTCGTCATAACGCCTTGTGCCTATCATGTCTAAGATATTAACCACCTTGGTCGGGGATGTCAAGTCCCAGGGTCACTATTTGTGAAGGTAGATGTTAAGATAGTCTTCTCGCCAGCTGCCCCATGCATCAAACGGCCATGCCCCCGCCAGACCCGGAAGCAAAACGCAAGGATCATGCCAAGGCGGGCGCCGCCCGCCTGTCAGACTCGGTCGGTCAATCGCTAACCTCCGGCTTCGCGGGCACACATTCTCTTGTAGACGCGCCCGGGCCGGGCAAGGTTCCCGCCAGACGTCTCGATATCCGCGTCATCCGCGCCTGCCTTGACGACCCGTCCGGCGGGGCGGGCGGCACAACGTAACAATTCCGTAAGCGAACGCCAACCGGCAGGCAAAGTATGCATGTTAGGCTGTGGGCGACGAGAGGGTGGCATCGATGAGAGGCGAGATGAGAGGCGAGATGATCATGAGAAACCGGACCATTCTACGGATAGCCTGTATAGCGATCGTGGCAGCGGTGCTCCCGGCGGGGCTGACCGGCTGCACGCTCGCCGGCGGTCTTTTTCCGCTGTTCAGGAAGCCAGCGCCGGGCACCCCCGGCGACGGCCTCGGCCCGATCAGCCCCAACCCCGATGGGACCCCCGTCAAGTTGACGCTCTATTTCGGGGATAAAGACGCTTTCTTTCTGCTCAAAGAAGAGAGAACGGTCATCCAACGGGGCGAATCGGCGGAGGAGCTGGCGATCTGGGAGCTTATCAAAGGGCCCTCGGAAGACACCCACGTGAGGACGGTCCCCAAGGAGGCCCGCCTCCTGTCCCTCCAGGTCGTAGAGGGGATTGCCTACGCCAACTTCTCGCGCGAAATCCAGACCAAACACTGGGGAGGTTCGACGGGCGAGGCGTTCACCGCCCAATCGATAGTGCAGACCCTGGTCGCGAACAACAAAGACATCAAGAAGGTGCAGTTTCTGATTGAGGGGAAAATCGAGGAGGCCATCTGGGGCCACGGCATAACGTCCGAGCCAATCGCCCCGAACGACGCGATGCTGGCCCCGTGACCCTCGGGCGCGGGGCCACACAGGGGGCCGGGCCGACGCCGCAGAAGAACTGAGCAACAGATCGGTCCGGCGCCGGCCGAGCTGCCGGCTCCGCCGCGCGCGCGGGACCTGGGAGAGTGGACAAGCTGGACAAAGGCCAGGCCCTGGAGTGGCAGCGTCGCTATCTGATACCCGCCGTGGGGACGTACTACGCGGAGCCGCTCGTGGTCAGCCACGGTGAGGGTCATTACCTCTATGACGTGGACGGCCGCGAGTACCTCGATTTTTTTGGTGGCATTCTCACCGTCAGCATCGGCCACGCCGACCCGCGGATCAATGCGCGGGTAAAAGCCCAACTGGATAAGGTGGTTCACACCTCAAGCCTGTACGTCAACCTACCGCAGGTGGAGCTCGCCCGCCGCCTTGCCGAGCTGGCTCCCGAGAACCTAAGCCAGAGTTTCTTCACCAACAGCGGCACCGAGGCCAACGAGACCGCCGTCATGCTGGCACGGGCGCATACCGGCGCCGAGGAGGTCATCGCCCTCCGGAACGCCTACAGCGGGCGGTCTACGCTGGCAATGTCCCTCACCGGCCAGGCCAACTGGCGTCTGCCCGGCGCTGACCAGCCCGGTATCCGGCACGCCCACAGCCCGTACTGCTACAGATGTTCCCTGGGCCAGAAGTACCCCGGCTGCGACCTTCTCTGCGCCCGGGACATCGAAGAGGTGATCCGGACCACCACCCGCGGTCGAATCGCCGCCTTCGTGGCCGAACCGATTCAGGGGGTGGGCGGATTCGTCACCGCGCCGCCTGAGTACTTCAAAGTCGCAGTGGAGATCGTCCACCGCTACGGCGGGGTGTTTATCTGCGACGAGGTGCAGACCGGCTGGGGCCGCACGGGCGAGCACGTCTTTGGCATTTCTCACTGGGGCGTCGTGCCCGACATCTCGACCTTCGCCAAAGGGCTGGCCAACGGTGTGCCGATCGGCGCCACCCTGACCACGCCCGAGATCGGGGCCAGCCTCAAGGGCCTGACGATATCCACCTTCGGGGGAAACCCTATCAGCATGACGGCGGCCTGTGCGACCATCGACGCGATCCTTGACGGCAATCTCGCCGGTAACGCCAAGGTGATGGGGGACCGCCTGAGGGCCGGGCTCGACTCCCTTGCCGGCAAGCACAGGTCTATCGGCGAGGTCCGCGGGATGGGCCTTATGCAGGGTGTAGAGCTTGTCAGGGACCGGCGGACCAAGGAGCCCGGACCTGACCTGGTCGCCCGCATCTTCGAGGAAACCAGGCGCCGCGGTCTGCTGATAGGCAAGGGCGGGATGTACGGGAACGTCCTGAGGATCACCCCGATGCTGGACGTGTCGGCCCCGGAGGTAGACCGCGCTCTGGACGTTCTCGACAGGTCCTTCGCGGCCGTGGAGGCCGCGCTTTAGGCCGGAGCAGGGGCTCCGCCGGCCTCGCCGGCGGAGCCCCTCGTTGCTGGCTGTTCTGCTCCGTGGCTGCCATAGCTGCTATGCTACCGTGGCTTTCAGACCTCTTCCTCCTCGGCATCTTCGTCCGCCTCGCCGCCGCCGGACTTACCCTTACCCATCTTGATCTTTGAGGCGAGCGAGGGGAGGGTTTCCATCAGCTTCTCGATGAACGAGCTCTTCTGGCGGAGCGGCAGGAGCGTCACGTCGTCGTCCTTGATGACGATGACCCCGATGGGGTTGACCCTGAAGCCTGCGCCCAGGCCCTCGCCGACCCCGCCGGCCTTTCCCTTGTCCTCGGCGCCTGCCGTGCCCTCGCCGCCGCCGCCAGCCATGCCGACCATAGCGCTGATCACCGGGATGATCGTCACATCCCCGATCACGAACGGGTCGCCGATCACCGTCTTTGTGCTGACCATCTTCTCAAACCCCGTCATGAGCATCTCCATCGTTTCTTTCAGAGCCATATCAAGCTGCCTCCTTTACTGAGTTCACACGGCGGCGCCGCCGCACCGGCCACCAGAGCTTCCGAACCTCGCGCCGCAGGGCAAACCCTACGAGGGGGCGCAGCACGGCGTAGAGGCTGGTCCTGCCGGAAAGGTCAAAGCTCACCGTGAGTACTTCCCGGTCAAACACGGGCCGCAGCCGGAGATCGAAGCTCCCGGAGCGGCGGGCGTTCGCCGCATGCGCAAACGGGTAGACGACCGCCGACACCGGCCCGGCCATCAGAGCGGTTGAAACAGGGTCGCCCGCGCCAAACGAGACGACCAGCCTCAGCCTCAGTGCGAGCGCCGCCCAGGTTCTGAGGACGGCCTTCCAGGCCCCGGGCAGGAGCCCGCGGACAGTGGCCAGGTCTACCTGAGGACGAAACCCTCGCCCGCGCCGCGGCTTGCGGCCGGAGCGCTTTCTCCGGGCCGCCTTTCTGGGTGACATCCTTCGGGCGCCAAGCCTCCTGCCGAAAAGGGTCACACCCTGCGTATCCGCCACCACGGCCCCACCCATCCAGGCCAGCCGGCCGTCCAGGCTGCCTTCAAGAACCGTGGCACCGGCGAAGGGCGGCCGTTCGCCGGCTTGCTCGTCGCCGGCAAGAAGCTCCAGCCAGAAGTCCTCCCCGGTCCCGGTGGTCTCAACCGCCGGCTCAAACCTAAGGTTCCCTCCGGCCTCCATCCCCGCCGGGACGAACAGCACCAAGAGGACGAGGAGCAGCAGCAGCCCCAAGAGGGCCAGCAGGACGTACCCCAGGACAGAAATGATCACCAGCGCTACCCCAACGCTATCGCCCCGCTCCCGGCCCGAATTACCGCCCGGAAACCTGCCCCGCCGGCTGCCCGGGCGCTCCGGCCGACCCGTCCCAGCACTCCGAACTTGCCGCTGCCCCCGTCACGCCCTCCCCGGCTCCCCGGCTGCCGCCGTGGACCCTCGTCCGCCGCGAACAGGTTCAGTGCCCCTCTGGCCGCGGCCCGGGTTCCGGCAGCGAGGCACCATTTGAGCGCGCCAACTACCCGCTTCCCGGCCCACCTGACCGCGGGGGCCTGGGTCGCGGTACGGGTGAAGTCAAGGAGCCGCGGGCGCCGTCCCGTTGCCTCGCTCCGGGCGCAGGACGTCTTCGGGCGATGCTGAACCGCAAACGCGGTTACCAGGTCCTCGCGCCAGCTCGCCAGTTCCAGGAGATCGTGGCCGGAGACCTGCGGCCAGGATCGCAGTCGCATCACAGGCTCCCTGAGAGCCGACGCCCGCGCGGCGCAATCCTCGCAGCGCTCCAGATGGGCCGCGACGCACTCCTCCAGCACCCCGGAAAGCTCGCCGTCCACGTAGGGCCGCAGAAGGCGGATGATACGATCACAACCTGAGGTCATAGCTCCAGCGTGCCTCCTTCTTCGGCAAGGGCCTGCCTGAGCCGGGCACGGGCCCTGGAAAGGTGGCTCTTTACCGTCCCGGCGGGCATCCCGGTGATCCCGGCTATCTGGTTGCAGGACAGATCCTCGACCGCGCTCAGGATAAGCGTGCTTCTTTGCGCGGGGCTCAACCGCCTCAACAGCTCTCCGATTCGGTCTACCCGGTCGAGGGACGCGACGGTCTCGCCGACCGGATCGCCGCCCGTGCCGCCGGCTTCCGGCTGCGCACCGCGCTCCAGGCCTCCCCGCAGGGCCGTCCTCCGCTTGTCCGCCTGCCTCTGGTTGAGACAGAGGTTCACGGCGACCCGTCGAAGCCACGGCCGGAGCGATGGCCTCGGCTGAAGGCGGGGCAACGCCCGGATCACCTTCAGAAACACCTCTTGCGTCAGGTCCATTGCCTCTTCGCGACGGCCGGTCATGCGCCAGCAGAGGGTGAAAACGTACGTCTGATGAGCCTCGAGAAGGGCCCTGAAACCCTCCTCGTCACCTTGACGGCATCGCTCAAGGGCCTCGGCGTCGCCGCCCGTCCGAAGGGCAATCTCAGTTGCCAAACAAACACCCCTGGCGCCAGGTATTAGGTATGGTCCCGTCCACTAGATTACTACCGGGCAGATGCCGGATCGGTTGCAGGCCGGCACGTTCATAGCATCCCGCAGAGCTTCTCTGCATCCGGATTTAAGGCCGGAAGAACCTTCGGGAGTCGAACCAATGTTATAATGAACCTGGGGCCAGCAGTGCTCGCGTTCCAAGGGGGGGATGACCCTTGCTGTCGGCGGCCGTTTCGAGCTACTTGATCGGATCCTTTCCCACTGCGCACCTTCTCGGGAAGTGGCTACGGCGTGTTGACATCCGCAAGGTCGGCGTCCGCAACATGGGCGCCCTCAACGCCTACAGGGTCCTCGGGCCGTTCTGGGGCGTCGTCACGTTCTTCGTGGACGCGGGAAAGGGCGCCTGCGCGGTGTTTCTTGCTCAGACCCACGGTCTGGGAGTACAGGCCGCCGCCCTCTGCGGTATGCTTGCCGTGGCGGGCCACAACTGGCCCGTCTTTGCGCGCTTCCGAGGAGGGAAGGGCGCCGCGACGGGCATCGGCGTAGTGGTCGCGATGGGTGGAGATGTCGTTCTCTGGGTCGCGACGATCATCGGGTTGCTCTACCTGCTGACGCACAACATCTCGTTCGCCCTCGGTGTCTCGTTTTTCTTGCTGCCGGGGCTGTACCTGCGTGAGGGCCGCGCCGGCGCCGCCGTGACCATGGCCGTCGGCATGCTTGCCTTGATAACCCTCAAGCTGGCGTCATCCATCGCGGACCTCAGCTACGCGAGCCAGGGGAACGCCGGGCTGTTCCTGCGCTACCTTGTCAAAGGTGTGCCGCCCGAGCTGGTAGCGGAGCGGAGGCGCATCTCGGCCGCCTCTCAGGTGGACGAGCCGGACGACGAGGCCGGCGAACCCGGAGAGGAGCCCGACCCGGTCCAGGCCGGGTTCTGACAGGTGTGGCCGTTTCGCCTGCCCTACCGAAGGTGTCCGCGTGACGGCAGCCGGCTGCGCCTTGCGGAGGCCGTGATCAGGGGCTCGTCCCTGGACGCCGGCGGGCTGAGCCGGCCGGCGATCATCGAGCGAACCTACTCCTGCCCGCAATGCGACTTCCGACACGTCGAGGCCGTCCTCGACCCCACCCATAGGGCGGCCTCCGTGCGCGTCGATGCGGGTCTCGCGGACGGCCAGTGGCGCTTTTACCACCTTACCGAGACGCTGAAGCGCGAGCGGGCCGGCGCCGGCACGGAGGCGGAATTCCAGCGGCAGCTCGCGGACGCCAAGCTGCGCGCGGCGGAGAAGACGTCCCCCGATTCCCCGTGGCGCCGGTGAAGGGCCGGGACGCCAGGGTCCGGGATGCTGGCAGAAACAGGGGTTTCAAAGAGATGGCCGGGCGCGTCTAAATCAAGACGTCCGGAGTGA
>Ga0068714_10002714_pt1 | contig 22286 bp, 17 predicted proteins | sample MTBNYHSulfiMetaG_FD_62988 | JGI IMG/M metagenome (GOLD analysis project Ga0068714, IMG submission 62988) | Enrichment culture microbial communities from rom New York Harbor, USA that are MTBE-degrading - MTBE-NYH (New York Harbor Sulfidogenic)... | ecosystem: Environmental > Aquatic > Marine >... | reverse complement strand
ATTCTTGGTTGTCCCGACTGTAACCAAGAAACCATGAAATACACCGGGGTCAAAAGCCCGCCCGAAGGGCGATAATTTAAGAAGGAGTGCAGTCATTCAAAGATTGTAATGGACTGCATGGATTTGAGCCTTCATACAGTAACGAACCTTCATACGGTAATGAAAAATACTCAAAATAAGGATTTAGTGGAGGGATTTTGATATGGCAAAAGCAGTGGGTATAGACTTGGGAACCACCAATTCAGTGGTGGCCGTTTGGGACAATGGAGTTGCCACGGTGATTCCTAACGCGGAAGGATCGCGCACCACACCGTCAGTGGTGGCTTACACCGAGGACGGACAGCGGCTGGTGGGGCAGGTAGCTCGCAGGCAGGCTATTTTGAATCCGACTGCCACCGTTTATTCTGCAAAACGGTTTGTCGGCCGCAAGTGGGGTGAAGTGGATGAAGAGTCCAAGATCGTTGCTTACCAGGTAGTGCGCGGACCCAATGACGCGGTGCGATTCGACATTCGCGGCAAACAGATAGCTCCTGAGGAATCGTCCGCTCAGGTGCTGCGCAAGTTGGTGGACGATGCTTCCAAGTATCTCGGCGAGAAGGTCAAGGAGGCGGTCATCACGGTGCCTGCCTATTTCAACGATGCTCAGCGCCAAGCCACCAAGGACGCCGGAGAAATCGCCGGCCTTAAGGTGCTGCGCATTATCAACGAGCCGACCGCGGCTGCTCTCGCCTATGGCTTGGAGAAAAAGAAAAACGAAACCATCCTGGTTTTCGACCTGGGTGGAGGAACCTTCGATGTCTCCATTTTGGACGTGGGTGAGGGCGTTTGTGAGGTACGTTCAACTTCGGGTGACACTCACCTGGGCGGTGACGATTTGGACAAACGAGTGGTCGACTGGCTGGCCGATGAATTCAAAAAAGATTCGGGCATCGACATCCGTCAAGACCGGCAGGGTTTGCAGCGGCTGTATGAGGCCGCAGAAAAGGCCAAGGTGGAACTTTCAAGCACCACCGAAACGCAGATCAACCTGCCCTTTATTTCAGCCGATGCAGCGGGTCCGAAGCACCTGGTGATGAAATTGACCCGGGCAAAATTCGAGGATTTGACCCACGATCTGGTGCAGCGCTGCATGAAGCCGGTGGAACAGGCTCTGGCGGACGCCCGGCTGACAGCCAAAGACATCGACGAAGTCATCCTGGTGGGCGGTTCCACTCGAATTCCAGCGGTTCAGGAACTGGTCAAAAAGCTCACTGGAGGCAAGCAACCCAATATGAGCGTCAATCCCGATGAAGTGGTGGCTGTTGGTGCTGCTGTGCAGGCGGCAATTCTTAAAGGCGAAGTGGAAGATGTGGTGCTGCTGGACGTTACACCGCTCTCCTTTGGCGTGGAAACCCTGGGTGGGGTGATGACCAGGCTGATCGAAAGAAACACGACGATTCCGGCGCGCCGGGAGGAGATTTTCTCCACGGCTGAAGACAATCAGACTGCAGTGGATATTGTGGTACTACAGGGTGAGCGCGAAATGGCCAACGATAACCGGGTGCTCGGACGTTTTCGGCTGGAAGGCATCCGTCCTGCACCGCGCGGTCTTCCCCAGATAAAAGTTACCTTCGACATCGATGCCAATGGCATCTTGAATGTTACTGCACGAGACCAGGAAACCGGTAAGGAACAGAAAGTCACCATCTCCGAATCCACCAATCTGCCCAAGGACGAAGTGGAGCGTATGGTTGGAGATGCACAGTCGCACTCTGCCGAAGACAAGAAACGACGGGAGACGGTGGAAGCGAGAAATCAGGCGGACAGTCTGGCGTACCAGCTGGAGCGCACTCTGAGTGATCTGGGCGATAAAGTTCCAGTGCACGAAAAGGCCCGTTGTGAGCAGCTCGTCGCCGACACCCGGCGGGCCGTAAAGGATGAAGGTGTTGGCAAGGAACGCTACCAGCAGCTGGCCAGCGATCTGCAGCAGGCGGCGCAACTGGTTGCAAGTGCTGCATACCAGCAAACCGGTGCGGCCGGTGGCGGTGGGCCGGGGACCGGCCGGCAGAAGTCGAAACAAGACGAGGATGTCATTGACGCCGAGTTCACCGAACGGTGATGGGAGTGAGCAGTGAGCAGTGAGCAGTGAGCAGTGAGCAGTACCGCTCGTTCCCACGCTCCCACACCTGCTCGTTCCCACGCTCCGGCGTGGGAATGCATATTGAAGCCCACTATGGGAAGAAATCGTTCCGGCTTGCACCCACGTGGAGCCTTGACTTTTGGCTTACCAGGTCGCATAGGTAAACAGATATTGTCCGGATATGCGGATCGGATCCGTGTTTTTTTCAGGCTGACGGCAAATATAACCAGAAGAGGTCCTAACGGGGAATTATGGCGGTCAAGTTTAGAGACTATTATGAAATTCTAGGGGTGCCGCGAACCGCGACCCAGGAAGAGATTCAACGGGCTTATCGCAAACTTGCCAGAAAGCTTCACCCGGATGTTAACAAAGCTTCAGATGCCGAGGAGAAATTCAAGCAATTGGGTGAAGCTTACGAGGTGCTCAAAGATCCGGAAAAACGGCAGAAATACGATCAATTGGGGGCTCATTGGAAAGATGGCCAGGATTTCAGGCCGCCGCCGGGCTGGGATGCTCACTTTGACTTCGGGAGAGCAGGCGCCGGACCTGGTCAAGCAGGGTTCGAGTGGTCTGGTGCGGGGGGCTTCAGCGATTTTTTTGAGACGCTGTTCGGCGGCGCGGGCGGTTTTCGGCAGGCCCGTCGCGGCGGGCCCCGGCAGGGGCCTGTATGGCGTCAGGATGGAATCGACCAGGAAGCCACCGTGAGGATATCACTGGAAGATGCCTACCATGGTGCAACCAAGCCTATAACTTTACAAATGCAAAGTCTGACTCCCGATGGAAGGGTTTCCGTTCAAGAGCGTAACTACGAAGTCAAGATACCTCCCGGCATTCTGCCGGGACAAAAGATCCGCCTCAGCGGGCAAGGCGGAGAAGGAACGGGAGGCGGTCGAAGAGGGGACCTGTATCTGAAAGTGGAAATAGAGCCACATCCCGTCTATCGCCTGGAAGGCAAAGATATATACATGGAGCTCCCGATCACACCCTGGGAAGCTGTGTTGGGCACCGAGGTAAAGATCTCCACGATGTCGGGGCCCATTACCTTGAAGGTGCCTTCCGGCACTCAGAACGGCAAAAAGCTGCGCTTCCGCGGAAAGGGGATGCCCAGCACGAAAGGAACCGCCGGAAACCTCTATGCAGTTATCACGGTTGTGGTTCCGACCAAGCTTTCCCAGCGTGAACAGGAATTGTTCGAAGAGCTCGGAAAAGTATCTCCATTCAATCCGAGAGACTAGTCAGAGGAGGATAGGTCCCCATGGTTGAACAACGACAATATCTCATGGTCCGTTTCCAGAGGACGGCGGGATTTTCTCCTTATGTGAGTATGACCGAGGTGGCGTCTCGATGCGGTGTGCACCCGGACCTTATAGAGCGCTTCATCTATCTTGGACTCATCGACCCCAGCGGTCGTGACGAGGATGAATTCATATTTCGGGCTGAAGTGATTCCCCTGGTTCGCAAAATCATTCGACTGCGTAATAGCCTGGGGATCAACTATGCGGGTATAGGTCTGGTATTGGAGCTGCTGAAACGGGTTGAGGAGCTGGAAAAAAGAATCGAGGAGTTGACGGCGGAAAGGTGAGAGCATATCTGTCGCGGGGGGCCGATTAATCATATTGAAGGAGGAATTTCCATAACCATGGATTTGAATAAGTTTACCATAAAATCTCAGGAAGCGATGCAACAGGCGCAAACCAAAGCCATTCGCTACGGCCATGTGGAGGTCGATGGCGAGCATCTTTTGATGGCCTTGCTGGAACAATCAGACGGTCTGGTTCCGAAGCTTCTGCACAGGATGGAAGTGCCGTTAGACGATCTGGGCAAGCGTGTGGAAGAAGAGCTCGAGCGGAAGCCACGAATAAGCGGCCCCGGAATCGAACCCGGCAAGGTTTACATCACGCAAAGACTGAACAAACTCCTGGCCAAGGCTCAGGAAGAAGCCGAACGGCTGAAGGATGAATATGTTTCGGTAGAGCATCTCTTGCTTGCATTTACTGATGAGGGGAGCAGCACGCCGGCAGGCAGGGTGCTGCAACAGTTCGGCATCAGCCGTGATCTCATTCTCAAGACTCTCACCGCAGTGCGGGGTCATCAGAGGGTGACCAGTGCTTCGCCGGAAACGACCTACGAAGCCCTGCAGAAATATGGCAGAGACCTTGTGCAGGAAGCGCGCTCCAGCAAGCTCGATCCGGTGATTGGGCGTGATTCGGAGATTCGCAGGGTGATCCGCATCCTCAGTCGAAAAACCAAGAACAATCCGGTTCTGATCGGCGATCCGGGAGTCGGCAAGACCGCCATTGTGGAAGGGTTGGCCCACAGGATTGTGCGTGGCGACGTTCCCGAAGGTCTCAAGGATCGGACTTTGTTTGCTCTGGATATGGGGTCTCTTGTCGCCGGCGCCAAGTATCGCGGCGAATTTGAAGAGCGACTCAAAGCGGTTCTGAAGGAAATCAAGGAATCGGAAGGGCAAATCATTCTCTTTATCGACGAGCTGCACACCATTGTCGGCGCCGGAAAGGCCGAGGGAGCCATTGACGCCGGCAATATGCTTAAGCCGATGCTGGCCCGGGGCGAGCTGCATTGCATCGGTGCAACCACCCTGAATGAATATCGCAAATATATCGAAAAAGATGCCGCGCTGGAGAGGCGATTTCAGCCGGTGCTGGTGGATCAGCCGAGCGTGGAAGACACTGTTTCGATTCTTCGCGGACTTAAAGAGCGTTTCGAGGTCCACCACGGGGTCAAGATCCAGGACAGCGCGTTGGTGACTGCAGCTGTTCTTTCCAACCGCTACATTACCGACCGGTTCCTGCCCGACAAAGCGATCGATCTGGTTGATGAAGCCTGCGCTATGATTCGAACGGAAATCGATTCTATGCCGTCTGAGCTGGACGAAGTGACACGCCGGGTCATGCAGCTGGAAATCGAGGAAGCGGCCCTCAAGAAAGAGCGCGATAAAGGAAGCCAGGAGCGCCTCGACGCCCTTCGCAAAGAGCTCGCTGAACTGCGCGCCAAAAGCGATGTCATGAAGACGCAGTGGGAAACCGAAAAGCAAGGCATCAAAAAGGTTCAATCGCTACGGGAAGAAATCGAAAAGTTGCGCCGGGACATTGAAGTGGCCGAACGTCAGTATGATCTCAATCTTGCAGCAGAGCTGAAGCACGGCAAGCTTCCGGAGCTGGAGCGTCGTCTGCACAGTGAGGAGGAGCGCCTGGCAAGTAAGCAGGGTGGAAACCGGTTGTTGCGCGAGGAAGTGACCGAAGAAGAAATAGCCGACATCGTTTCCCGCTGGACGGGCATTCCCGTGACGAGACTGGTTGAAGGAGAGCGCGAAAAGCTGCTGCGACTGGATGAGATTTTGCACCAGCGGGTAGTCGGTCAAGACGAAGCGGTGCAGCTGGTTACCGACGCCGTGCTGCGCGCGCGTTCGGGCATCAAGGATCCGCGCCGTCCCATCGGATCGTTCATTTTTCTCGGGCCGACCGGCGTGGGCAAGACCGAACTGGGCAAGACCCTGGCGGAAGCTCTGTTTGATTCAGAAGACAACGTGGTGCGGGTCGATATGAGCGAGTATCAGGAAAGGCACACCGTGTCGCGCTTGATTGGGGCGCCTCCGGGCTATGTGGGCTACGAAGAGGGCGGTCAGCTCACCGAAGCGGTGCGCCGCAAACCCTACAGCGTCATTCTTTTTGATGAGATCGAGAAGGCTCACCAGGACGTCTTCAATGTGCTCCTGCAGATCCTGGATGACGGCAGGGCAACCGATGCCCAGGGCCGCACAGTGGACTTCAAAAATACCGTCATCATCATGACCAGCAATATTGGCTCGCACTTTCTACTGGAAGGTGTGACGGATCGGGGTGAAATCACCGAAGAAGCGCGAAAAAATGTGATGAAGGAGCTTCGCCATCACTTCCGGCCGGAGTTTTTGAATCGGGTGGACGATATCGTTCTGTTCAAACCGCTCACCCGGGAAGAAGTGAAGCAAATTGTAGGGCTGCTGACGCAAGATCTTGCAAAACGGCTTAAAGACCGCCGGATCAAGCTGGATCTATCCGATGCGGCCCAAGAATTCATTGCGAAAGCCGGTTACGATCCCGTCTATGGCGCAAGACCCCTCAAGCGCTACCTGCAGCATCAGCTGGAGAGCCGCATCGGGCGCGCCATCATATCCGGATCTGTTCCGGACGGATCGACCATTCATGTGGATGTCCAAAACGATGAACTGATAGTGACTCACACCGAGCCGGAGAAATGAGGAGCAACCATACTTGGAGCTGTCACAATTTACTATCCGAGAGGCTTCCTCAGTGTTTGAAACTGTCGAATTCAGAATTTGTCGAAGAGGTAAGGCTCTTTGTCACGACAAAATTGTTCAAAGTGGGAAAATATATTCCAGGAATGCGGCGCAGATGGCCCAAGATATCTCGTTCCCACGCGGGAGCGTGGGAACGAGGATTGAAGATGTATCATTTCGAAGTTTGATTCGCGGGAAAGCTCCCGGGAGGATTATTCGGGCGCGCATGTTCAGGCCACAAACCGCTCGATTCCCAGTTCCTTGGCCCGCTTCTTTACCCGTTCCACAATCTCCTGGTCCATGCCGATGTCGTCGGGCCAGGGTCTGTGGTGATCGTCTTCGCGGCCCTTTTTGGTGGCGTCGATGAGGATGCGGCCGCCTGTTTTGACGATGTCGCGTTTGGGGTCCACATTGTTGAAAGCTTTCCAGAGCAACAAAGATCCATCCTTGAGATCTATGTTGCTGTCGTACAGGACAAATATGGAAAAGGCGGCAAGATCGGGATGCTTGAAAAGTTTGTTGACCAGCTTTCGCCCTGTGACTTTGCCGTTTTTCTTGAAATTCAGCACGAGCAGTCGGTTGCGGGCTTCCATCGCTGGTGCGTAACTGGCCACCAGGTGGGGGGAAACCTCCTTCGCGGCCCGTTCGACGACGGCCGGTTCGGGAATGGGCACAGGCGTTGCGGGTTCTGTCCGGTCCCTTTCGCCGGCCACTCTGCGGGTGGCGTCTATACCGAGCTTGCCGCCGAAAAGAGCGTCCGGTGCACTGTGATCCAGAACATCCAAAATCCCTTCGGCGATGTACAGGTCTGCTTCCAGGTCCAGTTCGTTCAAGATGGTTTTGAACACTTCGCGCGGCCGGCTCAGGTCCATATCCGTGTCAACCAGAATGGCCACCTTGCAGAAGCTCATCTGCCCCTGGCTCCAGATGGCGCTCATGACTCGACGGGCGTGCCCCGGGTATTCTTTGTCGATAGCTATGACGGTGGCGTTGTGAAAAACTCCCTCCCAAGGCATCCAGAAATCGCTAATTTCCGGCAGAATCGTCTTCAAGAGCGGCAAAAAGATACGCTCGGAGGCCTTGGCCAGATAGCAGTCTTCCATCGGCGGTCGTCCCACCACCGTTGCCGGGTATACGGGATTTTGCCGGTGGGTTAAGGCGGTAACATGAAAGACGGGATACTCATCCACCAATGAGTAGTACCCGGTGTGATCTCCAAACGGCCCCTCGAGGCGCAACTCGTCAGGATCGACATAGCCCTCGAGTACGAACTCGGCTTCCGCCGGGACCTCCAGATCTACCGTAAGGCAGCGAGCCATAGGCACCGGCTTGCGCCGGATGAAGCCCGCCAGCATGATCTCATCCACGCCCCTTGGCAGCGGCGCGGTGGCCGCGTAGGTGGTGGCCGGATCTGTGCCGATTGCCACGGCAACCGGCATGCGTGTTGGCGTTTTTCGATATTCCTGATAATAATGCGAGCCGTCCTTATGGATGTGCCAGTGCATGCCGGTGGTGCTGGCGTCAAACACCTGAAGTCGGTACATCCCCGCGTTGCGCCTGCCGGTGACCAGGCTGCGCGTGATCACCACCGGCAGTGTGATAAACGGTCCGCCGTCCTGCGGCCAACAGGTCAAAACAGGAAGGCTGGTCAGATCCACATCCTTGCCGCGATAAACAACTTCCTGGCAGGGAGCTCTCTTGAGCTTTCGCGGAATGGCTCTAAGAATATCCAGGCCCATCGGCAACAGCCGAAAAGCGTCTGCAAAAGACTTTGGCGGCTCCAATTGAACGAATCTCTGCAGCCGTTGAGCCAGGGCATCGAGGCTCGGGACGCCCAAGGCCATGCAGATACGGCGGTCGCTGCCAAATGCATTGGTCAAAACGGGAAAATCTGATTCGATAACGTTTTCGAATAACAGCGCCTTACCTCCACCGGGACTTTTTGAAGCCAGGTCGGTAATCTGAGTTATTTCGAGATAGGTGGAAACCGGCGCTTCAATTCGCAGTAGCTCACCCGCTTGCTGCAGCGCTCGGATGAATTCGTGGAGATTTTGGTAAGCCGCTTTCATTTTCCCTGTCCTGTTTAAGACAGCCACGTGTCCGCTAGCACCGCCAGGAAAAGCAATACGGAAATGGCACTGTTTACGTGGAAGAAGGCAATGTTGATGTGGTCCAGTCGGTGAGGGCGCACCAGTCTGTGCTCGATAATAAGCAAACAGCTGATCGCACACAAGAAAACCAGATAAATCGGACCCAAATCGAAGGCAAAATAAATCGACAGTAGGGCAACAAACGTGCACACGTGCAACAAGGAGGAAACGCGCAACGCCGACCAGATGCCCCAACAGGCCGGCATGGAAAACAACCTGGCCTGACGATCGAAGTCGACATCCTGGCATGCATAAAGAATATCGAAGCCCGCGATATAGCTCATTAGAGCCGCAGTCAAGAGCAAAATTCGCAGGTCCAGCGCACCGGTGATGGCAATCCAGGCGCCAAGCGGAGCGAGACCTATAGCAAAGCCGAGGAACAGGTGAGAGTAGGGAGTAAATCTTTTGGTGAATGAATAAAAGAAAAGAACAACGAGAAGTGGCACCGAAAGTATCAGGCACAATCTACCCAACATGGCAGCGCTCAGAATCAGGACAGCAGAGGACAGCAGAATGAACAGGAATAAAGATTTCTTGCTGATTTCTCCCGTAGCATGCGGCCGGTTTGCTGTCCTCGGGTTTTCCTTGTCGAACTCGTAATCGGTCAATCGATTGAAACCCATGGCTGCGGATCTTGCTCCGGCCATGGCCAGCACAATCCAAAAAAGGGCCGTCCAGGTCACCGGGTGCTGGCGGTGAGCCAACAGCACGGCAGCCAGTGCAAAGGGAAGGGCAAAGACGGTATGGGTGAATTTGATGAGCCGCCCGTAGGTTTGGATCTGACCCAACAACATGCTTTGCCCCTCCTCGGATCGTTACGCTCAATATGCATCGGCCCGTCAAAAAATCGGCTCTCTTGCACGAATTTATTAACATAGCCGGGGTGTAAAGAAAAGCTTGGAAGTTGGCGGCAATCAAGCGTGGGCTTTCCTATTCTGCGAAAAAAGCGTAAATTAAAAATTTACACGACAATGTTGAAAGGAAAAAACTCGGTCAAGATGCAACCTATTCGAAAAGGTGCCGAAATAGAACTGTCGGTGGAAAAACTGGCGTTTGGCGGGAAAGCAGTGGCGCACGTCGATGGTCTAGTCCTGTTCATCGACCATGCCCTCCCCGGCCAACGGGTAAAAGTGCGAATCACGCGAAAAAAGCGCCAGTACGCTGAGGCTCGGGTATTAGAAGTCATCAGCGAGTCTCCTGTTTACACCAAACCGTTTTGTCCGCATTTTGGCGTTTGTGGTGGATGCCAATGGCAGGATTTACCCTACGAGGAACAGCTTAACTGGAAACGACTTCATGTCCGGGAGTGCCTGATTCATCTGGCGGGAGTGAAGGGCGGGCCGGTGGAAGTTCGCGAGACCGTGCCGGCACCTCGGACGACCTACTATCGGAATAAAATGGAATACACCTTCTGCAATCGTCGCTGGCTTCTGCCGGAAGAAATCGCTGCCAAGGAAATTCAGTACAGTAAGGATTTTGCCTTGGGACTCCACGTCAGGGCGAGCTTTGACAAGGTGTTCAACGTAGAGCAGTGCTTTCTGGAATCGCCGGGAAGTGTCGAAATCCTCAAGGAGGTTCGCAACTGGTCTCTACACAGTGGCCTTCCCCCTTACAGCACCCGAGATCATCAAGGATTTTGGCGCTTTTTGGTGGTTCGGGAAGGCAAGCGCACGAATCAAACGCTTATTCACCTGTTGACGGCCTCTCACGAGAACCAGGTGAAGGTGGTTGACGGCTTGTTCGACCACCTCGCTTCGTGCTTTCCACACATAACCACTATGGTTCATTCCGTGAGTCAAAAGAAGGCTCAGGTGGCGGTTGGCGATTGGAGTCGAATTGTGACGGGGCCCGGCTTTATAGAAGAACGGCTGGGTGATTTGCGCTTTCAGATTTCCGCCCATTCCTTCTTCCAGACAAATCCGCTTGCTGCCGAGAGACTATATGCAACTATCGACAGCTTCGGTTCATTTACCGGCAAAGAAACGGTATGGGATCTGTATTGCGGAACAGGAAGCATCGCTCTTTTCATTGCATCGAAGGTGCGTAGAGTAGTAGGATTCGAAGTGGTGGAGGAGGCTGTCGAGGATGCCTATAAAAATTGCCGGTTGAACAACATCGACAATTGTTCGTTTCGGGTTGGTGACTTGAAGGACGTGATCAGAGAGATCCGCGGGTCATCACGATATGGAGGAGAGCCCGATGTTGTCATCACCGATCCTCCCCGTGCAGGTATGCATCCAAACGTTGTCAAGGCACTGCAGGAAGTTGCTCCCGGACGGATTATTGCCGTCTCATGTAATCCATCGACCCTTGCCAGGGATCTTGGCTTCTTGCTGGAGCAATATGAGATAAAGGATGTGCAGCCTTTTGATCTGTTCCCTCATACGCCGCATATCGAGTGTGTCGTCAATCTGGAGAAGAAGTAGCGATCTATTACTATGGCGAAAATTAAAGGAAAAAGGAAAACAAAAAAGCGGTTTTTGGGGTGGAAATTGTTCGGGCTGCTGGCTTTGGTCGGTGCGATCTTTTTGACGGGATACTTCTTCTACCTCTACATAGAAGTGCAGAACCGCTTTGCAGCGCGCAAGTGGAGTATCCCCTCGAGAGTTTTTTCCGCCACTGTTCCCGTTTATCCGGGGCAGGCCTTTTCTCTCTCTGACATGAAGCGCATGCTGGATTTGCGCCGCTACCAGGAATCCTACAAGGAGCCGCTGAACGCAGGTGAATACAAGGTGGGTCGGGACAATCTGCTGGTGCACTTGAGACAATTCCATTTCGCCGGTCGCACTCTGCTGCAGCAACAAGCCAGATTTCTTTTCGCAAAAAACAAGCTGTTAACAGTCGAGGGAGAGCGGGGAAACATTGCCTTTCTGGAGCTGGAGCCGGTGGAGATTGCGCGGCTGTTCGGGGCAGAGCGGGAAAGCCGTCTGCTGATCAACATACGCCAGGCTCCGTCGGATCTGGTGGATGCGGTTATAGCCATCGAAGACCATCGTTTCTACGAACACCCGGGGATAGACTGGTGGGGAATTTCGCGGGCTCTATGGGCTGACTTGCTTGCCGGTCGTGTGGTGCAGGGAGGGTCCACCATAACCCAGCAGCTGGTCAAGAATTACTTTCTGGAGCCGGAAAAAAGCGTCAAGCGCAAGGTTCTTGAAGCGAGCATGGCGCTCGTGCTGGAGGCTCTCTATCAAAAAGATGAAATCCTTGAAATGTATTTGAATGAAATCTATATGGGGCAAAGGGGGAGCGTTGCCGTTCATGGCATGGGAGAAGCGGCTCGCTATTTTTTCGGACGCAACATAGAGAATCTGACATTGGCCGAAGCTGCCACTATGGCCGGAATGATCCGTGCACCCAACTTTTACTCCCCATATAAGAACCCTGAAATTTCCAAAGAACGCCGCAATATGGTACTGAAACGGATGCTGGATTTGGGGAAGATTTCCCCTCAGGAATATCAGGTCGCCCGCACTGTTCCATTGCGAGTTGCCAAATCGGAGCTGCCGCTGAAGGTCGCCCCTTATTTTGTCGACTACGTTCGCCAGCAGTTGCAGGAGCTCTATGCCCCGGAAGTTCTGGAGACAGCGGGCCTTAATATTTATACGACATTGCTGCCGGAGATGTCTTTAGCTGCAGAGAAGGCTGTGAGTGAAGGGTTGGCCGAGCTTGAAAAAACATATCCCAAATTGAAGACCGATTCCCCGAATGGCGCTCTGCAGGCGGCGTTAATCGCCGTACAGCCAAAAACGGGGGCAGTGTTTGCCTTGGTGGGCGGAAGAGATTATGGCGAAAGCAGCTTCAACCGGGCCCTTTATGCCAGTCGGCAGCCCGGTTCCGCGATAAAGCCTTTTATCTACTTGCGTGCACTTGACGACTTCACTCCGGTGAGCTGGCTGACCGACGAACTGAAGACTTACTCGGTCGGAGGCAGGCCCTGGACACCCAAGAACTATAATGGACGTTATCGGGGAAGGGTTATGTTTCAAACTGCGCTCGAACAATCGCTGAACGCCGCAACGGTAAGTGTGGCGATGGCGGTTGGGTTGGATAATATCGTCAGCACCCTGCGCAGCCTGGGAATTCATTCGCCGCTGGAATCTTACCCGTCGCTGGCGCTGGGGGCTTTCGAAGTCACGCCCATCGAGTTGACCGGTGCCTATGCAACATTGGACAATGATGGGCAAAAGCCACATCTTTTGAGCTTAAAGCAGGTAGTGACGGAATCGGGTGAAATTCAGCAGCAGCGAAACGTTGACATGGTTTCGGTGACGACCCCGGCAAAATGTTTTATCATCACCAACATATTGGAAGATGTGGTTCAGCAGGGAACGGCGACGATTCTCAAGCGCTTGGGGGTCGATTTCCCCTGTGCCGGGAAGACGGGCACCACAAGCGATTACAGAGATTCCTGGTTTGCCGGTTACACTTCGGATTTGCTGGTAATGGTTTGGGTTGGCTTCGATGATAACCGGTCTACGCATTTGAGTGGCTCGCAGGGAGCAGCAAGGATATGGGCCAGGTTTGTCAACCAGATTCGTCCCTGGATTCATTCTCAGCCGTTCCGAATTCCTCCGGGCGTTGTGGAAAGGTTCGTTTGTATGCAGTCCGGCATGCTGGCGACACAGAGTTGTCCGGCTAAGAAGCTGGCGTATTTTCTGGCTGAACGAGTGCCGACGACATATTGCACTGTGCATGAAGGGTCCTAGGAGACAGTCCGAGAATGCCTACCGAATGACATTCCCGCCAAGGCGAAATCCAAAGAGGCGCTTGTGGCGTGGGTTCCCGTCAGATGCATGCGGAAATGACGGAAAGCGATATGAAGGTTATGCTCGGACGAGCTACCAGCCCCGACGCGGACCAATCAATCGCCGGTCCGGCATTAAAGGCGAGGGTTGGCCATTGGAAAGCGCCAGAGATTGCAGCCGTGTTCCTTCAGGACTTGATGACAGCTCGGCACGATTTATGCCCGATTTGAAACGGCTCCTTCCGGGAGACGGATCCTCGGCAATCTGAAAAGGACTGAAGCATGGATGGAATGTGCGGAATTCAAGACCCTATGGGATCTCGCTTGAAGTGGATTTGCTTGATTGCGACCGTCTGCTTGTTCTCTGCCTGTGCTCCCACCAGAATGGTCTATATTCCTCCGGAATGGCAACAACCCCGTACCCAAGCCGGTGCTCCAGCGAGAGCTCAGCAGCAGCCGGAACAAGCCGCCACCGGGCAACCGGTGATAAAGCCTGCTCCGCAGATTAAAGAGATGGAAGTTGCGCCGGCTCCTGAGACGACCACGTCTGAGGCGGCTTCGTCACAATCTGCAGCTAACTCGGCCAGGGCTGCAGATCCACAATATCTTGCTTCAATGCACCTGGTGGACCAGGGGCAAGCTTCATTGGCGCAGGGAAGCGCGGATCAAGCTATTTTGCTGCTGGAGCAAGCCATTCAGGTGGACGTGTACAATGGTGAAGCTTTTTTGGGGCTGGCTCGTGCATGGAAGATGAAAGGATCGCAGGCAAAGTCGCTCGAATTTGCCAACAAAGCCGAAATGCTCTTTCAAGACGACCCCAAGCGGTTAAAGCAAGTATATCTTATGAAGGCAGAGCTTTTCAAAGAGCTGAAGGATGCCGCCAAAACAGACTATTATTTGCAGAAGGCGGCCCGACTAAATTAGGCACCGGGCAGAGAACGAGACACTTCTGGCTGTTCGCGGATTAGTGCGACGTGGGCTGGTTCATTATCGACGCGGTTAGCTACTGTGTCTTCGGCGCTTCGGGGGGGGGAGCAGGTATGAACGAATCTGAACATCATCGCCAGCATTCTCCTGCGCGAAATGCCGGTCATCGTCCGTTCATGCTGGTGCTGTTGCTATTTTCTCTTTATCTTGCCTATCTCACTCTCCGTCCATTTTTGGAAACAATCATTTTTGCCATAGTTTTCGCTACATTGATGCATCCATTACAGGTCCGGCTCGTTAGCCTGTATCGAGGCAGGAAAAACCTTGCGGCATTGACGGTGGTCTTTGTGCTCACTTTTCTGGTCGCGCTTCCCGTTTTTTTGTTTGTCTCCGCCCTGGTTAATCAGGGACTGGACACAATGAGTCGGGTTAACGAATGGATTAGCGAAGGCAATCTCCAAAGACTCATGGATCGGATAGAATTGCTTTCAGCCGAAGGATGGCTGAAGCAGCATCTGTCATTCGTTGATCTTGAAAAAATAGATCTGCAATCGAACCTTCTCGGGTTCACCAGCAATTTTGGACAATTTGCCTTAAAAAATGCGGCTGGTATTTTGGAGAATGTGGCGAGTCAGGTTTCACATTTTTTTGTGATGATCTTTGTAGTGTTTTACCTGGTCAGGGACGGCAAGGAGACACTCACTACCATCAAGTATCTTTCTCCCTTGCGGGATGAGCAGGAAGACCGAATTTTCGAAGGCATACGTGTGGTAGCTCGATCGGTCCTGCTGGGAAGCTTCTTCACCGCGCTTTGCCAGGGGCTGGCGGGGGGAATCGGAATGGCCATTGTGGGCATTCCGGCTCTTTTCTGGGGAACAGTGATGGGGTTTGCATCGTTGATACCCGTCGTCGGTACGGCTTTGGTGTGGGGGCCTGCGGTGATTTACCTGCTCCTGCTCGGAAAATGGCAATCAGGTGTCTTTCTCCTCCTCTGGTCGGTGCTCCTGGTGGGCTCCATCGACAATTTTCTAAGGCCTTTCCTGATGAGGGGAGAAAATAATCTGCCTCCTTTCTATATCTTCCTTGCCATCATCGGGGGCGTGCAATACTTTGGTCTGGCCGGGATTCTCTATGGACCGTTGATCCTGACTTTTGCGATGGTCATGCTTTACATTTACAGCGTGGAATATAGAGACCTCTTGGATGATGCGAAGCCTGTTTCGGTGCCGATTATATCTGAAGGGATCCACGAGTGATCTGTCACTTTCCTTGTTCTTTATCCGGAGGACAAGGTTGAACCGGCTTCCCCGAGCGATCGGAGAACTTTCGAATCTTGTGAAGTGGTTTGCTTAGCGTGGGGTATCGATTTTCCAGCCGGCACAAAATCCTGCCAAAGAATGGTATGCTGGGCGCCAGAAGCACAAAACCCAACCCCAGAAACAGCCATCCCTGGAGGATGGGCAAGGCCAGACCCGCCAATCCGATCACAATGCACAGAGATCCAATGCTGATTCTTAGCAGATTAGCCATAGCGGAAGTATAAATCGGCACCTGCCTTGTTGCAAGCTCCCGCCACAGGATCGCGCCGAGCAGGACTGAGCAAGTGTTTGAGGGATGCCCCACAAGCACGGCTGGGCGGACGTAAGTTTCCTGTTCGAAGAGATGCCGGACGTCGGATGTTGGATGCTGCATACCCGACAAAGGACCATACACTGTCCCGTAGCGGCCTCTCCTTATCCGGCATGAGGAATCCGGCATCCGCGATTCGGTTGCAAACCGGCCGGAGCTTTCGCCCGGTGGCACAAGGGGCAGGGTCGGTACGTACATAAGCTCACGACTTCGCTGTCACAACGGGCCATGCAAATGCTGTAGGGCTCGTTCCCCGAACGAGCCGAGCGAGGTGCGTTCGGGGAGCGCATCCTACATTTTCATGGAAAAATCGGGGTGGGCGAACATCCGGTCCCTATTCCGGATTCCCGCAAGCGTTCCCACGCAGGAGCGTGGGAACGAGGAAAGACAGGAGCGTGGGAACGAGGGATTTTTCAGTTTTCAGTCTTCAGTCTTCAGTCTTCAGTCTTCAGTTTTCAGTCTTCAGTCTTCAGTCTTCTGTCCTCAGTCCTCCGCATTTTCTTCAATCAATGGGCATTGGCAAAAAAACGGTTGAAAGCGTTCAAGTACGCACGGGCACTCGCTTCGATAACGTCCGGACTGGTGCCGATGCCGGAATAAATCGTACCCTCGATTTCCACCCGCACCATGGCTTCCCCCAGCGCGTCGCGGCCCATGGTGACGGCCTTAAGGTCATAATCGCGCAGCTTGCCCTGCTGCTCCACGATCCGTTCAATGCAGTTGAAAACGGCATCTACGGGGCCGTTTCCAGCGGCGGCATCGGTTTTATTTTCACCGTCTTTAATCAGGGTAACCGAGGCCAGCGGCACCATGGTGTTGCCGCTCATGATTTGAAGGTTAAGGAAAGTGAATGTCTCAGGGACCTTGGTCAATTCAATTTCGACTATGGTGGTGAGATCGTCAGTGGTAATCTCCTTTTTGCGGTCTGCGACATTGATGAAGCGATTGTAGACTTTCTCGAACTTCTCCTTGTCCAGGTCATAGCCCAGCCCGTTGAGTTTGTGCCGCAGGGCGGCGCGTCCCGAGCGAGCGGTCAGCACAATCTCATGTTTGCGAATCCCGAGATCTTCCGGCCTCATGATCTCATAAGTGCTTCTGTCCTTGAGGATGCCGTCCTGGTGAACGCCGGAAGAGTGAGCGAATGCGTTGGACCCGACTATCGCCTTGTTCGGCTGTATCGGGATGTTCATGAGTCGGCTCACCATGCGGCTGGTGCGATAAATCTCCTCGGTCCGCACGTCGGTGTGCGCGTTGAAAGACGCATGCCTCGTCTTCAACACCATCACTATCTCTTCCAGCGATGCGTTGCCCGCCCGCTCACCCACGCCGTTGATGGTGCACTCCACCTGATCGGCGCCGTTGCGGATCGCAGCCAGACTGTTTGAAACAGCGAGACCCAAATCGTTGTGACAGTGCACGCTGAGAATAATCTTGTCTAGAGCGGGGACTTTTTCTCGCAGCTTCCGGATGGTTTCGCCATATTCTTCGGGAATAGCATAGCCCACAGTATCGGGCACATTGATCACAGTGGCGCCTGCCTTGATAGCCGCCTCTATGACCCGGCAAAGGTATTCGAAGTCGGTGCGGGAAGCGTCCTCCGTGGAGTACTCTACGTCTTCGCAATATTTCTTGGCGTAGCGAACCGCATCCACGCACATCTGCAGACCCGCATCTCGATCGCGACGCAGCTTCTTGTGCAGGTGAATGTCGGACGAACCCAGAAAAACATGGATTCGAGGACGCTCGGCGACCTGCAAGGCCTCCCAGGCAATGTCGATGTCTTGCTGCACCGCTCTGGCGAGTCCGGCGATGACAGGACCTTTGGTCTGTTCCGAAACTGCTTTGACTGCCTGCATATCCTCCGGCGACGAGCAAGGAAAGCCCGCCTCAATGACATCGACGCCCAGGGCTGCCAGCTGTTGTGCAATTTCTATTTTCTGCTTTTTATTCAACTTGGCCCCGGGGACCTGTTCTCCGTCCCTCAACGTGGTGTCGAATACGTGAATTTTTCGACTCATTGTCTTTTCCTCTCTTATCTTGTGATCTTTACGCGATGAATCTAAATTCCTCATCTTCAATAAGTCCGGCTCTTTTTCATTCTTAGATAAATCCACTGGGCCAAGCCCCATTCTCATCACCTCCTTTCGATCGGAAACACCAGGGCTGCAAAAAACAAAAAGGCCATGGGCTGGAACCCATGGCCTTTGCATTCAAATCGCGGTGGTTGCTTTATGGTGCTCGCGTGGTAAAGGCATGAGTTCCCCGCACCCGGAAAAGTAAACTAAGGAGCAATAATAGAAGCAGAGAAAGAGAAAGTATCATGTCATTACCTGGAATTTATTCTGTCCGCATTGCTTGGATCTGTTCGATCGACAAAAGCTCATCCGTTTATTCACTACAAAAGCTTAAGGGCAACCCAGAAACAAAGAATGATTTCAATCGTGAATATGCCTGCATACAGCACATATTTTTGGGTAGGAAAATCTTCGATAATTCGGTTCGCTTCTTCCATCACATGAGTAGCTTCACTAGGTTCCATATCAATCCCCTCACCTTGCCTAACAGGAAGTCTGATAACTCCGTTCGACGAAAATTTTCAAATGAATTATATAGACGAGACTGAAAAGATCAAGCCAAAAGTAGGCGAGAAGCGTTTTTTCGCTCTAAAGACTGCAGAAGCATGGACCAATGAGAGACAAAAAGCACCAGACGCTGTTGGCTCCACCGGACGTAGAACACTTGCTGGAAACGATCCACCGGGCAGGGTTCGATGTCTGGCTGGTCGGGGGAGCAATCCGGGATTTTTTATTAGGTTGGCCGCCCAATGACTGGGATCTGGCCACAGAGGCCTCTTCACAAGACATCATCCGGCTTTTCCCGCGGGTTGTTCCCGTCGGCATTCGCCATGGTACGGTCCAGGTTCATACGGGTGAGCGAGCGGTTGAAGTCACCTCGTATAAGAACCGAGGGGCGGAAGGAATTCTGAGCGATCTCGGCCGCCGTGACTTCACTGTGAATGCCATCGCCATGGCCTATCCGGAGCGGCATATAGTTGATCCTTTTACCGGCCGGCGAGACTTGCAGGTCGGGATATTGCGGGCCGTCGGCGATGCCCGGGCGCGCTTCAGGGAAGATCCCCTGCGTACGCTTCGAGCGGGTCGCTTCGTGAGCGTTTACCGGTTGACAATTGATGAGAATACTTTTGAAGCTTTACAGCAGGAAGCGGACCGACTGGGAGTTGTAGCTGTCGAGCGAATCCGTGCAGAGATGTTCAAGCTCCTTCTGGGGGAGAATGTTTTTTCGGCCTTCGAATGGATGCGACGGGGTAACGTCCTGCGTGAAATTTTTCCGGAAATCCTGGAAGGGTATGAGGATGAGTCGGATCAGTCTCTCCAGAACGATATTTACAGGCACCTGGCTTGCTCGGTTCAACGCTGCCCGAAAAACCTCACAGTGCGACTGGCTGCTCTCTTTCATGATATAGCAAAGCCGCGAGTGCGAACGCTCCTCCAAGGCAGAATTCACTATCCGGATCACCACCGGATGAGTGGGCTGATGGCTTTTGAGGTTTTGACACGGTGGCGCGCATCTCGAAAGACGATCCAGGAGGTGGTCAAGTTAGTTGAAAAACATATTTCGACCGATCAGCACAACTGGAGCGATGCGCAGATCAGGCATATGATTGCAGGGACGGGTCTCGACCTTTTGGACGATTGGCTGGATCTTGCCTACGCCGATCGATTGGCGAAGCACGGATCATCGGAGCGCCTCGAGGAGATCGACTCACTTCGCCGACGTGTTCAACAGCAGCTTGAAGCGCAGCCACCGCTCCGGGTAGGAGATCTCGCGCTTGACGGCAGTGATTTGATGCGAGCTTTAAGCCTGGAGCCCGGACCGAAAATCGGCAAGATTCTTCAGGAATTGCATCGACTGGTGCTGGATGATCCGGCTATGAACGAACGCCGGGTTTTGCTCGATTACGCGCGAAAGAAGATTCGGAACGGGAGAATCTAAGCAACCCGAGGAATCCGGTTGCAACGGGGACAGACCGAGGGCTGGTTAATGGTGCCAACGATCCTCAAGCGGGCAAAGCTTTACTTATTGTAGTCCAAGTCAAACAGATATACTATCTGGGCTTCGGGAGCTCCGGGCCGCGCGATGATAAACCCCGTATGCGTCATGTGGAGCCTCGTGCCAAGGCATGTCGTTCCCGTGCTCCTGCGCGGGAGCGAGGATCGATTTTATGCTCGTGACGCCTCGGCGTGATGCATTTCGCGGTTTACCCCGCTCGCCGTGGCCCGGCAATAGTTTGATTGTTCGATCCGGCAGATGAGTCATCTTTACGGCAAGATTCTTAACAGGGAGGACCGGAGATGTTGGTAAAGAACTGGATGAGTAAGAACGTCATTTCAATCGACTTGGAAGATTCCATGTCCAACGCTGTAAGCGTCATCAAGGAGCACAAGGTTCGCATGCTGCCTGTTACCAAGCAGGGCAAGCTGGTGGGAGTGGTTTCCGACAGTGACTTGAAGAGAGCCTCCGCTTCCGATGCCACTACACTGGACGTGCACGAACTGCTCTTTCTTCTTTCGAAGATCAAGATAAAAGATATCATGACCAAGAATCCCGTTACCGTTCCACCCGACCATACAGTAGAAGAAACTGCAGAAATACTCATGAAAAAAAAGATATCGGGTGTTCCGGTGGTGGATAAGGGTGGAGAAATTGTCGGAATCATCACCCGCGATGATTTGTTCCGGGTTTTGATTGCCCTGAGTGGATTGGGCAAGAAAGGCATTCAATTTGCCTTCAAAGTTGAGGATAGGCCGGGCTCCATAAAAGAGCTCACCGATATCATTCGCAATTATGGAGGACGCATTGCCAGCATTTTAAGCAGCTACGAACGGGTGCCCGCAGGCTTCAGGATTGTATATATCAGAGCATACGATCTCAACCGGGAAAGACTGCCAAAGCTGGTCGAGGAGCTTAACGGCAAAGCGCCAATGTTTTACATGGTGGATCATCGCGAGAACAAGCGACAAATTCTGCACGATTTGGGAGAATGAAAACGGATCGGTGCAGGGAGCGGGGATTCCGATGTCTCTTCGCTCTTTGTGGATCGGGTTGCGACCAACGGGGGCTACCTGACAAGCTGGATGACATATTGCGAGTTGTCAGGGGGTGCTCCGCACACCCTGACCTGCAGTTTCCGACTCTCTTTCCCCCACATAAACCCGGGGAGTGGGCTACAGACGCGGAGACCGGAGGAGACGGAGAGAAGAAAAGCGAATAGGGAATATCGAATATCGAAGTGGACCGGCTGCTGTGCATTCTGCGCGCCGCCCCTTCATCCTCTCATATTCCCAGAAAAGCCTGCTTTACTTCCTCGTTCTCCAGAAGCTCCCGTCCCTTGCCTTCCAGAACTATTCTGCCGTTTTCGAGCACGTAGGCGCGGTCGCAAATGGCCAGAGTCTGCTTCACATTCTGTTCCACCATGAGAATGGTGACGCCTTCCTGGTGAATTTTGCGAACCAGGCGAAAGATTTCCTGCGTGAGAAGCGGCGACAATCCCAATGAGGGTTCATCGAATAACATCAGCTTCGGCTTCAGCATGAGCCCGCGGGCAATGGCGCACATCTGCTGCTCGCCGCCGGACAGAGTCCCGGCCATTTGTTTGCGCCGCTCACGGAGTCTCGGGAATAGCTCCAGGACCCACTCCAATGTCTCTTGACGGTGTGCTTTTGCCGCAGCCGGCAGGGAGCCCATTTCAAGGTTCTCGCGAACCGTCATTTCGGGGAAAAGCTGCCGGCCCTCGGGCACATGAGCGATCCCCAGGTCACTGATGCGATACGGTGCGACTTTATCCAGTCGCTTGTCTTCAAACCAGATTTCACCTTGGGCGGGTTGAATGAGGCTGGAGATGGACTTCATGATGGTGCTTTTGCCGGCGCCGTTGGCGCCCACCAAGACAACGAATTCCTGCTTGTCCACATGGATTGAAACATCCCAGAGTACCTGAACGTCTCCGTAACCCGCGTCTACATGCTCCAACCGCAACATGCTCTATTCCTTTCCAAGGTATGCTTCAATCACATCCTGATTGTTGGCGACTTCCTCCGGAAGCCCACTGGCTATTTCCTGTCCGTAGTTGATGCAAAGAATTCGATCGCAGATGCTCATGATGACGTGCATGATATGTTCGACAATGATGATCGTCACTCCGGCATCGCGAATCTTGCGGATCAGCTCCACACCCTCGGACTGTTCCTGCGGCGTAAGCCCCGCCATGGTCTCGTCCAGGAGCAGGAGAGTCGGGCCGGTAGCCAGTGAACGGGCGATTTCGAGGCGTTTTCGATCGCCGATCGTCAGGCCTTTAGCGGGAAAATCCTTTTTCTTGATGAGCTCACAGAACTCCAA
>Ga0068714_10002713_pt1 | contig 22288 bp, 22 predicted proteins | sample MTBNYHSulfiMetaG_FD_62988 | JGI IMG/M metagenome (GOLD analysis project Ga0068714, IMG submission 62988) | Enrichment culture microbial communities from rom New York Harbor, USA that are MTBE-degrading - MTBE-NYH (New York Harbor Sulfidogenic)... | ecosystem: Environmental > Aquatic > Marine >... | reverse complement strand
CTCACCTGGCGAATGAATTCCCACTTTTCCGCCGGCACCCAGTCTCCCACAAAGGGCTCCAATTGGCGGAAGTTCTCTTCCATGTTGAAGGCAATTACTTCGGGATCGCCGAAATGGTCGATTTCCGCGGTCCGAGCACTGCGCTCGTAAAACGAGGCAAGATGATAGCCCAGTCTCTTCAGGTCTCGTGTTTCAATCTGTCGGAGCGTTAAAAGGGAACGCAGGCTGGCACCTTCGGGAAGCTGCACCATCTTCACTGCATATTCCACCACTTCGCCCGCGCCCTCGAGAGTGAACCGACCGTCTTGCTGGAGCCGAATTTCAACCACCCCCTGGTAGATGCCACGGCTCAATCGCTGATTCAGTGAGACTTCCTGCCCGCAGAATGTTTTGCGTGCCTCCAGGCTTTGAAAATTGAGGAAGCCGAAGTCAACCGGTTTTTTCAGTTTGTAAACCCAATCGCCGGTAAGGAACACGGCTGAAATGTGGGTATCGCGGCGCTCAAGGCAGGAGACCGGGTGAGGGTAAAAAGCCGGGTCAGCCAGAACCTGGCAGATTTTTTCGAAACGTTCGAAGGGCATGGATACGATCCTTGGGCTTGGAAAATGAAAACCGGCATGAAACCATTCTCTAGCGTGCTTGTATATGGGCAGGATCGAGCATATTAGACGCACCTGCCGGTATCATCTCTCCTCCGCCTTCCGTTGTCTCTGCCCTGCTTTCCGTTTTCTGTGCTCTTTCTTCAGTACTCGGTTTATGCCGTTGAATGCAGGCATAGGCGCTATGATTGTGGATCGATTCAAAGTTTTCCACATCAACTTTGAACCAGGAAATATTGCTGTCCTGTTTGAGCTCCTGAGCGATATCGCGCACCACATCTTCCACGAATTTAGGGTTCTCATAAGCCCTTTCGGTAACGAATTTCTCATCCGGTCTCTTCAATACTGAATAGACTTCACACGATGCAGCGCATTCAACCAGTTTGACCAGGTCCTCAATCCAGATAAAACGCTTGAAGCGCACCGCCAGGCTCACCGTTCCCCTCTGGTTATGCGCTCCCTGTAAGCTGATCTCCTTGGAGCAAGGGCAGACTGTAGTGATGGGCACATTCACCTCCAGGATCAGATCGTACCCATTCTTATAATCGAGCGAGCCCGAAACACGACAGACATATTCCATCAGGCCGGCGCTGGCTGTCACCGGAGAGAGTTTTTTCATGAAGTAGGGGAAGCAAATCTCTATGTGTGCCGATTCGGCCTGAAGGCGCTCCTGCATCGCTTCCAAAATAGCGGAAAATTCCCTGATATCGAGGTTGCCATGGAATTCGTTGAGGATCTCGATGAATCGACTCATGTGAGTGCCTTTGAATTCGCGCGGTAAATTCACATACATATTTATAGAGGCCACCGTGTGTTGGAAACGATTGGTTTTGTCCATTACGGTGATCGGATAGCGAATGTCTTTAACACCAACCTTGTCGACGTTTATGTTTCGATGATCCGTTTGGTTTTGGACATCAATCATGGGTCCACTCACTTGCGGCGTTAGTTGCCTGCGGCCTCGGCCACCGACATGTTCCTTACATTATGGCCGATTTCTTCCAGGGCGCTCCGGGTTGCTGCATTCATGTCTGCCGCAAAATCTCCGCGCAGATCGGCTTCAATGATCTGTTCGTCGTAGGGAATGAATCCCAGGAAGCGATACTCCGGCATATTGAGCTGCAGGAATTCCTTGTCGCTATCTCCACGGATCTTATTGCCCACCAGTGCGATGCGAGACAAGCCAATATCGGCCGCAAGGTCTTTGATTTTGGCGGCGGTCTCAATGCTGCGCCGTCCCGGTTCCACCACCACCAGCAAACAGTCAACCGATTGGGATGTTCCGCGGCCCAGATGCTCAATGCCGGCCTCCATGTCCATGACCACCACATCGTCGCGTCGCAAGATAAGATGCTGCACCAGATTCTTGAGAAGCACGCTTTCAGGACAAACACATCCCATGCCGCCCTTCTTTACCCCGCCCATCACCATCAAGCGAATGCGCTCGCCGCTTCGAACGGCTAATGTCTCAGGCAGGTCATCCACCTTCGGGTTCAATCTAAAGAAACCGCCGAAACTGCCCGGCACGGACTCGGTTCTTTCCGCCACCAATTCCTTCATTTTGGCAATGGGAACGATCTCGCCGGCGTTTTTGATTCCCAGGCCATTCGCCAGGTTGGCATCAGGATCCGCATCCACGGCCAACACGTTGTTGCCCTGTTCGGCAAACCACTTCACCAAAAAAGCAGAAAGAGTCGTCTTGCCGACTCCTCCTTTTCCACTAACGGCTATTTTCAATGTTCATTCCTTCCGTTTGATACCATTTTCGAGTCTAACCCTGCTGATCGCGGGCTATACCCATGAGTCTGTAAATCAGCATGCCGGTCAGCACCGCAATATCTTCTACCGGCAATCTGCCTTCGATGCTGGAATCGAAAAGTATACTCGCCTCGGGAGGAAACTCTTCGTCGCCTTCCCAGAGAGCCAGTTGGATACTAATGTGCGGCAGAACTTGAAACTTCATGCCGACATCGCCTGTCCCGACCGATTCGCCGCCAAGCAGTTGCGAACAGCGCCGAAATAGATCCGGCTGCTGACCGAAAGTGGCCAGAAAGGGATCTCGAGCTCTCCTTTGAAAAGCGTCGAAATAAAAATGCCCATCGGGAATCTCGCGGAAAGTGATCAGCTCGCCACTATCTGCCTCGCTCAATGCGTTGAGCAGGTAATGGCAGATCAGAATTTTCGCCGGCAGAGAAACCTCGTTGTCCGTCCCTTCCATGTGCACGTCGACTTGCTCATCGACCCGAATGACGAAAGATTCTCCCAGAAAAAGCAGATGAAGCTGTGTTGCGCCATGCTTATTTTCAATGATGGCGCCACTCAACTTGGCGAGGCGGTGCAGATTGGCCTTCTTAAGCGCTTCTGTTGCGAGCCGAAACGATTCTTTGTAATCATCTATGCGAGCCACTCGATACGTTCCCCGCGTCTTCTCGACCTGTTCTGCAACCAGGCCTTATTGTCAACTTTTTGCAAAACCTGAGTATTATATGTTCTTGCAGCTTTATAAATCAACCGCTTCTTCTATAAAACCTCGGCCGGTTCCGGATCAGTGGCCCTCCTGGACCAAAAAGCTTCATATCAAAGGGCCGGAACGTTCCATCGAAAGTATTTCACTGCAACGGAAGGAGTGACCAATGACAACGTGTAGAACCTTGACCAAAGAAATGCTGCCCCATTCTATCGCTCTCCACGTGACGGAAAAAGAATTAGATTATAAGCGCGCCAAGCAAATTGCCGATCTGAAAGCTCATGAGAAATGTGACGACCCCATGCTGATGGCCTGGTATGTTAAACAGACCGGAGCTTTTTCTCCCCAAGTAGAATGCTGCAGTGAAGAAAAGCCCGGTTGGCTGGTGTATGCGGAAGCAAGAGGTGCAAACATCATTATCGACATAAATGATCAAGAATTCATTTTTGTTTATCTCGACTGTTCATAGAATGTACAACAAAATTGTATCAATTGGCAGAGCTCTGCCGATTGCTTCAACAATCTTGTAGCATCCACACTCTTTTTCCTCGTCCTGCCTCCATTCACAATTATCCTTTATATATCCAGTTATTAGCCATAACAGAGGCGTACTTACCGCCCCTGTGGCATACCTCTTGGAAACATGTCGTGCTGGTTTTCAACAATTGCTTAGATCGCCAACAAGATCGATTGAGGAACAGGAGGAGCATTCGTCCATGATCAAAATTGAAGCAATCGTCAAACCTTTCAGGCTGACCGAGGTGCAAGAGGCATTGTCGATTCTCGGCATTCAGGGAATGACCGTAACCGAAGTCAAAGGCTTCGGACGACAGAAGGGTCATATCGAACTTTACCGAGGCGCAGAATACCAGGTGAACTTCGTCCCCAAGGTTTTGCTCACAGTTGTTACCACTGAAGATCGGGCGGAACAGGTTGTGGATGCCATCCAAAAAGCCGCCCACACCGGAAAAATAGGTGATGGCAAGATCTTCATCTCACATATTGATGAAGTGATGCGGATCCGTACGAGAGAAACCGGATCCGAAGCTATTTAGAACATTATTCAATTGCTGCGAAATGAGATGATGGTAACTGGTCTTTAAGGAGGGTTTATGTCGTTGCGATCTCTAATCCGAGTATCAATAAGCAGGTTCCTGTCAGTGAACCGGATAGTGATAGCTTTGCACCCGGTTTGGGCTGCGTTATGTTTGCTGCTTCTCTCTGGCGGGACCGCACTTGGTCAGGAAGCTCCTCCAGCAGCACCCACTCTGGATACGGGGGACACCGCCTGGATGCTGGTATCAACAGCTTTGGTCATGCTGATGACCCCGGGACTTGCTCTCTTTTACGGCGGCATGGTGCGCAAAAAGAATGTTTTGAGCTCCATCATGCACTCTTTCGCTGCCCTTTCGATTATCGGCATCCACTGGATGGTCATCGGCTACTCTCTTTCCTTCGGCACCGGCAATAGCCTGATAGGCGATTTGCATCATTTCTTTCTCGCCGGGATTACACCCGATTCACTCTCCGGGACGATTCCTACGTATGTCTTCATGTGGTTTCAGGGCATGTTTGCGATAATCACCCCCGCCTTGATCAGCGGAACGATTGCCGAACGGGTAAAATTCAGCACCTACGTTGTCTTCCTGCTGATCTGGGCGACCCTTGTCTATGACCCGATCGCTCACTGGGTGTGGGGCGGCGGCTGGATACAGGAGATGGGCGCGCTGGATTTTGCGGGCGGAACAGTCGTCCACCTGTCATCGGGGGCTTCTGCTTTGGCTTTGGCCCACCTGATCGGCAAAAGGGTCGGTTATCCTGGAGAGATGTTCGTGCCTCACAATCTGACCATGACGGTATTGGGAGCGGCGCTATTATGGTTCGGCTGGTTCGGGTTCAATGCGGGCAGCGCTCTTGGCGCCAATGGCATTGCCTGTTTAGCGTTCACCACCACCATGATTGCATCGGCTGCTGCAGGATTCTCATGGATGATGATGGAATGGGTTTTCCACAACAAACCGAGTGCACTTGGCGTCGCCTCCGGCTGTGTTGCCGGTCTGGTTGTGATCACTCCTGCAGCAGGATTTGTAATGCCAGGCTCTGCTCTGATCCTGGGCACCTCTGCGGGCATTGTCTGTTACTATGGAGTTCGTGTGAAGGGGCTGCTGGACTTTGATGATTCCCTCGATGTAGTCGGTATTCACGGCATTGGAGGCGCATGGGGGGCAATCGGTACCGGGATTTTTGCTTCTGTCGGGAGTGCGGGTCTGATTTCCGGAAATGCAAAACAGGTTTGGCTGCAGTTTGTCAGCGTCGCTCTGGTGGCACTCTATGCCTATGTTTTGACCTATGCTATCGGCTTTTGCCTGGATAGAGTCATGGGGTTCCGGGTAGAAAAGGATGTGGAGATTGCGGGCCTCGATCGCGAGCTGCACGGCGAAGTGGGCTACACTCTGTAGTGTTTAGGGATCAATCCGATTGCTGAATGCGTGGAGATATTTTCAGATCCACGTATTCAAGCACCTCCCGGGCTCTTTTATAGTCCGGCTTTAAACGAATGGCGTTCTTCAGGGCCGGTTTTGCTTTGCTGAAATCTTCAGACAGACAGTAGGCCAATCCCAGGTTATAATAAGACATAGGATAGTCCGGAGATATGATGATAGCTCGTTTATAAAGCTTTATGCTCTCTTCGCGCTTCCCCGTGTTCCACAGAGAAGCCGCACAGCTGTTATACACTTTCGCTGCGTCGGGCAAGGGCTGCTTGGCACCCTTTAAACATTCCAACGCACGGTCCAGATCACCGACTGAAAGGTAATATTTCGCCAGCTCTACCAGATTCATATCGGTGAGCTTTTCCGCATGGAGAGAATCGAGTAGCTCTTGTGCCTGGTTTTTCAGACCTGACTTGCTGTAGGCATTCAAGAGCCGGATCTTAAGATCCATACCGAGCGGATTCTTCTTAACGGCTTCCTCCAGAATTGAGATGGATTCGGCAACATTTCCGATTGCGCCTTGTATGTCTGCAAGCAGGCTCAAACCCTTCCCACCTTCCTTTTCACAATTTGCTGCTTGTAGATGCTCCTGAGCTTTCTCATATTGGCCGCTCTTGAAATGACATTCGGCGAGTTCAAAGGAAAGCTCCCCGCTATCTTCACCTCCAGCCAACTGTTCGCCCAGAGTGATGGCTTCCTGATAGTGCCCGAGAAGTTTGAGTCGGATTACTTCATCGATCTTTCGTCTACCATGGCTGGGCCGCTTTAGCCTGACCTCCTCAACGGCCTGCAAAAGACTCTCCTGCGTGAAAGGCTTCAACAAATAGCCGTCGGCCCCCTCCTCCACCGCACACAGCACCCACAAGGGAGAGGCCTCGCTGGAGATGATGAGCACCAAAGTTGTAAAAAGATCGGGATCGTTCTTGATGGCCTGCAGTAGCTCGACGCCGGTCATTCCCGGCATATGCCAGTCGCTTATAACCACATCTGCCGGAGCGGATTTGAGCTTCCTGAAGGCATCGGCGCCGTTATGGGCAGTGCGCACATCCACGGCTCCACTGTCCTTGAGCATCTGCCGAATCATGACTTGCATCAGTCGCTCGTCCTCTACCACGAGAAACGAGACGTTCTCAAGTTTCCCTCTAAAGCCTCTTGGCGTCAAAATCATGCTGCCGCGCATTGTTCTGCCCCGCCTCCGGCTCGATTAAAAAACGTATGGCTATGGATCGTATGATTGCTTCAAACCACAGCCGGTCGCGCGCCGTCTATGGGAAATCGGCTTCTTAAAGGTAATAGATTCATTATTATATACGGTAAATGTCTCGAAATACAAACTTAAATTATCGGATATCGGATGGAATCTTTATCGGAGATACGAAGGGAATGGAATGGCCTTCAGGTCTGCTATGCTCTTTCCGGCAGCTGTTGCGCGATTTAACGCGTCTCAAAAGCATCTGCGCCGTCACGTGTGAGACATGCGAACGCGTTTCGTTTGCCGGAAAGAATCTGCCCAAAGGCCTTTCCCGTGATCGTTGACGAGACTGGCTTGCTAGAACCGCACGGATCTCACGAACTTGGTGAGCTCTTCGTGCATCGCTGCACAGCTTTGATCCTGACATGTTGCGGTGAAGACCAGTATTTGGCCGGGTGTTCGCTGAATTTCATAGAGATGGGACTTGCTGCCTTCGGAATAGCCGTCCGCGGTAACGAACAACGCATTAGCAGAGCCTACTGCTTCGTTGCGGCATTCATACACCTGGACCGATCTTCCCACCATTTTCGAGAGCTCGTCGGGTAGGGCCTGGCAGAGCTTTGTCACCTCGGCTTTGGTCGCAGGCAGATCGCCCCCGGTTCTTGTTACAGAGATAATCGAGCCGGGATAGTCGGGATTAATATAGTAATCAACATCCCCTGAGCTCACCATCTCTTTGACATTGCCTAGCATTTGCTTATCCGCCGATTTCCAAGGACCTTTGTCAGCGTTTTCAACAGCGGCCGGCAACAGTGTCGCATCACTCCGTATGTACTGCTGATCCAACGCATGCCACCCCTCTGGAAGGTCCACGCGATAGCCTAACCCAGCTTGAGACTGAGCCCCCGCCATGGGCGTCCAAAAGGGCACAGCAGTGAGCGCTAAAACCAAGACAAACTTCCACATCTTCTGCCTCCTTTGTCAAAATATCTTGCCTTGTTTGGCTTCAATCAATGCCTCTGCTAGCGGATTCATTGATGATTTCCACCAACTAGTATCTTCTGTACCTGCCCCTGTCATACTGGTCGATCAGGTATCCGCCAAGTGCTCCGGCTGCGCCGCCTACCGCCGCTCCGACGCCCGGAGAACCTCCGCTGATGGCTCCAATAGCCGCACCTGAACCAGCGCCTATGGCTCCGCCGCTCAACACTCTCTGTTCCGTCGGCGACATGCCAGCACACCCGGTGAGAACAAAGAACAACGCCAGCACAGCAATAAATATTTTAATGTTTCTCATAATTCCACCTCCAACTGATTGTTGCGAATTCTTAAGAAGCACTTCTCAGTGTCCTTAATTAACACTAAGAGTGTGCTGATTAAAGTCAAGTGAGCTGAACGGTTCACCATTGGTGGCGAACGGCTCAGTTCCGCTCCTGGTTCTATGAGGTCCACGTTAGCGTTCGAAGTCCGGTCATGAATTCGAGCTAGTCAAGCTGAAGGTTGTTGTTGACCTCAACGACCCCTTCCACACTCCGCGCGATATCCTCGGCGAGCTGTTTCTGTTCGCTGTTGTTAACTTTACCTGCCAAGGTTACGACTCCCTCGGTGGTATTTACTTCTATGGTGACAACGGTTCCAAGGTTAACATCCGCTGCCAGCTTGGATTTGACTTTGGCTGTTATCGCGGTGTCGTCCAAAACTCCGGAAGCACCACTCTCTCCCTTTACAGACTCCTTCGGTTGCTCCGGGGCCTGCTGACTTGCAGCAGGAGAAGGTGACAGAATCAACACTGCAGTCATCAACATCACCGACACTAAGCAGAAAATCTTCTTCATGTTTCACCCACCTTTCCAGCGACTCTTAGTAGTTTTTGAACGCCTCACTCTCCTGAAATTCTTTGTCCTCGATCCATTCTGCTTTCAAATCTCAGGAACCATCAATTTATGATATCCATTGGCTACCTTCCGGTTGATACCGCGGTCGAGCCCCCGCCGACTTTAGCGATTATCCAAACCGCATGAACAATGCCTGGCAAGTATCCAAGGAGCGTCAGGACAATGTTGATCCAAAACTGCAGCCCCAACCCCACCTGCAGAAATACTCCCAATGGGGGCAACAAAATTGCAAACAGCAATCTAACGATATCTCTAGCTTTTTCTGACATTTCCGTTCCTCCAAACGAAACGATATAAATAGTCCTTACTCCTTGCACCTGATACTGCCCTCTTTGCTACCGCTCATGCACCTTTGGTCCGGCAGCCGAATATAACCCGCGGAGGCCAACTCATTTCCTGCAATCACTTCTGAGTAAAAGTAAGAGCTCAGGTCAATTTGTTGAATAAGGTGATTTCTGTATTTTTCTGCACCCGGGATCGATTTGGAATGGCAAATCCGACGGTCATTGATAGCCTACTTGACCGGGTTGAAACGCATGCATAGAGTACGTTTATGTATTAACCTGTGACTCAAGCAACATTGAGTTGTTCTCTTCACAGAGTGTCTTCAGCGATCTACACACACCCATCAACACCAGATGAAATTGCGGGGAAATAGATTGAACTTCATACCTAATTTCAAAAAGGAGGAAAAGATGGAGCGCTCCCTGACCATCTGCATTCAACGTCTGCAGCTCTCCTAGGAGCCTGTCCGAGAACTGTCATTTCGAGCGATAGCGAGAAATCTTGTTTATCGTATCACTGCGAGTTTTCAAGATTCCTCTCTGCGCTACGCTCCGTTCGAAATGACAAACAGGCATTCTCGGACAAGCTCCTAGTCACACTAGGCAGGTGGAGTTGAACAGGTCCAACTTTAATGTAATCCTAAACCAAGGAGGAGAGAGATGCTTAGAAGGCTTTTTCTGTGGAGACAAAAGGCGAGAAATTTGGATCGTGCAAATACCAAGGCCGGCTTCATCAAAACTCTGATGCTTGCGTCCCTTTCTGTCGGTATGCTCTTTATTGCAGCCACCGGAGCCTACGCCGCGTTTAGCGAGATGATCGTGTTCGGCAACAGCCTTTCGGATTCCGGGAATGTTTATGTTGCCACCGCCAACTTGATACCAGCCGACCCTTACTACGACGGTCGCTTTAGTAATGGCCCCACTTACGCGGACCTCCTGGCCGCCGAGCTCCAACTGGAACTGGAGCCCTTCCTGGTGGGCGGGAGCAATTATGCGGTTGCGGGAGCCAGAACCCCCTCTTTTCCCGACGGACTTCCTTACGATTTCTTATCTCAAATAGATATCTTCGAGCTTGAAGTCCTATTTGGTATCAGGGACGAGCCGGACGAAAACGCCCTATACGTAGTTTTCATCGGATCCAACGATCTGATGGACATCATTGACGATGCGCTGGACGATCCGCAAAATCAGACAACTATTATACAAAACGGCATTGCCGACGTGGTCGGTAATATTCGCAGCGGCTTGAACGATCTCAGAGATCAAGGGGCAATCAACATTCTCGTACCCAATCTTCCAAATGTAGGAAGAACGCCGAAATTCATCCAAAAGGAATCGTCATCAACTGGAGCAATCAGCCTGGCCACCTCTGCGACAGAGGATTTTAATGAGGAACTGGATACCATGCTCGATACGTTCGATGACATCAATATCATCCGCTTTGATACTTACAGTCTATTGGAAGAGGCTGTGGCCAATCCCGGAGCATTTGGCTTGTCCAATACCACCGAAGCTTGCTATACCGGTGACGACGATTACACCGGAGGCGGCACCGTTTGCGCCACTCCTGAATCATACCTGTTTTGGGACGAAATTCATCCCTCAGCTAAAAGCCACCAATTGCTTGCCAGCCATTTATTGCCCAACTTAGTTGGTTTCGGTTCGCTAGGAACTCTGATTTCCGGCGATTTCAACGGAGACGGCCTTGACGACTTGGCGGTCACCAGGTCCACCGGAGAGGTATCCTACTCCGTCGATCTTTCAACCTGGCTCACCATCCCCGGCGTCGCTTTATTCAATCTGGTCAGCGGTGACTTCAACCTTGATGGAAGAGACGACTTGGCGGGAATAAGCTCTTCTGGAAAGGTTTATTATACGGTGGATCTCGCAACATGGGTCAACATTCCAGGAACGCTCGAACAAATCGCAGTGGGCGATCTAAATAACGACGGCAGAGACGATCTGGCCGGCACCACCTTTTCCGACTTGGTATTCTACACACTGGATCTTGCCAGCTGGCAGCATATACCAGGGGCACTCAGAAACCTGACAACCGGCGACTTTAATGGAAATGGTGCAGACGATCTGGCGGGCATTGCCCCCGACGGTGGCATCTATTACACGACTAATCTGGCAACCTGGCAAAATATCCCCGGCCAATTAAACACCCTCACCAGTGCAGACCTGAACAATGACGGCTTCGATGATCTAGCGGGGCTCACCCTCGAGGGACAAATTTATTACAGCATCGATCTTGCCGTCTGGCAGCGTGTGCCCGGGGCTCTGATGAAACTGACAACAGGTGATTTCGATGGAGACGGCGTCAGTGACCTGGCCGGCCTGGCACCCAACGGACAGGCCTTCCTCACCTTGAATTTATCGACCTGGCAGGGGCTTTCGAGTCCCGGATTTTTTGAACGACTGGCGGCGGGGAACTTCGATGGAGGCGGACACGACGATCTGGCCACGAGTATGGCAGATAGCCGCCTTTATGTGACCTACAACTTCACCGATTGGACCGGTGTGCCATTTCCATTTTGAAATCCAGGCTTTTTCCGTCTCTTCAGGCGGAAAAAGCCTTTCCTTCATACTACAATCTTTCCCTTTTCCAAGCCACCAACACCAATTTCCTGAAGCCAGTCTTGTCGGCAGCATAGAAGAGTACTTCTTCAATGTCTGCCATGCCTTTTGCCTATAAACGAGATGCCTGGGTATGTCATTGGACGACCAAATCTGCTATTAATCATTATAGTCAAAATAATTAAGGCAGGCTGTTAATTGGAGCAAACTTGCACGAGGTGATTTGAGTCATGAAACCGATCTATTTGGACTACAACGCCACAACACCGATCGATCCAAGAGTTGCCGAAGCGATGCTGCCGTTTATTCACCAGCATTTCGGTAATCCTTCCAGCAGCCATATTTTTGGAGTAACCGCCAAAAAAGCTGTGGAAAAAGCACGCCGGCAGATCGCCGAGATGCTGCACGCCCGTATCGAAGAGATCATACTGACCAGCGGTGGCTCCGAGTCGAACAATTACGCAATAAAAGGGGTAGCCCGGGCTTATCGCAAAAAAGGCGGGCATATTATCACTTCAGCCGTCGAACATCCAGCAGTGCTGGAAGTCTGCCGTTACCTGGAAGACAACGGCTACCAGATCACCTACCTGCCGGTAGACGGCGACGGTCTTATCGATCCCGGCCAGGTGGAACAGGCTATCACTCCACAGACCATACTGATCAGCATCATGCATGCCAACAATGAAGTCGGGACCATTGAACCGATTCGAGAAATCGCTGAAATAGCCCACCGGCGTGGAATCGTGGTGCACACCGATGCCGCTCAATCGATCGGCAAGATTCCGGTCCATGTCGACGAACTGCAGGTGGATCTGCTCTCCATTGCAGGACATAAACTGTACGCCCCCAAGGGCATTGGCGCTCTCTATATCCGCACAGGCACCAGATTGGAGAAGCTGATCCACGGCGCGAGCCATGAAATGAATATGCGAGCCGGGACTGAAAACGTTATCGAAATCGTCGGACTGGGAGAGGCATGCGCGATGATTGCGGAAAATCTTGGTGCCTATCAAGAGCATACGCGCAAAATGCGTGATCGGCTGGAAACCAGGCTGCGCGAACGATTTCCCGACGTGCGGATCAACGGGCACCCGGAAAAGCGTTTGCCCAATACGGCGAATATGAGCTTCAGGGGATTGGAAGCAAATACCATTCTATCTGAACTGCGCAATGTGGCGGCATCGGCGGGAGCAGCCTGCCACAGCGATCATGTCACCGTTTCCAGCGTGCTCGAGGCTATGCATGTGCCGCTCGAATATGCCATGGGCACCATCCGGTTTTCCGTGGGTCGCTTCACCACGGCCCAGGAAATCGATCGGGCACTGGAGGAAGTTGCCCAAGTTATTGAAAAACTGCAACCGAAAGAAAAGCTCCCCGCTGCACCGGAAAGTTCACAGCAAGTAAAGCTCACCCGTTACACGCACGGCTTGGGCTGTGCCTGTAAGCTGCGCCCGCAGCTGCTGGAGGATGTGCTCAAGAAGATGCCCATTCCGGTTGATAAGAACATACTGGTGGGGACGGACACTGCTGACGACGCCGCTGTCTATCGTCTTAACGACGAAACCGCAATTGTTCAAACGGTGGATTTTTTCACGCCGGTTGTGGACGATCCGTACCAATTTGGCGTCATCGCAGCGGCTAATTCGCTCAGCGATATTTACGCTATGGGCGGAAAGCCCCTTTTTGCTCTCAACATTGTTGGCTTTCCGAGCAACCGCCTGCCCGTTTCGGTGTTGGAGGAAATTCTACGAGGCGCCGGCGACGTTGCTGAGCAGGCTGGGATCTCGATAATCGGCGGACATACGGTAGACGACACCGAGCCAAAATTCGGACTGACGGTAACCGGGCTAGTCGATCCACGCAAAGTTGTCACCAACCGTACCGCTCGCCCGGGGGACAAGTTGGTACTGACCAAACGCATCGGTACCGGTATTCTTTCCACCGCCTTGAAACAGGATTTACTGGAACCTGAATACGCTGAACAGTTGGTGAGCAGTATGGCATCCTTGAATAACGTAGCTGCTGAAGCGATGCAAACGATCAGCGTTAGTGCCTGCACCGACATCACCGGGTTTGGACTGCTTGGCCACCTGCTGGAGATGATGACGGGCTCTAATGCATCGGCTGATATTGAAGCGAGCAATGTGCTTCTGCTTCCCGGAGCTGTCGAACTGGCTGCGTCGGGTGTCATTCCGGGCGGCACACGCGACAATCTGGCCTATACGTCGCCATTCACCGATTACACGGATGCCGTTTCAGAGGTAACTCGCCTGATACTCAACGACGCCCAGACTTCCGGCGGCCTGCTCATCTCTGTTCCGGCGGAGAAAGCCATTGCGCTCCTGGAGCTGCTCAATAAAAAAGGCATCGCCGATGCTGCCATCATCGGAGAAGTCAGGCCGGATAACCAAATAAGAATAGCGGTGCATGAATGATTCGACCAGGCATTAGCCATATCTGCGTACTCTTGATTATCGCAGCACTGGTGGTCTCCGGTTGTCCTAAACGAATCTTGACATCGAATGAAGCTCATCATACGGAAACCGGCTTTCGAAATGTTTACTTGTCTGAGAAGCCGGGCTTTGGAGCTTTTCTCAAGTGGCGATGGGAGCGAGTGTGGAAAAATGTCCCGAGCCCGGATCTCTATCAATTTCCCATTGCCTCAGGTGATCCACAATTCTTGCAGGAAAATCGGGAAAAAACCACACTCACCTGGATCGGCCATGCCACCGTATTACTTCAAATGGGGGGGCGAAACATTCTAACCGATCCTCACTTTTCTCTTCGTGCCTCACCCGTTCAATGGGCCGGTCCCAAAAGAGTGGTCGAACCGGGTTTGTCGTTCGCTGATCTGCCGCCAATAGACATCGTTCTTATTTCCCATGACCACTACGACTCGTTGGATGAGGAGACGGTGAAGAAGCTCCGTGAACGACCGGGAGGCCAACTGACTACCTTCTATGTGCCCCTGGGCCTTAAATCATGGCTCCAGGCCCGCGGCGTTTCCCGCGCGGTGGAAATGGATTGGTGGCAGCGGCAAAAGGACGGACCCCTGGAAATCACCGCCGTGCCGGTCCAGCATTGGAGCAAAAGGAGCTTGTTTTCACGCAACAAGAGCCTGTGGGCCGGTTGGGTCGTTCGCTCCGATGATTTCAGCTTCTTTTTCTGTGGTGATTCCGGATACACACCTCATTTCAAGGAAATCGGCCGCAGACTGGGTCCGTTTGATCTCGCAGCCATTCCGATTGGTGCCTATGAGCCGAGATGGTTCATGAAGAATCATCACATTAATCCCGAAGAATCGGTGATGGTGCATAAAGATGTGCGCTCCAAAAGATCTGTAGCCATCCATTGGGGTACATTTATCCTGACGGATGAACCCCTCGATGAGCCTCCGCAACGGTTGCGTCGGGCTATGAAGGAGCAAGGCTTAGGGCCGCAGGATTTTGTTGTTCTGCAGCATGGAGAGACGATCATCGAGTAACTGAAGGGTCAGGGATGATAAATTTAAGTGTTGGCGCCGTCTTCTCCCCTCAATTTGCGGTACAATTGAACCCACCAGGGCTCTATCTCCTCTAACTCGGTCTGGAAATCACGCCGGCGCCACAGGATCAGGTTTCGTTCTCCTAAAAAAATGCGCCACGGCCGAAAGGGGATCAACTGATAATGCACGACTCCCGAGCGAGTCCGCACGTATTGGCGGCCGCCGATCTCCTGCAGCTCACAGCCGTGCAAATCTTCCTGCAGCACCAAAAGCGGCCGCATCGATTCAATAATGTGCTCCCAATGTTTGAATGGCAGCACGCGCTGACACACAACGACGGCACAATGGATGCCTTCTAGTGCTTCTGCATGAGTCTCCGGAAAAATCCGAACACAGGTCTCGAACGTCTGCTTAGCTCGAGCCTTAAACGCCGAAGTCAACGCCGTTGCAGGGCCATTCTCCACAAAAGCATCTTGCGGATTGAATTGGATGGCGGCGACTCGATCGATTCCGACGTAATAGCGCAAACCACAACCGAGCATCAGTCGGATGTGATTATCCATTCGGTTTAAATAGTGCCCGCAGCCAAGGCTGATCAGCGAGCTTGCTCCATGTTCCCGGAGGAATTCTACCGCAGATTTGGACATATTCAGCTTTCAGTAGAACAGAATCGACCACGAAAAAAATATTATTTTGCTTTTAGAAACCTGAGCTCCTCAGCTCCGCATCGCAAAAGCACGGATCGGGGCAGCAATACATCGTTCATGGAATCCTCGAAGTCGGCGGCATTTTCAAAAGCGAAGATGGCTGATGATTCTACACAGGCGGGCTGGTCGCCCACGAGACCTGAAACAGACATGAAGTCTTATCGCGACTCCCGAATAGATGGCAGGTAGTGAACGCGATAGGTGGGAAGCTTCTTATAGCGGCTATGACTCTTCTTTGCAAACACATTCTGAAGGCCAAGGAAGAGATCAGAACGAGCTTAACAATAAAACGGTGGGGATCATCCCCTGCTCCCACTCCCCCTTGCCTGAAAGAGTCGGAATTTGAGCAGCATTCAGACACTCAGCCATCGCTTGAAAGGATAAGCTTCGCCTCTGCATTGATTTGATCCATTCCACCAATAAGGTCTTCTGCAGTATTCGGATGGGCTCTCCCTGCGCGATTTTTTCTTTGATTTCAGAGAGCAGCGGGTCGATTCCCGGAGCTCCATACTCCGGCAGCAAATCCCTTTTAGCCTTCTCGCCTGGTTCGCTAAACACTGGAGATCCTTCGCCGGACGCCGGCTCGGCACCGATCGACACAGTTGGGGAGATTGCTTCAAAAGGCGGTTGAGCTGACATGTCTTCCCGAACATTGTTACATGTAACCTGATAGAGCGTGGAAATCGCTCTTGCAATCAGCGGTGCTGCCGTTTCCCCATAATAGTCGAGAAGATAATCCATCATTCGAACGGTTTCAGGCTCCAGCCAGGTTGAGAGGCTCCTGCCCCCCGTCTTCGCCTTCTTTTCCCGCCACTTTCGGACTCTTTCTCGTGATGGCTTGGCCATGTGATTGCCGCCTCCTTGAATGTTGACAAAGCAAGACGGGAATTCGAGACGCGAGGTGCTCGCTCTTTGTACCCGTTACGTTTGACTGCGTTCGGTCTTGTGACCCGGCTGACGACTAAAGCAGTTACACAATCAGGTTACATGTAGCAAATAGCTATAGCAGGAGATCCATCACATTGCTACTCGATTTTTAAACCGAGCTCCTCTCAGAAAGCTGCTCGTACCATGGATGTTAAGAATCGCGGAAATTCCTGCAAACAGATCGATCGCATTCCAGAAAAGTGTTCAAAAGCTTGACAACAAGACCTCATAAGGTGATGATTATGAGTAAATTGGAATAATATCCGGCCTTCAAGATTGCTGATCATTAACCCGGTCGGTTCAACTTGCAGGAACTTATTGAAATTGTACAGGAGATTTGAAAAAGACATTGATACTATCCTTCATTCAAACGGTTTTCGAGAAGCTGCGACGACTTGGCAACGGCAGGACGCAATCCCCGCAAACAGACCTGGAGCTCAGCAGAAGCTTTCCTAAAAAAGACACCATAAACGGGCTGGAAAAACCTCAAAGGAAGTCTTCGCCCGGCATCAAGAAACGGTCACGGCGCCGCTCTTCGAACAAAAGACGTCTTCGATCGGAGGGTAAGGACCAGCAACACTATTCGCCCGATCAAAAAGCTCAGGCGTGCTTCGGAAGCGATTGGGACATTATGCAATTCCAGGTGCCTCCCGAAAACGGCAGAATGCGTTTTCACGACCTTGATTTGCCTGTGGAAATCATGCACGCCATAGCCGATTTGGGATTTCAATATTGCACTCCTATTCAAGCAGCTATCCTTCCCCAATTGCTGACTGGAGTTGATGCGGCTGGACGGGCCCAGACAGGTACTGGAAAAAGTGCGGTATTCCTGATTAGCATTCTGACTCGCATGTTCCGCAAGCCGCTTGTTGGAAAGCGCCGCTCCGGTACGCCCCGCGCCTTGATACTTGCTCCCACCAGGGAACTGGTGCTGCAGATCGAGAAGGATGCTAGAGCGCTGGGCAGATATTTCCCCTCCCGAATTGTCGCGATCTTTGGTGGGATAGACTATGAGAGACAACGACAATCATTGAACAGAGGAGTTGTCGACATCATGGTTGCGACTCCGGGCCGGCTGCTCGATTTCGTCCGGCAGGGACAGGTACACCTCGGCGAAATTGAAATTCTTGTGATAGACGAAGCCGATCGCATGCTGGATATGGGCTTTATTCCCGATGTTCGCCAAATCATCAGACAGACACCGCCCAAATCGGTGCGCGAAACCATGCTGTTTAGTGCCACGTTGACGCCGGAGGTAACCCGCCTTGCCGCACAGTGGACCAAGGATCCTGTTACGATTGAGATTGAACCGGAACAGGTGGCCGTAGACACTGTCGAACAAATCGTTTACCTCACCACAATCGAAGAAAAGTTCACTGTGCTGGTTAATCTTATTTTACAGAAGAAGCTGGACCGAGTGTTGATCTTTGGCAACCGCCGGGATGAGACTCGACACCTGGCAGAGCGTCTCGAAAGATATGGGTTGAGCTGCGCCTTACTTTCGGGCGAAGTGCGACAGAACAAGCGCATCAAGGCACTGGAGGACTTTCGCAGCGGCTCGATAAAAGTCCTTGTTGCAACAGATGTGGCCGCCCGGGGGCTGCACGTTGATGACATCAGCCATGTCATCAATTATCATCTGCCACTGGACCCGGAAGGCTATGTGCATCGAATCGGCCGCACCGGAAGAGCAGGCGCCACCGGTACCTCAATCAGCTTTGCGAGCGAAGACGATTCGTTCCAAATCCCGGGCATCGAGGAATTTATCGGTTGTAAGCTGCATTGTGTGTACCCCGACGATGAATTGCTGGAGCCCCTCCCCCGGCCAAGCAGGAAAAATCTCCAACCGCGCGAGCCCAAACAACCAAGGCAAAGGCGGCGTCCCAGCGCATACAGGCGCACCACGAGAGCTGAGTGACGATCGGCAGAGGAGCCCAGGCATCATGCCAGAATATCGCACGACCACCAAAGTGGGTGTCTACGTGGATGCAGCCAACCTTGGCAGAAATGGCGGTTACGGCATGCGCTACGACGTATTGCGCGAGTTCGCCTGCCGCGGCAACTCCGATCCGGTTCGACTGAACGCCTACGTGACCTTTGATTCCGAACGAGCTGAGCAGGACGCGTCGTATAAACAGGGCCAGTTCGACTTCTACTCGTTGCTTCGAGATTTCGGCTACAAGGTCATTCAGAAAAACGTTAAGTGGTATACTGACGAAAGTGGGAATCGGTTCGGCAAGGCAAACGCGGACCTGGATATGGCCGTAGATGCTTTGCTGCAATCGGAGAACCTCGATCGGGTCTTGCTCGCAACCGGCGACGGCGACTTCATTCGAGTGGTACAAGCTCTGCAAAATAAAGGCTGCCGGGTTGAGATTGTATCTTTCGAGAATGTATCGGCCGAACTGCGCCGCGAAGCGGACATTTTTATGTCCGGCTTCCTCATTCCCAATCTCCTGCCCGTTTCATCCGGGCGCGGCGCACCGCACTGGGGAGAGCTGGGGTCGCGAGTACGAGGAGTCTGCTATACCCACACCGGTAAAGGATACGGCTTCTTGCGTTACATGAAGACCATCGCCCCCGAGTTATGGCGAATAGACTCAAGACAGGCAAATTCACCCTATGAAAGCGTTTTCTTCCACGACTCGCACATGCCTGAAGACATTCATCCCGGTGACCTTCCCAGCCGGAACATTATTCTCGAGTTCGAATTGGCCAAAGCCGAAGGCCGCGAAAGCGGCGTACAGGCGATCAACATGCAGCTGGTGAGTCCCAGGCGCAGGATCTCAGGCTAGGACACGGTCGGAGATGGATGGTACGGTGAAATCACGACCGCTTGTTGGGGTTGCCGTCGTCGTATGCAAAAATGACAAGTTCCTTCTCGGCAAGCGGAAAAACTCGCATGGTGCCGGCTGCTGGCAATTTCCGGGAGGACATCTGGAATTTGACGAATCATTAGAGGACTGTGCCAGAAGGGAGATATTCGAGGAAACTGGGATCACCATCAGAAACATTCGGTTTGGACCTTTTACCAACGATTTGTTCAAACCGGAGCAGAAGCATTACATCACCCTGTTTGTGGTTGCTGATCACGAGTCCGGGGAAGAAACGGTGAAAGAGCCGGATAAGTGTGAATGTTGGGGATGGTTTGCTCCGGACGACCTGCCACAGCCCCTCTTTTTGCCCATCAGAAATCTATTCAAACGAAATATCACTCTTACGGATTTGATTGATCGGGCCCATACCTGACCGATCAGAGATTCGCAATACAGCCCTGAGTATATAACCGACAAATCCCACCCGGCTACATTAGACACGGCTTTCGTTTCGCCGACATCGAATCATACGGGTCGGAAAAAATCTGATAGCCTGCCGCGCTCAACTCGGCGAGGATCTTTTCGATGTGCTCCTGGCCCCGGGTTTCCAGCTCGAGATCGACCAGGCTGATGTTGATGGGCATGGATCTGCCGCTGCGAGTATGGTCGATGTGTAATACGTTGGCATTCTGCTCTGCCAGCAACTGGAGTATACGGGCAAGCGTACCGGGTGAATCGTCCAGGGTAACAGCGAATCTCATGAGACGACCGTTTCGGAACAATCCCTGGCGGATGATCCGTCCAACCAATGGGCTGTCTACGTTGCCGCCGCTGATCACCAGAACTACCTTGCTATCCTCAGACACCTTGATGTGCCCGTCGAGAATTGCTGCCAGAGGTACTGCCCCAGCCCCTTCTGCAAGAACTTTTTTCCGCTCGAGAAGCAACAAAATAGCGGCGGCGATTTGATCTTCTTCCACCAGTACGATTTGCTCAACTTTTTCCTTGATGATGGGGTAATTTAATTCCCCTATCTGCTTTACCGTAATGCCGTCTGCTATAGATTTTCTTGCCGGGACCTGGATTACCTTTCCCGCATTGAGAGCCCCGCTTGCTGATGGACATGCGGAGGCCTGAACGCCGATCATTTTCGTTTTGGGTGAAATCGCTTTAACCGCCGTCGCCATCCCGGCAATGAGGCCCCCACCTCCGACCGGAACAACAACAGCATCGATATCAGACAAATCTTCGCAGATTTCCAAGCCAACGGTTCCTTGTCCGATGATTATATCAGTATCATCGTAGGGATGAATAAAGGTCTTTCCGTTGGCAGAAAGCTCCAGGGCATACGCGATGCTCTCATCGATGTTTTCCCCTTTCAGTATGACTTCGCCCCCATAGCCGCGGGTGGCTTCCTGTTTTGTTAATGAAGCCCATTGAGGCATAACAATCGTTGCGGGTAATCCAGCCTGCATCGCCGCCAGGGCTACTCCTTGGGCATGGTTGCCGGCTGAAGCTGTAATCACCCCGTGACGGCCGATTTGTGGCAATCGTGAAACAATCTTGTAGGTGGCTCCGCGTGATTTAAACGAGCCTGTCTTTTGTAGATTCTCCAGTTTCAGGAAAATTTGGGCACCGCTCATTTTGCTGAGAGTGGGGGAAAAGACAAGAGGCGTTCTTATAATCTTCTCTTCCAGGATTTTTGCCGCATTTTTGATGTCGGCGAGAGATATCATTTTCCTCGGTTGCTCCATTTCGAGTGGTTTATCTCAAGTGGGACAGCAGCAGGCCGCAAACCTTCCCGATCGGGACCGCAATGGTGCCGGTTCATTCTTTTTCTGATAATTCTAATATCACATTAAAAAGGCTTTGTACCACGCGGGCGAGAGCAGTGTAGTCAATTTTCTCCGGCGTGTCGATTTCAGTGTGATATGCCGGATAGCGGAAAAGCGCCGTATCGGTCAACATGATTGCAGGGTAGCTTTCCTGCCAAAAAGACCACTGATCGGACCAACTGATTCCGGTAATCCATTCGGGCGCCGCAATGCCCTCGGATGGGAAAGAGGCACTTCGACGAAAGCTTGTGATCGTTCGATGAACCAGCCGGCGGGATGCCAGATTGCCGACAAACGCAAGGAAGTTACCTGTTTCAGGGTAGAGAGAACGAAACGGAAAAGGGTACTTTTGGCTGCCGTTTTCATTTGAATAGTAGCCGATGGTTTCCAATGAGAGCATCGCAACTATTTTTTCATTCAGCTCCCGTGATCGTCGCGCATAGACCCGGCTGCCCATCTCATCTGTTTGGAAGAAAGGGGATTCCTCATTGGTGAAAAAAACAAAACGCACCGTTCTGCTGCACTCGAGGTCCTGAAAGAGGCGGGCGATCTCCAGAAGGGCAGCTACCCCCGAGCCGTTGTCATTAGCCCCGGGAGAGCCAATAGCTGAATCGTAGTGAGCGCCCACAATCACGATCTCTTCCGCGGCCGAGCTGCCGGCAATTTCCACTTCAATGTTTTTCACGAGTTTTCCGAGCACCGGATAAGGTTGCTCTCTCACCCGGTATCCGTAGCCTTCCAGGGTACTGCTGATAAAGGCAGCCGATGCCTGCAGCTCTTCGTCGCGCCAGAGGTTACGCTCGCCTATCTCGCCGGCCAACGTTCGCACGTGATTCCGCAACTTATCTTGAATTGTACGCTCATGCTCCGTCAGCGGTTCGAATGCACCGGTGTAACTGTTGCCCGGCATCCACATGATAAAAGCCAGAGAGAGGCCGACAACAAGAGCAAGTGCCGCAACCAGTAGAAGAAGCATGAACAAGGAATTCCTCAAGTGAGCCCGTCCGCTG
>Ga0068714_10002712_pt1 | contig 22290 bp, 26 predicted proteins | sample MTBNYHSulfiMetaG_FD_62988 | JGI IMG/M metagenome (GOLD analysis project Ga0068714, IMG submission 62988) | Enrichment culture microbial communities from rom New York Harbor, USA that are MTBE-degrading - MTBE-NYH (New York Harbor Sulfidogenic)... | ecosystem: Environmental > Aquatic > Marine >... | reverse complement strand
GCGCCCGCACCAGGCTTTCACCCAGCTCCAACGCACCGCTGAACCCGTCGATCTTCGCCCGGATTGTTGTGTCCAGAGCAACCGGATCAGCGTCTGCGAAATGGGTGATGGTCAGGGCGATGGTGGATTCCACAAGCAACGGTGCGATCACACGGACATCGGCGGTCAGGGGTTTGCGGGCATCGATATGGGTCTGGACGTCAAAGAGTAGCTGCGGGGATGGCACACCTTCTTCACCGAGGATGACGACGCCTACTGTGCCCGGTCCAAACGGGAAATCATCGAGAATGCTGACAGCCCGCACACCTGCTATCGCCATCGCCCAGGCCTGATAGGCTTTGCGAGTACCACCGAGGCCGAGGGTTTCCCAGGTAAGGATCGCCCGCCGTCGCAGAGTGTCATCGGATTCCCCGTCGGCACCTTCACGGACCAGCGGTTCATCGTTCGACACCGAGGCGATGCCGTTGATCTTTGTAACGATGCGAGTAATCGTACCAACGGCCACATTCCAGGCTTTCCCCGGCAGTTCCGCTTCAGCAAGTACAGTGGCTTCAATCGATCCTTCTTCGATCAATCCTGTATCTGTCGTCAGAAAACGGTATTCGTTGCCCTGACTGTCCTTGCGGGATTTGCAAATCGTGCCTATGGGAATGGTGATATCGCTGCCAGCAGGTACCGACGTTCTGAATGTCAATCGCAGTTGTGTTTTCACTGCCGCCCGGCGCTGGATACCGACTTCCCGCACCTTCAGGTCGAGCCATTTACCGGTTGCGGTGGTTACCCAGGACTGGCTGGTCACTGTTGCCAGCAGGGAATACAGGTCGTAGATCGCCTTGGCCAGGATTTCCAGCAAGTGACGGATACCCGCACCAAGGTTGAAGTTGGTGAAGGGGGTCCGACCAGCGATTTCCGTGAAAAGGTCGTTTTCGATTTCAGACAGGCTTCTTGTTGGAGGGATCTGCTCAGCCACCGGTCACCTCCGTCATGTCGTCGAGCCCGAATCCAACCACAAGTTTCTGCTGCTGATCCGATCCCATCGGACGGAACTGGATGGTGAATACCTTCTCTTCGCTGCTGAACCGGTCCGGTTTGATTTGCAGTGTCTTGGGATCGATACGTGGTTCATCCTCGAGTGCAATGCGGATGGCACGTTGCGCCAAGGCACGGTTCAAGGGCGTATCGAGTGCGCCCAGCAGACGGTTGGCGTCGCACCCGAATTCAGGATGCTTCCATAGATCGGAAGGCAGAGTTCGCAGCCAGTCCTGCACGTCCTGCAGCAGACAGTCCACGCCGGAAACGATGGCCAGATCACCAGTTGGGGTGACCATCAAATCGCCGTCTGCATCGAATGCGATGTCGGTTCCGAGGAACTTTTTAGTTTGATTCATAGTAAATTCACCAACAGTTCTGCTTGCGGGGTTCACACATGGATCATCCCATAAAAGTCGAAGTCCAGTGGTTCGACGGTTGCCCGAATTCAGAGTCAATGCTAACGCGAGTTCAGACCGCACTCAATGAACTTGACATCCCGACTGATTTTGTATCGACAAGGGTCGATTCAATCGAGCAGGCAAAGGAGGTCCGGTTCCTGGGATCGCCGACGCTTTTACTCAATGGCCGCGAATTCATGGGACAGCAACTGCCTGATGAACCGTTTTTCGCTTGCCGGTACTACCCTGACGGATTGCCCACGGTTGAAGAGATCGTTGATCGATTGCAATCCGTGGCCGCATCCGATCAGGAGTGATCACAGGCAATCGGTGCGCTGTTCATCGTTCCGGTTGCCTGTCCAACCACGGCGATCACAACTTCGCCAGACGGCAGCTTGACCGTCAGGTTTTCCTGGATGTGCTGCACGATTGCCTCGGCCAGGGCGAGGTCACTGGCATCACGCACCTGATCCGCGTTGGTCGGATTCGAGGCATCGATTCCGGCCATCCGTTCCTGTTTCTTCTGCTGGATCAGAGCCTTCAGGCTGTTCGCATCCAAGGCCATGTTTCACTCCGTTTTTGTCACGGCTGACAGTTCTGACCCATCCAACGGCTGCACAGGTGTTGATGTAGGTGCGCCCTGGTTGCCGATATGCTGATGGGCGTTAAAGAGCTGTTGAAATGTGTTTCCCTTGATCACTGCTTCGACGGCATCCGCCCCGAGGTCGATTGCCGGGGCATTTACAGACATCTTCGTATCTGACTCGATGCTGACCGTGCCGTCCTGCGCGATTGTGATCCGGGCGCTTCCCGCTTCGATCAGCAACGTGCCATCTGGACCCTGATCGGGCAGGAAGCCGAGGATGAACGGTTTGTCGGGATCGCCGTTTTCGAACCCCACAAGGACCTGATCGTCCACAGCGGGTAGCACCACCAGTCGCATTGTTGTCGTTGCCCAGGGCGACAACACCCGGCAGCGGGGAAGGGGTGGCAGCATCTCGTCGAGCGGCTGGACATCGCAGGTGTAATTTTCGACATCCACCGCCGTCACTTTTGCCTGCAACGGGAACCGCATATACGCCGACAGATCGGGCCGGACCATCTCGACGATTCGCTTGATCGTGGGTGCGAAAGAACGGTTGTTCATGGGCACCTCTCGAGGCCGAGAGTAGTGCGTCCCCCATCTCGCCAGCGATAAATAGCGATATACGCGAAGTGCCGCTGATCGTCCACGGTTACGACATCTGCAATCCGGACTGGAACCAACATGGTATCCAGGGTCGACAACCCCGCCGACGATTTGCGAAACGCCAGCACATCCACACCCGTCTGGAATGAAAACACCGGCTGCTGGTCGTAGTCCGGCGGACCCCAATGCAGCACACCATCCCGGATGAAGTCGAACCAGGCTTCGCCGGTCTGTTTCCGGACCATGGCGGTCACAGTATCGACCGCCTCACGAAGCGTGACGTTGAAGAGTGGCAGACGGTCGATGATCACTCCCGATTCTGCTGCATCCACCGTCAACCCCGTATCCGCTAGGACCGCCCGGATATTCCCTTCAGCACTTTCGTCCTGATAGGTTGCCGTAATCCGTTTCGCAGCAAGGATGGTGTTGTAGTCGATTCCTTTGATGGTTAATGGATTCCTGCTGCCATCCACATCCCGTACGACACCAAGAAACAGCTCGATCATCGCATCACTGCTGTATCCCCATAAAATCTTCAGGGGCATCCCGCGCCTGATCTGAGATCCTTTGGTTTTCAGCAGATCTTCAACGGCCAACTCGACAGTTACCGCAGGCTCACGCAGGTCGGCTGACACTATGAACGACTGGACCGATGGCGCGTAGTCCCTGCCGTCAATCTGGACAGAGATGCGGGGTCGTTTCAGCTCAGCCATTGTCCACTCCCGGACGGAAGGGTGCGCCGCCATGTCCGGCTGAAAACCCACGTTCGAATGCGGATACCTCAGGATCAGAAGACCCACCGGATTCCGATGAACCCTCCGAACCCGATCCACCCGTACCATCGCCTGCCAGCATATCCGCCACCTGGTTCTCGCTTGAATCAAACTCGGACAGGGTGATGGTTACATCGTAGTGTCCGAAGTCTGCATTCTCAGCGACTTCAATATCCCGGATCAATACATCACGCACCCGGAACAGTTCGGTCAGTTCACTGACAATCGGCACGACCTGGGGGACAGCGGTCTGTTCGGGTTTGAACAGGGCGGTCAGGGTTTCTACACGTGCTTTCGCGGTTTCGATAACAGCCCCACCAACCTCACGGTCGCACACCTCGAGCTGCAGGGAGATTTCAGCGGATTCGTAACCGACCGCCTGCTTGACCTTGCCGTTGCGGCCTGGTACTTCGATTTCGTCGATCTTGGCCGCCTGGCGGATGCGCATCTTGCGCGGTGGGACCGGCAAAACGAGATCCCCAAGCATGACGTCCACCGCGCGCTCATTGGTTAACGTCTGCAGCAGTTCACCCGGCATCGATCACCACCTCCTCGATACCGTCCGACTGCCCGGCCAGCTCTTCGAGAGCCTGCAGAAATGCTTCACGCAGCGAACCGGTGTCCGCGCCCGCCGGTGTGTTTATGTTCAGGGAAATGCCGTGAATCGAACGGTCCACCTGCACCGACCGGCTACTCTGGTTGACGCTGCTGATCGCGTTGCTGACGAAGCTGGAAGTGCCGGAGGAAAAGTCGCCGGTATTCGTTTGTCCGAATCGGTCCAGCGCGGGAATGTCAATGCCGGGAATCAGGTTCAAAGCACTGGTCAGGCCGTTGATGCCCTCGATGAAGAAATTCATCAGCCCGAAAAAACCAGTTTTAAGACTGTCCCATACCCGTGTGAATGCTGTGGTAATCTGCTGCCCGACCATGCCCCAGATGGTGCTGAAAAACGCTGCATAGCGTTCCATCAGGACTTGCAGGTTGACGAAGAGTTGTGTGGCAGTCTCCTTCATCGCATCCCAGGCACCGTCCCAGTCGCTTCGGATCAACGCCATGCCGATCTGGAAGACGCCCAGAATTGCCTCCCACACCGTGGATACGACCTGCTGGATAATCTGGAATGCGCCATGGAACGCTGGTGCGACCCACTCGATGAAACCCCTGAGCGGATCGAGGAAGACTGTTTTGATGCCATCCCAGATGCCGGTTAAAGCACGCGTGACAACTCCACCAACCATGTCCCAAATTGTGGCAAAGAAGCGAGCATGGCTGGTCAACAGCTCACGCAGGTTGGTAAACAGACCGACCGAAGTCGTTTTCATCGCCACCCAGGCACCCGCCCAATCACCACGGATTAATGCCAGGCCGATCTGGAACGTCCCCGAGATGGCTTCCCATACCATGACGACACTATTCTTAAGCACCTCAAACCCCGCCACAAACGCCGGTTGCATCCATTCGATGAAGCGGTAAAACAGGCCATGGAGATAACCGATGCCATAGGAGGCGGTTTCGACAAATCGAACCAGTGGGGAGGAGGCGCCGGACAAAGCACCGTTCCAGGATTCATACCACAAGCGGATGCTGTCGATCCAGCCACCCAATAGACTTTTCACCGTATCCCACAGCAGCAGGAAGGGCCGCTTCATTGTGTCGAACGCAGCCTTGATGTTGTTGAAGGCAAGCACAACCGCATCACGAATACCGAGGAAGTTGCCTTTCCAGGCGAGGTAGAAGACGCCACCCACCGCCACCAGTGCCGCCACCATCGGCAGAATGGGGGCGAGTGCGGACCAGATCGCGGTTCCGAGACCAACAACTGCGCCTGTCAATGTGATAGTTCCAGCGCTCCCGATTCCCATCGCCACGGCGGCACCGATGATCCCTGACGCCATCGTCCCAAAGGCAGCACCTGCCAGCAGAACACCGCCCGCGAGTGTCATGACAACACCACCGATCAGGGTGATCCCCATGCCCAGTTTGACCAGGCCGGGGTGGGTCTCTGCCCAGGCACGGAACGCTTCCACCATGCTCGATATTCGGTCGAGGGCCGGACCGATCATCCCGGCGAGCGGTTTGCCCAGTTCTTCGAGGGCGTTCGACAGTCGCTGCTTGGTCAGGGCCAGCACAGGACCCAGTCCTCGATCCATTGCCTGGGCCATCTCGAGGGTGACCGAGGAACCACCCGCCATTGCGGCAGAGAGGGCGTCGATGTTGGAACGCAGGTCGCCGGTTCTGCCGATCAGCAGATCGACAACTGCGAGGGCCTCTACGGTTCCGAACGCCTGCTGGATCTCGAGTTTCTCGGCAGCATCGATAGTCTGGCCGAACTTCTGCTTCAGTGTATCGAGAATCTCTGCCATTGGCAGCAACTGACCGTGTGCATTGGTGAAACTCAACCCCAATTGTTGTCCGGCACGCGCCGTGTTCAACATGAACTGTTTGTACTTCGTACCGGCCTGTTCGCCGGACATCGTCGCCTGCAACATGCCCAGCACCGCGAGCTGTTCTTCCATCGGGATCATCGCCGTTGTGGCCGTTGCCCCGAGACGAGAGATCGCCATCGCCATGGCCGGACCGGTGGTCTTGAACTGCTGCACTGCTGTCGCCAGACCGCCGCTGAATAACTCCCCGAACTGGGCGTCGCTCATCTCAGCATAGAACCCCTTGTATATGCCGTAGGCGGTGGCGAACAGCGAGGTCATCTCGGTGACCGTGGATTTGGTGGCACGGGCGGTCATTGCGGAGAGGCGGGTGAAACTGGCTACTCCTTCATCGGAGAGCGAGGCGATCCCCGATTTGATGTCGTAGGCGGCTTTGATGAAGTCGGACTTGCTGGTTCCGGCGAACTGGCTGGAGAACGCCGCTGCGGCGTTCTCCAGCAGGTTAAGATCCTGGTAGCCAAGGGAAGCCATTTCACCAAGGGCCTCCTGCGAACGAATGGTCGCTCCGGCGGTCATCGCAGCGAAGCCGGTCATCGCCGCACCAATACCCGTGAGAATGCCGCCGAGCACACCCAGCCGCTTCGCCGAATTGGCGAAACGGTCCAGTTCCGCCGTCGCCGATCCGACAGTAGAGCCGAGGTTGGATGATCCCTGCAAATCGATCCGGATCGCCTGGGTGAACCCTTGCAGCAAACTCATCGTACACTCTCCGGGTGGGGAAGCGGGCCTTGTGAGGCCAGACTCCCAAGCGTACATTTCACCATACGTTCATCTGTACAGGAGTCTGTCATGCAAACCTTCTCGATTACCGAAGCCCGCGCACGCTTTGCCGATCTTGTCCGCAGCGCCAAGCGGGGTGTCGTTCGCATCACCGACCGGAACCGACCCGCCGCAGCGGTGCTGGACTGGGAGGTGTACGAGTCGATGATGGAGTCCCTGGAAATCTTCTCCGATCCAGGCTTCATGGAACAGCTTCGAGCTGGTGAGAAGGATCTGGAAGAAGGCCGTCTTGTCGATTGGTCCGAGGTGAAGCCCATCCTGGGGAACCGATGATGGCCTACCGGATCGTTCTGACCGAAACGGCACGGAACTCCTTGCTGGAGATCAAGAACCCGATGATTCGTGAGCAGATCGCTGAAGTCATCGATTCGCTTACGGAAGAACCCTTGCAGCGTGGCAAACCCCTTCGTGGTCTGCTTGCCGGGTACCGGTCGATCCGTGCCGCCCGGCAACGCTACCGGATCGTCTTCAAGGTCGACCAGAAGACGGTCGTGGTCTTTGTCATCGCCATCGGTCAGCGCAAGGGCGAAGACCGGGACGATGTCTACCAGATCCTTCAACGGTTGATCCGCCGTGGTAAATCCCCGGAACAGGAGAGCTAAATCATGCACATTCCTGCGTCGCTCACCGTACACATCGAACGGGTCAAAGAAGGTTGGTTCGCCACAGTGCCGGAATTGCAAGGGTGCTATACACAGGGCGAAACCCTCACTGACTTGCTTGAAAACGTAAAAGACGTGATTTTGCTTCACTGTTCGCTTCCCGATCCACTCGATTCAACTTCTTGAACCGCTTCTGTTCTTGACCATTTTCCGTTCTTGATCCGCCAGCCACTCAACGGCGGAGTAGATTTCAATCACCCGGTCCAGGGGCAACTGGTCCAGCATTTCGAACGTGTACCCACCGAAGCGGGAGCAGATCGCCGCTCGTACTTGGAGGTACCAGGTTCGGTCCAGCTTAGCCCGGAACCGTGCTACACGTTTTTTACCGTGTAGCTCCGCGTGTACCCGAGCGCTTCCTGTATCTGCTCGGCCAGGGCGGTGATCCGGCCCGGCTGCCACTTGCCGGAGGCGTTGGTGTCGAGGTCGACCGCGTCGATCTCGGGCCAGACGATCAGCTTGCGTACCAGTTCGAATGGAATCCGGTGCGCCGGAACCTTCATGATCTCGCTGAACTCGGTCCAGTTCGACCCACGGGCGATGAACTGTTCACCGCTTTTTGCATCCTCGATCAGGAACAGGGAATGAGGCTTGTACTGTTCCTTCAACCGCTCGATCTGTCTTTCAAACGTGTTCGTGGCTGACATGTGAAATCCCTTGTGTTTTATGAGGTCAAAACCTGTGAAACTCGTTGATCCGAACAGCATCCCAGTTGAAATCGTTCGCGAAGAAGACGGCAGCGGATTCTACGCCTATGTGCCATCGCTGCCTGGATGTTTCAGTCAGGGCGACACAGTCGAAGAAGCTGAACTGAACATCCGGGAAGCGATCCAGCTTCACTTGGAATCCCTGGCCGATCGTCCATCTTCATCAGAACAGTCCTGACGCCGCTGTTGCGAAGCCGGTCATTTTCATCCCGATCGGGTCGGCATCCTCACCATCTGCGAAGCCACCATCACAACCGGTGATCTCGACGCCCTTGAACGTCTTCGACCGCACCGCAGCCGCACCTGGATAGATCACGATGATGGTCGCGTCGCGAATGTCAGTCCAGTCTTCGTAGGGGGCGAGTAGCCCGGCGTTCTTGGCGGTTTGTGCCAGGGTGACAGCGCTGTTGACCAGCACCTCTTTGACCTCGAAATCGATCTCGTAGGTTTTGTGAATGCTGCGAGTGACACCGTGTGCCTTCGGATAGCCTGCACCGAAGAGCGGCTTCTTGTCCTTCTTGATCTTCCAGTTGAAGTTCTGCAGGGCAAGCACCGGCACCCCGTCCAGGATCAGCTTGACACTGTTACCCGCGATGCCGTCGGCAGCGCCGAGATCCTCGATCCAATCAGCCATCTATCCCTTCCTTTCAATCGAGGTGAATGTTCTCGAGGATGATCTCAATCGCCTTCAGACTGTTCACCTGCAGGGTGATCACCGCCATGCCCTGGGCACGTTGTTCTGTCGTCGAAGCCACCGTCAGCGCGTAGGTGTCGATCTCGGACTGCTGGACCATCAGGTCGAGCGGTCGCTTCAGGTCTTCCTCGAGGATTTTCAGGCCCTCGCCAGCGCTGTCGTTGGGTCTGCCGAGGTGGGGGACAGCCGCCGCACGAACCTGTTTGCCTGCCGAATAAACTGACCGGAGTTTCTCGATGCGGTTGTAGCTGTCACCAAGCGGCGGGTTGTTCTCGGACAAAGCGAAGATGAACCCGACGCCCGGCTGGAAGCGCAGATGGTTGGTGTGGTGGGTGACCAGCTCGACCTGAGAACCCCGTGACCATTCGGGCGAGATGGCAGATACGTTGACCGGTACCTGACCGAGCAGCGACCGGGAGATTGACAACGATGCCAACACGCCAGAGAGAGTGGAGGTAAGGCGGTTCCAGTAGACGGTGCCGTCGGAGGCGGTGAAGCGACCGTTGCCGGCAATGAATACAGCATTGCGGTTCTTCGCAGTCGCTGCAAGTGCGAACACCGAGGTCTTGTAGGCTTCGATCTCGGCGGATGTCGGATTGAGCGGGTCAGTCGGGCTGAATGCGGGCAGATCCAGCAGAGCGAATCGTTCCCCGATTCCATCCGCGATCATGTGGTCGCAGGAGGTCAGGATCGACGCCCACAGCCCCGCATCGGCCGCACCAACGAAATGCACCCAGTTCACATCCGGGTAGTCTTCAGAAAGTGTGATCGCTGCAAGGTATTCAGCGTTCGTCAGGTCAGAGCCATCGTGGCCACCGGTCAGCGTCTGACCACTTACGGCAACGGGCAGTGTGTTACTGGATTTCTCGGCTGTGACCAGAGTCTGGCCGTTGTTAATCGCTTCGACCAGGTCGTCGACCGTTCCCGCCGTGAAGCTGTAGATCTGCTCCGACACAGGATCGAGAATCTCGATGGTTCGGGTCGCCCCTGTTCCGGTAACATCGACTTCGATCTCATCCCACCAGGTGCCTTTGTACGCACCCCGCAGCGTGATCGACACTTCCGCAGCATCGTCCGCGAGGGCGAGCTGGGAATAGGCCGCATTGCTGGACGCCATTCGGATCGCGTGAATCACCTGGCTGCCTGCATTGAGACGCTCTTCCAGCGCCTTCAGCATCTCACCGCCCTTGAACACCTGCTTCGCAGTGGTCTTGTCGGAGATGGTCACCTTCTGGAGGGCTGGACCTCCCATAGCTGCGGCCGCCACCAGCTCGATGTTGTTCGCAGGGGGGCTGACAACGACACCTCCGGACAGGTAGTTGGTGTAGACATCCTTGATCACCTGATTCATCGAGTCTCCCTTCCGGCGGGCTGGTTACGCCATGTGCTGAACCGTTTTCGGAAGGCGGCAACGGTCATTCGGTCGGTGGGTTTCAACCCAGCCCCTGCCAGAAAGCCCTGCGCCTCGACATCCGGGATCTGTTCCTGCTTCAGCAGCGTCGCCAGGCGGAGGGATTCCTCGACCGACTTGGCCGATGAAGTTGGCCTCATCGACGCGGCTTCAGCGGCTACCGTTTCTGTCTTTTTCTTCTCGTTGGACATCTTCAATCCTTCTCGATTTGAACGGTCTGCAACGGGATTGCCGGATCACCTTCGACCACTCGATGAATCACAAACGCATAGCTGAACGCCGCCTGATGCACAAAGGGCTCACCTCTTTCCATGGGCGGCAGGTCATTGCGGCTTTGGAACACGACCCGTTCGACGTGAACCGTTCCGGAACTGTTCGGGATGGGTAAATCCACACTGCCATATCGCACTAGGTCATCCAGTACGGCCATGATTGAATCAGCCTTTTCTTCCGCGATCCGGCCACCACTTTGCTGCTTCGTTCCAGCAGCCCGAAGCGAGAACCGCAACACCCGTCGTTCTTTGATCAGCTTCACCGGAATGCTGTTCTGGAAGCCGTCGAACCGTCCTGATCCCAGAGCTTCACGACTTCGGGAGATCTCGTCGATCAGCAGGTAGGGATACGGATTGTCAGCAGCGTTCCAGGCCAGGTCGTCGCGAAACAGATGCAGATCTGAAATCGTCGTTCCAATGTGTTGGGCGAGAGCGGATTCCAGCCTCATCCCGCACCTCCAGCCACCGCCTTCAGTGCCTTCTCAACCCGCTTGGGTATTTCCTTGCCAGCGAACTGCCGCCCGTCTTCGAAGGCCGGTTCCATGTAAGGCCTGGGTTTGGGTGCGACCCGGAAGTAGACCATCTCGCCTTTCGGATCGATGCCGTGGTGCCGCATCCATGCCCGGAAGCCGGGTGTTTTGTCGATCCTGATCCAGTGCGACTTCGCACCGAACTCGACCGCTGCCGCATAGGCGACATTGGTCCCGACCACCAGTTCCGTGTCTGAGATGCGGTGAATCGTGATTGATGCCCGAAGCTGCCCCAGATCGACTGCGCCTTGTTCCGTGAGTTTGACCACGGCCGTCTTCTGCACTTCCAGAGCGATGTCGTTCAATCCCTCTTCCAGGGCATCCAGCAGCTCCTGCGGGTACCGCCTGAGTACCTGCTGAGCCCTGGACAGGGCTGGCAGATCGACATGCACTCGAAACAGAGGATCAGCCACGGTATTCCCTCTCCAACTGAACAACCTGGTAGACTGCTGTCCCGAACAGGTCGATCGGGCGCACATCGGTTACCCGGTAACGATGGTTCTCGAACTCGACCATGTCCTTTTCCCGGACATCCAGATCTGGCAACACATGAATGCTGCCACTGGTGCCGATCTGTTTCAGGTCATCGGGTGAACCCGGACGCCACTCCAGCGGAAACGATTCGACGATTACCTGCTCGTCTGACTCAACCGGACCATCGAATGAACCTATCCCGGTCGACACAGGCCTGAGCAATGTTCCGGTTGTTCCGGACTGTTCGATCAGACTGCGGATGTCCGCCTGGATACGTTGCTTTTCATCTGCCCGAAGCATGCGTCACCCGTAGAGTTGCGGTTCGACATCATCCAGTTCAGTGGCTTTCCTCACCGCCACCGCATCCCGGTACTGTTCCAGGTACCGAGCGTGCAGCCGTGACCAGGCCTCCACCTGACCGTCATGCGATACACTCTTGTCGCCGCTTTTCACTGACGGATACCGGGCGTAACGCGCCAGCATCATCTCGGCTACACTGACCATCGCCGCCAACAGCAAATTCTCCCGGTCGTTTGAGGTCGGTGTCGGGCTGACTTCATCAGTCAGCACCTGATAGCCGGTTCCGAAGTCACGATTGACCATCACGACACCGCGCTGGATCGACCGGGTGAGCTGAACAGCGGTCAGTGCCTGTTCCGCTTCCGGCAGATCGTCACCATATGCGCGGCGAAGTTCCGTGATCAGGCTGTCGATGCCGATGGCCATGGATTACTCGTCCTTCTTGTCGTCTGAAGGAGGTGGTTCCGGCTGACCGCCGTCTTTCGCTTCGAACAGGTCAACCTTGGATTTTCCCTTCTGGCCGGAAGCAGTCAGAGTCTTGTCTGTTACCTTCGGCCCGGTCTTGCTCCGCCTGGAAACGGCCAGATCCTCGATCAGCCCGCGATCCAGGCAACTTTCGAAGCCCGGATCGTTCTTGACGACACTGTCCGTGAGTTCGACCACCTGGCCGGGTGCAATCTCAAGTTTCGCGGTTACGAACTGCAGCCGTTGGTTGGAGATATTCCTGTACTGCTTCATCCTTCCCCTCCTCAGGCAATGGTGATCTTGAAGACACGGGCGGGATGAAGAACACCGAGGGAAACTTCCATCCTTGCCACAAAGCCAACTTCATCCTTCGGAACATCACGCCAGGGTTCAACTGTCAGCGCCCCACCAATGGCATAGACCCCCACCTCATCATCCGGAGTGCAGATCACTTCCGTTGAATTGGCAGACGAGGTACCGATCAACCCTGCTGTACCCAGTTTTTTCAGGACTCCGGCTTTGATAAGCTCAGCGCGCACTTCTTCAGGCAGTGACCAGTCATACATGTCAACCAGACGTGAACCACGCATGATCATCTGCTTGATCGACATCTCCTGGTCTTCGTAGTACGCAATCGCCCCTTTCACGGCATCGAGCGTCAATTTCCCACCCGAGGTGACATTGAAGATGTTCTGTGCACCACCGCTGTTTGCGGAATCGGCCGCCGCACTCAGCACCGCCGCTGCGGACGCGTTGATCTGGTTGCGTATCTTCCGGCCCGCTTCCGCCTGCTGCGACGTCAGATCGGAGACATAACCCAACTTCAGATCCCTGGCTTTCACAACGATGAACGCCTCAATCATCTCCATCGGAAACTGGATTTCCTGTCCCTTGCGTACCCTCTGCTGTGCCGGTTCACCACCCGGGGCCATCCAGTGTACCTCAACTTCCTCTTTCACCCGGTATTTGGGGACTTTGCCAACAGGCAAGGGGTCTTCACGCAATACCAGCGGAACCCAGAACTTCTCTTCCAGCTCACGAGTGATCTCGGGAACCATCTCCTGTGCCAACGCGATCAGACCGTTGTCGCTTGAGAGGGCATGTTTCATCGCCTTGCCCAGAGCGTCCATCCATTCCACATCCCGGTGTGAAAGGACTCCCTTGTTTGTCTTCATCGTGCTTCATTCCTTCATGGTTAGGTGGATCAGACCACGGTTCCGGTCGCATGTCCATACAGCAGAACACGAACCTTGCTGCTGGAGGCCTGGATGCACTTGCCGTAGATGGCGTCGCCGGAAACAGCGGCACGGGGCAGGCCGTCGGCAGGATCGAACGAGACCTCGTTACCGCTGAGGATCGTACCGGACCAGGCGTAGAAATCGATCACACACTGCCCGGCCATCACCGCGCAGCGCAGCTTTTCATCGGCAGCCTGCACGTAGTAGTCGTGCGGGAAGAAGGTCTCGATCATCACCCCGATCGCTTCATCCGCCTGATCGTCCACCAGCGACACCTCATCAGCGGCAGCCAGCTTCACGAACGAGCCGTTCTCGACGGGTCCGAGCACCTTGAAATAGGGGTACTCGATCCCCGGATAGGCGGCGTTGACTTTTGTTGCCACGCTATTCTCCTTCCTCTGCTGCGGTTGCCTTGAACCGGGCATACGAATGCTTCAGCCCGTCACGGATCGTGGTGCGCAACTCACCGATTCCGCCCGGTGCTTCATCGGGCTGGAGCTGCGGACGATGTGCGCCGTTCGTCCGGGTGACGCCCCTGGTTTCGCCCGCGATTTCGGCGGCGGCCTTCAGTGTGGTCAGGCTGCCTTTCAGCTCTTTCAGCGTCTCCTCGGACAGGCTCTGCAGACGTTCCAGTTCTGCTTTTTCGGCCTCCTCGTTTTCGAACGCCCGGCCTGTCTTCTTCATCAGCTCGATCACCTCAAGGGCCGATTCCGCCTTTGCCTTAGCCTTCTCCGCCTTGCGGATTTCGTCGAGCTGCTTCGTCAGGTCGGTCACCTGCTTTTTCAGCTCCTCGTTTTCCCTGGTCAGGTCGTCCTTGAACGGCTTCTTTGCGGCTTCCCCGATCAGTTCGCTGGCCATCGAGGTGTAGTCCTCTGTCGACTGCTTCAGCAGTTCCTTCACTTCAGGATCGTCCGGATCGTCCAGCAGACTGTCCAGATGGGAGGCGAACGCTTCGGCCAGCCTGGCGGCGTTCTCGATCCCACTGGGAACAGCGTCCCGGAACCGTTTGTGCTTCATCGTTGGGATTCCTTCCTTGTGTGCGACACGGGTGATCAGGGCACGGTCATCAGCTGGGGTGCCTTCCAGCAAACCCACCCCGGTGAACGTGATCCCGACCATCTCCCGCGTCACGCGTTTGCCTTTGAACTCTTTGTTGTGGTATTTCTTCAGGTGAATGCAGAGGTCCTTGTCTCCGGATGCTTCATTGCGGCAATACGAGCACCGAGCCGCATCCATACGGCATTCCATCGAGACGACCGGAATGAACCCTTCCTTCAGCAGGCGGTACGCGGCACGGGCGGCTTCCACATCCTCGGTAAACAGAACGCCGGTGCATTTGACACGACCACCCTCGGTATCCTCGAACTGGGCATTGGTGACCTTGCCGACCACCGCGCCGAGGTACTGATCGTGCTGCAGGTTGATCTTCTTGTCGACGATCGTCGATGCCGCTTTCTTCAGCTCATCCTTGAGGAAGACATCGCCATTCTTGTTCGTGCCGACATGGGCGAGGATGAACTCGAAGGTGGGTTCACTGCTTTCATCTGCGGCTGCATCGGCTGTCAGATGGACATCGGTGACCTCGAAGGCGCGTCCGATCAGGCCGTTATCGGGTAACTCCGACGCTGCTTTGGCCTTCGGCTTACTGCCAATAACCAGGTATTCCTGAGCGTTCTTGCCGCCATCTTCGTCCGCCCAGCGGGCGAGATGATAGGTGACGCCTTTGCGCCGGAAATCCACATTGCTGTACCGGTCGTTCATCAGCGTCTTCAGCTCACTGGCGGTGGGGAACGCCTTGTCCCGGTAGGACAGCAGCAGATGCGCCTTCATGCGGGACGAACCTTCAACTACGCCCTGGATCAGTTCACCGATGGACGCTTTCGTGTACTTCGTGCGCGAGGGGTAGCTGTGCAGGCCGTTGTCGAGGATCTCCTTGCCCTTCCACCGGGTCATCAGCCCCTCGATGAAGTGCATCTTCGACTCGTAGTCGTTGGCCCCGAACTGGGTGATGTAGGGCGGGTCGGCATAGACCAGGTCCACGTTCAGACGGGGGAGCAACGACAATGACTCGGTGTTGTAAGCCTTGCAGCTCTGGCCGTTGTCGAAGACCAGCGCATTGGCGTCCTCCAGGCACTTGCGGAACACTGCTGTAAACTCGGACAGCGGGATGTTGCCGAGGCTGGTGTGTTCGTAACGCTTCGGATCGTTGGACTTGCTGATGGACTCGGTCAGGGTCTTCTTCGAACGAGCGAACTCGCCGAACGCCGCTTTGATCTGGCAGGTGCGGCCCAGGGCGAACAAGGCCAGGTCTTTCTTGTAGCCCTGCAACTCCTGGATGTTCGCCCAGGTGCTGTCGAGGAATTCGAGGATCGGCTTGGTGTAGTAGTACCCCTCGAACGTCCGGACGATGAAGTCCCCGGCCTTGCTGTTGGGCTTCGCCAGGTCATCCATCTCCTCCTCGGAGAGGGTGACGCTGCTGTTCTCGATCACCGCACGGGCAATGTGATAGGGGTACTTCAGCAGGTCGTTGGTGACGACACGTAGACCCTTCAGCTTGTACATGTACGCGACGTTCGACCCGCCGCTGAACAAATCCAGCACCGAATCGACCCCATCCGGCGTGTGCTTCCAGATCCACTCCAGCATCGCCGTCTTGCTGCCCATGAAGGCCGTCACCATCACCCGCTTGCCCTTGACCGCTTCGGCGGCGAGGCTACCCACCGTGGTGTCAGGGGCAGTGGCTGTCAGGTCATCCTCGGGGGATTCAGCCTTGGTCTTCAGCGAGGCTTCGGAGGGTCCGCAGACGAACAGCCGCTCCTTGGCGTGCGATGGCGAATCGCCCTTCTTCGCACCGGCGAGGTGGTAGGCGTGGTCGTGGCTGAACATCCGCGTGGCCTTGCCCTGCTGCTCGATGATCGCCTTGATCTGCGGCTCGGTGGGGAAGGCGTGGTCACGATAGCTGATCAGCCAGTAGGGGATCGATTTGGCGCTCTCCAGGAATCCGCCGAAGAACTCCTCGGCGTTGGACTCGGTGATCGTTGCCTCGCCAATCTCCTCGTACTTCAGCATCTTGCTGTCGGTGTCGATGGTTTTGTCCTTCCACTTCGTCATCAATCCCTCGATGAAATGGTAGGCGGTCTCGTAGTTGGTAGTGGAAAACTCTGTGGCATAAGGCGGATCGAAGTAAGCCAGATCAACCTTGATGCCCGGAAGCAGGTCGGCAATGTCCTGATTGAGCGCCCGATTCTCCTTGCCGTTGTCGAACACCAGGCCATTGATCGCGACACAGGTCTTGCGGAACGTCTCGTCGAACTCGGAGGGCGACTTAGCGAACTCCGGCCCCTTCACCACCGTCGACCCGAAGTGCCCGAAACTCCCGGCAGCGTTCATGCAGGTCCGGCCCAGGGCAAAAAGCGCGATGTCCTTCTTGAAGCCTTTCAGCTTGTCGATGTTCGCCCGTACCTGATCGATGCGTTCGTGAACACCTTTCCGGAAGTACTTCCCCGCGAAGGTCCGGGCGACAAAGTCATCTGCCTTGGCGTTGGGTTGGAGCAGGTCATCGATGTCCGCATCCGACAGTGTCACCGAGTCGTTCTCGATGATCGCTCGGGCGATGTGCCAGGAGAAGGTCAAGCGGTCGTTCGCAACAACCCGCAACCCCTGCTTCTTGAACATGTACGCCACAACCGCGCTACCACAGAAGGCGTCCAGCACCGATCCGACCCCATCAGGCGTGTGCTGCCAGATCCAGTCCACCAGCTTGCGCTTCGAGCCGATGTAGCTGGTGACGTAGTCCGGCGCTGCTTCCTTCTCCTCGGATGCGGCCATGGCCAGCAAAGCGTCGCCTTCGAGCAGGAAGTGGATCGCGTTGTCTTCGGTCTCAAACATCGAATGCCTTTCGGAAAACCTTATCGGGGCGTACTACATACCTACCGGAAAATCCGCCGAAGTGACGAACTCCCGGGAGCACGTGGGAACGCTCAATCGCGATCCGCCCCACTACATATATTCGCACGAGAGGCACTTTTTGGGGCAGAAGGCTGGAGCACTGCCGCCACGGTCGAGCGCAGGGACTCCAATTTGTTGCATGCTAAACGGGCAAGGTTTGTCGTATCGGGGAGACTTGGGCAATCAGGAGGGGGCCAGACTGCTAAAAAAATGAGAATCACAACCACCTATGGCTATCAGGTTTTCGGGTGGAGTATTCTGGAGCAACAGCGTCAACAGAAATGCTTGCTGAAAATGCACGAAACCGTCAATCTGATGAACGGTACCGAGCAGATCGAGCAAGCAATGAGTGGGGCAGGGTCTTCCTACTACCCAGCGGTGATTCTTCTCGCACCGTGTCGAACTCCGATCTTGCACCGCAATGGATAGTCCCTTATTTTAGGATCAGCAGAAAAAGTAAAATAAGCCCACTCGTTGTTTTAGAACGTAAAACAAGGCTGATTCATGAATCGGGGTCTGCAAGGAACGTATCGCACGGTCTCAACCACGGGTGAGCGGGTTCAAGCTTACCTGCCTGCATCATTACCCCCGAACCCTCCCGTGGTCTGGTCGTCGCAACTGCGAGAGAAGTTCGACGAAGCGCTGTTGGGATTGGGTAGGCTTGATAGCGTGGCATTGCTTCTGCCTGACACGGAGCTTTACCTCTACTCATACGTCCGCAAAGAAGCTGTTCTCTCTTCGCAGATCGAAGGAACCCAGTCTTCTCTATCAGATCTTCTGCTCTTCGAACTGCGTCAGGCGCCCGGTGTTCCGCTGGATGACGTGCAGGAGGTCAGCAACTATGTCTCGGCGCTCAACTTCGGGCTGGAAAGACTGAAGTCGGGGTTCCCGCTCTCGTTGCGGCTGCTACGGGAAATCCACGAGGTTCTGCTCACGAAAGGACGCGGCAGCCATCAGACCCCGGGTGAGTTCCGACAGAGTCAGAACTGGATCGGAGGAACGCGCCCTGGCAATGCAGTGTTCGTTCCGCCACCACCCGATCGGCTTATGGAATTCATGGGGCCGCTGGAGCTCTTCCTGAACGACCAGCCGGAGCGCACATCGCCACTGTTGAAAGCCGCTCTGAGCCATGTTCAGTTCGAGACTATCCATCCGTTTCTGGATGGCAATGGCCGACTGGGACGGTTACTCATCACGTTGATTCTCTGCGAAGCGAAGGTACTGCATGCCCCGTTGTTATACCTGAGCCTCTACTTCAAGACGAATCGTCAGCGCTACTACGAGTTGTTGAACCAGGTACGTATGGACGGTGATTGGGAGTCCTGGTTGGATTTTTTCGCCGAAGCCGTGATCGAGACATCGACACAAGCGGTCCAGACGGCGCGGGAGCTTCATGAGCTGTCTAACAAAGATGCCGAACGGATCGAAGAGTCCGGACGCATCGCCGGTTCCCTGCTTCGTATTCACCGGGCGTTTCTCGAGCGTCCGATAGCATCAAGTCCGTGGTTGACCGAAAAAACAGGCTTGACTGCAGCCACTGTGAACAAGGGACTGATACGCATGGAAGAGCTGGGCATCGTGAAGGAGCTTACAGATCAACAACGTAATCGCCTCTACAGCTATTCTGAGTACATGGAAATCATGAATCGGCAGACGGATCTGCCGTTCCGGGCTTGAGACATCCATCACACCGCGCAGAATACGTCGCCATAAAGGAATCATCGGTTACCACTTTTAGCCCAATCCGGAAATAGTTGTCACCGGGGGGGACAGGATACCGGTAACAGACGTTTCCGGAAATAGGTGGCACGTTCTCGATGATCGCCCGCGCCACATGCCAGGAGAACCGTAGGCGGTCGTTCGCAACAACCCGCAGCCCCTGCTTCTTGAACATGTACGCCACAATTGAACTGCCGCGGAAGGCATCCAGAACGGAACCCACACCATCCGGCGTATGCTGCCAGATCCAGTCGACCAGCTTGCGCTTCGAGCCGATGTAGCCGGTGACATGGTCAGGGGCCGCATCTTTCTGCTCAGATGCCGCCATCGCCAGCAGGGCGTCGGCTTCAAGCAGAAACTGCTGGTATGTGTCGTCGGTCTCGAACAATTAGTACCTTATCACATGAGTGGATACTTTTTTCCGACCATGCTGTGAAACGGATTTCCCGTTTCAATGATAACATACACGAATGGGGTCGTTTTTGTCGCACAAGGGAGAAAACACCCTTCACCAGGGTGACCAGACCCGCTTCTATGGGATACCTACCGGATAACTTCCGAAATAACGAACTCCAGGGGAGCACTGTCTCCACAGTCGGGCAGAATGGTCCCCACCGTGTTATATGCCAAAGGGGAGAGATTTGTCGTATTGGTCAGGGGGATGGGTTTGTTTGAGGTGTTGAGTCATGCCCAGTGATAGGTAATACAATGGCTTAGCATAATTGAGGATGGTCGGCTAAGATAACTTTTGAGAATTGCAGGTTTCTTGAAACATGGTTGGCTCTCTCTTGTGCAGGGACCCCTCGATTACTAACTTTTCTGGGAGAAGTTTTGGTGAAACTGTTGGGCGCAGGAAGTTTGGGAAAGAGTATGGAGCGAGAGATGACGGAGGAACTGAAAAAGTCGTCTGGTCAACATCCAGAAGAGAACAACGCGAATCAAGCGATGAACGAGTTAATAACGCTTCTTAATGAGGTTAATCTCCAAAAGTTGGATAAAAGACTGACAGAAGAATATTATGAGAGTGCGATATATTCTTCTTTAACTTCAAAGACAAACAAATACAAACAACAGCACGAAAATAAATCCGACATTCGAGTGAATGTGCTAGGGGCAAATCATAAGCCGGATGGGATTTATGATAGTTGTGTTGCGTTAGAAATAAAGAAAATAAGCGGAATTGGTGGTGTGACGCATGCGATACAACGAGTACTCGGGCAAGCCATATGCTACAAAGCGAAATATTCTGGAGTAGTTCTTCTTCTATTGGATTTCACGGGCAGATTATGGCGCGCTTGGAGTTCCCCCGATATTGAAAATGAAGAGAGCAATAACCTAAGAATAATATTAGAACAATTAAACATAAAAGTCGTGATAAAAGCAAGCAAATGATAATCTAACAGATTCTTACTCTCGATTATCATAAAACGTAAACCATGCATCTACATTGCGCGTGTCTCGGAATCTGTGGAATTTTATCTAATTCAAACACCTGCCCGTTCAGCGGCCCGCACACCGGACAGACTCGTTCATCCAGCGCTGTGTACCAGATTACCTTCATCACTCTCATGTCGTTGTAGAGATGCACTCGCCCCTGGTTGTATGCCCGCATCACCTCTGTCCGAGTGATCACCTCGACGCGATTCTGTGCAGTCTTGAAAACCCTCTTTCCAGCAAATCGGAATTTGTACTGTTCTGAAGGTTTGATCACATCCCCGATGTCCAGAGCAATGTGGCCGATATCTCGACCTGACAGGATTCCCGCTTGCAGGTTGATCTTGATATCGTCCAGCAGCCGATCCGAGACCGTGCCGAGCAGCTTGATGTTGTAGCGTGCCAATGCATCCAACGCCCTGCCATCGATGGCAGTGAATGTGCTGTCGATCATCGCCTTCCATTCCGAAGCATCCTTCAACCCCATCACACCACTGTCCCGCAGTTCGAACACCCCTCTTTCGATGCCCATCCGAAACGCATCTCTGGTCATGGGGCGGGCAAGATCGGTTGTTACCTTCTTCATCTCTTTCAGCACATCCTCGATTCGCCGGAGGATGGATTCGAGACGTTTCTTCCAGAGGACGGTACCGGGCGAAACACTTTTCATCTCGGCCACACGTAACAGTTCACTACGAACCTGGGTCGCTGCCTGTTCGAGTGATTTCAAAAGCAGGGCTTCCTGTTCATCGGTGAACTGCTTCGCCGTTTTGAGTGAGATGTTTAACTCCGCTTCGAGTCGAGGGTCGATCTCTGCCATCTTTACCGGCCCTCATCGGTGGTATCCTGACCTTTGGCATTCTGCAACCGGAGGATCTGGTCATTCACGTCATGGTACAGGGCTTCCGTGTCTTCGTCCGTTTGTGGATTGCCATCATTTTTCGTGGGGGATGTACCGACAGGTAATCCCAGGAATTTCCGTGCTTCATCCCGTGTCAGCACATCCTGCAGGGTCAGGTTGGCGATGATCTCCGGCTTCAGGACACGGGCGATGCGTGAGTCCTCGTCCTTGTAGTGTTCGTCTTCGACCGCAGGCTGCAGTCCAAGACGTGCCTGCAGGGTTGCCCGGCTGATGAGACCCCGGTCGAACAGTTCGACATACATCGTGCGCCGGTCTTGTTCCTCTGCAAGGTCGAGGTCGTCGAACTGGTAGGTCAGCTCGACGCCTTCGTGGCCCTGCATCTCCATCCAGTCGATATAGACCCAATCGAGGATCTCGCGCACGATCCTTTTGATTTCAGACAGCATGATGATGATTTTCTTGAACCCGACCGAGGCTGTGGCGAAGTTCGGCCCCTCGCCTGTGACAAGACTCTTCACGAATCCCAACGCCACGATGATATCGCTCTTGACCTCCTTGACCTTCTCCTCGGTGCGCAGGACCTCGCCTTCCGTGCCGTAAGTCTTCACATCCACGTAGTACGGCACCACCACGCCCTGCTTCGGGTCCATCTCATCAAGGATATCCCGAATTTTCTCGATCATCTCCTGCTTTGGTGTAATGATCTTGTCGCCGAACTTTCCACCGACAGAGATGAAGCGAAGCGGCGTGGTCCAGCGTTGGGCGATGGCCTTCTCGGCATTCCGGTAGTGACGCATGAGCTGGATGGATTCGAAGGCGGGCTGCACGATCGATACGCCATGCAGGTTGAAATCCGGGCTGTCCCATTTTGCACGGAAGAACTGGGCTGGTTCGAGGGTGATCTCTTTGCCCATGCTGGTAGTTGATTTGTCGTCCCGTTTAACCTTCTGCTTGATCTCCT
>Ga0068714_10002711_pt1 | contig 22294 bp, 18 predicted proteins | sample MTBNYHSulfiMetaG_FD_62988 | JGI IMG/M metagenome (GOLD analysis project Ga0068714, IMG submission 62988) | Enrichment culture microbial communities from rom New York Harbor, USA that are MTBE-degrading - MTBE-NYH (New York Harbor Sulfidogenic)... | ecosystem: Environmental > Aquatic > Marine >... | reverse complement strand
GCTTGAGGCTCCTCATCCGGTTCACCGCCTGGACCACCTCCAGGAGCCGGGGCAGGGCCAGGTCGCCCGCCGGCCAGGGGCTTAAAGAATCCAGGCCGGTCCGGTCGGCCTCCTCCAGGACCCTGGCCAGACCGGGGATCAAGGCCGTCTCCGCGGCCCACCTTTGGCCGAAACGGAGCACGGCCAAGCCCAGGGCCCGGGTCTGGCCCTCCTCGGCCAGCTGCTCCAGCCCGGAAAGATCGATCTCCTCCGTCCCGTAAAGGAGCCGGTTGAGCCCCCGGGGGCTGACGAAGGCCTCCTTGCGGCCCTTCCGGGCCTGGAAGGAGTCTGGCGAGAACCTCCTCAAGGGGGGCCGGGCCAAGGGGCCGGCCGGCTCCGGGCGGCGACCGGTGGGGATCTCCCGGGCCAGATCCACGGCCCGGGAGGTCACCTCCAGGGGCTCGAAGGAGTCCATCATGATCACCGTGTCGGCGGCCTCGAAGTAGTCCCCGCAGCCGCCCATGACCAGGACCGTGGACAGGCCGTGGTCCCGGTGGAGCTCGCGGACCCGGTCCAGGAAAGGGGTGATGGGCTCCTTGGCCTTGGCCACCAACCGCTGCATCCTCACGTCCCGGATCATGAAGTTGGTGGCCGAGGTGTCCTCGTCGATCAGAAGGGGGTTGGCCCCGGCCTCATGGGCCTCGATGATGGCCGCGGCCTGGGAGGTGGACCCGGAGGCGTTGGCCGTGGAGAAGGAGCCGGTGGCCAGCCCGCCGGGGAGGTTGCCGATAAAGGGGCTGATGTCCACCCCGGTCACCGCCCGGCCGTCCTCGGCCCGGATCTTGAGGGCCGAAGGCAAGGTGACCACCCTTTCCCGGCCGTCGCCGGGGAGGTGATCGTAGATCCCCTGTTCGATGGCCCTGAGGAGGGTTGACTTGCCGTGGAACCCCCCGCCGACGATAAGGGTCACCCCCTGGGGGACGCCCAGGCCCCTGAGGGGGCCTGAGTTGGGGGTGGCGAGGGTCGCCGCCAGGGGCTCGGGGGCCCTCAAGCGGAGCGCCCCCCGCTCCTCTCCCAGGGGCAGGTCGCTGGCCCCGGAGAGGCGGGGGAGGCTGGAGCCGTCGGCCAAAAAGGCCACCAGCCCCTTGGTCTCCAGGGCCGCCCTCAAGCTCTGCTGGTCCTCCACCGAGAGGATGTGGCGCCTGAGCGAGGCCTGGTCGGCTTTTGCCCAGGTCAGGGCCCGGGGAACGATCCCGGGGATGGTTCGGCCGAAGATCTGGGCCGCCCGGCGGCCCATGATCCGCCTCCCCTGGGCCGGGAGGTGGACCAGGAAGCGGACCTCGATCCGGCCCTCCTGGATCTGGACGGTGGATCTCCGGAGGACCTTCTGCCCCGGCCGGTAGACGGCCACCTCCCGGCGATCGTCCTCCTCCCCCAGGGCCGCGCCGAAGGCCCTGGTCAGGTAGTCGGCCAGGGATACCCGGCGGGGCTCGTCCTGCCAGAGCTCCCGGGGGAAGGCGGCCGTCTCGGCCGGGACCCTGACCCTGACCCTGGAGGGCGGGGCAAAGGGGTCGCCCTGGACGTGGTCCAGAAGGAGGGTGAAGCCGGGGAAGGAGTAAGAGCCCTCGATCTCCCGGTAGGCCTTGTAGCCCCGGCCGTCCAGGCGAAGGAGGGCCTCCAGAAGGTCGGCTTGGGCCAGGGACCTCATGCCGTCAGCTCCGACAGCTCAAAAAGGGGCCGGCCTCCGGCCCGGGCCGGGAGGGAGCCCCGCGGTCGGGGGCTGGAGGGGAACCGTCTCCCCTTCCATTCTCGGGGTCTTGGCGGGATGAGGCTGGGAGACCCCTGAGGCCGCGGCCCGCTCCGGGTCGAGCGGGCCCGGTGAAGGGACCGGGTCGAGGGGGCCGGTCCGGTCAATCCCCTCTCCCCGGCCGTTTCGACCTCAGGCCGCGGCGGCTCGGGCCACCTTGCGGGTCTGCTTTTTGAGCCGGTTGATCTTCCGCCGGTAGACGTTGATCTTGTTCTTGTCCCCGGCCTCCAGGGCCTCGGCCTTGCGGGCCCTCAAATCCCTGATCCTGGCCTTGAGCTCCTTGACCCCCTCATGTCCGGTCTTGACCTCGGCCTTGATCCCGTAGACCTCCATGAGCCGCTCGACCAGCTCGGCCTTCTTCATGGAGTGGACCCCGACCATGGTCGGGACCTTGAGCCCGATCTCCCGGAGCTCCTTGACCGTCATCTTCTCCAGAGGCCGGGTGAGCTCGGGAAGCTCCACCTCGACGGTGTTCCCTTGGGCGGCCGGCTGCTCCTTGTTCTTGGCCTCGTCAGCTGTCATGGCCAGTGCTCCTTTCCTTCTCTTGGCGAACCCCCTCTATACCCGCCCCGGTGGCCTTTTTCAAGGCCTTTGTCATCTCGGTGAAAGGTTTGAAGAGGTCGATGGGGATGGGGAAGAGGGTGGTCGAGTTGTTCTCGCTGGCCACCTCCCGGAGGGTTTGGAGATAGCGCAGCTGGAGGGCCACCGGGTGGGACTCGATGATCTGGGCGGCCTGGGAGAGCCGGTCGGCGGCCTGGTGCTCGCCTTCGGCGTTGATCACCTTGGCCCGCCGCTCCCTCTCGGCCTCGGCCTGGCGGGCCATGGCCCGCTGCATCTCCTGGGGCAGGTCGATGTGCTTGACCTCCACCGTGGTGACCTTCACCCCCCAGGGGTCGGTGTGCTTGTCCAGGATCTCCTGGAGCTCGGAGTTGATCTTCTCCCGGTCGGAGAGGAGCTCGTCCAACTCGGCCGAGCCGCAGACGGACCGCAGGGTGGTCTGGGCCAGCTGGGAGGTGGCGTAGAAGTAATCCTCCACCTCGACGATGGCCAGGACCGGATCCACCACCCGGAAGTAGACCACCGCGTTGACGCTGACCGAGACGTTGTCCTGGGTGATGATGTCCTGCTTGGGGACGTCCATGGTCACCACCCGCAGCGAGACCTTGACCATCTTGTCGACGATGGGGATGAGGATGATCAGCCCCGGCCCCTTGGCTCCGATGAGGCGGCCCAGGCGGAAGATGGTCCCCCGTTCGTACTCGTTGAGGACCTTGATGGCGCTGGCCAGAAAAAGAACCAGCACCACGATGACGGCGAGGAGAGGGTACATCTTGGCCTCCTGTGGTTGTTCCCGCCAGGGGCGGGATCGGATCCGGCATCCCGGGCCTTGAGCCCGGTCTCCGAACAAGGGGGTGACCCGGGGCCTATCCCTCCTTGCGGACGGTGAGGGTCAGCCCCTCCTTGGCCCTCACCTCCACCTGGTCGCCGGCGCCAAGCTCATGGTCGGCCTCGGCGTTCCAGATCTCACCCCGGATGAAGATCTTGCCCCTCCGGCCGGTCCATTCCCTGACCGTTCCCTTTTGGCCGATGAGGCCCTCCGCCCCGGTCCTGGGTTTGGACCGCTGGGCCCTGACCACCAGGAAGATGATGGCCAGGAAGAAGGCCGAGATCACGCCCACGGTGGCCAGGATGGTCGTCCAGGCCAGCCGCAGGCCCTCCTCCGGGCTGTCGAAGAGCATGATCGAGCCCACCGTCAGGCAGCCCACTCCGGCCAGGCTGAGGAGGCCGTAGCTGGTGATCCAGATCTCCATCAGAAAGAGGGCCACCCCGACCACGATGAGCAGCAGTCCGGCCAGGCTGATGGGCAGGGTCTGCATGGCGAAGAAGGCCAGGATCAGGGAGATGGCCCCCACCACCCCGGGGAGAACGACCCCGGGATGGGATAGCTCGAAGTAAATCCCCAGGAGGCCGATCATCAGCAGGATGTAGGCCAGGTTGGGGTTGGCGATGGTTCCCAGGATCCGGTCCCGGAAGGAGGGCTCGACCCGGACCAGCTCGGCCCCCTTGGTCCTGATGGTCCACTCTCCACCGGCCACCGAGACCTTCCGGCCGTGGATCCAGTCCAGGAGGGCCTCCAGGGTGGGGGCGACCACGTCCACCACCCCCTCGGCCGCGGCCTCGGTGGCCGGCAGGGAGACCGAGTAGCGGACCGCCTTCTCGGCCCAGTCGGCGTTCCGGCCCCGCCGTTGGGCCAGGGAGCGGGCGTAGGCGACCATGTCGTTGGTGACCTTCTTGGCCATCTCCCCCGGGACGTCCTGACCGCCGGTCCCCACCGGGTGGGCCGCCCCGATGTTGGTTCCCGGAGCCATGGCCGCCACGTGGGCGGCCAGGGTGATCATCACCCCGGCCGAGGCGGCCTGGGCCCCCTCGGGACCGACGTAGACCACCACCGGGACCTGGGAGCCCAAAATGTGCTTGATCAGGAGCCGCATGGCCGAGACCAACCCCCCGGGGGTGTCCAGCTGGAGGACCACGGCCTGGGCCCGGCGCTCCTCGGCCGTCCTGATGACCCGGGCCACGTAATGGGTCATGGCCGGGCTGACCGCCCCTTCCACCACCGCCTCGACCACCACCGGCCGGCCGTCCTGGTCCTCGGCCGCCCTAGAACCGGGGAGGGGCGGGCCAAGGAGGACCAGGCCGAGGAGGGCGGCCAGGGCTGTCCGGAGGGCCGGCCTCACCTGGGGGGGACCTCCAACCCCAAGCGGGAGACGACCCGCTTCATGTCCTCCCAGACCAGCCTTTTGGGGCCGGCGGGGTTGGCCTGGCGGAGGAGGTAGGCCGGGTGGAAGGTGGGCATGAGGGGGATGCCCCTGAAGTCGGCGAAGCTCCCCCGGAGCGCGCTGATGGGGGTGGCCGTGGCCAGCAGGTTCTGGGCGGCCACCTTGCCCAGGGCGACGATCAGCTCCGGTTTGAGGGCCTCAAGCTGGGGCTCCAGCCAAGTCCGGCAGGCCTCCATCTCGCCGTCGCTGGGGTTTCGGTTGCCCGGGGGACGGCACTTGACCACGTTGGTGATGTAGACCTCCTCCCTGGTCAGCCCCATGGCCTCGATGATCCGGGTCAGGAGCCGGCCGGCCGGGCCCACGAAAGGGCGGCCCGATTCGTCCTCCTCCGCTCCCGGACCTTCGCCGATAAAAACCAGCCGGGCCTTGGGGTCGCCCTCGCCAAAGACGACCCTGGTCCGGCTCTGGGAGAGGCGGCAGCGCCGGCAGCCGGCCGCGGCCGCGGCCAGGGAGCCCAGGCCGGGCCCGCTTTTGCCGGCTGCCGGGGACGGAGTCGGACCGGCTCTGGGGGGAAGCTTCTCCAGCCCGGCCAGGGCCGTCCGGGCCTCGGCCCCCAGGGCCAGCTCCCTGACTCCCAGCAGCTTCTGAAAGCGGAGATGGCCGGCCAGCTCGGCCAGGGTCGAGGCCAGGGACGGGTCAGCCATTGTTCCCCCTCCTGGCCTTGAGCTCGGTCAGGACCCGATCGAAGATGATCTCCGCCACCTCCTCCTTGGAAAGAAGCGGCAGCTCCTGGACCTGACCCCGGCGGGAGAGGATCTTGACGATGTTGGTGTCCGTCCCGAACCCGGCCCCCTCCTGGGCCACGTCGTTGGCCACGATGAAGTCCAGGTTCTTGGACTCGATCTTGGCCCTGGCGTTCTCCACCAGGTGCTGGGTCTCGGCGGCGAAGCCCACCAGGAGCTGGTCCTTCTTCTCCCGGCCCAGCCGCTGGAGGATGTCCGGCCGGGGGGTCAGCTCCAGATGGATGGACTGGCCGGTCTTCTTGACCTTGTGGCGGCTGATCTCGGCCGGTCCGTGATCGCTGACCGCGGCGGCCTTGATGACCACGTCCACCTGGGGGAAGTAGGCCAGACAGGCGGAGAGCATCTCCTCGGCGGTGGAGACATGCAAGGTCCTGACCCCCACCGGGTCGGCCAGGCCCGAGGGGCCGGAGACCAGGACGACCTCCGCCCCCCGCCGGGCGGCCACCCTGGCGCAGGCGTAGCCCATCTTGCCGCTGGAGGGGTTGGAGATGTAACGGACCGGATCCAGATGCTCCCTGGTGGGACCGGCCGTGACCAGGACCTTGACCCCGGCCAGGTCCTTGTCCGCCACCAGGAGATGGGTGAACTCGATGATCTGCTCGACCTCGATCAGCCGTCCGGCGCCGTGCTCGCCGCAGGCCAGATCCCCGTAGCCGGCCGGGGCCACGTGGAGCCCGAACTCCTTGAGCCGGGCCAGGTTGGCCTGAACCGCCCGGTTCTCGAACATCCTGGTGTTCATGGCCGGGCAGATCAGGATGGGGGCCTTGGTGGCCAGGATGGTCGTGGTCAGCCAGTCGTCGGCTATTCCGTGGGCCAGCTTGCCGATGATGTTGGCCGTGGCCGGAGCGATGACCACCACATCCACCCTTCGGGCCAGGTCGATGTGGGTCATGGTCACCCCGCTGACCGGGCCGAACATGTCCACGATCACCTGATTGGCCGTCAGGGCCTGGAAGGTGAGGGGGTTGACAAACTCGGTGGCGTGCCTGGTCATCCCCACGTGGACGTCGGCCCCTTTCTTGACCAGCTTGCTGGCCAGGTCAGCCGCCTTGTAGGCGGCTATTCCGCCGCTGACCCCCAGGAGAATCCTTTTCCAGCGCAGCATCGGTGGTCTCAGCCCCTCTCCCCGGCCCTTCTACTTGGACCCTCCCAGAAACGGCGCCACCCAGATCCGGACATTGGTCTTGAATCTGGTCTCGGTGATCTGGATTATAGCCCGTTTGTTGGTCTTTTCAAAAAGGAGAAAGACCTCCTGGTGGGTGAACTTGGCTCCCAGCAGCCAGTTGTCCTGATTCATGGCGTCGATGAAAAAGCGGGTCAGGGACCGGATCTCCACCGCCCCCTCAAAGCTCAGCACCCCGGCGGTGAAGGAGGCGGTGTCGTAGACAAAGGACTTGTCCCGCTGGAGCTCGAGCTGCTTGGGGATCAGGACGTCGTCGAAGTCGTAGTAGAGGGCCGAAGGATTCTCGGGCTTGGGCTCGGGGTTGGGTTTGGAAGAGTCGGCCTGATCGCTGGTGCTGCTGGCCCCGGGATGGGCCGCCAGGGCCGGGGAGCCCGGACCGCCCAGGGCCAGGCAGAGGCCGAGCAGGACCAGGAAAAGGGCTAGGGAGCGGGGTTTGGATATCATCTTTCTCCTCCTTGGTTCAATTCGAGGGCGTGAACCACGCCGTGACAGCGGCACAGGGTGGCCACCAGGTTGGGGCCGGGGGCCGGGCCGACCCGGCTTAAACGACGCCTCAAGGTTAAAAAAGGAAAGCCGCCCACCCCGGGGATCAGAAGATGACTCCTGATTATCGCCAGGGGGAAGGGCGAGGCCCGGTCGCCCACGAGGTTGTAGAGCGGCTCCAGCCTGACCCCCCGCTGGGGGCAGACCGCCCGTTCATCGCACCCGGGGGGGCAAAGCCCTTGGGCCCAGCTCAGGACGAACCCACCCTCCCGGGCCGGGGCCAGGCCGGGCAGACCCGCCAGGGCCTCCGCCGGAACCGGGACGGGACGGACCCTCCCGCCCAGCTCCAGGAGGAACCACTCATAGGCCAGGTGGACGGGCGCGGCCGGGATGATCCAGGCTCCGGAGGGCAGGCTCCGGCCCTGGGAATGGAGCCACCCGGCCCCGTCCGCGGCCACCGTCTCCAGACCTGAGGCCGCCCCCCCTCTCAGCCGGGAGAGGGCTCTCCGGTCCGGATCCACCACCACCACCCGGCCGAAACCAAGCTTGGGGAGGCTCTCCAGGGCCTTTCGGCCCACCCGTCCGGCCCCGATGACTACGGCCAGCCTTCCCACAAGCAACCAGTCTCCCGGCGGAAGGTCGTTACCGGGCCCCTGCCTTGACCACCACCCACTTGATTTCTGAACCGGGTCACCGGCAACCAACCTAGCATATAATCCGCTTGGATGTCAATTATATACAAGATGATGTGTTCGGATCGTCGGGAGGAGGCCGGAGGGGGAAGGGCGGGAAAGAGGGAATTGTTATTAAATAATAATAATATTAATAAATAATTATTTCCATCCCCCCTCAGCTCAGGCGGCCCTGGACGGTCTGGATGACCAGCCTCTCCAGGCTTTCATCGGCCAGGGAAAGTCCTGCCTCCTTGAGGACGGCCAGCGGTATCTCGGCCCTGGCGGCGGCCTTGTGGCCCCCGGCCTCACCCAGGCGGCCGAAGGCCCGGCGGGCCAGACGGCCGACGTTGCGCCGCCCCTTGGCGTTGCGGAAGACGACGATCAGCTTGTCCTCCCAGACCCCGGCGGCGATGGAGGTGTCGATGATGTTAACCCGCATCAGGAAATCGGCGATCATGACCAGGACGTCGGGGGTGGAGATCCGGCCCAAAAAGGCGAACCCCTTTTCCTTGCGTATCTTCAGCCGGTCCAGGGCCTGGCCGTAGTACTTGACCAGGCTCAGGGGGATCTCCGAGTACTCGATCTTCCGGATCAGGGTCTGGTCGGCCAGGCCGTAAAGGTAGCGGAAGGCCCGCACGTCGTCCTCCAGGGCCGGCCGGCGGAAGGAGTCGGTATCGGTCTTGACGGCGTAGAAAAGAGCCGTGGCCAGGGACCGGGAGGGGGTTATCTTGGCCGCCCTGAGGTACTCGGTCATGATCGTCGCCGTGGCCCCGTAGCCCGGCCGGACATCGACGATGGTCGCGTCGGTGGAGTCCAGGAGGGGATGGTGGTCGACGATGGCGTCGTAGCTCAGGGGGGCCAGGATCTGGTTGTGCTCGGGCTGGCCGTCCACCAGGACGAAGCTGGAGAAGTCGTCCGGCTCCACGTCCTCGAACCTGACCAGCTTGATCCGGAGCAGCCGGAGCATGGTCAGGTTGTCCTGGCGTTTGATCTCGTTGATCCTGGCGATGGTCACCGAGTTGACCTTCCGCCAGAGGAGCCTCCTGAAGGCCAGGGCGCTGGCGATGGCGTCGGGGTCGGCCACGATGGGGATGAGGACCCGGTCATCATGGACAAAGAGATCCATCAGCCGCTTGAGCCGGTCCTTGTTGGACAGCCTGGGGCTCACAGGCCGGCCCGCGGTCTGATGTCCACGGTGAGGACCTTGGGGGTGACCCCCGCCACCTCCAGCTCCAGGGGGACCCGGATATACTGGCGGACGATCTGGATCTGGTGGGTTCCGGTCTCCCGTCCCATGAGGTTGACCATTATCCTGATGTCGTCCTCGGCGATCACGCTGGCCAGCCGCCTGGGTCCGATGAGGCGAAGGACGACCGTCTTGTCGGAGAGCTCCCCCAGCTCCAGCCCGCTATCCAGCCCGCTGTATCTGACCGGCACCTGGAGGCTGGTCTCATAGTTCTGCTGCCCGGCCATGGTCAGCCAGATCAGGAAGATCAGGACAAAGGCGCCCAGCTTGATCGACCAGTTGTTGGTCAGCCAGCCTTTGAGCCTGGCCCCCCAGGGGGGGGTGTCGCCGCTCCCGGGGTTCATCAGGTCGACCAGGTCCGCCTCCAGCCGATCGTGGCTCTCCAGGGAGCTTATCTCCCCGCCCACGGCCAGGCTGATCTGCCCCCTCTCCTCGCTGACCACCACCGCCACCGCGTCGGTGACCTCGCTTATCCCCAGCGCGGCCCGGTGCCGGGTACCGTAGGCGGAGGGAAGGTCCTCCCGCCCGGAGAGGGGCAGGACGACCCCCATCCGGTCCAGGACCTCCTCCCGGATGACCACCGCTCCGTCGTGGGCCGGGGAGGTGGGGTTGAAGACGGAGATCAGAAGCTCGGGGGTGATCCTGGCCTGGACGGCCAGCCCCTCCCCCCCCAGGCCGGTCACCGAGTCCCGGCGCTGGAGGATGATCAGGGCCCCCCAACCCCGCTGGGCCATCTGCTTGGCCGCCGAGGCGACCACGTTCAGGCCGGCCCTGGCCTCGTTGGTCAGCCGCCGGGAGAAAATCTTCAAGGGGCTGACCCGCTCCAGAACCTGCCGGATCTCGTTCTGGAAAAGGATCAGGATGAGAATGACCACCACCTGCCACAAGATCTGGAAGGCCCAGGTGGTCAGGAAGAGGCCCCAGAAACTGGCCAGGGAGTAGACCACTCCCAGAACCACCAGCCCGATGAGGGCCCTCAGGGCCATGGTTCCCCTGAACCAGCAGTAAAGGTAGTAGGCCCCCACCGACAGTAAAAGGACATCTAGGACATCTGGCCAGCGGAAATTGAGGAGTGGAGTGAGCATTCGGTTCTCTCCCGGTTCCAGGTATAGACCGCCGTCGGCGGGATTGACAAGGGGAATCGAACCCCGGCCGGGGCCCGGCGGGCCGGGGTCCACCTCGCCGGCCCCGCGGGGAGGGGACAAAATTCCCGGGCTCCCTGGCCCGGGCGGAGAGAGGCTTCTCCAGGTCGCCGAGACCTTCCGCGGACCAAGGATCTTGACCTGACCGGGCGGGGAGGATAACTTGAATGGCTGTGTCAAATAAGGCATAAAAATACCTTTATTGAAAAGAGCGGAGCCTTGACCGGCCAAGAGTTTTCCTTTTACCGGGTTCAGACCAGACAGCAGGCCCTGGCCAGGCTGGAGAGCTTCGACCGGCTCCCGGCCGAGGAGGCGGACCTGGACCAGGCCTTTGGCCGGGTCCTGGCCGAGGACCTCACCGCCGCCGAGGACCTGCCCCCCTACGCCCGCTCCACGGTGGACGGCTACGCGGTCAGGGCCAGGGAGACCTTCGGGGCCGGGGAGTCCCTCCCGGCCCTCTTCGAGCTGGACGGCGAGGTGGTCATGGGCCGGCCGGCTGAGGCCAGGGTCCGGCCGGGCCGGGCGGTCAGGATCTGGACCGGGGGGATGCTGCCCCCGGGCGCCGACGCGGTGGTCATGCTGGAGTACTCCCGGGTCCTGGACGGGACCGGGCTGGAGCTGACCAAGGCGGTGGCCCCGGGGGGAAACACCATCGAGGCCGGAGAGGACCTGGCCAAGGGGGACCCGGCCCTGGCCGCCGGAACCAGGTTGCGACCCCAGGAGCTGGGTTTGCTGGCCGCCCTGGGCCTGACCAGGGTCAAGGTGGTCCGCCGGCCCAGGGTGGCGGTGATCTCCACCGGCAACGAGCTGGTCCCGGCCGGGGCCAGGCCGGGACCCGGCCAGATCAGGGACGTCAACACCCACACCCTGATGGCCCAGATCCGCCAGGCCGGGGGGGAGCCTTTGGCCCTGGGCCTGGTGCCCGACGACCGGGAGAGGCTCAGGGAGCTGATCGAGCGGGGGCTGGAAGCGGCGGACACGGTCCTGGTCTCGGGCGGCAGCTCGGTGGGGGCGGCCGATTGGACCCTGAGAACCTTTCTTTCGTTCCCCGGGGCCGAGCTGCTGGTTCACGGGGTCTCCATCTCCCCCGGTAAGCCCCTGATTCTGGTCAAGGCGGGCCAGAAATCCCTTTGGGGTCTGCCCGGCCACGTGGCCAGCGCCATGATCAGCTTCGAGCTCTTTCTCAAGCCTTTTTTGATCCGCCGCCTCCAGGGACGGACCGAGCCGGACCCGCCCCCGGTCCGGGCCGAGCTGTCCCGGAACCTGGCCTCGGCCCAGGGAAGAGAGGACTGGGTCAGGGTCAGGCTGGAGGGCGGACCGGGCCGCTTCAGGGCGGTTCCCGTCCTGGGGCCCTCGGGGCTGATCTCGACCCTGGTCCGGGCCGATGGACTGGTCAGGATCGATCTGGAGTCCGAGGGTCTGGAGGCCGGGGAGACGGTTGAGGTCCATCTGATCTGAGGTGAGATCCATGAAGCAGGAGCTGAAGCGTCACGTCTACCTGAAGATGAAGGACCGGGAGGAGGCCCGGAGACTCTTCCTGGAAGCCTTTGACCTCAAGGGCCGGCTGGGCCGGGAGACGGTCAGGGTGGAGGAGGCCCTGGGCCGGGTCTCGGCCGGACCGGTCCTGGCCCTGGACTCCTCCCCCCGCCACCACCTGGCGGCCATGGACGGGGTCGCCCTGATGGCCGAGAAGACCTTCGGGGCCCGGCCCGGCCGGCCGGTCCAGCTGGTAAGGGGGGTCGACTACCGGCTGGTCAACACCGGACATGTTCTGCCGCCGGAGACCAACGCCGTGGTCATGGTGGAGAAGGTGATCATCTCCGAGGAGGGTCCCGACAGCCAGGGCCGGGAGCGGATCTCCCTGGAGGAGCCGGCCTTCCCCTGGCAGCACGTCCGCAAGCTGGGCGAGGACCTGGTGGCCACGGAGCTGATCATCCCCGCCGGGACCAGGATCGGACCGTACGAGCTGGGGGCCCTGGTGGCCGGGGGGGTCTACGAGCTGGAGGTGATGGCCAGGCCCAAGGTGGCCATCATCCCCACCGGGACCGAGGTCATCGACCTGGACCAGGCCCGCCAAGGGCCGGTGGAACCGGGCCAGGTGGTGGAGTTCAACAGCCTCATCCTGGCCGGAATGGTGGAGCAGTTGGGCGGGGAGCCGGTCCGCCACCCGCCCCTCCCGGATGATTTCTCGAGCCTCAAGGAGCTCTTGAGCCGGGTCGTGGAGGAGGGCTGTGACCTGGTCATCGTCAACGCCGGCTCCTCCTCGGGAACCACCGACTACACCGCCCACGCGGTCAAGGAGCTGGGGGAGGTCCTGGTCCACGGGGTGACAATCATGCCGGGCAAGCCCACCGTCCTGGGCCGGATCGGCCGGACCCCGATCATGGGCAACCCCGGTTACCCGGTCTCGGCGGTGATCAGCTTCGAGGAGTTCGCCGCGCCGCTTTTGGCCGGGATGCTGGGGACTCCCCTCTGGTCCAGGCCCAAGGTGGAGGCCAGGCCGGTGGCCGCCCTGCCCTCCAAGCTGGGCCAGGAGGAGTATATCCGGGTCAAGCTGGGCCGGGTCGGCGACCAGACCGTGGCCGTCCCCCTCCACCGGGGGGCGGGCTCCATCACCAGCCTGACCCGGGCCGACGGGGTGGTCCGGGTCCCCAAGCTGACCGAGGGGCTGGAGGCCGGCAAGCCGGTGGCCGCCGAGCTGCTCAAGCCCCTGGAGGAGATCGAGGGAACCATCGTCGCCATCGGCTCCCACGACAACACCCTGGACCTCCTGGCCGACCTCCTCCGCCGCCACGACGCCCGGTTCTACCTGACCTCGGGCAACGTGGGCTCCCTGGGGGGGCTCAAGGCCCTGGCCAGGGCCCAGGCCCACCTGGCCGGCTCCCACCTCCTGGACCCGGAGACCGGTCTCTACAACGTGCCCCAGATCAAGCGTCTGCTCCAGGGGCTGCCGCTGAAGGTGGTCCGGCTGGTCCTCCGGGAGCAGGGGCTCATCCTCCCGGCCGGGAACCCCAAGGGCCTCAAGGGGCTGGTCGATCTGGCCGAGAAGGGGCTGGTTTTCATCAACCGCCAGGCCGGATCGGGAACCAGGATCCTGCTGGACCACTATCTGGCCCAGGCCGGCCTGGAAGCGGACCGGATCAGGGGCTACGAACAGGAGGAGTACACCCACATGGCCGTGGCCGCGGCCGTTCTCTCCGGCCGGGCCGACGCCGGCCTGGGGATCCTGGCCGCGGCCCGGGCCCTGGGCCTGGAGTTCATCCCCCTGGTCCAGGAGGACTACCAGCTGGTCATTCCGGCCGAGCATTACCAGACCCCCAAGATCCAGGCCCTCCTGGAGGTCATCGGCTCGCCCGGGTTCAGGGCCGCGGTGGAGTCCCTGGGCGGCTACTCCCTGGAAGGATCGGGGAAGGTGGTCTACGAGCAGTAGCCAGGGTCCGGTTCTCCGCCGGACCCAGGGGGGGCCGCCTCCGGCCCGGCCCCCGGTTCGAGGACCCGCCGGCCGGATGGGATCGGCCCCTGGATGGCCTCCCGGAGGCTGAAAAAGGTCCAGGGCCTCTCCTTGGGCCGCCCCCGGGGGTCAGGGCCGGCAAGCAGCCGGTCGGGCCGACGGCGGCCATTACCCGCTCCCCCCCCCAACCCCCCCCTGGGACCTCTGGCGCCCGGAGTGCTCACAATAAGCCGATCAAGCTAAGGGGATGGCGAGAAGAGATTGCTGCAAATCCAGGGGAAGACAATTGTGCCCCGTAAAATATTTTTTATTAGATTGCCGGGTAAAAAGATAGAAGAGCTGATTTATCGAGGATTAAAAGTATTTCTGTTGACCATGACGGTAAGGGAATACTATAGTAACAAGGGAAAGGATGTGATCTCTCCAAAGAGGAGTATTAACAGATCGGCTGACACAATTCTTCCCCCGGCCCAAGAGCCGGGCCGGCCGGATCCGGACCGGGCCGGGAGCATCCCTCCGGGGACGACCGGCGGCCAAGGTCCGGAACCAGGGAGAGGACTTCTGGGGAGGCTGGAGCGGAGTTGGCCAGGGACCCATACTATAAGGCCCTTCAAAAGGCGGGGCTGGGCCTGACCCGGGAAGAGCCCGGGTCCGGGAGGAGGGTGGAGGAGAAGGGGAGAGGACCGGTTCCCCCGGAGGAGGGGACCGCCGGTCCGGGGAACCGGGGGTGCCGGCCGGACGGCGTTCGCCGGGAGGCGGGCGACCAGGGCAGGACCGGCCCCCCTTTCGAGAGGCCCTGGTTTGAGATCGTGGAGGAAGGAGGGCCTGGAAGCGGGGTCGAGAGACCGGAGGAAGATCCGGCCGCCCCGAGCGACCGGGCTCCCGGCCCTTGGGAAGAGCCCCATCCCGGGGGAGGCGCCGCCGGCGGCGGGGAGGGTGATCCGGCCTTGGGGGGCCCGGACGGGGGGTTGTCCGGAGAGGCCGGGAGCCAGGATATCGGCCGGGCCGGGGGGATAAGCGAAGGGGGCGGCCCGGAGCCATGCCGGGCGGGCTCTCCTGACGAGATCTCCGGGGGGGCTGAGCTCGCTCCTGTCCAGACCGGGCCAAAGGACCTCCGCCCCCAGGCCCGGACCAGGGTGGCCGCCCTTCACCTGACCGAGCCTGGAGCGGAGCGGATCAGGGAGCTGGTGGGGGCTTCAAAAACAGCCGGGTTGAGCGTCTTTGAATCTCTCCCCTCCGATCTGGAGAGGCGGGCAATGGAGCTGAAGCCCGACCTGATCCTGGTCGAGTATCTCCCCCGGCGGGAGGACCTGGAGGAGCTCATCGGGCGCCTCCAGCTGGCCCTGCCCCAGGTCCCGGTCATGGCCTGGTCCACCTCCAGGGACCCGGAGGACATCATCCGGGCGGTCCGGATGGGGATCCGGGAGTACCTGGCCGAGCCGACCACGGTGGCGGCCTTTGAAGAGGCCGTGGTCCGACTGGCCTCCCCGGACCGGCCCCACTCCCGTCCAACCGGCTGGCTGACGGCGGTCCTGGGGGCCAAGGGCGGGGTGGGGACCACCCAACTGGCCATCAACCTGGCCTGGGCGGTGAGCCAGCACCACGGCCGGCGGGTGATCCTGACCGATTATGATCCCTTGGGCGGTGACTTGGCCTTCATGCTGGACCTGGAGTCGGAGCAGGGCTTATACGACCTGGTCCACAATATCGATCGGCTGGACCCGTCCTTTCTGGAGAGCGTCCTCGTGGAGGCGGTGCCCAACCTCCTCCTCCTGCCCGGACCGACCGACCCGGTGACCGCCGAGGAGATCAAGGCGGAGGAGGTCAAGCAGGTTCTGGACCTGCTCCGGGAGAGGACCGAAGGGATCGTGATGGATGTCTCCCGACGTTTTGACGACGTCAGCCTTCACCTCCTGGACCGGGCCGACCTCATCCTGGTGGTTGTGGAGCCGACGGTCATCGGATTGAAGCTGGCCCGCCGGCTCGTCGATCTTTTCCTTAAGCTGGGCTACGGCCGACAGAAGGTGGACCTGGTGGTCAACCGCTACGACTCCAAGTTTTCCGTGGGGGCCGGGGATGTGGAGAGGGCCCTGGAGCGGCCCGTGGCGGCCTGGCTGCCCAACGACAGCAGAGCCATCATCGAGGCGGGGAACGCCGGCCGGCCGGTGATCAAAGAGACCCCCAAGGGGGCCTGGTCCGGGGCGGTGCTAAGGATGGCCGACTCCCTGGTGGAGAGGTTGGAGCCCCGGCCGCCGGGTCAGGCCTCGAAACACCCCGGCCGGGCCGGGGGACCGGAGAGGATCAAAAGGCTGTCCGGCCTCCTCAAAGGTCTCTTGAGGATGGAGGGACGGCCTCTTTTCGCCGGACGGCGGTAGGGTTGGGCCAGGGCTTCCCCCGGGTCCGGGGCCGGCTTCCAGGTCCGGGGCCATGGGGTTGAGGTGAAGTTCAGGGTTTTAAGCCGGTTATCGATGCCTTGCCGTTTGGTTGAAGGAGCCCCGGGCTTCCCCGTCTCCGGAACCCAGAGACCGTTCGAACCTTGATCTTAAAAAACCGCCCCGGCGCGGCGGCCGGGCTGGAGCCTCCCGGGGCTTGGCCAGACGGCGTCCGATGAGCTAAGATCGGACCATGGACCAGGCCGAGATCCACGTTGGCACCTCCGGTTGGACCTATGACGACTGGCAGGGCCGGTTCTACCCGCCCGAGGTGAAGGGCCCGGAGAGGCTGGCCTTCTACACCCGTTTCTTCGACACCGTGGAGATCAACGCGACCTTCTACCGGACCCCGGGGGCCAAGGTGATCACGGCCTGGAACCAGCGCCTGGGACCGGATTTCCATCTGGTGGTTAAGGGCTCCCGGGCGGTCACCCATCTCAGGAGGCTCAAGGATCCGGACCGGTCGCTGGAACCTTTCCTGGAGAGGGTCCTGGAGCTGGAGCGGCTCAAGGTGATCCTCTGGCAGCTTCCCCCTTCCCTGGAGAATGCCCCCCGGCTCCTGGAGGACTTCCTGGATCGGCTGGGCCGGCTGGCCGGGGAAGGACCCCGCCAGGCCATGGAGTTCCGCCACCCCGGCTGGTGGAACCGGACCACGGCGGAGATCCTGAGCCGGCATCAGGCTGCTTTCGTGGCCGTCTCCCATCCCCGGATGCCCGACCAGATCTTTCCCACCACCGACTTTCTCTACCTCCGCTTCCACGGCTCGGGGCCCAAGGTCTACCAGCACCACTACGACCTGGAGGAGCTTGAAAGCTGGGCCGGCAAGATCCGCCCCCATCTGGGCCAACGGGCTCTTTATGCCTTTTTCAACAACGACCACCTGGCCCACGCCCCGGCCAACGCCGCCCAGCTGAGGGATCTTCTGTCCTTCCCCCCGGCCGGGCGGAGTTGACAGTTTTCAAGGGGGCCTGATAGGCTGGATTGGAAATTTCTAAGCGGCTGCCATGTCTTTTTTTCAGGATCAGCCCAACCGGGGGGACCAGGCTGGGCTGACCCGGGCGGAGGGTTCCGGGTTTACCCCGAGCCGGGGACCGTCAAGCCCGGACAGCGAGGCTGATGGGCCGTTCTCTCCAGACTGCGGCTTTTCTCCTGATCGCCTGCTGTCTGAGCTTGGGTCTCCCCCGGCCGACCGGGGCCACCCCCGAGTTCTCCTGCCGGACGGAGCTCTCCTGCACCCACTGTCACCGGGACCCGGAGGGCGGAGGAGCCCTTACCATGGCCGGGGAATCGTTCCTGGCGGACGGTTACCGGCTGAGCCGGGAACTGAAACGGGCCTGGGGGCCCAGGCTGGCCAGGTTGGCGGTGGGTCTGGTCCACATCGCCTCGGCCTTCATCTGGTTCGGAACCATCTTCTACGTCCACCTGATGATCGGGCCCAGGTCCCTGTCCAGCGGCCTCCCCAAGGCCGAGATGCGGCTGGGAAGGCTGGCCGTGGCCGCGACCGGCCTGAGCGGGCTGGCCCTGACCCTGTGGCGGATCAAGGGGCTGGAGGAGCTTTGGACCACCACCTTCGGCCTGGTCTGGCTGGTCAAGGTCGGCCTCTTCGCGGTCATGGTCCTCATCGCCGTGGTGACCACCACCACCGTCAACCGCAGGCTGGGCCAGGGCCCCGGGGAGGGGTGGAACGGGACGGCCCCGGCCGACGGCCGGGAGGGCCGTCCGGCCCACCTGAAGGTGGAGGAGGTCTGGTATGATGTCAGCCAGAGCCCCCTCTGGCCGGAAGGGCTCCACATGGCCCGTCACCGGGCCGGGCAGGACCTGACCGCGGAGCTGGCCGGCGCGCCTCACGGGCCGGAGGTCCTGGCCAAGCTGCCCAGGCTCGACCCGGTCCCGGAGAGCCGGCCCCGGGCCGAGAGGCCGGTGGTCGGTCTTTTCAGGGCCCTGGTGGTCGCGGCCACCGTCTGCGCCGGGTTGATCCTGCTCTGCCTGGCCTACTGGCGGTGGGGGCCTCCCTTGGTCTGAGCGGGGATTGCTGGTTTTGAGGGCGGGGCTGGCCGCCGTTCAAAGAGGAGGGACGATGACCGGTTCGAGGGTGGGGCTCATAGTCGGCTCTATTTTTCTGCTTCTCCTGGCCGGCTCCGAAACAGCCCGGGCGGTGGGCTCGCCCTGCGAGGATTGCCATCTTCAGTTAACCCCCAACCAGGTGGCCGATTTCAACAGCGGGGTCATGGCCGGCGAGCTGAGCTGCGATGCCTGTCACGGCAAGGAGCACACCTCGGCCGGGGACGCGGACAAGGCCAAGCTGCCCTCCATCGCCACCTGCAACGAGTGCCACCTGGACCAGGCCTCCCAGTACCTGGTGGGCAAGCACGCCCTGGGCTACAAGGCCATGGCGGCCATGCCCTACACCCACCAGCAGCCGGTGGCCTTTATCCAGGGGCGCAAGGGCTGCGGCGGCTGCCACACCCTGGGGGTCCTGGACGAGGCGGCCCGCCAGGCGGAGGGGAGGAAGTACTACCGGTTCGGGATGGACTGCCAGAACTGCCACACCCGGCACAGGTTCTCCAAGGCCGAGGCCCAGGAGCCGGAGGCCTGCCAGACCTGCCACATGGGCTTTGACCACGCCCAATGGGAGATGTGGTCCGGGTCCAAGCACGGGGTGACCTACCTGACCAACCGCCAGATCGATCCGGAGCACAAGGAGAGGACCCCCTCCTGCCAGTTCTGCCACATGCCCGAGGGCGACCACCGGGTCTTCTCCCCCTGGGGCTTCCTGGCCGTTCGGCTGCCGGAGGAGGAGGAGAAGGACCAGGAGTGGCGGGGCTTCAGGCGGACCATTCTCAAGGGCCTGGGGGTCCTGGACCCGGAGGGCAAGCCCACCGACCGGATGGGGGCCATCGGGGAGGCCCAGGTGGTCCGGCTGGACCAAGACACCTTCGACCAGGAGAGAAAAAGGCTCACCGACCGCTGCCTGAAATGCCACTCCCCGGAGTTCATCTCCCTGAACATCAAGTTCGGGGACCAGATGATCAAGGAGGCGGACCGGCTCCTGGCCGAGGCCATCGAGATCGTGGCCGGGCTCTACCAGGAGGGCCTCCTTTCCAGGCCCGGGGGCGGTCCGGCCTACCCCGACCTCCTGGCCTTTTACGAGGTTCCGACCAAGATCGAGCAGACCCTCTACGAGATGTTCATGGACCACCGGATGAAGGCCTTCCAGGCCTCCTTCCACGCCAACCCCGACTACGCCACCTGGTACGGCTACGCCAAGATGAAGAAGGACCTGGCCGAGATCAGGGAGATGGCCAAGGAGATGAGGGCCAAGGGAAAGAAGTAAGGGGGGAGGCCGATCCCCGGCCCGAAGGGGTTAAGAGCCGGGCGACATTAGAGACCGGCCCCGGGCGCGGGGAAGAGGCCGAGGTCTCCCCGCCGGCCGGGGCGGGACTGATCATGCTTCCTTTTAAACTCAAAATCTCCAGCCTGCAGAGCAGGTTGACCCTCCTCCTGGTCCTCCCCATGGTCCTCATTCTGGTCGGCGTGGGGGGGGCCGGGTTCTTTATCACCCGCAACCTGTGGTTGGAAAGATGGCAGGAGTCGGCCCTCCTTAGCCTGGAGAGGGCGGCCCAGACCATCGACCTGCGCCTGGCCAAGCCGGAGGAGCTGGTGGCGCTGGTGGCCGCCTTGGACCGGGCTCACGGCCTGCCGGGTTTCGAGGGCTGGTTGCTGGACCGGATCAGGGCCCTGCCCGGGGTGCGGGGGGCCGAGCTGGTCCGGTCCGACCCCCGGGGAGGAAGCGGCCGGTGGTTCGTGAGGGCCGTCATCGACCGGATCTCCCCGCCGCTGTTCGATCCCCGGACCAAAAGCAGGCAGGTGGCGGTGGGGTTCAGCCTGCTCGACGGCGGGGAGCGGGAAGCAGGACGGTTGAAGGTCGTCATGGGCCTCGATTATCTCCTGGAGGAGGTCACCGGCCTGGAGTGGTGGCAGAGCGAGGAGGCCTTTCTGGTGGACTCCTCGGGACTGGTTCTGGCCAGCACGGGGGGCGGCCCGGGCGGACGGGAGCGGCTGGGGGAGAACCAGGACCGGTTGGAACTGGACCTGCTCCGGGCCATGGACCAGGCGCCCAAGGGGACCGTCCGCGGGCCGGGCCATCCGTCCCGCCGGGTGGCCGGCTTCTACCGGGTCAGAAAGACGCCCTGGACCATCGTCCTTTTCGCCGCCGGGGAGAAGGTCCTGGCCCCGATCATCAAGTACCGCGACATGTACCTCCTGGGGGTCCTGATCTGCATCGGGGGGGTGATCATCCTGATCAAGATGGTGGTGGGACCGATGGTCAGGTCGATAAGGGAGGTCTCCCAAGCCGCCGGAAGGGTGGCCAGGGGAGAGTACGGGGAGCCCCTGCCGCCGGGGAGGGCGGACGAGATAGGACGCCTGGTGGACAGCTTCAACGCCATGGTCTCCGGGTTGCAGGAGCGGGACCGGATCAGGGACGCTTTCGGCCGTTACGTGGATCCGGAGGTGGCCCGGTACCTGATGGGCGGCCCGGAGGCCACCAGGCTGGGCGGCAAGAAGCAGGAGGTGGCGATCATGATGTCCGACATCAGGGACTTCACCTCCCTGTGCGAGTTCATGGAGCCGGAGCAGACCATCAGGGTCATCAACCGCTACCTGGCCCGGATGATCGAGGTCATCCAGTTCTACAAGGGGATCATCGTCGATTTTTTGGGGGACGCGGTCCTGGTCTTTTTCGATCCCTTCGGCGGCCCCTTGGAGCACGCCGTCCGCCGGGCCGTGTGCTGCGCCCTGGCCATGCAGCGCTCCACCCAGGCCCTTAACCAGGAGAACGCCGAGCTGAACCTGCCCGAGCTCAAGACCGGCATCGGGCTCAACGCGGGGGAGGTGGTGGTGGGCAACATCGGCTCGGAGACCAGGACCAAGTACGGCATTATCGGAGCCCCGGTCAACCTGACCAACCGCCTTCAATCGCTGGCCGAAGGGGGCCAGATCATGGTCTCCGAGTCCGTCCGGACCATCCTCAAGGACCAGCTGGACGTGGCCTACTCCTTTGAGACCGAGGTCAAGGGGATCGCCTCGGCGGTCAAGGTCCACGCCCTGAGCCCCTCGGCCACCTGCGCCGAGGTGGACGGGGGGCTGGTCATGATCCCCGGTCCGGGCGGCTGAAACAGGAGACCGCCCCAGCCGGGGTCAATGACACCTGGGCCGGCCCCCGAAAACGTCCTCGTTGGAGTCGGCCACCCGCTCCAGCCAGCGGCCCAAGCCCCTCTTGGGCTTGAGGTGCTTGGCCGGGTTGGCCAGGAAGGTCCGCCGGCAGACCGGGCAGCAGAAGTAGTACTTCCGCCCCTGGTGGGAAGCCGCCAGGCCGTCCCGGGCCGCCTTGACGACCACCCCGCAGACCGGGTCCCGGATCTCTTTTTCGGCCCGTCGTGACATGGGGCGAGCCTCCTTTGAAAAATACCTACTAATATAGTAGGCATTTTCAGGAGAAAGGTCAAGGCTCCAGGTGGGGGTACGGGCGGGGCTCGGGGCCGAAGGCGAGGGATAAAAACCCCCCGGCGGTCCCGGACCGGGACCCCCGGGGGATTTTAAGGGAGGGGTCTAGAACTCGGCCAGGGAGTCTGTTCCGTCCTCTTCAAAGGGGATGGCCTGCTGGGGGGTCACCTCCCGGGCCCCGAGGGGTTTGGATCGGGATTGGTCAGACTTGGCCGGCCGGGCCTGGGGCTTGGGCCGGCTCTTGCCCTTGGAAAGGGATTTGGGAGCCTGGGCCGGCCCGTGCCCGTTGGCCGAGGAGACCTTGGTCCGGCCCGAAACGACCCCCAGGAGGTCCTGGACGTAGTCCTTCATGGCCGCCGCCTGGGCGTGCATCTCCTGGGAGGCGGAGGCCCCCTCCTCGGCGCTGGCGGCGTTGTTCTGAACGACCTTGTCCATCTCGGCCACGGCCCTGGCGACCTGATCGATCCCCTCGGCCTGCTCGGCCGAGGCGGCGGCGATCTCGCTGATCAGGGAGGCCGTCTTGGAGGAGCTCTCGGCCACCTCCCGGAAGCCCTCCTGGGAGGTGCTCACCAGCTCCGAGCCGTGATTGATCCGCCGGACCGTATCCTCCACCAGCGCCTGGGTGCTCTTGGCCGCCTCGGCGGCCCGCAGGGCCAGGGAGCGGACCTCGTCGGCCACCACGGCGAAGCCCATCCCCGCCTCACCGGCCCGGGCCGCCTCCACGGCCGCGTTCAAGGCCAGGAGGTTGGTCTGGAAGGCGATCTCGTCGATGGACTTGACGATCTTGGAGATCTGGCCCCCCGCCTCGG
>Ga0068714_10002710_pt1 | contig 22296 bp, 9 predicted proteins | sample MTBNYHSulfiMetaG_FD_62988 | JGI IMG/M metagenome (GOLD analysis project Ga0068714, IMG submission 62988) | Enrichment culture microbial communities from rom New York Harbor, USA that are MTBE-degrading - MTBE-NYH (New York Harbor Sulfidogenic)... | ecosystem: Environmental > Aquatic > Marine >... | reverse complement strand
ATTATTGGATGAGATGAATACTTCACCAAAAATTAGTGATAAATATAAAAGATATAATTTTACTAAATACTTGTCGGATCAAACAAAAATAAATGATTTTTATACTGAACTATGCAAAAAACGCGGAATAAGAAATTTATCATTATATAATATGAGAGGACTAATTGCACAATTAAATAATGTAAGTCTATTAATGAGTAGTTTAAGTAAATGTATGGATTTAGATGAAAATAATTATATTCAAATAATTGATAAATTTGAAAAAATATCAGAAATTTTACAGGATATACCCGACCCTCTTAATAATCCATATTATTATTATAATGAAGAAAACACTATGCTAAAACAAAGTCAGTTAATCCACATAAATAATGAGTTTAAAAATAGTTTAAATAAAATTAATAAAATAATTGAATATATAGAATCCCAGACCAATTATAAATTTACAGTATTAAATAGTTTGAATAAATTTAATAATATCCATAAGTCATATAAAGAAATTCAAAATATTCCCGATTTTTTAATAACTGATACCTTTTATTCATATTATGATGAGTTAACGAAATTATACCTATTACTTTCTAAAATAAATGAATTAAAGACAAATATGCTGAAAGTTATGGATGAAAAATATTTATTCAGAGATACGTCCAACGATTTAGTTGTTTTTGAAAAAACAGGATTCTTCGGAAGACTGTTTAATAAGGAATATAACGATATAAAGAGGGAACTAAATAAGTTATCAATAAAAAAGCTGTCATATAAACAATACATAAATATATTAAAAGAAAAAATAACTTATGATTCATTGAATATTGAGTATAATAAGTTATTACAGGAAATAAAATATGTTAATAATATTTCATTAAACGATCTTAATGAAATACAGAACTTATATCAAAAATCCTCTGAACTAAAACCAATATATGATCAAATAAAGGAAATTAGTGATGTTTTCTATCCTTTAATATTATACTTAAATAAAAATAATTATGTTATTAATGACTTGGAAGAAATAAAATCTATAACTCAAAGAATAAATAAATTCTTCAGCATCAATGTCTTCGAGAACACACAAATAAATAATTTACATAAAATAAATAATAAAATATACTCGGATGTTAATAACATCACTAAAATCCTCTATTTCAAAGAACTATATACAAAATTAGATGATCAGTTACAACAATTTATAACCGAATATTTTAAACAAACAATAAGTGATCCGATAACAAAAGTATTCGAAAAATCATATTATATTCAACTACACGACTATGTTACAAATAATATCCCATTAATGAACCCAAAACAAGAAATATCCAATTATAAGACACTAGATTTTGAAGTTAGAGACGTTAAAAGATACAAGATAATGGAAAAGCTGGAAAATATTCAACCTTCATATGATTTACCTAGCTCAGGAAATGAAAGAGCAATATTAATTAGAGAAGGAGAGAAAAAACGAAGACTTAAACCAATAAGACAACTATTATCCGAAATACCTAACCTTGTTTCTGTTCTTAAACCATGCTTTATGATGAGTCCACTAACAGTAAGCCAGTATATACAACCAGACATTATGAAGTTCGACGTGGTCATCTTTGACGAAGCCTCCCAAATAATGCCTGAAGATGCAGTACCCTGTTTACTGAGAGCAAAACAAACAATAATTTTAGGCGATACGCAACAATTACCCCCAACAACATTTTTCCAAAAAAGTCAAGATGACGACTTCATTGATGAAGATATTGAAGACTTGCCAAGTTTTTTAAGTGAAGCTAGTACAAGATTTAGACCTGAATACCTAAACTGGCACTACAGAAGTACAAATGAAAATTTAATCGCTTTTTCAAACTATCATTTCTATAATAATAGATTAATCACATTTCCCAATTCAAATCAGTCAGATAAATCAGGTATAGATTTCGTGTACGTTAAAAATGCTATATATGATAGAGGTACTCGCGCGTCAAGAAAAAATATTATTGAAGCTGAAAAAGTTGTTGAACTATACCTTAAATTACGTAAAGAATATACTGGAAAATCATTTGGAATAATTGCTTTCGGGATCAGTCAAGAGAGCGCAATAAGAGAAGCTTTTGAGAAAAGACAAATAGATTTGGATGAATCCCTTAACTCTACACAGGAAGACCTTTTCATTAGAAATCTTGAGACAGTGCAAGGTGATGAAAGGGATATCATTATTATAAGCGTCGGGTATGGGCATGACTCACGTGGAATACTCTCATATAATTTTGGCCCGTTAAACAAAGAAGATGGGTATAAAAGACTGAATGTTGCGATTACCCGTTCTCGTTATAAAACAGTAGTAGTATGTTCATTTCATCCAGAAGAACTTGATGAAGATAAACTTTCTTCGAGTGTCAGATACTTAAAGAACTACCTCAACTTCGCCAAGCACAAAGATTTTGATAAATTCGTAGCTCCATTACCCATTGGATTTGACTCAGAGTTTGAGGAAGCCGTCTACGATGCTTTGGTTAGTGATGGTTATGACATTAGTTCTCAGGTTGGATGTTCTGGATATAGAGTGGATTTAGCAATAAAACATCCTGATAAACCTGGAGAATATATATTAGGGATCGAATGTGACGGGTCACAGTATCATTCCTCAAAATATGCAAGAGATAGAGATAAAGTAAGGCAAAGCGTCCTTGAAAGACTTGGATGGAATATTTATAGAATATGGTCTGATGACTGGATAAGAGATCAATATAGAGAAATGGACAAAATTAGAAAAAAGTTGAATGAATTAATTGATTTAAAAAAAAAGGTGATCAAAACACCTGAACATAAATTTACTCCAATAGTGAACGAACCAGCAAAGAAAACTGATTTTAGTTTAAAATTTGAACCATATAAGATATGTTCATCTAGAATATATGGATGGAATATAGAGGAATATATAATAAGAGGAAGAAAAAGAATAAGTTATGATCCAAGAATCAATAATGCATTTTCAAATATACTCTCCATCGAGGGACCTATGGATGTAGAATTATTGTTTATTAGAGTAGGTCAAGTAATTGATAAAAAAAGAGGAAGTCGAATTAATAAAGTAATAAATGAGGCATTCAATGATCTTAAAAAGAAAAAAATAATACATCAGAATGGTTCAACAGTTCACAATTCACCTATTCCAATTTTAGCTAATATAAGAATATCAGATGAAAAAGATAGGAAATTTATATATATACCGAAGGAAGAAATAAGCTCTGCAATTGTAGAAGTATTAAAAAATAACTTTACTTCAGATGTGGGTTCAATAAAAAAGGATGTCTCACAAGGCGTTTATAATATTAAAAAAGTTGGTTCTCAAGTAGATAAAAAAATATTAGAAACCATTAATTATTTAGTTAAAAATAAAATAATAAAAATAGATGGGGAAAAAATATCCTTAATAAAACAACCTAATGCACAAGAAATTATATCCAATGATATAGAGATAGTAAAATCTGGTGAGTATAAAAAGGATTCAATACAGTCAAATAAATTTAAAAGAAAACTAATATTTTAAAGAATATCATTTGTAATATTACCCTTCGCGCAATGGTTTAAAAACCGCTTATTCGGAGATATCCGCTTACAAGAATATGTGCACATGAAGGGTCATATCAAATACGAACAGGACTTTAGACTGCACCTTGAACTGTTTCTTCCCATTAATCAGCATGCTCTTGGTGATGCTGAAGGCCCCACAATTACTGATAGTAGGTCACTTGTGAAAAAAACACGTCAAACGTGCCGACCTTAAGCGCACTTATGCAATATATACTGCCCTGGATGCAACATAATCCCCTTTTCTTGCACCGAGAGAAAAATAAGGTCTAAAAAGCATAGCCAAGCTCCTCTCTATTGTACTCAACCATTGGACTACGGACGGACGACAGATCTCCAAACAACTCACATTCAAAGGATTGAAAAACCATCGAAGCGTTATATTTATAATAATTTCCCGAGCTCGGTGAGACGAATTGAACGAACCACCTCCGCGTTTTATCGATTTCGCTGCTGACTATAGAGCTCTATATGCAGTGGTCGAAGGCGAAAGGCTGAGCTATGGTCACCTTTTTAACCCATCTTTCGCAACCGAGATCTCGCTTATCGACCCACTGCCCCACCAGAGGATGGCAGTATATGGTTGCATGCTGGATCAAACGAGACTCAGGTTTCTACTTGCTGATGATGCGGGTGCTGGCAAGACCATCATGACTGGTCTTTACCTTCGCGAAATGCTGGTTAGAAGACTCATCAGACGGGTCCTAGTGGTCCCCCCTGCGGGTCTTGTTGGAAACTGGAAGAGTGAGATGTCGACGCTCTTCAATTTGAACTTCAAGATCGTCTCTGGCGCTGACTGCAGAGATGAGAACCCATTCGTTGGAGAGGAAAGCGACCTTGTCATAATTAGCATCGATACGTTGGCTGGCGACAGGGCTTGCTCTAGGGTCAAGGAGGCAGGCGTGGAGTCCTATGATCTTGTCGTTTTCGATGAAGCCCACAAACTATCGGCTGACATTGAGCCGGACCGTGTACGAAAGACGGACAGGTATAAGGTGGCAGAGTCAATTGCGGGAGTCGCCGTTGAGGATGAAAGATGGAAGATCCCATGGTCGACTCACCACCTATTGCTGTTGACTGCCACGCCTCACATGGGGAAGGACGTGCCCTATTACTATCTTTGGAGGCTCCTTGAACCAGAGGTGCTCGCTACGAAGGATTCCTTTGATAGTTATCCGCCTGAGATGAGGCGCTTCCATTTTATTCGCCGGACCAAGGAGGAGATGGTGCGGTTTGATGGGTCTAAGATCTATCCTGAAAGGATATCTGACTCATTAGGCTACGAGCTCTCCAAAGGAACTTTTAGTGAGGAGGAGCTGTATATTGAGACAACTGCCTACATTAGAGAGTTCTATAACAAGGCGAGGATATTTAACCGCTCCGCCGCTAGGTTCGCGATGAGCATTTTTCAGAGGCGCCTAGCTAGTTCGACGTTAGCTTTATTGAGGTCATTCGAGAGACGATTGGCGAAGCTTGATGAACTCATAGAGCGAATCGAGGGTGGCTACGTATCGATGGATGAGCTCGAAAAGGGTCTCTCGATTAGGCTGGTTCTTGACGAGAAGACTGGGGACGAGGAGTCGCCTGTTGATGGGGCTGAAGAGAATGAGGTAGACGAGGAAAAACATCTAGCAGGCGTAGTATCGACCAGCCTCGTCGAGATTAAGGCCGAGCGGGACCAGGTTAAAGGCCTCCTTGAGTTATCGCGAAGGGTCTATGATCGTGGCGATGAGTCCAAGTTTAAGAAACTGCAAGACCTTCTAGGAGATGAACGTTATCGTGAAGAGAAGTTCATCATCTTCACAGAGTACCGGGATACCCTGGATTTTCTCGTTGCACGGCTGGAGGCTTTAGGCTTCACGGGCCAGGTGGCACAGATCCACGGCGGGATGGATTATAAAGAGCGTGAGGATCAGATCGCCTTCTTCAGGAAAGCCGCGCATGAGGGCGGCGCCCGATACCTTGTCGCTACTGACGCAGCTGGTGAGGGGATCAACCTTCAGTTCTGCTGGCTAATGGTTAACTATGATATTCCCTGGAACCCTGCGCGGCTTGAGCAGCGAATGGGACGGATACACAGGTACGGACAGACCCACGACCCAGTTGTGATCATAAACCTGGTCTCGACGAATACAAGGGAGGGTCGGGTGCTGAAAATCCTCCTAGAGAAACTTGAGAACATCAGGAAGGAGCTAGGGCGTGACAAGGTGTTTGATGTCGTTGGGCGACTCTTCGAGGGAGTGAACATACGGGAGTACATGGAGGAGGTGGTGCTTAGGGGCGAGGAGGAGACTAGGCGCCGATTGGAGAGCTACCTTACAAGAGAGCAAGTAGAGGCAATCGAGGCGAAGGAGCGCCTCCTGTTTGGTGAGGGTGGCGAGGTTGCCAAGCAGCTCGGAGTGGAGAAGGAGAAGGTAGCCCGGGAGGAATATAGACGGCTGCTACCAGGCTATGTTAGGCGGTTCCTTGAGATGGCTGCACCTCTTCTTGGGCTTGAGCTTGTGGGCGACCTTGACGCAGTTTTCTCGATCAGGCCGGTATTCTCAGGTGCGATGGATGAGATTATCCCGATCCTTGATACATATCCGCAGGAGACTCGTGACCGTTTCACGTTTTACCGGCCTAAGGTGAAGGGCGACTCTATTTTCTTGAGGCCTGGGGAGCCAGTCTTCGATAGGATTCATGATCTAGTGTTGGCTCGGTTCGCTGACGAGGCATTAAGAGGATCGGTTTTCGTCGACCCTCAGACTAATAGTCCATATTTTATGCACGTGGCCCGCGTGTCTGTTAAAAAACGGGCTGGTAACTCTGAGGCTGATGAGCTGGTTGAAGAGAGGCTTGTGGCTTTCAAGCAGGAAGGTGGGCGAACAACGGAGTGCCCCGTGGAGCAACTTCTCCTACTGAGAGGAGGAGATGGCGTCCCTCCCTCGGCCTTGGGAGTTGTCGCCACGATAAAATCAGCGTGTGGAGAGGTTGAGCAGTATGCTAGAGCGTATTCTGATGGAAGAGTTGAGGCGCATAGAAGGAGGCTAATCGAGTCTCTCCCTGAGAAGGAAAGCTATCTGCGAAGAGGGTTTGACTTTCAGGATGCAGAACTAGCTAGACAGAGGTCTCAGTTATCCGAACGTGCCTCGGCGGGAGACTCGAAGGCTAAGGCTGAGCTGGTCAAGGTCCGTGAACGGCAGAGAAGCCTAATTGAGAGGAGGGAAGCCCAGCTGTCGATGTTGCGGAGGGAGCCTGAAACGCTTGGTGGTTACGATTTATGTTTCATTGCTCACGCCTTGGTGGTACCTTCCAGTGACCCCGAGGACGTAAAGAGGTATGATAGAGAGGTGGAGCTGATCGCGATGAGAGTTGCATGGGGGTACGAGGAGGGTCTGGGGGCAGAGGTAAAGGATGTCTCTAAACCCGATCTTGCGCGTCAAGCAGGGCTGGGTGATTTCCCTGGCTTTGATCTCTTTTCCCGGCGCCCCGAAGGTGCGGAGCTGTGCATTGAGGTGAAGGGTAGAGCTGAGGTTGGCGATGTCGAGCTCAGTGAGAACGAGTGGATTAAGGCGTACAACCATAGGGATAGGTACTGGCTTTACGTGGTGTTTGGCTGTGCCTCAGCTGCTCCTAAGCTTCTTAGGGTAAGGGATCCATTCGGGAGGCTTATTGCGAGCCCAAAGGGAGGAGTAAGGATTGGAGAAGATTCTATTTATTCTGCTGCTGAAGAGTAGTAACCCGGCTCTTTCAGAACTCTCTTTAGGTTCATACAACGTATTGTTATCGACTCGGGCTGGTTTATGTTATGGCGGATCGTGCAAGGCTTATTGAAAGGGCATTCTGTCTCAGGCAGGCGTCTATCGATTCGGTTCACGAGAAGAGTGTGAGACATGGCCATATCTCGACGCTTCACATCTGGCCTGCAAGAAGACCCCTTGCTGCCTGTCGAGCCGCGTTGATTGCTACGCTTCTCCCTGACCCTGAGACCCAGGAGGAGAGGAACTTGATCCTTGAGAGGCTAGGTGGAAAAGTAGTCATTGTACGTAAAAAGACCAGATCCGGGGAGAAGATTACTGAGACTACTGAGGGGGGTATTCTTCATTGGGGTCGGGAGTTAGGCCCTGATCTTGATTGGTTCAGGGATAAGATTAAGAAAGCGTATGGGGGTAGAACTCCTCGGATTCTTGATCCCTTCGCTGGTGGTGGCTCTATCCCATTTGAGGCTATGCGCCTCGGCTGTGATGCTACTGCGGTTGACATTAACCCTGTGGCCTGGTTCATCCTTAAGTGCACTCTTGATTACCCGAGTAGATTAGCCGGGGAGAAGCTTCCTCTACCACGGTTCGCTTTGGAGTCCCCTGAGTTCATGGAGGCTTATAATAAGAGTCAGGGGAATGTTCTGAAGGGGAAAAGGGGTAAAGGTCAAGTAACACTTGATGCGAACCCTCGCGCTGATCTTTCTTGGCATGTAAGGGCTTGGGGCTGGTGGGTTCTCCAGCAGGCTAGGAGAGAACTAGAGGAATATTATCCGATTGTCGATGGAAAGCCGACTGTGGCCTACCTCTGGGCTAGGACGGTGACGTGTAAGAATTGTAGAGCGACTATTCCTTTACTGAAAACTCGGTGGCTGTGCAAGAAGGAGAAGAAGCGTGTTCTCCTTACAATGGAGCCTAATGAGGAGAAGGATAGTGTTGTCTTTGGGATCCAGAATGATGTACCCGTTGTGGGTGAGACTGTCGCTGCAAGGCGTGAATATGATAAAAAAATTGGGCACGGTACCATAACAAGAAGTGGGGTATACTGTCCCTGCTGTGGAAAGCCTGGGACAATTGCCATGGATATGGAGAGTATAAGACAAGAAGGATTAAAAAATAAAATAGGAAACATCATCACTTCTGTTGTAGTCGATGGTAATGGAAAGGAATATAGAACACCAATAAAAGAAGAAATAATTGAAATAGATCAAATCTCAAAGAAAATAGATGATGTTTTTTCATCGATTCCTTATGGTATTCCAAAAGAACCATTACCCAGTAAAGAGGCTTTAGGAATGAGAGTACCTCTCTATGGATATGATCAATGGTATAAGTTATTCAACCCACGACAACTTCTGGCTCTAGGAATTTTCACTAAACGTACTCGTGAGGTAAAAAGAGTACTTAAAACTGAAGGGTATAACGAAATTTGGATCGAGGCTATGTGTGCCTATCTAACTTTAGTATTTGATAAAACAACAAATCAATGCAGCAATATTTCCAGATGGAATAACGGCGGAGAGAAAGTCGAGGGAACTTATGCACGCTTTGCTCTTCCTATTATTTGGGACTTTGCAGAGATAAATCCACTTTCTACCACAACCGGTTCTTATTCAAACCATATTGAATGGGTTACTTTGTTTATCAATCACGCTATTAAAGCATTAAACAAAGAAGTAAACGTTCTATTACATTCTCAAAGTTCAACTCATCAAGTAAATGGGGAATATGATGCAATTGTAACTGATCCCCCCTACTATGATGCTATACCATATTCTGATCTTATGGATTTCTTCTATGTCTGGTTAAGGCGAATCTTATTCGGCCTTTCAACTGAATATGATGATATTTTTCAAACTCCCCTTAGCCCAAAATGGAATCATGAGAAAAACGATGGCGAGTTGATCGATGACTCACAAAGATTTGGAGGAGATAAAGAACTTTCTAAACGAACATATGAAGATGGTATGTACAGAGTCTTTCAAATATGCTACGATGAATTAATTCCTGAGGGGCGCCTCGTTGTAGTCTTTGCTCACAAGAAACCAGATGCTTGGGAAGCTCTCGTATATGGCATTATCAAAGCAGGTTTCATAGTAAATGGGAGTTGGCCAATACAGACAGAAAGAGGAAGTAGAATGAGAGCCCTTGAATCAGCTGCTCTCTCCTCCTCTGTCTGGCTTGTTTGTAAAAAGCGATCTAAAACCACGCCACCTGGATGGGACAATGTTGTTCTCGAAGAGATGAAGGCGAACATATTCTCACGCCTTTATGAGTACTGGGACGCAGGCATACGTGGCCCCGACTTTGTCTGGGCAGCTACCGGACCTGCCCTAGAAGCATACAGCAAATACCCAATCGTGAAAAAGGCCAACAACCCAGGAGAGACCCTGACAATCTCCGAGTTCCTTCGCCAGGTTAGACGACTCGTCGTCGACTTCGTGGTAGGCAGAGTTCTAAGCAAAGACGGTGAAAACGGAGGCCCCATAGGCTTAGATGATATTACCACCTACTACCTCCTCCACCGCCACGACTTCAGCCTCGACGAGGCCCCAATTGGACCTTGCATCCTCTACGCAGTCTCATGCGGGCTCTCCGACACCGCACTCACATCCGATTACGACCTACTCCAAAAGACAGGTAGACAAGAAAAGGAAGAAGAAGAAGATACTGAAGAGGATGAAGGCGAAGAGGGTAAAGGAAGCAAGGTCCGACTCAAACATTGGAACAAGAGGAAGAGTAAAAACCTCGGAGAGGACGTAAATGGGCGTCCTGCCCCGATGATTGACCGCATCCACCGCCTCATGCAACTATGGCGCCTGGGAGACCCATCCAAGGTGGACGAATACCTAGAAGAACACAACCTAATAAGAAACACCACATTCCACCAAGTCCTCCAAGCCATTATCGAACTCGCCAAACCCAGAGACGAGGAACGCAGCATCCTCGAAGCCATAAGCAACCACCTCAACAACAAGGGCGGAACCGTTAAGAAACCAAAAGCCGTATACGAATATACAAATCTAAAACCTAGGTGAACGAGATGCCCCCAACACAATGGAAACCCTGGCACCAAGCCGTAACACTCCGCAGCGACCTCAAAAAAGGCGACCTCAGTCTCGCCATGTTCGCCGCTGACCTATACGATGTAGCCATGAACAAGGGTAACAAGATTTACAGGGACCCTCACGAGTTCTTCTCCTTCACATACCCTACCTACAACATCAGGCAACTCTCCAAGGATGTCGCCCACCGTCTAGCCGGCAGAAACGATAAAGCTGTCCGTCAGCTTGAACTCACCTACGGAGGAGGCAAGACCCATACACTCATCACACTCTACCACCTGTTCAATGATCCCGCCAAACTCCCAGACCTCCCAGCCGTCAAGGAGTTTAAAGAGGACATAGGCTTCCAGCCCCCTAAAGCCCGCATAGTCGTCCTCTCCTTCGACAAAATAGATGTCGAAAAAGGCACTGAAACCACTAGCCCCACAGGCGAAAAGCGCTGGCTCCGCAATCCATGGAGTGTACTAGCCTACCAAATAGCCGGCTCCCAAGGCCTTAAAATCCTCCACGGACAGGGAAAGGACGAAGAGAGAGAAACGGCACCAGCCGAAAACCTTCTCAACGAACTCCTAGCCATACCCGAGGAGCAGGGCCTCGCCACTCTCATCCTAATTGACGAGGTTCTGATGTACGCACGAGCTAAAGTGGAACACGACAATACATGGAGGGATAAGCTCAGGGACTTTTTCCAATATCTCACACAAGCTGCCACAAAGGCCCGAAGATGCGCCATAATCGCATCCCTCCTAGCAACTGACCCCCGCAAGAGTGATGAGACCGGAAAACAGATAACCAGCGAATTCTACGCCGTCTTCCGCCGAGAGAAGGACGAGAGCATCCAGCCAGTCGTAAAAGAGGATGTAGCCGAGATACTACGCCGCCGATTCTTCACCACAGAATCAACCAGAGACCCATCAAATTACCGTCCACAAGTCGTCGCAGCACTTAAAGGAATAACAGAACTAGACGATCAGACCCGTAAAGAAGGCAAATCCGCCGAGGAACTTTATTTAAACAGTTACCCCTTCCACCCCGACATGACTGAGATCTTCTACACCAAGTGGACTCAATTAGAGGGATTCCAACGCACAAGAGGAGTGCTCCGAACCTATGCCCTAGCCCTCAGAGACGCCGAGAAGTGGGACCAGTCACCACTCATCGGCCCCAATGTCTTCTTAACACAACCAGGCAGCAAGGGCATAAGCGACGCGGCTCGGGAGCTGACCACCACAGCTGCCAGCGAAGAGTACCAGGGTCGGAAACAAGAGTGGTCTGGAATCCTTGAAAGTGAACTCGAAAAAGCTCGTGAGATCCAAGGCGAGTTCACAGGTCTCAACCACCGCGAGATTGAGCAAGCAGTCTTCGCCACATTTCTACATTCACAACCTATAGGCCAGAAGACTCAGACAAGAGAACTCTTCCTGCTCGTGGGTCCGACACGTCCTGATAGAATAGAGCTAATCAAAGGGCTCTCCAAATGGACCGAGACCAGTTGGTTCCTCGATGAAGAGACAATTATAGACAGAGACCCTCAGATCCCTGAATTACCTAAGGCCTGGCGGCTGGGCTCCCGACCCAACCTCCGCCAGATGCACCACGATGCTTTGGGCAGGATACCGAGCGAGAACGTGGAAGTAAAGCTCGTCGATGAAATACGCAAACAAAAAACACTGACAAGCAGCACACCCACAGGCGTAAGGACGCATAACCTCCCTGACCGTCCCCAAGATGTCTCAGATGAAGGCGAGTTCCATTACGTTGTTCTAGGACCAAAGGCAGCCTCAGAGAAAGGGAAACCAAGTTTCGAGGCAATTCGATTCATAAAGGAGAAGACAGGCCCCGATAATCCGCGCATATACCAAAACGCCATAGTTCTGGCTGTGCCATCAAGAGACGGATTAAATATTGCGAGGGACCGGATAAGGGACTACCTCGCATGGGAGGAAGTCAGGATTCAACTAGAGAAACAAAGCGTTGACCAGATCCGAGCAGATGCCCTAAGATCAAGCATCGATGCCGCTAGGAAGAAAATCTCGGAATCAATACAACAAGCCTACTGCATAGCCGTAACAGTTTCAGAGAAGAACGAGATCGAGGCATACCGCATAACAGTAGGTTCAGAGCCGCTATTCACCCAAATAAAGAACAAGAAAGAGCTAAGGATCCAGGAAACCCCGCTCAACCCTGATGCCCTTCTCCCAAACAGCCCCTACGACCTATGGAAACAAGACAAAGCGCTTCCAGCCAAAAACATCGTCACAGCCTTCGCCCAGTTCCCCCACCTCCCCAAGATGATAAACCGCCAAAGCATACTCGAAACCTTGATCCAGGGCATGAAGGATGGCAATCTCGTGCTCAGGACAACAAGGCCAGATAAGACAACCCGCACTTTCTGGCGGGAGTTAATGGATGAACCCACACGAAACGACCCCACCCTTGAGGCGATCCTGCCTCAACACCTGGAGATCAACCACATTTTGTTCTCGCTTCTAAAACCCGGGAAACTCCCCAGCCTCTGGATGGATACGCAAGTCACGGTAAAACAGGTTCGAGACTACTTTTCAGGGACCACAGTTGTATCCATCCCTCATGACGGCTACGAGGAGCAGCAGCACATCCCCAAAGCTACGAGCCAGTCCATAGAAGAGGCTATTAAAACGGCGGTGAAGCTCAACGCCATCTGGATAACATCAGGGCCAGCAACCTTCCTCGGAGAGGACCTGCCAGAAGGGATACTGACTGAAGATACTGTTCTAAGGCCCCCACCCGTACCAATCTCCCCCACAGAGATACTACCAGAAAACCTCTCTGAAGCGTGGACCAACGGAAAAGCTAATGCACTAATAATTTCCGTTGCACTCTCCAAGAAGCATAAACTAAACCTACCCTGGAGCATTGTACAGAGTTCTATTACCAATGCAAGAAATGCCAGATACGTAGAGATATCTCAAGGACAGTGGCCATGCCCATATCCACAAGCCAAGGACATAATAATAGAGATACCTAAAGGAGACGAACCCCGCCCTCCATTCTTCCCACCCCCTACAAACAAATACCACGCTGAAGCTGAGCTCAGCCCAAGCAAGATACAAGATCTTTCAGAAAAAATCGGTGATATCCTAGCAATGACAGCAGGCCTTGAACTCAAACTTCGATTACAAATAGAATTACAAAAAGACCCATCGAAACAAGAAAACCTAGAGCGATTGAATAAAACACTCAAAGAGATCGATGAAAAACTCCAGCTCCAATAACATTTTTCTTCCGTGAATCTATGTGCGCGATGATGTAGTGGGATGATTAAAACCCTTTTCACACCCTAGCGCGCGCCTCCACCAGTCCGGGGAGACAGTCAAGTGTGCATTGTGTAAGATTTTCTTTTTATTATTAATATTAGAGATATATCACAGAAAGTCATATGTTTATGCAAAAAATCGCATATATTCTAATCTTCAAGATACTCGGAATATTCGTCAATAATTGAATCATTCATATGTCTAAGTTTCCTCTCTTTGGCTAGCTCAAAAACAGAGTCGTAGGAAAGATAAGAGCAGATTTCTGGAAGATGTCTACCAACAATGTCCGCAAAAACTGGTCTACTGATCTGATCAAAGACATTAACCCTTCGTTCAGAAGGTGCTACAATGTGAATTTTAATATTCAGCATAGGTTGAAGAGCAATTAAGTCAGCCATCCGTAAAATACCCGAAAAAATAGAAGTCGTACCCTCGACTTCGAAGGCTCTTATTATCGATCTTCTCTTAATCCAAAGAACATCAATATTCCTAATCGTTTTTAGAGTCATTTCATCAAAAACTAACGGCAACTCATCTAACAAAACATCTTGTCTAGGTTTCCAAACCTCCAGAACCCTAGCTCTATCATTACTTGGCAACCATATCTTAAAGTCAAGAATCTCACCTATCTCAGCAAGCTTGGCTTGTACAGTAATAGAATTGATTTTATCCTTTTCTGGCTGATCTAAAATTTCCTCTTCACCATTTTCAGGTACTGTAACAATTACTTCTCTTTTCCCAACTCTAATTCTCGGAGTTCTAAGCTTCTTTCTATCATCTTCTGATAAGGGATATTCTAATTGTTTTTCAGCCTGATCAAGAAGAGCTTTTTCAAGCAACTTGCAGTCTTCTTGTGGCCAAAGTTTTGGACTTGAAAAAACCATATGAGTCCATCTAAGATCATCCTTATTACGGCCTCTAGTGAAGGACAAATTATTCCAAAGAATATCGTGATGAATGGGAATCGATTTTTCAAACGATAACCATACAACTGGTTTAACATTAAATCTTAACGTAAACGGGTCATCTTCTTTAACGAAGATAGGCGTATCATCCTCAAATGGCTTACTAGTAATTTCAAGTACTCCAACAAATCTTTGGAGACGAGTTAGATAACATATTAACCTATCGCCTGGACCCATTTTCTGATTGTTGACATAGCTTTTCCTTGAAGGTCGGAATCCACTGATATTCATTGGGGAATTCTGAAAGGCTATCGCGGTTTCTGGAGAAAATAGGTCGAGATAATATTTCATTAACTCTAGATTTGTTATATTTAATATAAAATATTTAATATGGACATTAGATTAAATCTGCTCTTATACAGCTATTTTATCCACCAAGAGGTTAGTCGCTTTTATTAAAGGAAAAACATGCGCGCGTAGATCTTAGGCTCGCACGAAAGGTTTTTTATTAAATAATAATGTTTGAAAATTGGCTGACGATTTATAGATAAAGCGGCGCGAGTGTTCAACGATTAGTTTGTGGCACCAGTCTTAATCATTAGCAGTATTTCGCCCGCTGTCTCCCTAATTGAGGTTTCCATCTCTTTTAGGCCGCCATCCGCTTTACCTATGCTGGTAACGGCGCCCCTCAGGTTGGTCTTGATTGTCTTAACGGCGTCCAGCTGCCTCTCTATTTCCCCTATCTTAGCCTTCAGCTACGAGAGGTCAAGTTTAAACTCCTTGCGCGCGCAGTGCGTTCTTGAGTCTAAGGACTTTTATGATTTTTAATGGTGCTCGTAAAACTATAGCGAGTTCTTAGTTCTAAACTCCTCTGGGAAGTTGTAGGCATTGAAGAATAGGGGTGTTCCTGAGAATGATAGGGGAGATATTGGTCCGTAACTCATGAAGCTGTACTCTTTTTCCCTTAGGCTGCTTTGTGGGTCTCGGAATCGTTGGTAAAGGTTCATTGATTCGCGTTGTCCCCCAATTATTTCTTGGAGGGCTTCTCTTTCCACGCCCCATCCTAACCCAAAACCGAAAAGGTAGATCCGAATCTGGTTGATTATATCTCGGTGTAAGCTTGATAGTGTTTGGCTGATAAACATCCATCCTAGGCCGAATTTTCTTGTCGTTCTTACTGCATCAACAAGGTATGTTCTGACTGCTTCAAGATCCTCGTTTTCCAGTCTGACTCTTGGCGCAAGTCTATGAGCCTCATCAATAATAACGAGGCCATTCAGTAACTGCTCTGCCTTATACTTCTCCTCGGCCTTCTTGCCTATATGGGCTAGGAACTGCCCTATCACAATGAATTTTATCTCATCATTCCAGAAGAGGTCCTCTGGTATCTGGATCCCAGAAAGATCAATTATCACGAGAGATTTTTTATCCTCAATCTTTTCGACTAGGTTTTTCACCATGGTTCCCTGGGGTTTACCCTCGAAAGTGAATAGCTTAGCAATTCTTGACCACTCTTGATACTTTTCTTCCTTGTCAGCCCCCTGCATGGTAGCCAGCACACGATCACGATACTCAGCTCCACTGTAGATGTGGCGAATAACATCGTCATCCTGCAGCCTCTTCCATACTACATCAAAAAAAGTACGTTTGTATGCGTGCCATAGAACCTTGTATTTGTTACTATCATCATAGGATGTCTCCAGGATGTACTGTATCTGGTTTGCCGCCTGCATCCTATTTGTATCGAGAATAATGCCATGCTATGTCAGAAATCCTGAGTTAACTAAAATCTTCTTGAATAATTACCATCTTGTTAACGTAAGTTCATGTACACGGTATATCTCGATTCTTCTCCCATAGTTTTCAGCGATTTTCCTTATCGTTGGCTTTTTTAACTAGTTGACCCGAAAAATAAAGAGATCTAGGAGATGCTCTTTTTCTCCTTTTTTCTTCAGATGTTATTATTTCAGGTTCAATTGGTTTAGTATTTAAGGTATGGCTCGCCTGTGTTCTTTTTAACTTTAGTTTTCTTATTCTTGATTGAATTGCACTTCTTTTTCTTTGATGTATTCTCTCTAACTCATTTATTGTGAGACCTCTATTAATTTCTTCAGCAAGATCTTGATCTTCTTTCTCAGACCAGCTTTTGTAAGCATTTGAATGTAATTGTCTAACGTTTTCATAAGTATATTTTTTCTCAGGGACATTTTTCACAGTAATGCCGTTATTTATACTTTCTTCGATTGACATAGGCTTAGTTTGAATTTGTTCGATTTGAATTGGCTCAATGTACCTACAATTCTTTTCCTTGTAGTTGCTACATCCCCAGAACTTGCCATCGTATTCTCGTTCAACGAGATAACCGTCTTCACAACGAGGGCATTTACGGGCTGTGAAGTGACAGCCTTTGTTACTGCATATAAACTCATTGTTCTCCGCTTCTAAGAGTAGTATCCCGTTTTTACACTGTGGGCATATGATGGGTTGGTAAACACAGGTCGGGCTATTACTACAAGAGGCTAACTGCTTACCATTTTTATATGTTTTAAATATGATACCAGATTCACATAAAGGGCATTTAGAAAGAATTGGAGGCTCCCCAATCATTGATATTGATGGGTTATCAATGACTAGCTCTTGAATGAATTTTGATACCCTATCTCTGTCGGCTAGTATGAACACCTGCTTTTTTGCTCTTGTTAAAGCAACATAAAATACTCGCCTTTCTTCAGCGTAAGGATAGGAGTCAATCTCGGATAATACTAATCTTAATACAGGGTCGTCCTCTATTTCACAAGGAACACCATACTTGTCCGACTTCACTCCTAGCAATACGATATAATCTGACTCGGTTCCTTTTGCTGAGTGTGCTGTCGTGTATTTGACTCTTAGTTTCAATGGCTCCATGTCTAACCTTTGTTGAACATAGTAGCCATTGACATCGATTTGATCAAATATTTCTGGGTAGAATTTTTTAGAGTATCTACCAATAACCTGAACTTCAGCATACTGTTCCAATGAATTGATGTGCTGAAGAGTGTTAAGGAATGCTTGTTGATGTCGATCATACCAGACTATGGTAATACCTGGATGATCAACACTGTCAGCCAGAAGGTTTTTCTTGTACTGGTTCTGGTTTTTCATAATAAATTTCGAAGAAACGTCGTTAATTTTGTTGTTAAACCTATAGGTTCTGGTAAGGTACGTTAGCTCGTATGGGTCAAAGTGTTCTCCATAGTCGACCATAATAGAGAGGTCGCTACCAGTAAATCTGTAGATTGACTGCCAGTCGTCACCTACGCAAAATATTTGACTTTTTTCATTACAGTCTAGTAGTGCTTTTATTAGCTCATTCCTGCTGTGGGAAATATCTTGAAACTCATCAACGAGGATGTACTTGAATCTTGACTTGTAGCTACCATTTTTGATTTGTTCAGTTGCTAGGTTTATCATGTCATGAAAGTCGATTTTTCCACTTTCTCGAAGTAAAGTATCGTAATCTTCGTATAATGTTTTGAATATGTCTATAAAGGCCAGGTATCTTTTTGAGTATGAATATTTTCGTGCTTTTTCCTTTAATTTCTCCATAGGCTGGGGATTAGACTTGTACAAGTTTAGGAACTTAGTGAGAAGAGTAGAGAATTGTCTTACTTCGCCAAGAAACTTTAATCTATAAAATATCTTCTCATTGGAGATTGGTTTAAACTCGATCTCATGTTCTCTAAGTTTATTCTCGAGATTCGAGATAAGAACACCTTCCTGTCTTTCATAAGTGTAGGTTTCAATGAGAGTTGTTCCGTGTTCATTGTGGGTTTTTCTTTTCCAATACCATTCATCGAGATATCTCCAACGATCAACGCCAGGTGCTGTACCACATTTTCTGTTGACTCCTAAGTGTTCTATCCAGATATCATAGTCTGGGAGGAAAAAGTCGGGGCGATATTGTCTTTTTGATTTCAGATTATGAGGATATACTTCTGCATACCTATACTTGATTCCTTTTAAAAAGAGGAAGTTAGCTATGTCACATTCAGCAAAGCTCTTTACTTTCTCTCCATTTAGCGTTCGGATTTCCTTTTCTTTAAGGTATTTATCATAATCTGCCTCTGATTTGAAATCAAGCTCATTTTCGACAGGTCTTAAGAAAAATACAAAATACTCGTTTAATTTATTGGCGAAGTTAATGTCTGATAATCTGTTTTGTAACAGTGTATCGATTGTTTTTGTACTACTTCGTCTATCGCCTGCTAAATCAGATACTTGAAGATCGTAACCAAGTGAGCTTCGGGTTATTTCTAGGCCCAAACTGTGAAAGGTTCTTACTTCGAGTTCTGTGTTAAACCTCTTTTGAATTCTATTTTTCATTTCATCTCGTGCTTTTCTTGCGAATGAAAGAAGTAGCAGATCGTTGGGTTCAGCTATCTTTTTGTGTATTAAATAGCCGGCCTTTCCCACAAGGGTTAGTGTTTTTCCTGTTCCTGCGCCTGCTACCACGAGGTTATGGGCTTCATCTGTTATAATGATCCTTTTCTGTTCTTCTGATAGAGGTTTGCTGCAGAAATTACTGAAAAAAGCACCATATTTTTCCAGTTCTTCTTTTATATAATAATTGTTTCTTTTTTCTCTTATCTCATTTCCATTTTTAAAAATATTAGAAACATAAAATATCTTATTTTTATAGTCATCATTAATTCCATATTGTTTAATGTTCATAAAAGGCAATATTTTTAGTAGAGCATCATATCTTTTTATCTTTTCATCATATTCCAAATATTTTTCTATGAGACTGGGTATTGTTTTATTATTATTTAACCATTTTTTTAGATCCCTTTTTGAAAAGTATCTATCTCTTTCGTAGAACCATAAAAAATCATCATAGCTCTTAGTTATGATGTCTTTCATTTCTTCTATTTGCTCTTGTCCATATACTAATTTAAGTACAAAGTAAAGTAGGGCTCCGATCAATAAAAGAACAGAAAAAGTCACATACGTTAAGAGTACTAAAATATCCATTACTTTTCCTGCCTGACCAGCTATTATTCCAAATAAAGATGTTAATTTTTAAAATAAAACTATGTATGTATATATCATTGCGCGCGCTGATTCTTTATGACCAATGAGGATTTATTTTCTTTAAAAATTAATAAATCGCGCGAGTATATGCTATACTCATATGTCGATAGGCTTTAAGGTTCAGGGCAAGCCTCCGAAGAAGGATGGCTCCAATTCTATGTGGGGAAAGAAATCCGAGTCTATGAACATCGTTAATCTCAGAAATGCGGCAGCAGAAGCAATGAAGGTACAAGGCATCAGGCCATTCAACGATCGAATAAGGATAGAACTCACCATATACGCAAGTGAGAAAGAGATAGAGACCATCGGCGATCTAGATAATTTTATAACAGGTATCTGTGACGGCTTGCAGGCAGCAGATCCAAGAGCCAAGATGCATGACTTGGTCAAGAGTGAATGCATCATTGATCCGCTTCAACCGGTGCTATTCTACACAGATTCAAAGGTCTTCGAGATAATCGCTAAAAAAGTCCCAATAAAAGAAAACAATGGATACTATGAATTAAAAATCAGTGAGAAATAGTAAGTACGTGATTGAGTTTTACTTGTAGTTAATGTTACACTCAAGATGATATATGGTTGTTAAGAGAAATTGATGAAAGGAGGCTCCGATAGAGCCTTGACTCACCTTAACCTGTAAGCCACGCCCCGCGAACCTGGGCCTAAAGCGTCAGGACTAGTGGGAAACGCGCCGACATGGGTGCAAGATAGGAGGGCCAAGCCACCTGGAGCCTCCGCCTCAGACATTTGTGTTAACAATTATATAAGAGAACTCTGAGAAACAACGACAATAACTCCTTTTAAATGCCTTGAGAGCACAGACATGAATCCAGACAACTACGGCCCCCGCCGCCATCCGCCATAGCCAGAAAACCCTTGAAACCCCTCCAAACACGAAAATGAACCAGAGAACACAAAATCGCGAAGACGATAACGCCCCCGGAAAAGAATGTCACATAAAAAAGAACGGCGCCCAGATAAGGGGCTCCCCATGAGAATAGACAGCTATGGCTAGACGCCGACCAACAGCGCCAACCACTCCGAGTGGAGCCCCCATCCATTTAAGTTTAATAACCCAAACACAAGCAAACACCAGGTGAAACCCGTGAAGAGCAAACTAACCAAAAAGCAGGCCAACCAGCTCTGCAAAAACGTAGGCCAGATGCTCGTCACAGAACTATCCACAACCAACGTCAGAGGCAAAGCCGACAAACTCGTCACAGACTTCGTCAAAGCCAACAAGCTGGACGCGGACCCCGCCGAGCTCTCCAGGAGCCTCAAATGGTCAGTAAAGGTGACCCTCACCTAACAACACTAACCCCATCGATTAACACACCATACCCGTGTTCGCTGTTCGCTACGATAATTTTACGTTCGCAGTCAGCAAACGTTTAGCGAATCAGTAAGACCTATTAACACCAAACAGGTATATTATTCTGGTATACTAATTGGGTGAGACTGAAACGGTTTCCGGCAAGGTGCCAGCCGAACACAAGAGGGTCCTCCAGGAACACGACGTAAACATCAGCAAACTCATCCAGGAAGCCGTCGAGAAGGAGGTCAAACGCATCCAAGAGGAACAGCTACGAAAAGCCCTAACGGAGGCCAGCAGACACCTGCAGAGCATCCCCGACGAACACATAGTGGACTCCATCCGGAGGAGCCGCGACACCCGATGACCGCCATGGTCATGGACGCCAGCAGCCTGCTTCTACTCATCAAGAGACGCGGCGCGGAGGCGGCCAACACGTTGAGGGAGGCCCTCACAGTTCCCCTTGTAAGATACGAGGTGGGAAACGCGTTGAGAACCAGCGTCCAAGTCTACCACGACATGTCCCCCGAGACAGCGGAGTCGACTCTGGATCACATTCACTTGTGCCTCGGCTACATGAAACTCGTAGACCAGTCCAGCATCGAAGCCATGAGGGAGATCTTCAGAACATGCCTCATACACGGCTTGACTTACTACGACGCAGCGTACCTGGCAGCCGCATCAGCGTTGAAGGCTCCGCTGATAACAGATGACAGACAACTCGCCGAGGCAGCCAGAAAAGCAGGGATACAGACAGCGGACACAGCGTCGCTGACCGCTTAAGTCAAAGAGTCCCCCCAATTTTTTATCCGCTTGCGCGCATCGACCAGATCCAGAGACACAGAGAATGTGAGCCCGGCTCAACCCCGCCACACCCCCGCCAAGGCTTGGTCTACAAGTGAAAACAGAGATTCATGGGAAAAAAGGTAGGGGGCACCAAATGCAGGAAGGTAAACACTCCTAAAATGGGATCCGTGGACCGCGCCCCCACAGATCAGCGGAGACAAACATATAGAGACCATCGCGGTGAAGCAAAAGGCGCCCCAAAAAATGGGGGTGAAGGATCGTAGAGAAAGCACGAGGCAGGAGATGGAAAAATTTTTCCGCATTATAACAAGCTAGCCGTTATAACCGAAAATGAGTAGAGGCTAGACGAGGATGCAGGGCGCCAGGCATCGAAAAATACATCAAAGTGTTAATAATCGGACACTTCGTCAATCAACAACAGTCGTATCACATATGACTACAGATATGTAACACACATTAAACCAATGTAACTTCATACAGTTATATTATGGATTACGGACACATATCATGAATATAGAT
>Ga0068714_10002707_pt1 | contig 22322 bp, 17 predicted proteins | sample MTBNYHSulfiMetaG_FD_62988 | JGI IMG/M metagenome (GOLD analysis project Ga0068714, IMG submission 62988) | Enrichment culture microbial communities from rom New York Harbor, USA that are MTBE-degrading - MTBE-NYH (New York Harbor Sulfidogenic)... | ecosystem: Environmental > Aquatic > Marine >... | reverse complement strand
AGGTGAACTCGAAGTACCCGCCCTCGGCCGCCGTCAGGGTGTGCGTCACGGGCGGAGTTGAATCGCCGTTTAATTCAGCATTTCCAGTCCACGATAGCGTCACATCTCCCGTCGGGGGGGCGCCGTAGTTGGTGGGGACCCCCTCGACCCGCACAGTCCCTGTTGCTGTGTCACCCACGACGAGCGGCGTGTCGGAGACGAAGACCGTAGTCGTCGTGGTCCGCTTGTTCACGGTGTGCTCGGCCGTGGCCGTGTCGCCCTCGAAGCGGCCGTCGCCCGGATACGTTGCGGTGATCGTGTGCGTGCCCAGCGGGATTTCCGTGGTGACGAGCACCGCCTCGCTCTCATCGGTCCCTGAGCTTGCGAGCACGGCGCTGCCAAGGGTTAGGGAAAGGGCTTCGATGCTGAACGTCACCGCTCCCGTCGGGCTGCCGCCACCGGACGCGGCGGTGGCCGTCGCGGTCAGCGTGACCGCCTCCCCGATCACCGAAGGGTCGGGTTCGTCGGTCAGCGTCAACGTCGTCGTGACCGTGGACACCTGGTGGGTCGTCGATCCGCTCGACCCCGCGTAGTTCTCGTCCCCCTCGTACACCGCGGTCAGCGTCCGTGTCCCCGCGGCGCCCGACGAGCCAAGCGAGCAGCTCCACGCGCCCGCGACCAGGTTCGCTGCGCAGCTCTCCCCGGTGCCGTCGCTCACGGTCACCGTTCCCGTGGGGGTGCCGGTTCCGGGCGATGTGACCTCCACCGTGCCGCTCACGGTGTACATCTCTCCGAGCCACGACGCCGCGCTCGAGTCGATGGACGTGGACGTGCTCGCCTTGTTGACCTCTTGGGTCAGCGGATCGAGGGTGTTGTCGCTTTCGTTGTAGTTCCCATCGCCGCTGTAGCGGGCGACGACATCCACAGGGCCTTCGATGTGGAGAAACGATTTGGCACATGTGGCTTCCCCACTGCTCATGGGGCGATCCTCGGCGATCAGATCCCCGTTCGCGTAGAAGTCGACCGTCCCGGTCGGAGTCCCCGAGCCGGGAGATACCACGGAAACGGTCGCGGTGAACGTCACCGTCTCCCCGGTGACCGACGGGGTCCCGGAAGAGGCGACCGCGACGCTCGTATCCGCCTTCTCGACAGTGTGATCGACAGCGGCCGACGTACTGGGATCGTAGGAACCGTCTCCACCGTACTGCGCGCTGAGCTCGTGTTCCCCGACGGCGAGAGTCGAGAAGACAAGAGCTGCCGACCCTCCCGAGAGGCTCGATGTACCGAGGGAGGCGGCACCATCATAGAACGTGACGTCGCCGGTTGCCGCACTCGGATCGACCGTCGCCGTGAGAGTGACGGATTGGCCGTAGACAGAGGATGGAGAGGGATCGACGACCAGCGTGGTGGTCGTTGCAGCGGAGAAGGCGCATACTCCGAAAGCGAGCACGACTGCAAGCGAGATTGGGAACATCCAGCACTTGACACCCAGGATCCGTCCGATTGTGCGGTGCTTTCGAAGACCTCCGCCCTTTGCGCTGTTTCTTGCGTTCATTTCCTCACATCCCCCTAGAACGTCACTCCGACGGTGACGGCGGCCCGTGTCAGCCCGTATCGCCCGAACGTCGCCTGCACCGAGATCACGCCCGGCGACAGGCGGAACGACAGCTGCGTGCTGAGGCTCGCGAATCCGAACTTGTCTCCGCGCTGCGCGTAGGAGACGCCGGTCGATGCCGAGAAGATCCCGTGGGTGAGAGACAGTCGCGTCGAGAGCCCGGTCAGTCCTCGTTCGAGCCCCGTGAGGCTCGTCGCCCACATCCCGGTCATCCCGCCCAGGTTCAGCCGCGTGCTGAGGCTCGCCGACATCGACGTCAGATCGAGCTCATCGAGCGCGAACGCGAAGCGGAACGGCTCCATCGAGAACGACAAGCTGATCCCGCCCAGACGATGGGGCGCCGGGAAGAGCGTCAGCGACGTGCTGAGAGATGCCTTGTCGAACAGCCGCGCTGAGAACGAGACAGAAGCGGAGAGGTCGGTGTCCGAAGAGACGGTCGCGCCGAACCCGACCTGCGCGTCGTACAGCGTGAAGCCACCGAGCGGCAGGTCCCCGAGCCGGATCCCGCCGATCGACAGGCTGCCGAAGTGGTGGCCCGGGTCGACGCTTCCCGGCGCGCTGTGGCCCTTCACGCTGTTCGCGGACGAAGACGCCGAGATCCCCACTTGGCAATTGATCGAAACGCCGATGCTCGCGCGCCAGGATACTCGCATCAGGCTCCCGATCGAGAAGCTCTGGCTCTGTTCCGGGTAGTAGAGCGGCTCGAACGAGGAGCCCGGATTCGGGAAGTTCACGTCCTCGAACATGATGAGGTGGTTCACGCTGAACCCGGCGATCGTAAACGCGGTCGTCAGCCGCGCCTTGACGAACATGGGATCCGCCGGTGGGATGACGACCGAATTCGGCAGGTTGTTGACATCGACGACGGCCTCGAACGGGACCGCGAACCAGATCTCCGGGACGACCGACAGCTTGTCGAGGATCACTGGGGCCAGGCCGATCTGCTCCCATTGCGACGTGCACTTCAGGATCAAGTGCTCCGGGCCGGCCATGTTCACTGCGCCGTCGAGATTGAGCACCGTGTACGTCAGATCGACGTTCAGAATCAGGCGCGACGCCAGACCGAACTCGAGCATGGCGAACTCACTTGGCGTATCGAGCTTGATCTCGCCGGTCAACGTCGTTGGTATCCGCCGCGCGATCAGATCGAGCCCAAAGCGTCCCGAGAGCTGGCCAAACGCTATGGATCCCACTGCAAGCGCCCCGCATAGGGCTACAGCGCCCGCGATACCCCATCGCCCCCGCCTCATACCTGCCTCCTCCTCATGGCCTACGCGATTCGTCGAGGAACCCCCGTGCCTCGCCTCCCGCGCTCATGTCCATTCCAACCGGTCGCAGATTCGCTTCCGTTCCGATTGACAATCGGTTACGATCCGACTCACGGAGAAAGGGATTCGAGGACGGGAGTTGCCTCGCCCTGCCACGGTTGAACGGCCCCTCTCGAATCCCTTCTCTTTGCCGAGATCAAAGCAACCCGGCGATCGTTTCGTCGCGTTCCTCCTTAGTGGGAGCGGAGCGTGATGTCAAAAGAGATCAGCGAACCGCCCCGAAAGCGGTTCGCTGGCTTGGCAGATGCGCCGATTGAAAAAGCAAGCGATTCCTCGCCGATACCGTCGCCCAACACAAGCCGCCTCCTCCGACGGCTCTGGCAGCTCAGCCAACCTTCCCCCCGAAGGCCCTGCCGCATTGCGTCCCCGTCTCTCGGCGGGTTTGCTCTTCGCAGAGTCGCTCAACCCTTTGGATTGATCGTTCCTACTGAGCGTATATATAGCACAACGGATGCCACAGAGTCAATAGGAGCGGTGCTTTACCACACGCGCTCGTCCGCGATCCGGCCGTCCGGCGTGACCAGATACACCTCGTCGTGCTCGTCGTTCAGGTAGAGCCCGTACGGATCCTCGGTCGGGTTGTACGTTGCCATGCAGATCGCGAACGGATCATCCGGCTCCAGGATCGTGTCGGCGGGGAAGACGTACCGGCCCTCGAGATCGTTCAGGGACCATCCGGTGATGTCGACCGGCGCGTCCGAGATATTCAAGAGCCAGATGCATTCGCCCGCCGGGTCGACCAAATGGATCACGACCGGGCTCAGGCCCGGGAGCATCGCGGGGACAGCGGGCGTCGGTGACGTAGCAGTCGGAGACACCAGCGCCCAGAGCCGTTCGAACGTCTGCCGGAATTGACTCGCGACCGACGTTGGACTCGCCACGCTGCTGCAATCGATGAGGAGCGCGTGTCCGTACCGGGACTGCGGCGTCCTCATCGCCCAGTCGTACGAACCCGCGATCACCCGGACCCCGTCGATGACAGCGAACCGGTGTTCGAGCAGCGCCAGCGTCGCCTCGTACAGAATCGAGATCCCCGCATCGGAGAGCCACGCGTGAGCCGCGCGCGCAGCGTCCCCCGAGCCCTCTTCGACGATCACCCGCACCGCCACACCGCGGCGGTGCGCGTCGACGAGCGCCTCACCGATCGGGCCATACGGCAGAGCCGGGAGAGCGGCGTCGATCGTTCGCCCGGCCGCCCGGATCACCTGCACGACCGCCGCCTCGACCGCCCGATCGTCCCCCGGCGCGACGAAGACGGCCCGAACCGTACACGCCCACCCCGCTCCCGACACCATGGAGAGAAGCACCAACGCAACGAAGAGCCCTCTTCGCATGTCCGCTCCTTTCTTCAACACTCGCTGACCGACCGCAACCCGCCCAGAAGACCATAGCCACTACTCCGCGCCGCGGACAACTCCTGCCCCAAGAGAAAAGGGGACAGGCTACTTTTCCAGTTTCTCCCGCGCCCGGGAAAAAGGGGACAGGCTACTTTTTCGGATTGGGGTTGAGCCACCGGAATATCCGCCGTGAAGGCCGCGAACTGGAAATGGAAAAGTAGCCTGTCCCCTTTTTGGGGCTACGGCGGGTTCTCGATTCGTGCGGCGGCGGCCTCCCATTCGGCGTACCGCTGCCCGAGTTGGTTCAGCACCGCTTTGTGCTCGGCCGACAAGGATGAGATCCGGGCCGGGTCGCCGTCGGTGCTGGCGCTCACGAGGTCTTCCTCGATCCGCTCCTTGCGCCGTTCGAGCGCTTCGACGGCCCGCTCGATCTCCTCGACCTCCGCGCGCTCCTTCTGTGCCCTCGCCCGGTCGGTCTTCGCGGCTCGGGCGGATTCGGGTGCGCGCGCCTTCTCAGCGACCGATCGGACGGCCGGCCGCTCCGCCGCCCGTTCGCGCTGCCGGCGTCGCTCCTCGGCGTAACCGTACGGACGAACGACCATCCGACCGTCTTCCACCCGCCAGACCTGTGTCGTCACCCGCTCGAGGAGCGCCCGATCGTGCGAGACGAGCAGGGCCGTCCCGTCGTATTCGACGAGCGCCCGCTCGAGGATCTCCTGGCTCGCGAGATCGAGGTGGTTCGTCGGCTCGTCGAGCAGGAGGAAGTTTCCCTCCATCAGCGAGAGCAGCGCCAAGGCGACGCGGCTTCGCTCGCCGCCGGACAGGCTCTTCGTCTTCTTCTCGACGTCCGGGCCGGAGAACAGGAACCGCCCGAGCAGTCCGCGGGCCTCGCTGATCGTCAACTGCGTGCGGGAGAGGATGGCGTCGAGGACCGTCCGGTCGTCGTGGAGCCCCTCCTGCGTCTGGCTGTAGACGGCCGCCTTCACCCCGTAGCCGAGTTCGCAGGTGCCCGAGAGCGGCGGGTGTTCGCCGGTGATCGTCCGCAGGAGCGTCGTCTTGCCGCACCCATTCTCGCCGATGACGGCGACCTTCTCGCCTCGCACGAGCTCGATGTCCGGACCGGCGAACAGCGGCCGGTCGTACCCGACGGCGAGGCCCCGCGTCCGGAGGACGATCCGCCCGCTCGGCGATGGGACGGCGATCCGAAAGACGATCCGCTTCGCGTCCTTGGGCGCCTCGATCCGCTCCTGCTCGATCCGCTCGAGCTTCCTCTCGCGATCCTTCGCCTGACGGTGCTTCTGCCCGGCCTTGTGCCGCCGGACGAAGTCCCTGTACCGGTCGATCTTCTCCTCCTGGTCCTCGAACAAGTCCAGTCGCCGCCGGCGCTCGTCCTCCCTGAGGTCGCGCGACGCCGAGTAGCCGACTCGGTAGAGCGTCACCTCGCGGAACGAGATCTCCCACGTCCGATTTGCCACCTGATCGAGGAGATGGCGGTCGTGCGAGACGAGCACAACTGCGCCCGAGAACGAGAGCAGCGATTCCTCGAGCCAGTCGAGCGCCTCGAAATCGAGGTGGTTCGTCGGCTCGTCGAGGAGCAACAGGTCCGGCGCCTCGACCAGGACCCGCGCGAGAGCCGCCCGCGCCTCCTCCCCGCCCGAGAGCTGCTCGACGGGGCGCTCGAATTCCTCCGGCCGGAATCCGACGCCCGCGAGGACGGTCCGGATCTTGGCGTCGATCTCGTACCCCCCGCGGTGCTCGAACCGGTGAAGCAGCTCATCGTACCGCTCGACCGACGGATCGGACGCTCCCTCGGCGATCGCCGCCTCGATCCGGCGCAGCTCCCGCTCGATCTGGCGCAGCTCGCCGAACGGGCGTTCCATCGCCTGGCGGAGCGTCCCCGCATCGTGCAAGCGCGCCGTCTGCGGCAGGTACCCGACGTGCACATCGCCGATCGGTCGGACGACGCCCTCCGACGGACGCTCGAGCCCGGCGATGATCCGCAGCAGGGTCGACTTTCCGGTCCCGTTGTCCCCGATCAACGCGATTCGGTCCCCCGCCCCGATCTGGGCCGAGAACGGCGAGAACAGGAGATCCCCGCCGAAGGACTTCGTCACTGCGTCGAGCTGGATGACCGTCATAGCGAGGAGCGATGGTACGGAATGGCGACGGGCAGCGAAAGGGCCGGTTGTCACGAGACGAGGCGCTTGTGATAGCATGGAGGATGGAGGAGCGATGCACGAAGCAATGCTCTACGACAAGCTCGGCGGCCGGCGCGTCCGCTGCCGCCTGTGCGCGCACGGTTGCACGATCGAACCGGGCGCCCGCGGCATCTGCGCCGTCCGCGAGAACGTTGACGGCACTCTGCGCAGCCTTGTCTACGGGGTGCTGATCGCCCGCGACGTCGATCCGATCGAGAAGAAGCCACTCTTCCACTTCCTGCCCGGCTCGCGCGCGTACTCGATCGCGACCGTCGGCTGCAACTTTCGGTGCCTGCATTGCCAGAACCACTACATCTCGCAGTACCCCCGCGAGCACCGCGGACGAATCGTCGGCGAAGATGTCGCCCCCGGAGACGTCGTCTCCGACGCGCTGGCCCAAGGGTGCCTCTTGATCGCGTACACCTACAACGAACCGACCGTCGCCGCGGAGTTCGCACTCGACACGATGAAGCTCGCCCACGAAGACGGGCTGGCGAACGCCTGGGTCTCGAACGGATACCTGTCGGCCGACGGCGCCGGCGCGATCGCGCCCTACCTCGACGCGATCAACATCGACCTGAAAGGGATCAGCGATCGGGTCCACCACGAGACGACCGGCGGAAACGTCCGCCCCGTCCTCGACACGATCGAGCGGATGGTCGATGCTGACGTCTGGGTCGAAGTGACGACGCTCGTCATCCCCGGCATCAACGACGGCGAAGACGAACTCCGCTGGACGGCAGAAGCGATCTACGGGATCTCTCCCTCGATTCCCTGGCACATCAGCCGGTTCTTCCCCGCCTATCGGATGCTCGATCGACCGCCGACTCCTGTCGCGACCCTCAAGCGAGCCCGCCAGATCGGCCGCGACGTCGGCCTGCGGTACATCTACCTCGGGAACCTCCCCGGAGACGGCGAGGTCACGCACTGCCCCGAGTGCAGCCGACGGATCATCGAACGCGTCGGTTTCTTCCTCCGGACGAACGATCTGCAAGACGGCGCCTGCCCGCAGTGCGGCGCACCGATCGACGGCATCTGGACCCTCGCACCGTAACTCCCCAAAAAGGGGACAGGCTACTTTTTCACGAAAAGGCGAAAAGGGGACAGGCTACTTTTGTACCTCCCTATCTCGCAGTTTGGAACAGACATTGCGGCACATGGCGAAAAAAAGTAGCCTGTCCCCTTTTCTTCTCGGCACAGGGCGAAAAAGTAGCCTGTCCCCTTTTTGGGTTAGCGTTTGGTGATCTGGACGCGGCGGGCGTCGGGGTCGAGGAGAGCGATCCGGGCGAGGATGTCGCTTGCCTCGACGAGTCCGTCGATCCGTTCGGGCCACTCGACGACGGCGACGCCGGTTTCGGGCGGGAGGTACTCGTCGAGTCCGACCTCGGCGAGCTCGGCGAGCGTCGAGACCCGGTATGCGTCGATGTGGTGCATCGTCAACCGTCCCGAATACGTGCGCGCGAGGAGGTAGCTCGGCGAGACGACGAGATCGGTGATCAGCAGGCCCTTGGCGATTCCTTTCGCGAGCGTCGTCTTTCCGGAGCCGAGCGGGCCGACGAGCGAGACGAGCATCCCGTCGCGCAGTTCGCCGGCGAGTTCGACGCCGATCTCTTCCATCTCGGTCGGATCGCGGGCGATGATCGTGCGGTCCATGATCGAGCGCGGTCAGGCGCGCAGCCGGACGTCCCGCTCGGCGAGCCGCTCGGCGAGCCGAGCGATGATCTCGGCGGTCTCATCGTCGGTCAACGTCCGGTCGTTCGCCCGCAGCGCGATCTCGTACGTCAGGCTCTTTCGGTCCTCGCCGACCTGCTCCCCGCGATAGAGGTCATAGAGCAGGACCGACTCGACGGCCGGTTCGGATCGCAGGATCGCTCGGATCTCGGCCTCCGGGAGGTCGAGCGGCGCAACGAGCGAGAGGTCCCGCTTCGATGCCGGGAACCGAGGCAGAGCGGCGGCCTCGACTGGCCGCTCCTCGCCCGCCCATAGATCCGCGGCCCGGATCTCGAACGCGAACGCCGTCGTCGGCACGGCGAGTCGATCGACGATGGCCGGGGCGAGCTCGCCGATGGATCCGATCTCCCGATCCCCCACGATGAAGCGGCCCGATCGCCCCGGATGCAGGAATGCCGGTGCACCGGACGGATCGACGTCGACCTCGCCGACCCGCAGCGCCGCGAACAGCCCGTCGACGATCCCCTTCGTCAGTTCGAGCGAGACGGTCTCCTTTCCGCGAAGCGGCCGCCCGGTCCGGCCGAACGTCGCCCCGGCGAGGGCGTCACCCTCCCCGGCGTCCGTCGAGAAGACGCGCCCGATCTCGAAGATCATCCCGCCATCGACCCCTTGATGAAGGTTCGTCTCGATCACCGAGAGGAGACCCGGGAGGAGGCTCGATCGGAGCGCCGACTGCGACGCGCTCATCGGGTTCCGCGTCCGGACGAGGTCCTGGTCGGAGATCTCGAGCGCCTCGCGCCACTCCCGCTTGTCGAACCCGTCGAGGACGACCTCGTCCATCCCGAGGCCGGTCAGGATCCGCCGGACGCGCTGCCGCCCGCGCTCGTCCGCATCCACCCGTCCGACGCGCAGGACCGGCCGCGGCGTCGTCGACGTCAGCCGATCGTACCCGTAGATGCGGCCCGCCTCCTCGACGAGGTCGATCTCCCGCTCAAGGTCCGCCCGGAACGACGGGATCGCGACGAGCAAGTCGGTCCCGTCGAGCTCGGCGGAGATCCCCAGCCGGCCGAGGATCGACCGGGTCTCGCCCGGATCCATCTGCAGGCCGAGGACATCGCGGATCCGGGACGTCCGGAGCCGGATCGAGCGCGGCGAGCGCGGAGCGGGGTACGCGTCGGCGATTCCCCGCGCGACGCGGCATCCGGTGATCCGCTGAATCAAGTGTGCCGCCCGGGCGGCCGCGATCGGCACGCCCTCGGGGTCGATCTCCCGCTCGAACCGCTGCGAAGCCTCGCTCCGAACCCCGATCGACCGGGACGAAAGCCGAACCCGGTATCCGCCGAACGCCGCTGCCTCGAGGAGCACGCTCGTCGTCTCCGGGCGGATCTCGCTCCGCTCCCCGCCCATCACGCCCGCGAGCGCGAGACCGCCCCGCTGATCGGCAATCATCAGCACCTCGGGCGTCAACGTCCGGTCGACGCCGTCGAGCGTTCGGAAACGCTCTCCGTCCTCCGCCCGCCGGACGACGATCGGCCCCTCGACGAGTGCGCCGTCGAACGGATGCAGCGGATGCCCGAGCTCGAGCATCACGATGTTCGTCGCGTCGACGACGTTCGACCGCGGCCGCATCCCGGCCTTGACGAGCCGATGCTGCAGTCGAAGCGGCGCGGGCCCGATCCCGACGCCGTCCATCCATCGAGCGGCGTAGCGCAGCGCATCGGCGGGATCCTCGATTCGGATTGACACGCGCTCGCTCGCCGGGGGATCGGACTCCTCGATCTCGATCGGGAGCGGCCGGAGCGGCCGGTCAAGCACGGCGGCCGCCTCCCGCGCGATCCCGTAGATCCCCGCGCAGTCCGGCCGATTCGAGAAGACCTTGATGTCGAGGACGAAGTCGTCGTACTCGAGCAGCTCGTTCAGATCGGTTCCGACAGCGAGATCGAGCGCCGGGTCGAAGTTCCAGATCCCCTCCGAGCGCGCCTCGAGCCCGAGCTCCTGCTTCGAGCAGATCATCCCGTCGGATGCCCGTCCGCGGATCTTCCGGCGCCCGATCCGGTGCCCGCCCGGCAGCTCGCCGCCGGCGAGCACCACCGGGACGAGCGCCCCCTCCACGACGTTCGATGCGCCGCAGACGATCTCGAGCGACCGCCCTCCCACGTCGACGGAACAGAGCGTCAATGAATCGGCGTTCGGATGGGGACGCGCCGAGACGACCCGCCCGACGACCGCGCTCCGCAGCGCGCCGGTCGCCGCGATCTCCTCGACCTCCACGCCGGCGAACGTCAGCCGCTCGGCGAGGCGCTCGATCTCCTCGCGCGTCACGTCGATCTCCACGTACTCGGACAGCCAACGGCACGGGACCTTCATCGCAGCGTCCTCCGAACTTGCTAGAACGAGATCTGCACGTAGATGACGGCCGGGTAGTTCCCGGTCAAGGGGACGGCGACTCCCAGTTGCACGGCGAGCGGGATCAGTCCACCCAGCGTCGACATCTCGAAGATCTGCTCGCCCCCCGCCTCCGCGTACGGGGTGGTTGTACCGAATTGATCGAGCGTTGTCCAACCCGTCCCGCCCGCGATGTAGACGCGCGTCAGGACCCGGTCGATGAGCGCCAGATTGAGGACGTTGTAGGGGAGGTCCGACGTCGACGGCAGTTCGACCGCCAGGGCGCCGCTCAGCTTGTTCGGCATCGAGGCCGTCGGCCCGCCGTGGAGCTCCGGGAACCCGAAGTGCAACGGGCGCGGAAGATCACCGAACGAAAGCCCGAGCTCGACGCGCCCCATCAGGTAGGCGCTCGGCCAGATCCGCGCTTCGTCGAGCACGACCGCCGAGATGCGGACCGCGTTGGGCTCCGCGACATCGAACGCGACGGCCCGGATGGCCGGGTCGGAGAGCGACGCGAGGTCCACGAATTCCGCGCGCAGCGTCAGAAACGGACGCGCGCCGTCGAACAAGCGCCGCGCCGAGATCGCGAATGACATCTCCGGCGCCCAGTATTCCCCGGGCGAGCCCGTCTCGATCGGCCGGTACCGGACCTCCGAATAGGCGATCCCGGCAGCGAGCCCCGCCGGCTGAAGCTCCGCGGCCAACTGGACGAACTCCCCTCGGCCGAGCTTCATCGCGGCCGACGCGCGGTTCTCGCCGATCGTGATCTTGAGCCGATCGAGATGAGAGAGCGTGATCGTCTGTCCGGTCGCGTCCGGCCAGAGGACGTAGGCGTCGAGCGGAAGCGCCGCCTTCGTCGCCGCGGCGACGATCTTGACGGGCGCATGGTTGTTCAGTCGGTCTCGGTCGGGGAGGCGGTGCTCGGGATCGATCGTCACCCGGGCGACGGACGAGGGGGTGACGAAGACGAGCGTCGCCTCGGCGTCGGCGCCGTCCCATTCCTGGGCGACCGTCGCGCCCGAGCTGAGCGTCGCCTCGACCGTCACCGGCTGCGGTGCGCCGCCGTCCCGGCGGACGACGACGCTCGTCCGGTGCCCGCCCTCGATCCGGCGGCGGGCGACGATCTCGATCGAGTAGTCGACCGACCCCGGCCCGAAGACCCAGGCATCGAACAGCGCACCGAGCGGCTCACCCGACGCCTCCTCGAGGATCGCCTGGAGACCGCGCGAATTGAGAATCCCCTCGCGCGTCCGCTCGATCGCCGTCCGCAGCCCGTCCTCGAACCGCTCCTCACCGATCGCCGACGCGATCGCGCGAGCGACGAGGTACCCCTTGTCGTAGAGTCGGACGGACGACGCGTTGGCATACCGGGCGTCCTCGGCCGCCGTCACCAGCGCTTCGTCGAACGCGTTGCCAGCGGCCAGGATGTACGAGAGCTCGATCAGATGCTCTCGAAGGTTGTAGAAGCCGAATTGCCGAACGACGAACTCCTCGAGGAGCCCCTTTCCCGCTACGTCGAAGAGATTGGGCCCGAACGGTCCGTGAGCCGCCTCGAAGTACCCGACGGCCAGGTAGTGCGCGAGCCCCTCGGAGAGCCATCCGTCGCGGTTGAGATCGATCCCGGTTCCCGTTCCGAACCACTGATGGGCGATCTCGTGAGCCAGCACGAACTCCGCCAGCCGGTTGAGGATCCCCGGCAGCAGCACGTCGCGGTGCGTGAAGTACCGCCGCGAGAGCCAGACGATCCCGTCGGCCGCGAACGACGTGCCGTCCCGGTTGGTGCTCTCGACGATCGTCAGCCGCGCGTGAGGATACGGACCGTAGCGGGACTCATAGTCGTCGAGAATGTCGCGCGCGTATGTGGCGAACAGGCGCGCCTCCTCGTCGTGCCCGGCGAAGTGGACGACGTCGATCGGGATCGGCCCGTCGAGCGTGTAGGTCCGATAGTTCGCGCCGACCGTGAACGCGACCGCGCGGCGGACGCCGTCGTAGCGCAGCCGATACCGGGTCCACGCGGCGTCGAGCGCCTCCGACTCGACTCCATCGGCGCCGGAATAGACCCGGAGCCCGACCGGCACCGTCAGCGCCACCTCGGACTCCGCCGGCGGCAGAACGAACGGAAACGCCGACCCGTCCCCGCGGACGAGGAGACCGTCGCGCTCGACGTAGGCCGTCGGGTCGTCGATCGGCAGCGGATACCACCCGAACCGCCACGTCAGAACGTCGTCGGTGATCCCCTCGTCGCCGCGCGACGTGCGCGGAACGTCGACCAGGAACTCGATCCTCAGCGTCGCCGGCCCGGCGCCGGCCGGCAGATCGACCGCCAATGCGGCCTCGTCGAGCGAATAGGTCTGCCAGGCGGGCGGGAGAGCGAGCGTCCGGAACGGGAGGGACGTCGTCCCCTCCGTCTGCACGAGATCGACCGACAGGACGATCAAGCGCGCCGGCTCGAACCCCCGCGGGTAGATCTCGTCGATCGCCCGCTGTGACAGGTACGGGTTCTGCTCCTGCGCGAGGTTCGGGAGGAGGAGGAAGTAAGCCGTCCCTCCCGGCGCCTCGAGGGTCACCTCGACGGAGCCGTCGAGCGTCCGATCGTCCGGATCGTACTGCGCATCGATTGACAAGCGCGGGGCCCCGGCTGACGCCGCCGCGATCGCCAGCAGCGAAACGAAAACGACGCCGAGGATCCTCTCCGCTCGGTTCATGAATCCCCCCTTCGTGTCCGGTCTGTCGCCTATTCCATCGGCTCTTCGCTCAGGACCACCCGATCGACGAGGACGCGGGCCGACGTGATTTCGCGCTCCGTCGCGTGTTCGACGAGGAACCGGACGGGCCCGATCCGGACCTCGTCGCCCGCCTTCGCCATCGTCCCCAGCCGGTGCTGGATCAGACCGTTGATGGTGACCGCCTCGTCCTCGGGCAGCTCGATGTCCATCGCCCGATTCAGATCGTGGATCCCGGTATCCCCGTTCAGCAGCGCCTCGTCGGCCGAGACCCGCTTGATGAGCGCCGTCGGGCGGTCGTACTCATCGTCGATCTCGCCGACGATCTCCTCCAAGATGTCCTCGAGCGTGACGATCCCGGCCATTCCGCCGAACTCGTCGATGACGACCGCCATGTGGACCTGCTGCCGCTGGAACTCCCGCAACAGGAGGTTGATCGGCTGCGTCGTCGGTGCGTAGTACGCCGGGCGGAGGAGCGTCCGGAGCGTCGTGCCCGGGTCGGCCGGGTCGCACGCGAGGAGATCCTTCGCGTAGAGCGTCCCGACGACGTTGTCCGGCACGTCCTCGTAGACCGGAAACCGTGAGTGCCCGCCCTTGGCGACGATCCGGCGAATCTCATCGATCGACGAACCGACCTCGATCGCTTGCACGTCCGGCCGCGGGATCATCACCTGCTCCGCCGTCATCTCGTCGAAGTCGAGGATCCGGCGGATCATCTCTCCGTCTGCCTCGTTGAGGAGGCCGCTCTCCTCGCTCGCATCGATCAGTGTCTCGATCTGCTCGTCGCTGACCGCCAGCGGCTCCTTCTGGGAGAGGTCGATCCCGAAGATCCGGACCAGCCCGTGCGCGATCCCGCGGAAGAGCCGGATCAGCGGGAGGAGAATCCGCGTCATCGCGTGGATCTGGTTGATCGTCCCGAGCGTGAACCGCTCCGGGTAGTGTTTCGCGAAGTTCTTCGGCGTGATCTCGCTGAAGATCAGAAGCGAGACCGTCATGATCGCCGTCGCGATCAAGCCGACCTGCACGGTCGGCATCCCCGGCAACAGCCGCAGGACGAGCACCGTCATCAGGGAGCTCGCCATCACGTTCGTCAGGTTGTTCAGCACAAGGAGCGCGGTAATCATGTCGTTCGGCTCCTCGGCGAGGAGCGTCAACGCGCGGCGCTTCCGGCGCTGGGTCGTGATCAGGAAGCGCAGCCGCCCCCTCGCCAACGATGTGATCGCCGTCTCAGCGCTGGAAAAGTAGGCCGACGCAAGGATCAAAAAGACAAGCAGCGCGAGTTGCGCGCCTATGGACAATCGTGTTCACCTCGCAACGCCCTATTATAGGTTGGGGACCCCGGGGTGCAAGCGGGATTCCGCAACGGAACGGATTGTGGATCGGGTGCCCGCCCCGATACAATACGGCAGCGGCCGCGCGCAGGATGGCGGCCCCGCGGGACCGCGCGACGCGGCCGCGGGTGAGGAGGACGAGTGGTGGACGTCGACATCGAGCGATTGCGCGAGATCATCCGCCTTCTCAAGGAGGAGGGGCTGAGCGAGATCACCCTCTGCGAGGGGGAGAACCGGATCACGATCCGGCGCGCCGCCGATCGGACGACGCGCGCCGAACAAGCGGCGACTGCGCCATCCGGCCCGCCCGGCGCGTTCGCGCTGACGGCCCCCCTCGTCGGCACGTTCTACCGGCGCTCGTCGCCCGACGAACCGCCGTTCGTCGCGCCCGGCGCGACGATCGCTCCCGGAGAGACCGTCGCCATCATCGAGGCGATGAAGGTGATGAACGAGATCAAAGCCGAGCGGCCCGGCCGGCTCCTGCGCGTCCTCGCTGAAGAAGGGGCGCCGGTCGAGTACGGCCAGGACCTGTTCCTGTTCGAGCCGGTATGAGCATCGAAAGCGTCCTCATCGCGAACCGCGGTGAGATCGCCCTCCGCGTGATCGAAGCCTGCCGCGAGCTCGACCTGCGCTCGATCGTCCTCTACTCCGAGGCCGACGAAGCGATGCCGTACCTCCGGCTTGCCGATGCCTCGATCTGCATCGGACCGGCCGACCCGGCGAAGAGCTACACCAACGTCGCCGCGATCATCAGCGCCGCCGAGCTGATCGAGGCCGACGCGATCCACCCCGGCTACGGCTTCCTCGCCGAGAGCCCGCACTTCGTCGAAATCTGCGAGGAGCACGACCTGACGTTCGTCGGCCCACCGCGGGAGGTCATGGAACTCCTCGGGAACAAGCTCGCCGCCCGGGACGCTGTCCGCGCCGCCGGCGTCCCGGTCCTTCCCGGAGAGCCGGTCCCGGCTGCGCCGGGCGAGCTCGCGGCCGCTGCCGAGCGCATCGGATACCCGCTCCTCGTGAAATCCGTCTTCGGCGGCGGCGGACGCGGGATGCGGTGGGTCGCCGGCCCCGATGCCTTGAAGGCCGCCGTCGCGGCCGCCGCGCCCGAGGCGAAGGCGGCCTGCGGCGACGAACGCCTCTACCTCGAGCGGGCGGTGCCGGGCGCCCGCCACATCGAAGTACAGATCGTGGCCGACGGACGCGGCGCGCTCGTCCACTTCGGTGAGCGCGAGTGCTCGATCCAGCGCCGCCACCAGAAGCTGATCGAGGAATCGCCGGCACCGAAGCTCTCCCCGGCGCTGCGGGAGCGGCTGCAAGCGGCCGCCCTCGCCGCCGCCGGCGCCGTCGGGTACCGGAACGTCGGCACGGTCGAGTTCGTCCTCGACGACGACGGTTTCTTCTTCATCGAGATGAACGCCCGGATTCAGGTCGAACACCCGATCAGCGAGGCCGTCAGCGGGGTCAACCTCGTCAAGGAACAACTGCGGATCGCTTCCGGCGAACCGCTCGGCCGGCGGCAGGCCGAGGTCGATCTGCGCGGCTGGGCGATCGAGTGCCGGATCAACGCCGAGGACCCCGCCCGCGGGTTCTTCCCGTCGACCGGGACGGTCCACATCGACGAACTCCCCGGCGGGGCCGGCGTCCGCATCGATTCCTGTCTCTACGACGGGATGCTCGTCTCCTCGCACTACGACTCGCTCCTCGCCAAGGTGATCACCTGGGGGCAGGATCGCGAGGAAGCGCGGATCCGTATGATGACTGCGCTCCAGCGGTTCCGCATCTCCGGAATTCGGACGACGCGCGAGCTCGCCCAGGAGATCGTCGGCCACTCGGACTTCCGGGACGGCGCGATTGCAACCGACTTCCTGGACCGAATGATCGGTTGAACGAGCCGGACCCTCACCGTACCCTTGATGCCGCGGCGCGGCCGGCGCGCCGACGCGAGATCCGATCGATGCGAGGGCTCCGATGTTCGATGCGTTGACCGAGAAGCTGACCGCCGTCTTCGGGCGGATGCGCGGGAAGGGCCTTCTGACCGAGAAGGACGTCGAAGCCGGCCTGCGCGAGATCCGGCTCGCCCTCCTCGAGGCCGACGTCCACTACAAGGTCGTCAAGGAGCTCGTCGGCCGGATCCGCGACCGCGCCGTCGGCGAGGAGGTCCTGAAGAGCCTCACCCCCGGCCAGCAGATCGTCAAGATCGTGCGCGACGAGATGACCGCGACGATGGGCGGCGACCGGGCCACGCTCAATCTCGCGCGGCGACCGTCGGTCGTCCTCCTCGTCGGCCTTCAGGGATCGGGGAAGACGACGACCGCCGCCAAGCTCGCCGCGCGCCTGAAGAAAGAAGGCCGAAAGCCCGTCCTCGCCGCGGCCGACGTTCGCCGGCCCGCCGCGATCGACCAGCTCGAGACCCTCGGCGCGCAGCTCGATCTCCCCGTCGTCTCTCGCGTCGATCCTGCGCCGGAGCGGATCGCGGCCGCCGCCGTCGACTGGGCGCGCACGAACCTCCACGACGTCGTCATCGTCGATACCGCCGGCCGCCTGCAGATCGACGAAGAGATGATGAGCGAGGTCGAGCGGACCGCGGCGGCCGTCGAGCCCGACGAGATCCTGCTCGTCGCCGACGCGATGACCGGCCAGGAAGCGTTGAACATCGCGTCGACGTTTCACGAACGACTCGCGCTGACGGGAATCATCCTCACAAAGATCGACGGGGACGCGCGCGGCGGAGCCGCCCTCTCGATCCGTCAGATCACCGGCCGACCGGTCAAGTACGTCGGAACCGGCGAGAAGATCGGCGAGCTCGAGCCGTTCCACCCGGAGCGGATGACCGACCGGATCCTCGGGATGGGCGACGTCCTCACGCTGATCGAACAGGCGGAGGAGCGGATGGACAAGGAGAAGGCCGAGGCGTTCGCCAAGCGGATCCAGAAGAATCGCTTCACGCTCCAGGACTTCCTCGATCAGCTCGAAGAGGTGCGCAAGCTCGGACCCCTCTCCTCGGTTCTCGAGCGGCTCCCGGGCGCGGCGCGGCTAAAAGGGGTCGACGGCGGGCTCGAGGAGACCGAGCTCCGACAGACCGTTGCCATCCTCCGATCGATGACAGTGGAAGAACGGCTCAACCCGTCTATAATTGGGGGCAGCCGGAAGAAGCGGATCGCCCGCGGAAGCGGCACGCGGGTGAGAGACGTGAACCGCGTTCTCGCCCGTTTTGAAGACGCCAAGAAAGCCCTGAAGTGGATCGGCGGACGCCGCGGGAAGGGACGCTTCCCGGCCGACCTGTTGGGGACGCCGTAGCGGCGTGCCTCGATCCGTCCTCTCTCAGGGAAGGCGAAGACCCAGAGGTGACAGCATGGCAGCGAAGATTCGACTGAAGAAGACCGGACGAAAAGGCCAAGCCGCGTACCGCGTCGTCGTGCTCGACGGCCGGAAGCCGCGGGACGCGAAGGTCGTCGCCGACCTCGGCTCCTACGACCCGAAGTCGGACCCATCGACGTTCCAGATCGACAACGAGATCGCTCTCAAGTGGCTCCTCGACGGGGCGAAGGCGACGAAGGCCGCGCGCGACATCCTGTCGAAGGCCGGCGTGATGGAAGCGCTCGACAGCGCCAAGCGGGGCGGACCTGCGGGCGCCAAGGGGCGGGCAAAGGCGGCCGATGACGAGGAGGCCGCCGACGCGTAGGCGCCCCCGGGAGGAAGCGTGCTCTACCGTCTCTGCGAGTTCCTCGTCGGATCGCTGATCGAAGATCGCGACGCCCTGAAGATCGACCGGATCGAGACCGCGCGGGTCGACATCTTCTTCCTTCATACCGGGAAAGAGGACCGCGGCCGGATCCTCGGCAAGGGAGGCCGGACGATCGGCGCGCTGCGGACGCTCCTCGAAGGGGTCGCCGCCCGGTTCGACCGCGAAGTCGTCATCGAGATCCTCGATTGACCCGCGCGATGCGCTTCGACATCCTGACCATCTTCCCGGACGCGCTGGAGGGTCTGCTTGCGGTCGGCGTGATCGGCCAGGCGCGGGAGGCCGGAGCGATCGAGATCCGGTGTCATGATCTGCGAGACTTCACCGACGACCCGCATCGCGTCGTCGATGACCGCCCGTACGGTGGGGGAGCCGGAATGGTGATGAAAGTCGAGCCGTTCGTCCGCGCGATCGAGGCGGTCCGCGCCCGGATCGAGGGGAGCGTTCGAACGATCCTCCTCTCTCCGCGGGGGCGCCTCTTCCGGCAGGCGGACGCCGCCCGGTGGGCGACGCTCGACGGGCTGATCCTCCTCTGCGGCCGATACGAAGGGGTCGACGAGCGGGTCGTCACGTTCGTCGACGAAGAGATCTCGATCGGCGACTACGTGCTCACCGGCGGGGAGACGGCCGCCGCCGCGATCGTCGAAGCGACCGCTCGGATGACCCCGGGCGTCGTCGGGCGGTTCGACTCCGTTCAGACCGACTCGTTCTTCGACGAACCGCGGCTCGGCGCACCGCAGTACACGCGCCCGCCGGACTTTCGAGGGCTCACCGTCCCCGAAGTGCTCCTCTCCGGCGACCACGCCAAGATCGAGGCCTACCGGGAGCGCGAGGCCTGGAAGAAGACGGCCGAGAACCGGCCCGACCTCCTCGGGATGAAGCCGGGCGCCGGAGCGGGAGACGATGGGTAACCTATACATCGGGCTCCTGCATTACCCGATGCGCAACCGCAAGGGCGAGATCGTCGCCACGGCGACGACGTCGATGGACATCCACGACATCGCCCGATCCGCCCGAACCTACGGCGTCGCGCGCTACTTCGTCGTCACGCCCGTCCCCTCGCAGCGCGAGATCTCCTGGCGGATCCGCGGCTTCTGGACCGAGGGCGAGCGGGCGCTCGAGGAGAGCCGGCGGGGCGAAGCGATGGAGTACGTCACCATCGCCGAGGACCTCGAAGAGACGACAGGCTCGATCGAGGCCGCCGAAGGAGAGGCGCCGTACCTCGTCGCCACCTCGGCCCGGCGGGGCGGGAAAGTCGTGATCGGGTACGACGAATTGCGCCGGAGATTGAGAACCGATGCGCGTCCGGTATATATTCTCTTCGGCACGGGTTGGGGGATGGCCGACGAATTGATCGAGGCGTGCGACGCGATTCTCCCCCCCATCATGCCCGACAGCGAGTTTAACCATCTGTCCGTTCGCGCCGCGGCGGCGATTGTCCTTGACCGCGTGGCGGGCGACCGAGAATCATCGGACGCATTGGAGACATAGGAGGAAGACCATGGACGACATCCTGCGAGCCGTCGAGAGCGAGCAGATGCGACAGCGGGACGATTTCAGCCCCGGCGACATCGTGCGCGTGCACGAGCGGATCAGCGAGGGCGCCAAGGAGCGCGTGCAGATCTTCGAGGGCCTCGTCCTCAAGCGGGCCGGTGGCGGGACCCGCCAGATGATCACCGTCCGCAAGATCTCATCGGGGATTGGCGTCGAGAAGACCTACCCGCTTCATTCCCCGAAGATCGAGCGGATCGAACTCGTGAAGGAGGGCGTCGCCCGGCAGTCCCGGCCGTACTTCCTGCGGCGACTGCGGCGGATCCGCTGACACGATGGGGCGGCGACGAAAGAAAGAGAAGAAGCCGGCCCGCATCATCCGCCTCGCGCACCGTCTGGGCTGGCATCCGGGGCGCGTGATGAGTGAAGTCCTCGAATGGGTCGAGGTCCTCGTCGTCGCCGGCATCCTCGCGCTGCTCGTCATGCGGTTCGTCACCGTCCGGATGCACGTCCCGACCGGCTCGATGATCCCCGCCATCGACCCGCGCGACTCCTTCTTCGTCGACCGGATCTCCTACCTCTTCCGCGACCCCGAGCCCGGCGACATCGTCGTCTTCTGGCATACCGACAGCGTCTCCATCCGGAGCGTCGAACCCGGCTCCCCCGCCGAACGGGCCGGCCTGAACAGAGGCGCACGCATCCTGACCCTCAACCGCGAGACCGTCACCAGCGCCGCGCGCGCCGACGAGATCCTCCGTGAGATTCCCGATGGGACGACCCTCTACCTCGGGATCAGCGGCGCCTCCCCCGCCCCGCTCGGCGAGAAGACCGCCGCCGTGCAATCGCTCACCGACCTCGGCCTCACCCTTCGCGAGCATCGGATCCGGTACGTCAAGCGACTGATCGCCGTCGGCGGGCAGACCGTCCAGATCGTCGACGGCCGGGTCCTCGTCGACGGCGAACCCCTGACCGGCGAGCGCTTCGACCGGACCTACACCATCGACCCGAGCCGCATGCGCTACGCCGTCGCCCCGACGCGCGTCCCCGAACGCCACTGGTTCGTCCTCGGCGACAACACCCGCGACTCCTGGGACTCCCGCTACTGGGGATTCGTCGACGTCGACGACTTCATCGGCGAACCGTTCCTCCGCGTCTGGCCCGTCTCCCGCTTCGGCCTCATGAACGGCTACTTCGGCAGCAGCCCATGACCCCCCGCCTCGCCCCCCCATCCCGGTTCCACCGCGATTGTGGAGCGTCGCAGCACGTCTGCGATCGCTTGCTCAATTTCGCCATCCCGGGGACCGGCTGTGTTTCATCGATCGCGAGCCGATCCACACCGAACGCGGACCCCGTGTGGGCATCCGCACCTGCGGACCGGCGTGCGTCGAAACCCTGCCTGTCCCCCATCGATTCCGCCATCCTGGGGACCGGCTGGGTTTCATCGATCGCGAGCCGATCCACGCCGAACACGGACCCCATGTGGGCATCCTCACCTGCGGACCGGCGTGCATCGAAACCCTGCCTGTCCCCCATCGATTCCTCCATCCTGTGGACCGGCTGGGTTTCATCGATCGCAAGCCGATCCACGCCGAACGCGGGCCCCATGTGGGCATCCTCACCTGCGGACCGGCGCGCATCGAAACCCTGCCTGTCCCCCATCGATTCCTCCATCCTGTGGACCGGCTGGGTTTCATCGATCGCAAGCCGATCAACACCGAACGCGGACCCCGTATGGGCATCCTCACCTGCGGACCGGCGCGCATCGAAACCCTGCCTGTCCCCCATAGATTGCGCCCTCCTGGGGACCGGCTGGGTTTCGTCGATCGCGAGCCGATCCACGCCGAACGCAGACCCCTCCGCCACGCGTCGCCCAGCGTCGCAGCTCGCCTGCGACGTTCCTACCCTCCTCAACCGATGACCGCCCGCCGCCCTGACCGCGCCCCCGAACTCCTCGCCTTCGACCGCACCCTCACCCAAGAACAGGACAGAACGCCCGACCCCACCGTCGCCGGCTTCGACGAAGCCGGCCGCGGTGCGCTGGCCGGCCCGATCGCCGTCGGCTGCGTCTCCCTCGACCTACGGGCCGTAGAAGGTCACCAGCTCGCCGCCCATCTCGCCGGGATCGATGACTCCAAACGTCTGAGCCCCCGACACCGCGACACACTCTTCGCCGCCATCACAGCCTGCGCTCACTGGTCCATCGGTGCCGCATCCGCCGGCGAGATCGACCGCTGGGGGATCGTCCCCGCCGCCGCCCTCGCCGCCCAGCGCGCCTACCGGCGTCTCGGCCTCCCCGCGACCCTCGCCCTCTTCGACCGCGGCCTCTCCTTGCACGGCGCACCTGCGAATCTCGCCGCTGCCCCCCGCGAGATCGCCATCACCCGTGGCGACGCGCAGTCCCTGCACATCGCCGCCGCCTCAATCGTCGCCAAAGTCCTCCGCGATCGGTGGATGACCGCCCTCGACCGCCAGTTTCCCGCCCACGGACTCGCCCGCCACAAAGGCTACAGCACCGAACTCCA
>Ga0068714_10002706_pt1 | contig 22322 bp, 20 predicted proteins | sample MTBNYHSulfiMetaG_FD_62988 | JGI IMG/M metagenome (GOLD analysis project Ga0068714, IMG submission 62988) | Enrichment culture microbial communities from rom New York Harbor, USA that are MTBE-degrading - MTBE-NYH (New York Harbor Sulfidogenic)... | ecosystem: Environmental > Aquatic > Marine >... | reverse complement strand
GACCGCCGCGTGTTCGGGCTTTATCTTCGGTCTGAACGTGGCCGAGCAGTACCTCAAGAACGGGGTCTACCGGACGATCCTGGTCGTCGGGGCCGAGGTGATGAGCCGAACGCTCAACTGGAAGGACCGTTCGACCTGCATCCTCTGGGGCGACGGTGCGGGCGCGGCCATCCTGACGGCCGGGGATGCCGGGCCGGAGATCCTCTCGACGCATATCCACACGGATGGGGCCAACGGCCGCGACCTGCTCATGCCGGGCGGGGGGTCCAAAACGACGCCCATCTCGCATGAAAGCGTCGACAAAGGGCTCCACACGCTCAATATGATCGAGGCCAATGCCAGTTTCCGTGTGGCGGTGCGCCACTTCATCGAGTCGATCCGGGAGGCCCTCGATTTCAATGGGTTGCGTGTGGAGGATGTCTCGTGGTTCATCCCTCATCAGGCCAACCTGCGGATGTTTCAATCCATCGCGAAATTTTTGGATGTTCCGATGGAACAATTTTACGTAACACTCAATAAATACGGGAATATTTCTTCGGCATCCTGTGCCATTGCCTTCGACGAGGCGGTGCGGGACGGCAGCATCAGGGATGGAGACCTGGTGTGCCTGCCGGTCTTCGGAGGCGGATTGACCTGGGGGAGCGCCCTCGTCAGGTGGGCGTCCGTCTGAGGCCGCTTTTTCGAGGAAGTGCTGCCTGATACCGGGCGCCCCGCAGCCGGCGCCGAAGAGTCTCCTGATCCCGGTGCGTCCGCACCAAAACGCGCATGAGCCCACACCATGGGATCCGGCTTCCTTTTACTCACCACGTTCCGCCCTGGAGCGGGCGCTCCGAGGCCTGCCCTTCCAGGTCTGCCGCACCATGCCGATTTGCCCTTCATCGACGATCTCGATGCGCCGTGGGTGTTCAGCCGGACCCCCAGTGAGCGGAGCGGCGTGACGGCCGCCGAACGAGCGGGCATTGACGGTGGCGCTGGTTCGGCGGGCATTGCCTTTTGGTGTTGAAAACCTGGCCCTGTTGGACGATCACCTTTCCGGACGGACGCGCCTGATGATTGAATCGATGAATATCGCCTGGTGGGTGCAGCGCTGGAGCGAGTTGCATCCCAGGAAGACCGCCGTGTTTTTCGAAGGGGCCTCCGTCAGCTATGCGGAGCTCCACGAGAGGGTGAGCCAGTGCGGGTGCTGGCTGCAGTCCGTGGGGATCGAGAAGGGCGACCGGGTCGCGGTGATGCTTCACAACGGCCTCGAGTTTCTCGAGCTCTATCTGGCGTGCGCGCGCCTGGGCGCCATCTTCGTGCCTCTCAATTTCAGGTTTACGGTTCATGAGCTGCGCTACCTGCTGGCCAACGCCAGGCCTCGGCTGTTCGTCTTCGGCAAGCGGGCCGCGGCGAAGATCGGCATCGAGGACCTCGCCCGCTCACGCCCTCCCATGCTGCTCGCCTGTGTAGCGGCGGAGGGGGCGCCGGCCGGCTGCCTCGACTACCTCAAGGAGCGGGCGGAGTTCAAAGGGTGCCGCCCCTTCCTGACTCGATCCCTCGCGCCGGCCGATCCGGAAGAGCCCCAGGTGATTATGTACACCTCCGGCACGACGGGCCGGCCGAAAGGCGCCGTGCTCTCCTTCCGCAAGACCTTTTTCAACTGCCTCAATGCGGATATCTTTTTCAAGCTCCATTTCGACGACGTCATGCTCGTCATCCTGCCCATGTTCCACTCCGGGGGCCTTTTCATCCAGGCATCGCCGACCCTCTACAAGGGGGCGACCATGGTGATCCATCCACGCTTCGATCCCCTCAAGACCTATGCGGATATCGCCGCTTACCGCGTGACCAAGTTTCTCGGGGTCCCGACGGTGTACCGCGCCCTTTTGAAGGTCGGTCCGAAACCGGAGCATCAGCTGTCCTCCCTCCGGGTCTGCGCCGTCGGCGGGGAGAAGGTGACCCCGGAGCTCCTGGCCGCCTGCAAGGAAGCGGGATTCTGGGCGCGGCAGATCATGGGGCAGACCGAGACGTCGATCCTCTTGTGGGCCTCCGAGGAGGATTCCCTCCGGAAGCCGGGGACGGTCGGGCGCCCGGTCTTCCATGCCGAGGTGGCGCTGTTCGACCGCGAGGGGAGGGAGGCCGCCCCGGGCCAGATCGGGGAGATCGTCGTGCGGGGCTCCGTCATGATGAAGGAGTACTGGCAGGACCCGGTTCAGACCGAGGCGACCATCCGCAACGGGTGGCTGCACACGGGGGATCTGGCCTACCAGGACGAGGACGGCTATTTCTATCTGGTGGACCGCGCCAGGGACATGTACATCTCCGGCGGCGAGAATGTCTACCCCGCCGAGATCGAACGGGAACTGCGGGCGCACCCCAAGGTCGAAGACGTCGCTGTGATGGGGTTTCCCGATGCGGAGTGGGGCGAGGCGGGCCATGCCTGCATCGTCCTGCGCGCGGGCCAAAGCCTGACGGAGGAGGAGGTGCTGTCCTACCTCGATGGAAGACTGGCCCGTTACAAGATCCCGAAGCGGGTTATGTTTTTCGAAGAGTTTCCCCGCACATCGCTCGGGAAGGTCCGGAAGGCCGTTCTGATGGAGCGTTTTTTGCGGAAAGGTGCGGCTGGGAGGAGCTGATCGTGGAAAAAAGGGAAGCAGGAACCGATGGGAATCATTCGCCTTACACCGTCCTCACGCGGGCGGGCGTGGGCTTCGAAGCGGGATCGAACCGGTTCTTCCCGGACCGGCCGACCCTTCTGATGGTGCACGGCGCCGGCGGGCGGGGCGCGCACTGGCTCAATCAGACCGGACCGCTCGGGCGGACCCTGAACACGGTCGCGGTGGATCTGCCGGGGCACGGCGGCACCGCGGGCCCGTCGCACGACGAGATCGGCGGCTATGCCGCATGGCTCGAGGGGGTGGTCGCCCCGGCCTTCGAGTCCGGCGTCGTCCTGATGGGGCATTCCATGGGCGGGGCCGTCGCGCTCGAGGCGGCCATGCGGGGGGTCATGAAGATCGAGGCCCTGATCTTGGTCGGGACCGGGGCCCGGCTGCGCGTCGCGCCCGATTTTCTGAAGGGTCTCAGGGGCCGTTTCGAGGAAACGATCGAGGCCATCATAGGCTATGCCTATGCGCCGGGGGCCCCCGAGGAACTGCTGAAAGAAGGGGCGCGCATGATGAAGGCTTCGGGGATGCCCGTGGTGTCCGGCGATTTCGAGGCCTGCAACCGGTTCGACTGCCGGGAGAGTGCGGGCCGCATCGCCTGCCCGGCCCTTGTCCTTTGCGGGGAGGCGGACCGCCTGACGCCTCCGAAGCTCTCAGAAGAACTGGGAAGGCTCCTGCAGCGCGCCTCGGTCCAGTTCATCCCGCGGGCGGGGCACATGGTGATGGTCGAGTCGCCCACGATCCTCAATCGAGCGGTGCAGGCCTTCATCGAGGGCATCTGACGGCGCTGGGGCCACTCTAGCCTCCTTTTGCGCCGGGGCTCTCCCCCTGCGCTTCGAACGTCGGCGGCACGGCATGGATGCCCTTTTCCGCGCAAAAAGAGCCGCCCCGTCGCGCCTGAAGCTTTCGGGGTTTGAAAGCCCGATTCTCGTGTGGGGTCGCGCTTTTGAAGGCCCGCCGCCTCCTGGGGCGCGAGGATCCTCCGGATCGACGCCTCTCCTCAAGGGGGCGGTCCAAGGGCCCTTTTCATCCGTTCCAGCACCTCCGACTTGTCCGTGTAGGATTCGATCCTCAACCCCTCCAATTCATTCCCGTCCGGGTCGATGAAGATGATGGTCGGAACTCCTTTGAGGCCGTAGCGCCGCTGCAGTTCGTCCTGCCGGGGGTGGCGTTTGGTCAGGTCGATCTTCAGCGGAACGAACCCCTCCGCCAGGCGGACGACCTCCGGATCCCTGAAGACCGTAGCATCCATCTGGCGGCAGGGGGTGCACCAGTCGGCATAGAAGTCGAGGATCACCGGCATGCGCCTGGATGCAGCCTCTTCGAGCCTGGCGGATTCGTAAGGGACCCACGGGACGCCGGGGCGGGACTGGAATCCGGTGTAAAGATAGACGAGGGCGGCGGCGATGCCGACCAGGCCGAGGGCCTTCTTGGCGATGTCGAAGGCCCCGGTCCCTTTGCCGCTGCGGTCGATCCACCCGAGGTGCAGCCCCGCCGCGATGAGGATGGCGGCGACGAGCGCGGCTCGGGCCTGGCTGCCCGGCATCAGAGGAAAGACCATGTAGGCGGCCATCCCGATCAGCACCCAGCCGAGCAGTTTGCGCACCCAGACCATCCAGTCCCCTGACATGGGTAGACGGTTCAGTGCGCCGGAAAAGATTCCGAGGATCGTCAACGGCAGCCCCATGCCAATGCTGAGGGCGGTGAAATACAGGACCCCGAGGACGGGATCGCCCTTTTGCCCGACGATCGTGAGAAGCCCGAGGATGAACGGCCCGAGGCACGGTGCGGCCACGATGCCGAGCGTCAGGCCCATGAAGAGCGTGCCGAAATAACCGCTGTAGTTCTTTGCGGCCAGGCGGGTGAGCTGAGGGGGCAGCCGCAGGTCCCAGAGCCCGAAGAAGCTCAGGGCGAGGAGGACCAGCAGCAGGGCGATCCCGGTGAGGACCCAGGCGCTCTGCAGGACGGCGCCGAGGAGCCCCCCGGACAGGCTGGCGGCGGCTCCGAGGGCGGCGTTGGTGGCGGCGAGCCCCATGATGTAGAAGAGGCCGTGCAGAAGCGGATGCCCTCCCAGGGTGCCGCCTTTTCCCCCGAAGTAGGAGACCGTGATGGGGATCAGCGGATAGATGCAGGGGGTCAGATTGAGGGCGAGGCCCCCCAGAAAGATGCCAAGGATGGTCCACCAGAAGCCGCTCCACCGTCCGTCTCCGGATTTGGCGGCCGCGGCGCCCGCTGCGGCGTCCGCATCGGCTGGCCGAGGTTCCACCCCGCCTGCAACGGCGCCGGGCGGCAGGACCTCGATCTCGAGAGGGAAGCGGATCTCCTCGGGCGGGCGGCAGGTTGCCTCCGTACAGGCCTGGAAGAAAAAGACCCCTTCGATCCGGTATCGACCGGGCTTCGCATCACCGGGCACCTCGAGGGCGGCCGACACGGTGAAGCCGCCGTCATACACCTCGATCGGTTGGTCGAGGTACGGGAAGCGGACCTTCTTCGGCGGCGGGAAGCGGATCTGGGAGATCCGGACGGGATCCTCTCCCGGGAAGTCCAGGCGGGTGGCGAGCATCCCTTCCGATTCTTCCAGTCCGTGGATGAACCAGGACTCGCTGATGGCGACCTTGAATCGCAGGGGATAGGCGCCGCCGGCCGGGAAGCCTTTCTCCGGCTGGATCGCCTCGATGGAGGCCGTGGCGCCCCAGGAAGGGGGCGCGGACATGGCACAGGCGATGAAGAAGAAAGCCGGCAGAAGGAGCCGCAGAAAGCTCTTCTGCACCGGCCGGCCAGGTTTTCGAGAGGGAGTGTGGTCGGTTTTCATGGTAGATTCCGGATGGGTTTCAAGGGGATGCCGCGGGTTTTCCGGCATGGCCGGTGATGCCCGCAGCGCCGGCGGCCGGCCTTCAGCGGGGCTGCCGGTAATCCGGCGGGGTCTTGGCGCCGTCGAGCATGCGCTCCAGCCGGCCGAGGTCCGCCCGCGCCCTGCGCAGGGCCTCGACGAGGGCATCCTGCCGGTCGCGCGGGGCGCGCTCGATCTCCTTTTCGAGCCGTGCGACCTCGTTCTTCATCCGGTACAGGTCTCGCGCTATCAGCTTAATGGACATAAACGGACCTCTAGGACGGGGTGAAGACCGGTTCTTCAGGTCCCTTCAAGACATGGTGTTCCAGGGCCTCCGGTCCGAAAGCGAGTTTGCTGAATATTTTCCCTTCGATCAATCGGCAACGGCCGAAGTTCAGGCGGATGGCGGAGCATCTGTCCGGGTCGCCGGCGCCGTACCGTTCGATGATATAGTCCAGCCTTTGATCGAGGCTGACGATCCGGTCGTGGTTGACCCGCTTGTCGGCATAGTATACGAGTTCCTTTTCGGAGTACACCCCGTTCAAATCGAAGCTCCGGAGCCTCACGTGTTCGGCGACGATGTCCGCGATCTCGTCGAAGTGGTGTTGAAGGCAGATCCGGCGCCCCAGTTCGGAGTGGTCCTCGCCCGACTGGAGGGACGGGGTCTTGGCGATGTCGTGCATGAGGGCCCCCGCTGTGGTCTTGGCGACCGACACCGGAATCCCACGGGCCAGCAGAGTCTCCGCTAGAAAATAAGCCACGCGCGCGACGATCAGGCTGTGGGCCCGGATGTTGTCCAGCATCCTGTACCGGTCCCAGGCCTCCAGACAGGTTTCATAGCTTGGAATCATGGTGCTCTCTTTCCGGCTCTCTCGCCCCCTGAAAAGGAATGCCGAACGGGGCCCGCCGGCGTCCTCTGCGAGTGGGTGGGATGATGGCATGCGTCCTCTCACGGCATTCTGCAAACTCCAGCCTTTCCAGGGAGGACGATCCGGGGCGGCAGGGTTGCGTGTTTGCCGACGGGGATGTTTCACCACAGGCGGGACGCATGCACCTATAGCCATAAAATGATCTTTTTCCGTCCTGTTTTCAACCCTCAAACGGGTGTTTTCGGCGAGAAGCCCGCTGACCGCGGACGGTCACGGCTCAAAAGGCACCTTCCATTCCAGTCAGCGCCTTGATGGGCAACGCCACCCGTGCAAGGAAAGGCGCTCGGGATCGGTGCCTGCAGGTCCTGATGAGCCTACAGCTTTTCGGGATGTCATGCAAGCCGGTGCGCACCGGCGGACATCCGGTTGCGGCGGCCGGGTGCTCCTTGAAGGACGGGATCCCTTCCTCCCTCATCCGCTCCCGGTTGTCGACAATCGGGGCCGCACCAACCCCTTTGCGGCCGAAGAGGGCAGCAAGGCCCCTGACCGGCTCAGGGCTTGAAAAACGGTCAGGCGCTTGCAGCCCGGGGAGGGCGTCACCCCGAACGGCATTGACATCGGGGGGTAAATTCGCTAGGTTCCATCAAGAAACCGGATAGGATCGAGCCATTTTACATGCGACCCTTGGGGCCGCCGCGCGGACGGCCTATTTTGCCATGAGGCCGCGCCCCGGCGGAGCGGCGCATCGCCCAAGGGCCCGTTTTCGTCCTCGTCACGTCCTGGGGGGCGGGATCGGGGGCGCCAGGGGGTAGCGATGAGCGATTTCTCCCAGCACAGCGGGCAGATCACGACCTTTCACATCCTGCAGACGGACCGGAACCACCTGAAGACCCAACTGCGCCTTCATTCGCGATGGAAGAAGACCGTCCTCATCATCCCGTGCCTCGCCTCTGAATTCACGGACCCCGACAACCTGCCGGTGTTCAGGAACATCCTGAACCAGCTTCGCAGTATCGTCTATCTTTCGACCATCATTTTCGGACTCGACCGCGCGGGCGAAGAGGACGCCTTTCACCTCAGGCGGCTCATCGACGAGGCGGGGATCCGCAACGCCTTGATCCAGTGGAACGACGGTCCGGGTTTCAGCGGGATCTATGCCCGGCTGAACGAGGCCGGATTCGATATCAGCGAGCCCGGGAAGGGCAAAAACATGTTCCTGAGCTTCGGGATAGCGCTGGCACTGGGTGCGCACTCCATCGGGTTGATCGATGCCGACATCCGCACCTTCAAGCGGATTCAGCTCGACCGCCTGTTCTATCCGGTGGTCGCCCTCAACTACGATTTCTCGAAGGCCTACTACGCCAGGTTGATGAACAAGCAGATCTACGGACGGGTCAAGCGGCTGCTGCTCGACCCGCTGCTCCTGGCGCTGAAACGGAAATTCACGGAAAGCCGGGAAGAGAAAATGCTCCGGCTGATCGATTTCCTCCTGGCCTTCAAGTACCAGCTTTCGGGCGAGGTGGCCTTTCACTCCGATCTGCTCAAGCGGATGCGCTTCGCCACCAACTGGGGGGTCGAGATTTTCACGCTGATCGAGGTGTATCGCAAGGCCTCTTCGGCCGCCCAGGTCATGTTCAGCGATCGGCCTTTCGACCACAAGCACCAGGTGAGTTCGTCCGGCGACCCTGCCAGGGGCCTGAACCGGATGGCCATCGACATCGTCGCGACCCTCATGAACGCGCTGGTCATCGAAGAGGGTCTCGAAATCTCGGATACCTTCTTCCGGGACCTTGCCGTGACTTACCAGGCCGTGGCCGAAGAGCACGTGAAGAAGTATTCGGACGATGCCGGGTTCAGCAATCTGAAGTACGACCGCGATGCGGAAGAGTCGCTCATCAAGGATGTCTTCCGGCACAGCATCATCCACGCCGGCGAGATGCTGACGGCGCCCTACCGGATGACCGAGCGTTTCCTGCGTTTCCTGCACACGCACGAGGAGTTCGCCCCATTCCTGGAGCAGGGTCTGGCGGATGCCGTCCTGGCCGTTGAGCGGCGGACGGAAAAAGGCGGCTTCGACATGCCGCAGACGGTCTCCTGGGAACGGGTCCACAACAAACTGCCCGACATCTTTTTTCAGATCATCGAGGTTGTGGAACGGGAAAAACAGCGGTTTGCGCACTGAGACCCCGCGGCGGATCAGCGATGAAACATTCGGGTGGGCTGACAGATTCCTATATCGTTTTCACTGATCTGGACGGGACCCTGCTGGATCACGACACCTACGCGTGGGAAGCGGCCGCGCCCGCCCTTCGCCTTTGCCGGCGCCTAGGGGTGCCGGTCGTCCTCGTCTCGAGCAAGACCCGGGCCGAGATGCAGCCGCTGCGCCAGGCGCTGGGCCTCTCGGACCCGTTCGTCGTGGAGAACGGCGGTGCGGTCTTTTTCGACGGCGGGAATCCCCGGCCCGAAGGCGCCTCGCCGGAGGACGGCTTCTGGGTCTGGCGTTTCGGCGAGCCTTATCCGCGCCTGGTGCAGGCGCTCGCCGAGATCCGCAATCAGACCGGGCTGCCTGTCAGAGGCTTCTCCGATATGCGCGCGGAGGAGATCGCGGAACTGACGGGCCTGGGCCTCGAGGATGCGCGCCTTGCCGCCCGGCGGGAGTACGACGAACCGTTCATTGTTCAAACGGCCTCCGGCGGGGGCAGCCGGGCGCTCGAAGAAGCCGCCCGCGCCCGCGGGCTGCAGATCCTGGCTGGCGGGCGGTTTTTTCATCTCCAAGGCTCGAACGACAAGGGGAGAGCGGTGAGGATGCTGATGGCGCACTACCGCCGGCTTCGCACCCCCGTCTGGTCGATCGCATTGGGAGACAGTCCGAATGATTTTTCCATGCTCGAACAGGTCGAATTCCCCGTACTGATCCGATCGGCGCGGGATTACAGTTACTTGAAGAAACATATTCCCAATCTGATGATCAGCAGCCGGATGGGCCCTGAGGGCTGGAACGAGACGGTCTCGGCGATTTTGGGAGAGATGAAGGAGGGAGAAATAGATGACGGAAGGCTTTGAAAGAGAGGTCAACCCGCAGAATATCGAGAAGGCCGAGATGGTGGTTTGCATCCCGTCCTACAAGGAGGCCGACTCCATAGCGTATCCGATCAAGCAGGCGGACGAGGGCCTCAAGAAATATTTCGGCGACAAGCGTGCGGTCATCATCAATTGCGACAATGATTCGCCCGACGAGACGAAGGCCGTCTTCCTGGGTACGGAGACCGTAACGCCCAAGATCTACCTCTCGACGCCTCCGGGCGTCAAGGGCAAGGGCAACAACTTCAAGAATCTGTTCGAAAAGGTGGTCGCACTGGGTGCGAAGGCCGTGGTGGTCGTCGATGCCGATCTGAAAAGCATCACCCCGGAGTGGATCAGGCACCTCGGCGAGCCGCTCTACAACGGATTTTCCTACGTGGCGCCGCTCTATATCCGTCACAAGTACGATGGGACCATCACGAACGGCATCGCCTATCCGCTGACCCGGTCGCTCTATGGACGGCGGGTGCGCCAGCCGATCGGGGGCGATTTCGGCTTCAGCGGCGAAATGGCCAGGGCCTATGCGGAGTGCGAGATCTGGGACGAGGCCGTAGCGCATTTCGGGATCGATATCTGGATGACCACGGTGGCCATCCGGCAGAAGGTCCAGATCTGTCAATCCTTCATGGGGCGGCCCAAGATCCACCGCACCAAAGACCCGGGGGCCCACCTCGGCCCCATGTTCCGTCAGGTGGTGGGCACCATCTTTTCGTTGATGGGGCGCCTCGAGGACCTGTGGCTCAAGGTGAAATACAGCCGGCCGACCGCCATCTACGGCTTCGGCCTCGGCGAGACGGAGATGCCTCCCAAGGTGTCGGTCGACACCGCGAACCTCTTGCGCCAGTTCCGGAAGGGCTTCGATGACTTCGACGGCCTCTGGAAGACGGTCCTGACCCCGGATGTCTACAAGAAGCTTCTGGAGATCAAGGATATGAAGGAAAACGTCTTCGATGTGCCGACGGACCTGTGGGCGCGCATCCTCTTCGATACGGCCGTCGCCTACAGGGATGCGGTCCACGATTGCGATGAGATGATGGAATCGCTGATCCCGCTCTACTTCGGCCGAACGCTGTCCTTCGTCAAAAAGACCCGGAGCATGAACATCAAGCAGGCCGAAGAGGCCATCGAAGAAGACTGCATGACCTTCGAGATGACCAAGCCCTATCTCGTGAAGCGTTGGCAGCAGAAGCGCGGCTGATGCCGCCCGGCCGCCTTGGCGGTCCTCACCGGACGAGGACGAGGCGCACGTCCATGACGTTGGTCCGCGTCGGACCTGTCACCAGGAGGTCCCCCGTTTTTTGAAAGAAGGGGTAGGCGTCGTTGTCCCTCAGCGCCTGCACGGCTTCGACGCCGGCGGCGCGGCCCCGCGAAACGGTCAGGGGGTCGACGACGGCCCCTGCGGCATCCGTCGGGCCGTCGTTGCCGTCCGTCCCGCCGCTCAGGACGACCACGCGCGGCGGCTCGCCTTCGAGGTCGAGCGCAGCCGCCAGGCTGAACTCCTGGTTCCTGCCCCCGAGGCCTTCGCCCCGGATCGTGACGGTGGTCTCCCCGCCGGAGATGACGCAGAGCGGCGGACGGGCCGGATACCCCGATTTGAGGCACTCCTTGGCGATGGCCGCGTGCATCCTTGCGATGTCGCGCGTTTCCCCCTCCACCATGGACGAAAGGATCAGGGCGCCGTATCCGAGCGCCTTCGCCCGCCGCTCGGCCGCCTCGAGAGCCAGGATATTGCTTCCCACAACGGTGTGATGGACCTTCTCGAAGATCGGGTCGCCCGGCTTGGGGGTTTCGGGGAGCCGCCCTTCCTCACCGGCCCGGATGTGCCGGCGGATGGAATTCGGGATGTCGTCCAGTTCATATTTCTCGAGGATCGCAGCCACCTCGCCGAAGGTTGACGGATCGGGCGTGAAGGGGCCGGACGCGATGACGTCGATCCGGTCGCCGACGACGTCCGAGAGCATCAGGTTCAAGGTGGCGGCCGGGTAGGCGGCGCGGGCCATCTGCCCGCCCTTCAGGGCCGATATGTGCTTCCTGACGGCGTTGATTTCGTCGATGCTCGCGCCGCAGGCGAGCAGGCTGCGTGTCAATGCCTGCTTTTCTTCGAGCCGGATCCCTTCGGCCGGCTGCGGGAGCAGCGCCGAACCTCCCCCGGAAATCAGCGAAAAGACCAGATCGTCTTCGCCGGCCTCCCCTAGCAGATCGAGGATCGCCTTCGCCCCCGCCACGCCGTTCCGATCGGGTACGGGGTGATCCGCCTCGATGATGCGGGTGGCCCGCAGGGCCTCCCCGAAGCCGTATTTGACCACGATGACGCCGCGGGTGATGCGGTCGCCGAGAAGATCCTCCACCGCCTTGGCCATTGGCGCGGTCGCCTTGCCTCCTCCGACGAGCCATATCCGCCGGAAGCGTTCGAGGTCGAGAGTGAAGAAGGCCTCCTCGCCGGACCGCACGGTGAGCTGTGCCTGGTCGAGGGTGCAATGGCCTCGCACGGCGGCGTAGGGATCGACGGCCTCGACGGCGGCCTCGAAAATGCGGCGGGCGTCGATTCGCATAGCGTCAAGCGTTTTTTCGTGCATGTTGGTCTCCTTCCGGATCCATCCTTCATTCTTACGATATCCAAGAGTTTAAAAGAGTGTTGCCCGCTTTGCAACTCCCGTTGCTGTTGACTTGAGTGCATCACGATGCTTAAAATGACTGATAGACGACATACGAGGTGAAAACGATGAAAAGATGGATCAGCCTAATCATTGCCATATTTCTGGCAGTGTCCTTGCATGGTGCCGCGGCGGCCGAAGCGCTCTTTTCGGAGGGCTGGGAGGCGGGCATCGATGCGGAAAAATGGTTCCGAACGAGCATGGAAGGGGCCGAGGTCTGTCTTCCGGGTTACGAGAGCAGCGGCGCTTTGACGGCAGGCGTGGGCGCAGAGCGTCTCGAAGGAATTCTGACAACGGAGACCTTCGAGACGGAGGGCGGCCTTTCTGCGGCCTTCCAACTCAAGGCCTCGCCGGATCTGCCGGACGGGGCGCAGCTGGCGGCGGGGTTTACCGGGGCCGACGAAAACGAGTCTCTTCCATCCTTTCTGGCCTCGGTGACGCTGACCTCGCCGCCGTCCCAGGGGATCCTTTATGCCACCGAGCATGCGGTGTTTTGGGAGGCCTGCCCCGACGACGCGTGGCATCTCTTCCAGATCACCCTGACGCCGGAGGGCGATGTCCGTTTTTACCGGGACGGCGTCTTGAAGTTCGCGACGTTCTCCGAGGTCGATTCAGCGGCATATCCATCGACACGGTTTCAGATCTGCGGCAAGGGCCCTGGGGAAGACCGGCCGCTATTCTGGTTGGATGACCTGACGGTGTGGACCTACAGCGCTGCATGCGGGGCCGATTTCAACGAGGACGGCATCGTCGACATGCTGGATCTTCAGGAGCGTGCGGATCGGGATGTGCAGCTGTTCGCCGATTGGTACACCCGCGAGTGGCAGCAGCGTTCGGACAAAGGGGATTTCAACGGCGATGACCTAATCGATCGGAAGGACGCGATGGAGAAGGTCCTCGATGCCGCGATCGTCTTTATGGAATGGGTGGAAGGCTGCTGGTCTCCGTCCGTGCCGGGGCCGCAGCAGGATGCGCTGGATGAGGCGCTCCGGATAGCCGGCCGCCTCCAAAGGGTCATTGAAGACAATCAGCGGCGCAGCCTCGCCATCGGCTGGTAGCGCCTCCCTCACGTGCTGCCTTCCTGCAGGCGGCATCGGGAAAGGTCTTTCGGGCCCATGAAATACGACGTGATCATCGCTGGAGGGGGGCCGGCCGGGATCTTTGCGGCGCTGACGCTGGCCCGCTCGGGCGTCGAAAAGGTCCTCCTGCTTGAACAGGGCAAGGACCTCCCCGCGCGCCGAAGGGACGATGCGCGGGACCGCATCTGCGGCTGGGGAGGAGCGGGCGCTTACAGCGACGGGAAGCTGACCCTTTCGACGGATGTCGGAGGGGTCCTCGGGGATTTCGTCGAGGAAGGGGAACTGCGCCGGCTGCTCGAGGCCGCCGACGGGCTTTATGCCGCCCACGGGGCGCCCCAGCGCATTTTCGGGGAGTGGACCCCGCAGATGGAGGCGCTTCAGGAACGGGCGCGACTGGCGGATCTCGAACTGATTCCGACCCGGATCCGCCACATGGGGACCGAAAACTGCGTTCTGATCCTCGACGCCTTCCGGCGCGAACTGGAGGGATGCGTAGAGACCTGGACCGAAACCCGTGTCGCGGATCTGATCTGCGAGGATGGGCGCGTAAGAGGGGTCAAACTGGGGGACGGACGCTTCGTCGAGGGGCGTTTCGTGATCGCCGCTCCGGGACGCTCCGGCGCGGGCTGGATGAAGGAGCAGATCGACCGGCTCGGGATCAGGACGAGTTCGGCCCCTGTGGATATCGGGGTCCGGGTGGAACTCCCGGCTGCAGTTCTGAGGGAGGTTACGGATATCGCCTATGAGGCGAAGCTGATCTACTACTCCCGGACCTTCGACGAGAAGGTGCGGACCTTCTGCATGAACCCCTACGGGGAGGTGGTGACTGAGCGTTACGAGGGGATCACCACCGTCAACGGCCACAGCCACGCCGAAAAACGAAGTGCGAATACCAATTTTGCGATCCTCGTGAGCAGCCGGTTTACGGAGCCGTTCAACGATCCGATCGCCTACGGGCTGTACATCGCACGACTGGCCAACCTGCTGGGCGGTGGGGCCATCGTTCAGCGGCTGGGGGATTTTTCCGCCGGGAGACGCACAACAGCCTCGCGCCTGGAGCGGTGCCTGACCCGCCCGACGCTGGCGAAGGCGACCCCGGGGGATTTGAGCTTCGTATTCCCCTACCGGCACATGCTGAGCATCATCGAAATGCTCCAGGCCCTGGATCGCCTGGCCCCCGGCGTCTACTCGCGGCACACCCTCCTCTACGGGGTGGAGGTCAAATTCTATTCCAATCGGATCGCCCTTTCCCCCGAACTGGAAACCGGTGTGGAGAACCTCTTTGCCGTCGGCGACGGCGCCGGGATCACCCGCGGCCTCCTCCAGGCCTCCGCAAGCGGCATCCTCGCCGCCGAATCCATCATCAAAAGGGGTCGGACCAAGCTATCTATTTGAAAAAACTTTATTATGGTACAAAAAAGCCCCGTTTTTCGAGCTTAGAACCAGCTTTTTACCGCCAAAATGATCCTGATAAGAAAGATTTCTGGCACCGGCGTTCTTTGCCCATTTCCCCCGCCCGACGCGGCCGTCTACCGGAAATGATTTTCACCGGCGCTGGAGGCGCCGGCTGTCTGAATCTGATTCCTGGCGGCCTTCTTGGATGGTTCGGATATAGCCGGTTCCTTCAGCTTGAGAGCGCGGCGAGGCACGCCTCGATAAAAGGCGGCAGATCCGAGGGCTGCCGGCTGCTGATCAGATTGCCGTCGATCACGAGCTCCTGTTCGATGAATGTGGCCCCTGCATTCTTGATGTCCTGGATGATGGATTTCCACCCGGTCATCTTCCGGCCGCGGATGACATCAGCCGTGATGAGGATCTGGGGCGCGTGGCAGATCGAGAAGACCGGTTTTCCACTTTGGACGAACTCCCGCACGAAATTCACCGCGTCCTCGTCCACGCGCAATTTGTCAGGGGAGTAGCCTCCCGGTATCAGCAGGGCGTCGAAGTCCGACACTGAAACATCGTTGACGGCCTTGTCGACCGTAACGGGAGTGCCCGCCTTTTTCCCCTTTACTATCTGACCCGCCTTCAATCCTACGCGAACGATCGTATGCCCCGCTTGCTGGAAGGCCTTGACAGGTTCCGTATACTCCGAATCCTCGAATAGATCCGTGATGATTACCGCCACTCGACTCATGACACCTCCTTTATTGTAGTATTGGGGTCGGACCAAGCTTCCTCTTTGAAATAATTCCATTATTGCCGGAAAAGACCTCGTTTTTCAAGCTTAGAAGCAGCTTTTCGCCGCTAAAATGACGATTACAATAGAGCAATAGAGCCTGCAGCCTTATGGGTTAACAGAGTTCTCTCTCAGTCCGTCTCCATGCGGAGAAGAGAGTCATTTTCTCCACATCCTTCCGGTGATCAGGGCGGCCACGGGGGGCGGATCCCTATCGCTACTGGCGTTTCCCGTTCGAGCCACACATATGAGTGGTGCAGGCGGGCAGGCCGCGTCTTTGCGGCACGCTTTCCGGAGGGCCTCGTGGTAGCCTTGGACGAAAAACCGGTTGATTATGACCCGGTATCTTGCTACCAAATAGACATCGGAACCGTTTGCCAGCCGGATCTTTCGTGATCGCGGGTGCAGGGCGGTCCCGCCCGCGCCGCAAACACCGATGGCAGACCTTATGGAGAAAGGGCTTGCCCGCTCCGCCGAGTTGGTGAGTCGCTTCTTTCTGCCCTTGGGCCTGGCCCGGGATGAGAAGGCCTTTCGGCCGGCGGCTGGAAAGCCTTGCCAGAACAAATGATGAAAACGGGGTACAGGCCTATGACGGAGAGGATGGATCCAGCTACGTGTGCCGAGGTGGAGCGAAACGGCCTCTGGACACTCGTTCGCCTCGAAGAGTTCAGACGGCCTACAAGGCCGGCCGCCGAGGCGGTGCGCAAAGGTTTGCTCGGGCTCTGGGATCGTCTGCGCGGATCTTCCAAAGCAGCCGAGGAGGCGGTGGCTGAAAAGGATCTCTGCGTTCTGCCGGAGGATCTCCTGAAGGACGTCCTGCCGGGCGACCACCATAGGGAGGTCGCGGCAGAACTGAAACGTTTGCAGGGAGCCGTTTCCAATGGCGGGGCCGCGGCGGTGAACGGTTTTGCGGTGCTGCGGGCTCCTGGAGATGGCATAGCCTCGGGGATTCGCGCCATGGCCGAGGAAGAGGGTTGGTCGGTGCCGCCGGCATTGAAGGCCGAGGAGATCCTGGCGGGTGGGGAGGCATTTCTCGAAAGCCTGCTTCGCAACGTGGATGTTCCGTTGGCCATTCCCGAGTTTGAGTCCTTCTATTTGAGGCATCACCTGGGTTTCGGCTTTCTTCGTCGCCTTTTGGAGATCCTTGTGGTCACGGGGCGGCGTTGCATTGTGGGCTGCAACAGTTGGGCATGGGCCTTTTTGAGCCGGTCGGTGGGTGTCGACCGCATCCTGAAGACGGTCTATACGCTCGAGGCCTTCGACGGGGAGCGGTTGCAGAGGTGGTTCGGTCAGGCTGCGGCCGGGGCCTTCCAAAGGGGGTTTTCCTTCAGGCAGGCGGACAGCGGGAGATACGTGCTGAGGACAGCACCGGAGAACGGACCGGGGAGCGGATGCGGGGATTCCGAACAGGAGGGTGAAAAGCGGGACGTACCGGTGGATGTGTCGGATTTTCTGCGGCATGTCGCCGCGTACAGCCGCGGATTGCCTGGTGTTGCGGTGGCGATCTGGCGCTTCAGCCTGCGGTTTGCCTATGAGGCCGAGGTGGAGGAAAAGGCGCAGAAGGCGGCCGCTGTCGACAGGGGTGCCACCATCTGGGTCAAGCCGTGGCCCCGCGTCACGTTGCCTTCCCTGCCTGCCGGACGTCAGGTTCCGCTCCACCTGATCCTGCACGCCCTCCTCCTGCACGGCCGCCTGGAAGGGCGGACGCTGCAGAGGATCCTGCCGCTGTCCGGCACGGATATCATGGCAGGGCTTGCGACTCTCGTCGGATGCGGGGTGGTGGAGGCCGTCCCGGACGGTTCCTGGCAAGTGAGTGCGCTTGGATACCCTGCAGTGGATGATGCCTTGAGAGGCGAGGGATACCTTGCCGGAGCCTTTTAGGAGGCCAGAATGTCACCCAATCCAGAAATCGCCGATGCCTTTCGTGAACTGAGCCACGTCAAGCTTCTGCCGATTATCCTGATCGCCGTTGCGGCATGGGCCGCGATCAAGATTGCCGACCGTCTTTTCCCCTGGGTTGCAGAGCGGCTCCCGGCCAGGTTCCGGTTGCACGTATTGCCGGTGGTCACGATCGTCCGTTTGATGATTTTCGCCCTTGCGATGGTTTTGATCGTTCCCCTGATCATCGAACCGTCGTTCCAAAACCTGGTTGCCATCCTCGCGGCGGCGGGCCTCGCTATAGGTTTCGCCTTCAAGGATTACATGAGCGGCATCATCGGCGGTTTGCTGGTCGTTTACGAACGGCCCTATCGTGTAGGTGACTGGGTCGAGATCGACGGCGACTACGGGGAGGTGAAATCGGTGAGCGCCAGGTCGGTGCGGCTCCTGACCCCCGATGACACGATGGTGCATATCCCGCACACCAGGATGTGGCAAAGCGCTATCCGTAACCACAACGACGGGAAGCGGGATCTGCAGTGCACAGCGGATTTTTATCTGGACAGCGATCATGACGGATCGTTGATGCGCCAGAGACTCCATGACGTAGCCTTGACAAGTCCTTACGTGAACCTGGATCACCCGATCATCGTAGTGACTTCTGAAAATCCCTGGGGAACGCGCCATCGGATCAGGGCGTATCCGATCGACGCGCGGGAGCAGTTCCTGTTTATCAGCGATTTGACGGCGAGGGGAAGGAGAAGCATCTCCGAGGCGGGAGGACGCCCGATCCGGGTGCCCTGGCCCCCGGGCTCGGAGAATGAAGTTCGGGGCTTATCAGGGACAGGCACCTAGAGGTAGATTTTGCTTTCGGCCGGTTCCGCGAACCGCTCCCTCAGTTTTCGGATCCGCACGTGGAGTGGGGCAAGTTCAGCCCGGATGGCGCCTTCGGGACAATATCTCACGCAGTTGAAGCAGAAGATACACTCCGGGCCGAATTCCGGGTAAGGGGTGAGGCGGATCGCCTGGACGGGGCATTGGTCCGCGCATAGGTTGCAAAGGGTGCAGCGTTCCTGGTCGAGGGTGCGGGTGGGGAAGTGGGCCTTCGCCCGCGTAAACCCTTCGGGATCGGGTTGCGGGGGCGCTTGCGGATCAGGAGCGAGCGCGTCGGCGGCGATCGCAGCCGGTTCGAGGGTCTTCATCTTGGCTTCGACGGAGGTGACCAGCTGTTCGGCAAGCAGGGCGTCGCTCCGGTCGGGGCGGCCTTTCGCCAGGGGTTCATCGAGGGCCCACATGAGCGAGTGTTCTGCTACGAATTTACCGGCACCGAGCACGGGATAACCTTTTTCCTGAAGCGTACAGGCCATGTCGTATAGAGCCCGTCCGCTGTTGACGCCCCCCCACGTGACGAAGGGGACGGAAAATCCGTTGCAGGCCGGGGGCAGCCCGGAAAGGAAAGCCGTCACGGGCGGTGCTGCGTAGGAGGCGTATACGGGTGAGCCGACATAGATGCAGATGTTGTCCCTGGCCGCGCCCATCTGGGACATAACGAAGGGAATGTCGTCGTCCCGTCCGAGGTCGATCATGACGGCAGGTGTCCCCGCGGCTCGGAGGGTGCTTTCGAACGCGCGGGCCATGCGGCGGGTGGTGCCTGCGGGTGAGAAATAAGCGATCAGTGCTTTGCGGATGGCCATCGGCATAACCGCCCTCCTTTGCGTGGTGCCTTCGCCGGAGAAGGCTGCTTACCAGGTTGTCCGGCCGGCAAATATCGCATCACCGTGCGTTGGCACACGGGGTGTACAAGCTCCTCTTTCCCTCGTCGACCCTGTGCGGTCTCATGTGGGAAAGCCTAGCAGCGGGGACGCGCCCCGCATCCACAGAAGAGGACCGCTTTCATCCGCCGCGCGGGAACTTCTCTCGACTACTTTGGGACAGGTCCCGCTTCATGGTGCATGGAGGGGATGCGGTCGCCTGTGGGGATGTCGCACGGTCAGGATCCATGCGGCGCCAAGAGGCGCACCACCACCCAGAGGCGGTGAAAGAAGCCCTTTCCCAGGGAAAAACTAGCGCAGGGCCTTGGATAAAGTCAAAAGAAATGGTTGGGGAGGCATTGAAAATCGGAGCCGCGTGGGCGGCCGCACGCGATGCTCGATGGCGACAGGTTCAAAACAGATGCAAACGCCAAAATACGGCAGGGAGGCGAAGGTTCGAAAGATGGGGGTGGTGTGCAATCGGAAGAAGGCTTGGATCGTCATTGCCTTCATGCTGCCCTTGATGGCCGGAGCGGGGCAGTCCCGCGCCATGGAGCTCTGCGCCGGCGATGCGGCATTCGATCCGCCTTTCAGAAAGGGGCAGGTCGCACTGCAGCTTGCGTCCGGCCTTCTTTTCTCACCGACCATATTGGCAAAGCGGTCGTCTGTCATGGATTATTGGCAGACCAATCTGCGTCTTTCGAAAATGCTGACGAAGCCGGGGCCCGACAGGTCGCTTCTCCGGGGGAATTGGGAACTGATCGGCGAACTGACTTACTCGTATATTTATAAGGGGGCAGGCAACGTCATGGGAGGCATTACCGGGCTTATCCGCTACAATTTCGTCCAGCCCGGTGCGCGCTGCTTTCCTTACCTCCAGGCCGGGGTGGGGGTGGTCCTGAACGACGCCTACCGCGACGGGAATCAGATCGACCTCGGACAGGCCGTCGAGTTCACTCCGCAGGGCAGTGCGGGATTACGGTTCATGCTCTCTCCGCATTGGGCGCTGAACGGCGAGGTCATGTTCCATCATGTCTCAAACGCCGGCCTGTCGATGCGAAACAGGGGACTCAATGCCTTCGGGGGACTCGTGGGGATGACGTATTTTTTTGGCGGCACGGGAGAGCCTGTCCGATAAAAGAGGCTATGAGGCCTTTTCGGCGCCGGTTTGTTTGCATTGGGGACAGCCGATCGGCTATCATGGACCAGGGCGCACCTTCAGTTCCAGAGGGGAATTATTTGACCGTGGACATGCCATGCCGTTTGGAAGGAGAAAGCCATGGGGCGAAAACCGGAGAGAAAATTTTATTTGAAGGAGTTCAAGGCAATCAGCCACGCCATATCGATTTATGAAGATCTGGCGCTCCTGATGAATCACCTGAGCGAGGGGACCAGCAGAACCTTCGAGGCGAAGGGTTGCAGCATCTTCCTGGTGGACGACAGGGAGAACCAGTTGGTTCACGTCAGCACCTATGGGATCAGTGACGAGTATTTGAACAAAGGGCCGCTCGTGCTGAACAAAGAGTCGTGCGTAACCTGCACCGGTGAGCCGGTCCTGATCCGGGATATGCAGAAGGACCCGAGGGTCCAGTACCCGGAGGCCGCGGCCAAGGAGGGGATCGTGAGCATGCTCTCCGTGCCGATCAAGTACCACGGCGCCGTCATCGGCGTCATCCGAGTCTACCATGCCGAGCCGTGGGAGTATCACGAGGCTGATATCGAAACCTTGTGCGTTTTGGCTGAACAACTCGGTGTGGTGATCGAGAACAACGGCCTTAAAAACTTTCTCGAAAGGGTGAAAATGGCCTTGGAAAGCCTGCCGCTGAGGGCCTTGGAAGGGCTCTAGCCATGGCGGGGAAGGTCTTCAAAGATACCACCCCCATTTTTGTGATCGACCACGGAGACATTATCGAGGTCGGGGGAAAGCGTTATGTCGTCACCGGTCACGAAAGGGAACGCCGCTTCGGGATGGACGATCCGAAATTCTGGGTGAAGCGGGTGGTGGATGAGGAAACCGGAGAAAGGAAGCTCATCAAACTGTCTTTCCTGGAGACCTTTGTGGCTTCTTATGGGGAGGTGAAGGTCAACTGCTTCCGGAACCCGGCCAAGGAGGCTGAGATCCTTGATTTGGTCAAGGATCACCCGTATTTCATGCACGGGACATCGAGCCTCGATGAAAAGGGAAACGTGCTGCGGATTCTGGATATCGTCAACGGGACCAACTTTCTGCTTTACCTGGACGAGTTCACCATGCCGTACCGGGAGTACATAGAGAAATACCTTCCGACCATCCTCAGGCACATCGTCAAGGCGTTCGAGGCCATCCGTTTTTTGCACATCAACGGGTTCAGGCATGGGGACATCCGCAATGACCATATCATTGTTGAAAAGGAAACAGGGCGATACGTCTGGATCGATTTCGACTACGATTTCGAAGCGACGGAAAACCCTTTCGCACTGGATCTCTTCGGCCTGGGAAGCATTTTGATGAATGCCATCGGGAAGGGCCTGCACGACATGCACATGATCATGCAGCAGAAGTCCACTTATGGAGACGTGGCTGAGCAGCTCGAACCGGGCGATTTTTCAATCATCCACAAGAGGCGGCTGGTGAATCTCAAGAAACTCTACCCCGAGATACCCAAACCGTTGAATGATATTTTGATGCATTTTTCGAAATCTGCGAACGTATATTATGAATTTACCGAAGAAATCATAGAAGATCTCAATCGCTGTCTTTATTCGGTATTCGAGTGAGGGGAGGCATCCTTTGACAACGAATGTACTTGTACCTCTCAGCGACTCTGTGAGTTCCCGGGCGGTGGTCGACTACCTGGTGAATCTCCCTTTCTGTCCGGAAGACTGGAACGTCGTTCTGATGCATCTTTTCCGCAAGCCCTCCGCGAGTGAAGAGCTGATGGGAAAGAAGTTCACGGAGGAAATGTCGGCGCGCTATCAGGATGTGCTCGAAAAGGCGCAGGACCGTCTGATCGAAGCCGGGTTCACGCCTGACCACATTACGATCAAGATGATCAGCGAGCCTTATCCGACGATTTCCGACGGGATCATCGATCAGTTTCGTAAAGATAAGTATGATATGGTCGTCATCGGGCGCAAGCGGATGACCAAGGCCGAGGAGTTTGTCATGGGGGACGTCAGCGTAAAACTGCTGCGGGCCCTCGAGGGAGCCGCCATCCTGGTCGTGAAGTCGAAGTGAGGGGCCCTCCGTACAGGCGGCTTCCCTTTGAATCGGCCTGAACCACGCTGCCGCTGGAATGCCGTTGGCGATCAGCAGCGGTGCGCAGGGAGCCCGCATGAATCCCGTTATAGCTTGGTTCCGCAGACATCTTTCCGATCCC
>Ga0068714_10002705_pt1 | contig 22324 bp, 14 predicted proteins | sample MTBNYHSulfiMetaG_FD_62988 | JGI IMG/M metagenome (GOLD analysis project Ga0068714, IMG submission 62988) | Enrichment culture microbial communities from rom New York Harbor, USA that are MTBE-degrading - MTBE-NYH (New York Harbor Sulfidogenic)... | ecosystem: Environmental > Aquatic > Marine >... | reverse complement strand
ACGAAATCTGGAGAAAGATATCGAGCTTTTGGAGGAATTGGAAGGTAAATAGCCTGGGGAGTGGTATACCGGCTGAGATTTTGCCGTTATTGGTTCTCGAATTGCGCTACGGGTCTTGCTTTTCGAGGTGATAAGCTCACACCAATTCTGATCTAAGGGGTTCAGACGATGGGGAGATAGAACAGCGGGGCTTTCGTGCATATTTGCACTCTGTTTGGGTGACAAATCAGCATAAGTGGACGTTTGAGTGAGTCGCATATCCCCTAATGCGCCGATACTCAACCAGTTTGTAAGGTTCATTTTTGCCCTTAACCGGCGTCAGATGTAGAAAACATGTATACAATTGTTGTGAGAATGGTCTCTTTTTACCTCTTTAGAAGGACGGAACCATGAGTTTGAGAACCAGGATATGGCTGATGATGGGCTTGTTCCTGTTGTCGGTTTTGATCAGGCTGATTCCAGGCACGATCGCTTTGAATAGGATGAGTGATTACATCACGGAGACGGTTGACGTGTTTGGCCCATCGGTCTTTTCATTGGGGCAGGTGGAATCGCGCGCCACCAGGGTCTTGGCGGAGACCTTGAGCTTTGCGCTGTTTTCTGAACTGGGGCCTGCCTCCGAGGCGGATGTCGATGCAACTGAAGGGGAGCTTACGGAACGCGATGCCGCCTTTGAGGAAATGCAAACCTGGTTGGCCAGCTATAAGGCGCTCGCCAGCGACAGCGAGGCTTTGTCCCTAGTCGACACGCTTGAGGGGCTAACGCTAGAGCTGGATCAAGCAAGTTCGGCTCTCATCAGCGCTAAGCAGGAGGATTCTTCGGATGCCCTGGTGCTGGCACATGCCGCCAATCTAGAAGATGTCGAAGAGGATATCCTTTATCAAGCCAACCAATCGGTGATGATGGCGCTGGGGAGATACGAGCAAGGGGCCAGCGATTTGAATGATCTGCTCGCGCAGATGTTCACCAACCAATTCCTTACTGCGATGATCGGGGTCGTGGTGGTTGGGGTGCTGAGCTACAGCTTGTTCAAATCCACAAGCAATTTGAAGCGACTGATGGATGTCACCACTAGGATTGGAGGTGGCGATTATGCAGTCGAGGTGGCGGTGGAGGGGAAAGATGAGGTTGGTGAGTTGGCTACCGCACTATCTCAGATGGCGAAGAAGATTGGCGCCAGCACGGAGGAATTAAGGGCTTCGAACGACCGTCTGCAGGCTCTACTGGCTGAGAAGGACGTGCTGCTGAAAGAAGTGCATCACCGTGTGAAAAACAACTTGCAGGTCATTTCGAGCCTGCTCAGCCTGCAATCCGGGGAGTTCGCTGACCGGAGAACTACGGAGGCCTGCGTCGAGAGCCAGCGCCGCATTCGCTCGATCGCCCTGGTTCACGAGCAGCTCTACCAATCGGAAGTCTTCAGCCAAGTGAACATCGTCGACTACGTGCGCAAACTGGCTAAAGAGTTGCTGGGCTCGTTCGCGGGGGCTCAGGGAAAGGTCAAGCTGAGGATCGAAGGGGATGATATCCCCGTGAAGATCACCCAAGCGGTCCCTCTGGGGCTGATCCTGAACGAATTGGTGACCAATGCTTTGAAGCATGCTTTCCTAGACGACGGGCAGGGTGAGATATATGTCAAGGTTGAAGCACATGACGACCGCCAAGTCACCTTGACGGTTGGCGATAACGGCGTGGGGTTTGATGGCGGGTTGGAGGAATTCCAAGATTCTCTCGGGCTTTCTTTGGTGACCGGCTTGGTCAAGCAGATCGAAGGGACCATTGAGGTCGATAGCCAGCACGGTGCCGAGTACCGGATCACTTTTGAAGCCGGGTGAGATGGAGGCGGGTTTATGGGGAACGCCAGGATCCTGGTAGTAGAAGACGAGAGCATCGTTGCCTTAGATATCCAAAATCGGCTGAAGACCTTTGGATACGAGGTCATCGACGTGATTCCCTCCGGCGAGCAAGCGGTCGAGCTGGCGGAAGAATCGCGACCCGATCTGGTGCTCATGGATATCAATCTGCAGGGGGGGATGGATGGCATCGAGGCTGCCGAACAGATCAGGGAAGCCCACGATATCCCCGTGGTCTACCTGACCGCCTATGGCGATGAGAACACGCTGGCGCGCGCCAAGGTAAGCCATCCCTATGGCTATATCCTCAAGCCTTTCAACGAGCGCGAGCTGCGCGGCACGATCGAAGTCGCGCTGCAACTGCACGGAATGCAGCAACAAGTGAAGGAGAGCGAGGATCGCTATCGGATCCTCCTGGAGAGCATCACGCAGCCTATTCTAGCGCTCAGAGAAGATATGACCATCCTGCACTGCAATCAGGCCTATGCCGATTTTGTGGGCAGTTCGATTTCCGAGCTTGTCGGCCATAACTTGCTGAAGCTGTTCCCTCAATTTAGTCAAACCAAATCCTACCAGGCGTACTTGCGGGCGCTTGATTCCGGCGAATCGCAGGAGGTGGAGGGGGAACTTGGCGGCCGTGCCTTGCGCAGTCGCGTCTATCGCACGCCGTGGGGCATTCTGGCTTTGATGGAGGATTTCACCGAGCGCAAACAGGCCGAGCAGGCATTACGGGAGAGTCAGGCACGCTTGGAAAATGTGGTCTCCAATTCGCCACTGGTCTTAACCGCCATAGATAAAGAGGGGGTCTTCACGCTTGCGGAAGGCAAGGGACTTGAACCGTTGGGATTTACAGGTGGGGAAGTGGTGGGCCAGTCTGTTTACGATGTGTATAAGGATGTGCCCACAATCTTGGAACACATCCGCCGCGTCCTGGCTGGAGAAACGTTCTCAGCCACTGTCAGGGTGGCTGCTCAAGTATTCGAAGCCTGGTATTCCCCTATCCGTGATGACCAGGGGGGTGTGATTGGAGCCGTTGGTGTAGCGACGAACGTTACCGATCGTGTGAAAGCCGAGGGGGAACGGGAGCATCACCAGCGTTTGCTTCTTTCTTTGAGCCAGGCGGCACAAGCCGTGCAGCGCGCTCGTTCGCCTGAGGAAGTCTATCAAACGGTTGGCAAGCAAGTCAAGAAACTGGGGTTCAACTGCGGGATACTCATCCCCACGGAGGATGGCGAGCATATAGAGTTTGCCTACATGTCTGAGTCGAGGCTGATTCAAGCGGCCCAAAAACTGCTTGGGCTTATGACGCCAGATGGCATGATCCCCCGAGAGCCTGGAGGTTTCTTTGACCGAGTCATCGACGGCGGGGAACCACTATTCTTTCAGGATTTCAGTGACGTCATCTCCCAGGCGACGTTGAAGGAAGTTGGGTCTCTGGCACAAACGGTTCTGTCGGCCGCTAACATCCATCAAGGGATACTGGCCCCTCTGAAAACTGTCGATCAAGTCCTTGGGCTGTTTGAGGTTTATGGCAGCGGTTTGACCGAGGCCGACGCGCCGGCGGTAGCGACCTTTGCCGGGCAAATTGCCATTGCAGTCGAGAATGCGCGCTTGTTGGAAGCCACGCAGCGATCCGAACGCGATTACCGGCAGTTGTTCGAGAATGCCCATGACGCCATCGTGATCTTTACCCCCGAGGAGGAGATCGTCCTCGACATCAACCAGCGCGCTTGCGAACTGTATGGCTATAGCCGCGAGGAATTCATCGGCATGTCGATGGAATCGGTCACTAAAGATATTGCCCGTGGCAAGGCTCATATCGCTAAAACCCTGGAGAGAGGCACTTTCTACAATTTCGAGACCACGCAGTATAAACGCGACGGGACTGAAATGATCCTGGAGATTAATGCCTCCACAGTCGATTTCAGAGGGCAAAGGGCGATCTTGAGCATCAATCGAGACGTCACCGAGCGGGTGCGCTCAGAGATTGCCCTGCGCGAAAGCGAGGAGCGTTACCGTTCACTGGCTGAAGCGGCGCGCGATTTCATCTACATCATCGATCGCCAGGATCGAATCGCGTATATGAACAATTACGCCATGCAGTTGTTTGGTGCACGCGCACAAGACGTAGTAGGGAGACCACGCTCCGAGGTCTTCACTGACCAAGAGACTGACGAACAGGGGAGCAATCTACAGAATGTGTTTGAGGCAGGCGAGCCTTTTCGCTCGGAGCGAAAAATCGCCCTTGCCGGACGTGAGGTGTGGCTAGATACCCAGTTGGTGCCTCTCAAGAATGAGGCCGGCGAGGTCGAGGCCGTCATGGGGGTCTCGCGCGATATCTCCGAGCGGATGGAGGCTGAAGGGCGTTTGCGCTTGCAGGGCGCTGCTTTGGATGCTGCCGCCAATTCTATCTTGATTGCCAATCTGGAGGGAGACATCGAGTGGGTTAATCCGGCTTTCACCGACATGACTGGCTACTCCGCCGCCGAGGCGATTGGTAAGAATCTCCGCATGCTCGCGTCAGATCAAATGGGGCCTGAAGTCTACACAGCTCTCCAACATAACATCCGGTCAGGCAATGTTTGGCGTGGGGAGTTGGTCAATCGTCGCAAGGATGGCAGCCTCTTCACTGTTGAGCAAACCATCACACCTGTGCCTGGCCAGGATGGCGAGATCATCTATTTCATCACTATACAGCAGGATATCACCGACCGCAAACAAGCAGAAAATGAACGCCAGCAGGCTCTTGAAGTCGCTCGGCGCCGCTTGAAACGTCTGGATGCCCTCCGAAATATTGATACTGCCATCACGGCCGGCGTGGATTTGCGCCTTTCACTGGATGCGCTCGTCAGGCAAGCTACTGCCCATTTGCAGGTCGATGCCGCTTGTGTGCTCCTATACAATCAAGAAGCTAACGTGCTTGAGTACGCGGCCGGTTATGGTTTCCGTTTTGGTGATTTCCGCTCCACCCGTTTGCGCCTGGGGGAAGGACTGGCAGGGCGAGCTGCGCTGGAGCGCCAAACCCTTCTCGTAGCCGACTTGAATTCAGAAGCCGAAGCCATTGCAAACAAGACGGCTTTCGCTCAGGAGGAGTTCTTCGCTTACTGCGCAGTGCCGTTGGTCACCAAGGCCCAGGTGGTCGGTGTGTTGGAGATCTTCAACCGCACCCCGTTGGACACTGACAGCGAATGGCTGGAGTTCCTGGAAACCCTTGCGCTGGATGCGGCCATAGCGATTAACAACGCCACGCTGTTCGATGACCTGAAGCGCTCCAACGTGGAGCTGGCCCTGGCCTACGATACCACGCTGGAGGGGTGGGCGCGGGCGCTCGACCTGCGCGATGAGGAGACGGAGGGACATACCCGGCGCGTCACCGAGTTGACCGAGCGCTTGGCCAATGAATTGGGCATTTCAGGCGAGGAACTGGTGCACATACGCCGCGGGGCCTTGCTGCACGATATCGGCAAGATGGGCATCCCGGATAGCATACTTCTCAAACCCGGGTCGCTCACCGAGGATGAACAGGAGATCATGCGGCGGCACCCGGTCTATGCCTACGAGATGCTTTCTCCCATCGAATACCTGCGCCCAGCACTGGATATCCCTTACTGCCACCACGAGAAGTGGGACGGCACAGGCTATCCGCGCGGTTTGAAGGGGGAACGGATCCCGCTATCGGCGCGCATCTTCGCCGTCGTGGATGTCTGGGATGCCTTGCTCTCAGACCGACCTTACCGTGCGGCCTGGTCGAGGGAGAAAACCGAGAAGTACATTCTGGAGCAATCCGGGAAGCATTTCGATCCTCGGGTGGTCGACGCTTTTCTTCGGTTTATCGCCCACGAAAAAGAGGTGTAGGACCGTTTGGCCGTGCGGGGCCGATCAGGGAGAGCGTATTTGCAAAAAGCTTGGGTTCAGGTAGAATGATTACGTTCTATTCATCCACTTCTGCGCGAAGGGTAGCCGATTCATGTCAGTGAGCAAGAACGCCAGCCCCTCTCCGGCCTGGGGCTCGACCACCAAGCTTGTGGTCGGGCTGACTATGGTCACTATCGTCGGCGCGTTGCTGATCCGCTTCAATAATTTCATTGGCCCGCTTATCCTGGCATTCGTGCTTTCCTATCTGCTGCATCCAATTGCGGACCGTTTGAGCGACGCCACACGCCTTTCTTGGCGCGCCACGGTGAACCTTATCTACCTTGTCTTCCTTATCCTGCTGATTGCAGCGATTGCCGGGATGGGGGTGGCCGTCGTGCAGCAGGCTGAGGCTCTGACCGAGGTGGTGGGAACCTTTTTCGCCGATTTGCCGGATTTGCTGCAAGAGCTCACCACCAACACGTATATCGTCGAATTGGGCCCCTGGAGCTGGCAGTTCGATCTCTCCCAACTCACCTCCAACCTCAATATTGATATCCTCAGCCTTAGCAACCAAATCCTATCGATTACCCAGCCGCTTCTCGGACAAGCCGGCGGCTTATTGGGCCGGGTAGCTACCTCAGCCGCCGGGACTTTGGGCTGGGCGGCTTTCGTTTTGGTGATCTCGTATTTCGTCCTGGCGGATGCTCAACGCTTCCCAGGTTTGCTGCAAAACATCGATCTCCCTGGGCACGATGAGGATATCCGCCGCATCGGTAGAGAATTGGCGCGCCGTTGGCACGCCTTTCTGCGCGGTCAGCTCACGCTGGTGCTGATTGCCATTTTCCTCTATCTTATTCTTATGAATATCCTGGGGGTCAACAATGCTTTGGTTCTTGCGCTGCTGGCGGGCTTTGGGCGCTTGGTGCCTTATCTAGGCCCATTTGTCGCCGATGGCACCGCCGCGCTGGTGGCTTTCTTTCAAGGAAGCAATTATCTGGGGCTTGAACCCTGGGCGCATGTGATCGTCGTGGTCGTGGCGGCCATCATTCTGGATCAGGTCATCGACCAGATTATCTCCCCCCGGTTGTTAGGCGCGACCTTGGGAATTCACCCAGCGGCTGTGCTGGTTTCGGCGTTCATTTTGAGCAATCTGATTGGTTTGCTTGGTCTGCTTCTTGCAGCCCCGGTTTTAGCCAGCCTGTTGCTTATAGGCCGCTATATCATGCGTAAGATGCTGGATTTGGACCCCTGGCCCAAGCCTGAAGAAAAACAAGAAGATACAGAACTGCCATTCATGCCGCACCTGCGTCGTATTTGGCAGCGAATCCGCACATGGATGAAGAAGGATAACGCCAATGAATGAGAATTCCAATGGGCTCGAAACCGAAGTCTTAGCTGAGACCGCCAATTTCATCGCCTGGCAAGCGGAGGAGCCGGATGGTGAAATTACTTACCACATTGAGTTGGGCAGCGTGACCGTGCATTTCTTTGAGGAGGAATGGCGCGAGTTCCTGGAATTGGTAAGCGCATTGGAGTAAAATCGAATCCGCTTGCCGAGCCAACTACTACGTGATACACTGCTAACATGGCTGTTTCTGTCCTGGTCGTGACGCCGGTTTCTGGTTTCGGCGAACTCATCCGCCAGGTTTTGGAGGAAACGGGGGGTTACCGGGTTACGCTAGTTTACAGCGGAACCGAAGCCCTGGCGCGCGCCAAGGGTTCGCCTCCCGATCTTTGTGTGCTCGATCAAGACCTAGACGATATGCCTTTTCAAGAACTGGCTGAGGCCTTGCGCACTCAGGCGCCGGATCATTTGCTGGTCTTGATCTCCCTGGATGAGGAAGCTGACGATCAAACAGAGCGCTATCCGGCCGCCGGCTATGTGCCCCGCCCGTTCTACATGCCGAGATTCCTCGAGGTCATGACCGAAGTGGCAGAAAAAAGCGGGCTCGATCTGACTTCGTCTTCACCGGCGCCGGCTAAAAGCCGCACTCCCTCCGCCCGACGGACCGATACCCAATCACTCACGCCTCCCTACTGGCTGCAAGACGTGGACCTTGCCGCCCAGCACCTCACACGCCTCTCCCTGGAGGCCGATTCACAGGCTGCGCTGATCACGCGCAATGAAAAGATCTGGGCCTACGCCGGCGAATTACCCCAAAAGGCCGCCAAGGAGCTGGCGGTCGCGCTGGCACACTACTGGGACGATGACGGCGGCGGCGACCTGGCTCGCTTCCTGCGCCTGGAGACCACCGGCGATGAACACATGCTTTACGCCACTACTTTGGGCGGCGAGTACGTGCTGGCCTTGGTCTTTGACGCGGAGATGCCCTTCTTCGAGATACGCTCTCAGGCCAGCAGCCTAGCGCGCGCTCTCATGTACACGCCGGATGAGTGGGCGCAGGAGGCTGGTTCCCCCCCCGATATAGAGCCTGAGGTGCGCGATGTTTCGCCTCCTGTCCTCGAGGAGGATTGGGAGAGCGTGGAAGCCGATGCTCGCCCTGTGGAAGAGGTCTTCATAACGGAAGATGAGCGCTTGGAGAAGCGGGAGCCTTTTGGGGAGGCCACCTTGAAGCTCCAGGGCGCACCCCCATTTGTGGAAACCGCCGAGACCGAGTTGGCACGGGAAGCCCAGGAAGAGAAACTCCCCAGCTACCCGTTGCCCTATCTTGCGCCTGAAGAGCCTATCAAGGAAGAAGTACCCTTTGTGGGGGTTGATTCTTCTCGAGGCGGCCAGCAACAAGTCTACGCGCTCGGCTTTGCCTGCCTGTTGATCCCGCGCATGCCTGATCATCGCATCAAAGGCGATCTGGCGAAGTGCTTGCAGGATTGGGTAGTGAAGCTGCATCTGGCTTTTGGCTGGCGTCTCAAGCAGTTGGCCATTGCCCCGGAATCTTTGCATTGGTTGGCGGAAACGCCGCCGGATACCTCGCCGGGGCGTATCATCGAAGTCATCCGTGAACACACCTCCCAGCGCATTTTCAAGGAATTCCCCCGGCTGAAAGAGGACAACCCCTCCGGTGATTTCTGGGCCTTGAGCTATTTGCAGATCAGTGGCGCCACACCCCTGGCGCAGGCCCAGATACAGGATTTCATTCGCCAGACGCGACTCCGCCAAGGCGTTCCCAAGTAACCCTCATGCCACCTACACTTTATCTCATCGATGGCCATGCCCTCGCCTATCGAACCTATTACGCATTGACCGCTGGGTCGGACTCGACCCGTTGGGTCACCAGTAGCGGCGAACCCACGGCGGGGGTGTTTGGTTTTGCCAGCGTGCTGTTGCGCATCCTCGAGCAGGAGACCCCGGATTACCTAGCCGTGGCCTTCGATACCGGCAAGACCTTCCGCGACGATATCTTCCCGGATTACAAGGGCACCCGTGAGAAGATGCCCGACGACCTGCGCCCGCAGATCGGGCGCATGCGCGAGCTTGTGGATGCCTTCAACATCCCCCGGCTGGAGATGGAGAATTACGAGGCGGATGATGTGTTGGGGAGCGTGGCGCGACAGATTGCCAAACAAGGCATGGGCGTCAAGATCATCACCGGCGACCGCGACCTGCTCCAGTTGGTCGATAAGCGTGTGATTGTCAGCTTGCCGGGCCGCAGGCTGTCCGAATCACAGGACTACACGCCTGAGGACGTTATAGAAACCTTGGGCGTGCGCCCCGACCAGGTGGTGGATTACAAAGCCCTGGTTGGTGATAAATCCGACAACATTCCGGGCGTGAGGGGCGTGGGGCAGAAGACTGCCGAGTCTTTGCTCGGGACTTACGGGACTCTGGAAGAGGTCTACAACCACCTGGATGAGATGACCCCGTCGGTGCGCAAGAAGCTGGAAGATGGCCGCGAGGATGCCCTGCTCAGCCAGAAGCTGGCGCGCATCGTCACCGATCTGGAAATCCCCTTCGATCTCGAGCAGGCGCGCACGGCGCGCTTTGACCCCCAGGCAGTGCAAGAGCTATTTCGCACGCTGGAGTTCCGCTCGCTGCTGAAGCGGCTAGCGGCCGTGATCGAGATGTTTGGCATGGGGGACACCAAAGCTGCCGAACAGCTATCGCTATTTGTTGGCGAGGCGGATGTTGAAGATGTTGATGTTTCTGCTGGGATTGACACCGAGGCCACCATCGTCGATTCGCCTGAGAAGCTGGTCGAACTGGTCAATAAGCTCAACAAGGCTAAGACGATTGCCTTTGATACGGAGACCACCTCGACCGATAAGATGCAGGCCGAACTGGTGGGCATTTCGTTGGCGGTTGTGCCTGGCAAGGGCTACTACGTGCCGGTGGGCCACAAATCGGGGATGGGCACTCAACTCCCGCTGGGAGAGGTGATTGAGGCCCTGCGCGGGCCGCTCACCAACCCGAAAATCCCCAAGGTGGGCCACAACCTGAAATACGATTACGTCATGCTGGCCCGGCAGGGGGTACTGGTCGAGCCGCTGGGCTTCGATACCATGATCGCCGAGTGGCTGCGCGATCCCGCCTCTCGCAACCTGGGGCTGAAAAATCTGGCCTGGGTGCGTTTGGGCGTCCAGATGACCGACATCGAGGCCTTGATCGGTTCAGGGGCCAAGCAGATCAGCATGGCTGAGGTGCCCATTAAGGATGCCGCCGCTTACGCCGCGGCTGACGCCGAGGTCGTGCTGCGCTTGCTGCCCTTGCTCGAAGATGACTTGAAAGAATGCCGGGGCACAGAGCTGTTCGAGCAGATTGAGATGCCGCTGATCCCGGTCCTGGCGGAGATGGAAATGACCGGCGTGGCTCTCGACACCGAGTACCTGGCCGGGATGTCTGTCGAGCTGGATGCGCGCATGGGCGAACTGGCAGGGAAAATCTATTCGACGGTAGGCGAGGAATTCAACCTGAATTCCACCCAGCAGTTATCTCAAGCCCTGTTCGAGCGCCTCAAGCTCACCCCGCCAGACGGCACCCGCAAGACCTCCAGCGGCCACTACTCCACCGCCGCCGACGTTCTGGAGTCGCTACGCAGCCAGCACGAGGTGGTCGAGTGGCTGCTGGAATATCGCGAACTCTCCAAACTCAAGTCCACTTACGTGGATGCCCTGCCACAGGTAGTCAATCCGCAAACTGGGCGGGTGCACACCTCTTACAATCAAACTGGCTCAGTCACCGGCCGCATTGCCTCTTCTGATCCCAACCTGCAGAACATCCCCATTCGCACCGAGATCGGCCGCAAGGTGCGGGATGCCTTCGTGGCCTCGCCGGGGCACAGCTTGCTGGCGGTCGATTATTCTCAAGTCGAACTGCGCATCGTGGCCCACATGGCCGATGACCAAGCCATGCTGGCCGCCTTCCGCGCCGGCCAGGATATCCACGCCACCACGGCGGCGGCGATCTTCGACCTGCCGCTGGATAAAGTCACCAGCGAGCAACGCCGCCAGGCCAAGGCGGTGAATTTTGGCTTGATCTACGGCATGAGCGCTTTTGGCCTGACGCGCAACACCGATCTTACCCTAGCCGAAGCCGAGGACTTCGTGAACACCTACTTCGAGCGTTTCCCGGGCGTGAAGCGCTATTTGGAAGGGATGCGCGAGCGAGCCAAGGAGCAGGGCTACGTCGAGACCCTATTGGGCCGCCGCCGCTATTTCCACGGCTTGAAGGATCAATCCAACTACAACATTCGCAGTCGCGGTGAGCGCGAAGCCATCAACGCGCCGATTCAGGGCACGGCCGCCGACATTATGAAGAAAGCCATGATCCAGGTTTACCGTTCCCTGCACCAGGCGGGTTTGAAGAGCAAGATGCTGTTGCAGGTTCACGATGAGCTCGTTCTGGAATGCCCTGAAAGTGAGGTTTCGCAGGTTGCCAAGCTCGTCAAGGAGCGAATGGTAGGCGCTTACCAGCTTAAAGTGCCCCTGCATGCCGACGCTCGGGTAGGGCCTAACTGGGGTAAAATGGCCTCGTTGGACAACTAATCGCCATGGGCGCTCCTTTGGGCGGCGCCAGCGGTTGAATCATGACCACAGTCGACGCACGCTTTCGAGAAACGATGAGCCAGGGCCATTCGGCGGCCTGGGATCAGCGCTGGGACCTGGCCGAACAGCACTACCGGGAAGCGCTTGAGTATTCACCTGACGCTCTTCAGGCGCTCAACAGTCTTGGTCTGGCCCTGTATGAGCAGGGAAAGCACGAAGATGCCCTGACCTACTATTTGCGGGCCGCTGGGCTCAGGCCGGATGACCCCATAGCGGTCGAAAAGGTGGCTGAGACCTATCAGATGTTGGGGGATAAAAAAGAGGCCATTCGCTATTCCATGCAGGCTGCTGACCTCTACCTCAAGGTGCGCGACGTGGACAAGGCCTTGGAGAATTGGACGCGCGTCGTTCAAATCTCCCCCGCCGATTTGGCCGCCCGCACGCGCCTGGCGATGGTGCACGAGCGCCTCAAACATACCAGCCAGGCGATCAATGAGTATTTGGCCATCGCCAGCCTGTTGCAGCACGAAGGCAGGCTGCAGGATGCCAACAAGACCGTCAACCATGCCATTGGGCTGGACCCCCGCAACGAGAAGGCCAGGCAGGCGCTCGAACTCATCCAGGCGCACAAATCCTTGCCCAGGCCGAGAGCTGAGGGCTTAGTTACGGAGCAATTGCTTCCACTGCAAGAGGGCGCGGCCCTTGTTGATGGCGGCCAAGCCCCCGATGCAGAACCGAAAACCAGCCCCGCTCCGCTTACCGAAGCGCGCGAGAAAGCCTTATCGAAATTGGCTAGTCTGCTTTTCGGCCCATCGGACGAGCCTTCAGGGGAGGGAAAGCAGGAGGCAGCCCCGCAGACGCTTACCGGCATGCTCAGCCTGGAAATTGCTAATTCCGAGAAGATCATACACAGCCTAAGTGGTGCCATTGAGTTGCAAACCAAGGGGGAGATCGACGAAGCAGCGGATAAGCTGAAACAAGCTATTGAGGCCGGTCTGGAGCACCCGGCAGCCTTCTTCAATTACGGCTGTCTGCTGATGGAAGCCGGACGTGTGGAAAGCGGGCAGCGCAATCTCACCCGCGCTTTGGGGCACAGAGACTACGCCCTGGCGGCTCGCTTGCTGATGGCGGATCACCTCTATCAAAGCGGACAAATCGTGGAAGCGGCCGAGCAGTATATGGAGGCCCTGCGTGTTGCCGATACCTCGCTGGCCCCCTCGGATGGGGCTGATGCGCTGGATGAGCGCTACGAGCAGTTGATCAAGGCTCATCTGGATGCCGGGGATGAGGAGCAGCTCGCCAACATCTGCAAAATTATCAGCGATCTGCTCAAGCGGCCCAACTGGCGCGTTCACCTGGAAAAGGCGCGCGGTCAATTGCCGGAGCGGATCGAAGGCGAAGCCCCGCTCTCACTGTTGGAGTTGCTGAGTGAAGCCCAGAGCAGCGAAGTCGTGGATGCGCTCAACGAGATCAACCAGTTGGCGCGGGATGGCTATTTCCGCTCGGCCATGGAGAGAGCTTATTACGTGCTTCCCAAAGCCCCGACCTATCTGCCGCTGCACCGCAAGATGGGCGAATTGCTCCACCACCAGAATCAAGATCAAAAAGCGATCGCCAAGTTCACCGCCGTTGCCCAGGCTTACGGCGCTCGCTCTCAGCCTGAGCGCGCCGTCAAGATGATGCGCCGCGTGGTCGAGCTTTCTCCTCTGGATGTGGCAGCTCGCGATCGCTTGGTCGCCCAATTGATCGAGCGCGGAGAGATACAGCAGGCGCTCACGGAGCTGCGCGCTCTCGCCGAGGTGCAGTATCGCTTGGCTGAATTGGGCGCCGCTCGGCAGACTTACGAGCGGGCCTTGCGCCTGGCACAGGAGGCTGATGCTGGCCAAGCCTGGATTGTGGGCATCCTGAGTGGCATGGCCGATATCGACATGCAGCGACTGGATTGGCGCCAGGCGGTGCGCGTCTACGAGCAATTGCGCACCCTACAGCCGGATGACGAGAGAGTTCGCGCCCTTTTGATCGATCTCAACCTGCGCCTGGGGCAGGAAGGCCAGGCCCAGGTCGAACTGGATAACTATCTCTCCTATCTGGTGGGAGTGGCGCGCGATACCCAGGCGATTGAATTCCTGGAGAAGACGGTCGCCGAGTATCCCAAGTTGGCCTTCGCACGCCGGCGCCTGGCAGCCGCTTACCAGCAGGCGACGCGCGTCGATGAGGCCATCAAACAATGGGATAAAGTCGGGGAGATGCTACTGGAAGGGGGAGATCGGGAGGGGGCTAAAGAGGCCCTGCGGGCGATTATCGCCCTCAATCCTCCTAACGCGCCGCGTTACCGCGCTCTATTGAAAAAACTGGAAGGTTGAAGCTACTTTCTTAATTCTGGGCCAGGTATCTTGGCGCACCCGGAAGGAACTGTATGCAGTTTCTGTGAAGGTGCCGTATGTTACGGTGACCGCTACTCCCACCACCCCTGTTTCGCCCCCTTTGACTGAAAAGCTGGCCTGACTGACGCCGTTCTGATCGGTGGGCTCTATCAGGTTGGATTGCACCGCCCCCGAAGGGTAGGTGATCTGCACGGTGACCTGGGCCTGCGCTACCGGCCCCAGGCGCTGGTCGTGCACCGCCACGTAGAGCGTCTCGATGGAGTCCCCGGTCCGTAGCGCTTGAGCGAGAAAAACGCTGGCGTGCAGTTCCTGCACCACGCTTTGCTGCGGCTGGATCTCCTGCGATGGAGACAACAGGGCGTAGTTGGTCTCTTCGAGCAGGAAATATTGCTCGCCAAGCCCACTGAGCACCACCTGCGAACCGCTTGGGTACTCCGGGTGCCATTCCAAGCGGGCATATTCGAAGGTTTGGGTGAGGCGGCCGCCTTGGATTTCTAACGCCGTTAGCGGGGCGCCAAATTGCTCCACTCCCCCGTGCGCCTCGAAGTAATCCAGGAAAGCGAAGCACACCAGCTTGGCGTCCGGCTGAGCCTCTGGATAGGTCTTGCACGGCGCCAGCAAGGGAAGCTCGACGGGCTGACCAGGCTGGTAAAGCAGCAAGCCCAGAGGGGTGCGGCGCACCTGGCTGGCGTAGGGGAGGGCCGGGTCGTATTCCAGACGCCCGCGCTGGAAGTATTGCACCCGCGCGTTATTCTCAGGATCAGCGAACTCAACCGTGATGGGGTAACCGAGTGTGGTTTCGGCGTAGGGATTGCTTTCGTAATAGCTCAGCAACGGCTCGCTGAGGGTGTGCCCGGTCTCCGGAAAGTAACGCTGGCGGCCCTCCTGGGCGCGGGCGGGCTGGCCGAGGGGGATGAGCGTTAAGCAGAGCACGCCCAGGATCAGCAGTCGGTGCAGATTTCGGGTTCGCATATCCTGGATATTATAGATGTTTTCACTGGTGGGGACAACGCCCCTATGCCTGCGGCGCGCTAATCATTGTGAAGCAACGCAGTGGGCAGTTCGGCCACGCTATCCAGGATGATGTCCGCCCCGCTGGTCAGCAGTTCCTCTCGCTCCCCGAAACCGGAAAGCACCCCGACGGCCTGCGCACCGGCGGCTTTTCCAGCGATCATGTCCACAGTGGTATCGCCGATCATCAGGCAGGCTTGTGGGGGCACCCCCATCTGTTCGGCTGCCCACAGCACCGGGGCAGGGTGCGGCTTGGTGCGCTGGCAGGTCTGGGCGCTGGCGACGCAATGAAAGAAGCCATCCAAATCGAATTGTTCCAGGAAGCCGACCGTGCCGCGCTGGCCTCGAGCGGAGACGATTGCCATGGGGTAGTGTTCGGCCAGCTGTGTCAGGCTGTTCTGCGCGCCGGGAACCACGGAGGCGTTGCGCAGGTTGCCCGGCGGACGATGCCGGGAGAAGCGGTTTCCCAGGGCAGCCAGTCTTCCATCGATCCCCAGGCGATCCGACAGGCCGTAAAGCAGGTTGGCGGGGGTCTCCAGGCGCATGAGTATTCGACGGGCAGCCCGGTGGGCGTCGCGTTGGGGGAGCAGTATGCGAAAGACCTGCAGCAGGCGTGCCAGGCGCGCGACGTATTGGTCGTCGGTATCCCGTAGGGTCCCGTCGATGTCGAAACACAGCGCTTGGATGCGGGAACGATCAAGTGACAATTTGCCAGGCCTTATGAGTGCAGCTTTCTACATTGTTTAAACGCACAAAGGTCGTTTAGGTTCTGCGTCGTAGCTAGTTCGAGGGCTGATTATTGTAATCGCCTTTTAGGGCCGCGGCAACAGAATGGGGCAAAGAGAGATGACAGTCGGTGAAATTATGGTAAAACATAGCAGATGAAACCCACTTCTCGCCAACTGATCTTGCTACTGGGGGATGTTGTGACCCTGGCCATCGTCACCCTGGTAGGGCTTGCCCGTCACGGTGTCCTGGAGAGCGCTCCGGGCAGCCGCTTCCTAGCCACCTTCCTGCCTTGGACGGTCGCTTGGCTGCTGGCGGGCATTCCTTTGGGCGTATTCGCTCCCCAGACTGCCGCCCAGCCGTGCCATCTGTGGCGGCCGTTCTGGGCGATGGTATTGGCCTCCCCGTTGGGGGCTTTGTTGCGCGCAGTATGGCTGAATGGTGTGGTGCAGCCGGTGTTCGTGGCCGTCTTTGGGGGCATTGCTGCTTTGGGGATCCTGGCCTGGCGGGCCTTGTACTGGCTGCTGGTGGGCCGCAAGCAGGTGTCGAGTGGATGAAGCCGAACTGATCCGATATGCCAAGGACGGCGACCTGGAGGCCTTCAACCGCCTGGTGCTGGCTTATCAGGACATGGCCTTCAACTTGGCCTATCGCATGTTGAGCGAAGCAGCGGCGGCCGAGGACGTCACTCAGGAGGCCTTTCTGTCCGCCTACCGCAAGCTGCACACCTTCCGCGGCGGGTCCTTCCGTGCCTGGCTACTGCGCATCGTGACCAACGCCAGCTATGACGAGCTTCGCCGCAAGGGGCGCCGGCCGACCACGGCGCTTACCCCCACGGACGACGAGGGCGAGGAAGTGGAGACCCCGGCCTGGTTGGCGGATTCCTCCGAGAATCCTGAACACATCGCCGAGCGGGTCGAGCTGGTCGAGGCTATCCAGCGCTGTTTGCAGCGCCTGACGCCCGATTTTCGCGCCGTGGTGGTCATGGTGGATATCCAGGGCCTGGAGTATGCCGAAGTGGCTGCGGCGATCCGCAAGCCGCTGGGAACCGTGAAGAGCCGTCTGGCCAGGGCGCGTGCCAACATGCAAGATTGCTTACGGGGCTTCAAGGAACTTTTGCCTTCTGAGTTTCGTTTGAAGAGTGAGAGTGTGTGATGGTAAACAAGCTTCGACGACGAGATTTGGAAGCGCTGTCCGCCTATCTGGATGGCGAATTGCCTCCCCGGCAACGTGCCCGGCTGGAGGCGCGCTTGGAATCCGATCCGGCGCTGGGTAGCGCTCTAGAGGAACTGCGCCACACGCGCGCCGTGCTGCGCAGCGCGCTGGTAGCGCGTGCCCCGCGGAACTTCACCCTGCGAGCCGATCAGGTCGCCCAGCCTGCGCCTGCTTCCAGGCTGTACCCCGTCATGCGGTATGCCTCGGCGATTGCCACCGTGCTGCTGGTGGTGGTCTTCATCGGAGACGTGTTGTCAGGCGTCGGGTTCCCTGGCGCGATGGCGCTCAATGCGGAGAGTCAGCCAGCGCTCGAGATGGCGGTTGAGGCTGAAGGGGAAGCGGAACTGCCGCAAACAGCCCTTGCCGAGGGTGCGGATGTGGCGGCGGATGAAGGCATGGTGGAAGCTCCAGCCCCGAGCGAAAAGAATGTGGGTGCTACCCCCATGGCTTTCGAGGCCGAACCTGAGGGAGGCTATGGTGGTGGAGGTCCAAGTCCGACGCAACCCACCCTGGCAGCGGAGGACGCCACCGAGGAGGCTGCGCTTCCCACCTTACAGGCGAGGGAAGTCCCGCTTACGCCTGCTGCGGAGTCTTTGAGCGAGGCGGCACCCGCAGACAACGAGGTATCCCCCTTCCGGATCATCGAAGGACTACTGGGATTGACGGCGCTGCTCACCGGTTTCATGGCGCTCTTGCTGCGACGCGGGGATCTCTGACCCTGCCGTCAAGAGGTAGGGGGTGGCATACTTTTGTATGCAGACTGGTCTCCTTTCCATCTTTGTTTTCTTTCCAGCTTTTGATATACTTGAGAAAATTGTGCCCTTTCTATCAATGAGGAGAAGACCATGCGTTCCTACAAGTTGTTAGCCTTAGCGCTCGCATTGGTGCTGGCAACGGTCGCTTGTCTGACCAGTGGCGAGGCAACCCAGGAAGCGCCCACCACCGACCTGGAAGCTACCCAGCGAGCCCTTGAAGCCACCCAGAATGCCCTAAGCGTCCCGGCTGAACCCACTAACACCACCGCTCCTGTTGCGCCGGATGTGGACGACGACGTCGCGCCGCCTCCCTTTGAAATCTCACCCGACCTTTACATTCATCCCAACGGGTTGTTCCAATTGAACCCACCGCTGGGTTGGTCGTTGAATGAGGGTAGCGGATCGGCGCTTTTCGACTCTCCCGATGGCGTGGCGACGATTAACATCCAAGTTACCAACACCGGCGTGCCCCTGGATGCGACCGCGTTCGAGAACTTTGTGTATGCTCGCGAGTCGAATTTCTTTTCCGGTTTCGAGGGCTACACCCAGAGTGACATCAGCTTCGATCACGCTAGTGGTAGCGCCACTGCGGTCAAAGACGTGCTCTTCAATGGCATTCCCCAGACCGTCTTCACCCTCTACAATATCCTGGATCAAGCCATCTTCAGCTTCGATTTCTGGGCCAACAGCGATGTCTTCGATACTTACACTGATCAGTTCAATGCCGTTCTAGATACTGCCACCATTTACAGCGATGCCGCTGCCCAGAACATCAGCCCATACGACTGGATTATTTACTTCTATGGGCCTGGGAATCTCTTTATGATCGAGGTGCCTGAGGCATGGACTTACATGCGGGAGGTTGATGACGATTACATCGTCGACACTTTCGTTTCACCTGATAACCATGCCTTAATTGAGAATATCACTTACGATGACGGCCTTGCCTACAGCAAGAAAGATGTCAGCGAGATCACGCTAGAGCTGTTGCGCACTTACTACACCCAGGATATCGTCATCACCGACGATCAGGTGCAGCCTGATGGCAGCGAGCGCCTGATTTGGTATTCTCCCAGTGGAGGATACAGCGGGGTGACCTTCTTTGAGCTACGGGGAACCACCACGATCTTGATCCTTACCTTGATGTATGATGATCCTTATGAAGATGTCTTTGCCGACCCGCTGAACAACACTATCGACACGTATACTATCCCCTAACTTGTACGACGCCAACAGAAAAAAGCCCTCCGAGGATTTGTCATCGGAGGGCTTTTTCCTCTTTGGGTATCAGGTTTCAGGGATGAACCTGAAAGCTCAGGCTGGCCTCCTGAGTGTTGCCTGCCAAGTCCGCCACGCGCACTTTCAGCGTGTGATCCCCTAGGCTGGGCGTCCAGGCAACGGCGTAGGGCGATTGGGCCAGGGTGGAGATCAGCCGGTTATCGACGTAGAACTCGACCCGCTCGATGCCCAGGTTGTCGCTGGCCTGCACCAGGAAGGTGACCGTTTCGCCGCCGTCATAGTCCAGAGTTTGGCCGTCTTGCGGGGAAAGCAGCGCCAATTCAGGCGGTTGGTTATCGACGGTAACTTGAATGATGGCAGTCTCGATGGTTTGGTCTTCGCCCACTACTTGCAGTTGCAGGGCGTACAGTCCATTTAGCCCGCTGGTATCCCAGGTCCCCAGTAGACCATCTGTCACCGGTGTGGTCGAGTCGCTGCCGATTTGCAGCCACTGGCGGGGGTTGAGTCCCTCGCCGACTTGCAGGCGGTAGAAAGAGAATTGCGAGCCGGTGGCGCTTCCCATGATGTTGACCCGCCCACTGATGTATGCGAACATCGCCGGGGAGGTCAGAGCGGCGTTCTCGCTTCCGGTGGGGTTGACGATCACATCGTAATCTTCAGGTGGCAGCGGCAGACCGGCCTGGCTGGCCCAGGTTTCGGCCTCGGGAGGGATTACCAGGTATACCCGCTGCTCCACGAGTTCCGGGGGGGTGAACACGGTCGCCAGCCGCCCGGTCTGGCTGTTGATCAGGAAGCTACGGTACAGGGTATCGCCCTGGGTGGGTTCGTTGCCCTGGATGAACACCTCGCTGACCACGCTGGGGCACTCGTCGGTGGGCAGCAGGCCGGAGGGCTCGCAGACCTCTATTTGGCTGATGCCCAGCGGGGTTTGCCAATTTTCGCTGGGCAGGTCGGCGAGGGCATATTTGAGCAGGCCATTCCACAATTGGGCGGGGATTAGGGGCGAGATTCCGGCTGGCGTTTCCACTGGTGTGCCCACCCACACGCTCACCAGGCGCTGGGGGGTGTAGCCCAGTGTCCAGGCGTCAGCGCTGCTCGGCGACCAGCCCAGCTTGGCAGCCGCCGGGCGGCCGATCTCCAGCAAATTGGGGTGTCCCAGGCTATCCTGACGGCTGATCTCGTCGCTCAGCACGTCGTTGACCAGATAGGCCAATTGGGCGCTGATCACCGGGCGCTGTTGCGGCTCTCGCCAGTCCAGCCAGCTTTGCCCCATGTAGTCGCACACTTCCAAGACCGTGGCCGCTTCGAGCGGTGGCTGTGCGTCGTCGTTTTCAGCCTGTTCGGTCGCTTGCCCGCTGAGCGCACCTTGGTTGGCCAGGGTAGCGTAGGCCTGGCTGATGCTCAACAGCGAAACTTGGGTGCTTTCCAGCGGGTTATCCCCGCTTGCGTATTGGACATCCTTCAGCCCCATCTGCTCGGCGGTGAGCCGCACGTTCGCCAGGCCCAGTTGCTCGATGAGCTGCAAGGCGGGCGTCAGGTAATCGTTGGCTAGGGCAGTGCGCATGCGCACCGGCCCGTGGAACACGCCATCGGGATTGGTAGTGGCCTCCGTCAGGGAGGCGGGCAGGGAGGAGGGGATATCCCAGACCAGGGAGGCCGGGCTGAAGCCGCGCGTGAAGGCGGTCAGGTAAGCGAAGGGGGTGAGCAGGCTGCCGGCGGTGTGAACTTCGCTGGCATCACCGACCAGCGCCAGGACTTGGCCGTTGCTGGGATCGAGCACCAGCGCGCCGGCGGCGAGTTGCTCGTCGATGAGGCTGGTCGGGATCGCCTCTTGCGAGGGCAGCAAGCGCAGCGCCGGGCAAGCCTCCAGGTCTTCGGCCGCGTCCCCACCCGAAAGCCGCCCCAGGTAATAGGAGGTAACGCAAGCGATCTGGAGTTGCAGGTCGTAATCCAGGGTGGTGTAGATGCGCAGCCCGCCGCGGTACAGCCGCTCGATGGGGATGATCTCCGCCAGTTGCTCCAGCATCAGGTCGGTAAAGGCCGGGGCAGCGCTGCTTGTCTCTGGGGCTGGTGGCACGATGCTGAGCGGGTCGGCGTTGGCCTGCTGGGCCTGCTCGCCGGTGATGGCGCCAGCATCCAGCATGGCCTGCAAGACTTCCCCCTGCCGTTCGGCGGCCAATCCGGGGGCGTCGATAGGGTTGATGGCCGGTGCTGGAAGGATGGCCGCCAGCATGGCCGCTTCGCTCAAGGTGAGTTCCTCGGCCGGTTTGTCGAAATACACCCTGGCGGCGGCGTCGGCGCCGTAGGCGTGGTGGCCGAAATCGGCGGCGTTGAGATACCACTCGAGCACCTGCTCGCGGCCATATTTAGCTGTGACCTGGGCCGCCAGCAAGCGTTCGCGCAGCCCTTCCCGCAATCCGGGGCTTTCACCCCACAGCAGCAATTCGGCGACTAGTTTCTGGGCGATGGTGGCGCCGGAAGCGTTCAAGTTGTCCAGGGAATAGCCGGGGTGTTGCCAGAAATCGGGATCGAGGCTGGCGATTACCGCCTCGACCAGCACAGTGGGCAGGTGGGCGCTCTCGGTCTCGTCGAGCGGCAGGTAGCGGCGCTCGGCGATGTGGGGGTTCTCCAGCGTAAGCAAAAGGTGCTCGCCGCTGCGGTCGTACAAGCGGGTGGGCTGGAGCAATTGCCCGTTCGGCGGCTCGAGCAGGTAGGCCAATTCATCAGGGGAGGGCAGCCCTTGGGTGAGATCGGCGTAAGCGATCGCCCCCACTATCGCCCCGACGGCCAGGATCAGCCCAAGCACGGCGATCAGCCCGATGGCAAATCGGCTGAACTGCTGGATCGGGCTGCGCTGCGCCTGGGCGCGCCGGCGGCGTCGCGAGGCGATGATGCGAGGAACCTTGGGCATGGCTAGATTGTACAACGATTTTCCCACCTTGATTGTGAGGCACAACCTAAATCTGTACCATGCCTGGGCTTGCCCCTGGGCTGGCCTTGTGGCACAATTACTCACTATGGGGCGCTACTTTCTCTTTCTCTTGGCAGTTGCTGTGGGGCTGGGGCTTGGTTTGCTGTATGGCTGGGTGCTCAGCCCGGTGGAGTTCGTCGACACCAGCCCGGATATCCTGCGCGTAGACTACAAGGCCGATTATGCCCTCATGGTGGCCGAAGCCTACGCCCAGGAGGGCGACACGGTCTCGGCGCTGCGTCGGCTGGCGCAGTTGGGCGTTGAGAACCCGGCCAGCTTCCTGGCAGAGATGATCGACTTTGCAGAGGGGGTCGGCTACACGGCTTACGACCTGGCCTTGATGCAGCAGCTTGCCGAGGCGCTGGAATCCTGGAACCC
>Ga0068714_10002704_pt1 | contig 22329 bp, 20 predicted proteins | sample MTBNYHSulfiMetaG_FD_62988 | JGI IMG/M metagenome (GOLD analysis project Ga0068714, IMG submission 62988) | Enrichment culture microbial communities from rom New York Harbor, USA that are MTBE-degrading - MTBE-NYH (New York Harbor Sulfidogenic)... | ecosystem: Environmental > Aquatic > Marine >... | reverse complement strand
GGCGTCCAGGATCAGGGCGGCCAGGTGCTCGTCCAGGAGGTTGACCTCGTCGATGTAGAGCACCCCCTCGTGGGCCCGGGCCAGGAGGCCCGGCTCGGGCTTGATCCGGCCGGAGTTGAGGGCGGTCTCAAAGTCCAGGCTGCCCACCACCCGGTCCTCGGTGGCCCCCAGGGGCAGGGCCACCAACCGGCCCCGGCCCGGCCACAGGCCGGCCAACCCCCGGGCAGCGGTGGACTTGGCCGTGCCCCGCTCGCCCAGGATGAGGACCCCGCCCAGGGACGGGTCCACCGCGGCCAGGAGGAGGGCCTGCTTCATGGCCCCCTGCCCCACCAGGGCCGTGAAGGGGTAGACCAGCCCTCTGGGGCCGCTTGCCTGGTTCTGGTTTTGATATAACTGATGCATTCCGCCTCACCTAGCTCAGCCTTGAGGCCGGGCTAATATAGCACACTGGACGGCCAAGGAAAGAGAGCTTGGGACCAAGGGCCGGGTCGACCGGGGAGGACTCCCGAACCGGCGGGAGTTTAAATAAGTACCGCCCATCTTTTATTTAATTGTCTATTTAATTATTAATTTTAATTATTCATAATATCAATTAATTATTAAATTTTTTTTCTTTCCCTTCCGAGTTCCTCTTCTTGCCCCAGGGGTTGCCCTGTGCTACATGAAGGTTAGTGGTCTTAAAGATAATCTGCCAAGGGGGGTACTATGGTCCGCCGACCCGCCGTTGCCGGAGCGTTCTACCCTGGGACCAAGGAGGAGATGGACCAGCACTTGGACGAGCTCTGGCCGCCGGAGGGCGTCGCTCCCCGGCCGGCCAAGGCCGTGGTCGCACCCCACGCCGGCTGGGTCTACTCGGGCCGGGTGGCGGCCCAGACCATAGCCAAGGTGAAGGTCCCCGGGACAGTGGTGGTCCTTGGCCCCAACCACCGGGGTCTGGGCCGGCCGGCGGCGGTAATGAGCCAGGGCTCCTGGCTGATGCCCGGCGGGCCGGTGGAGCTGGACGCGGAGTTCGGAGGGCTGCTCAAGGAGCACTCCTCGATCCTCGAGGAGGACTACCAGGCTCACGCCCAGGAGCACTCCCTGGAGGTCCAGGTCCCTTTCCTGACCCGGGCCAACCCCGGCCTGAGGCTGGTCCCCATCTGCCTGGCCCGATCCGATCTGGAAGCCTGCCGGGACATCGGCCGGGCCCTGGCCAAGAGCATCGACCAGATCGGCCGCCCGGTGCTGATGCTGGCCTCCACCGACATGAGCCACTACGAGCCGGTGGAATCAGCCCGGCTCAAGGACCGGCTGGCCATCGACCGCATCCTGGAGCTGGATCCGGAGGGTCTCTATAAGACCGTCTCCTCCCAGGGAATAACCATGTGCGGCGTGGTCCCCACGGTGATCGTCCTCTTTGCCGCCCTGGCCCTGGGGGCGGCCAAGGCGGAGCTGGTCAAGTACGCCACCTCGGGCGACGTCAACAAGGACTTCCGCCAGGTGGTGGGCTACGCCGGCCTGATCATCGACTGAGCCCCGGCTCGGCTGAAATAATGAGCATCGCCCCCAACCTGGCCAGGAACCCTGGGCCCGGGTAAGGTCCATGCAGATTCAGCTCCTCGTTGTTCCCTTTGACTCGGGCCATCAAGACCGGAGAATGGGCCGGGGTCCGGACCACCTTCTCCGCCAAGGGGCGGTCGAGTTCCTGGAGAGCCGGGGGCACGAGGTATTTCTGGACCGGATCGGACCAGAGGACGGATTTTTAACCGAGATCCAAACCGCCTTTGAGCTGAACCGGATCCTGGCCGGAAGGGTCAGAGAGGCCCTCAAGTCCGGCCTTTTCCCTCTCATCCTGGCCGGCAACTGCAACACCTGCCTGGGGATCCTGGCCGGGCTGGGCTCGGCCGGGCCGGGGATCGTCTGGTTCGACGCCCACGCCGACTTCAACACCCCGGAGACCACCACCACCGGTTTTCTTGACGGGATGGGCCTGGCCACGGCCGCCGGACGCTGCTGGCAGAGGATGGCCCGGGCCATCCCCGGCTTCTCTCCGGTGGCCGAGGAGAGAATCGTCCTGGTGGGGGCCAGGGACCTGGACCCCGGGGAGAAGGAGGCCCTGGCAGCCTCCTTGATCAGGCTGGTCCCGGCCGACGCGGTTAAGCAGGCGGGCTTTGAGCCAGGCCCTGGCCCCGGCCATGGCCGGGCTGGAAAAGGAGGTCGAGGCCGTCTACCTCCACCTGGACCTGGACTTCCTGAGCCAGGAGGAGCTTCGGGCCAACCACTTCGACGCCCCGGGCGGGCTCTCCCTGGAACAGGCCCTGGAGGGTGTTCGGCTGGTCAGGGAGCGGCTGCCCTTGGCCGCGGCCGCCCTTACCGCCTTTGATCCGGACTACGACCCGGAAGGGCGCACGGCCGGGGCAGCCATCAGGCTCATGGAAGAGTTGGCCGGGGGCTGACGTCGGGCGTGCTCTAATCCCAAAAATGTGCTACAACCTCCCCGCCCGGCCCGAGCCTTGTTTTAGGACGGCCCGGACGAAAACCGGAACAAGATCACCAACCGGCGGCCCGGCCGCCGCAAGCCATGGGATTTTTTGATGAGCCAAGAGCAGGTAGTGACCCGCTTTCCCCCCTCCCCCACCGGCGAGCTCCATCTGGGCGGGGCCAGGACCGCCCTCTTCAACTGGCTCTTCGCCCGGGGCCGGGGCGGCAAGTTCATCCTCCGGATCGAGGACACCGACCGCCAGCGGTCCACCGAGGCGGCCACTGAAGGCATCCTCAGGGCCTTGGATTGGCTGGGGCTGGACTGGGACGAGGGCCCCTTTTTCCAGTCCCAGAGGACCGAGATCTACCGGGCCCGGGCCGAGAAGCTGGTGGAGGAAGGCAAGGCCTACTGGTGCCACTGCTCGCCCGAGACCCTGGAGGCCAAGCGGCAGGACGCCCTGGCCCAGAAACGCAAGCCCCTCTACGACCGGACCTGCCGGGACAAGGGGCTGGGCCCGGCCCCGGGGGCGGTCATCAGGGTGGCCATCCCGCCCGACGGGGCGACCGTCTACCAGGACCAGATCATGGGCCCCATCCGGACCGATCACCGGGAGCTGGACGACCTGATCATCCTCCGCTCCGACGGAACCCCGACCTACCACTTCGCCGTGGTGGTGGACGACGTGGAGATGGGGGTCAACTGGATCATCCGCGGCCAGGACCACGTCAACAACACCCCCCGCCAGATCCAGATCTACCTGGCCCTGGGGGCCGAGCTCCCCCGGTTCGCCCACGTGCCCATGATCCACGGATCGGACGGGGCCAAGCTCTCCAAGCGTCACGGGGCCACCTCGGTCATGGTCTACCAGGAGCAGGGCTACCTCCCCGAGGCCATGGTCAACTACCTGGTCCGGCTGGGTTGGTCCCACGGCGACGAGGAGATCTTCTCCCGGGAGGAGCTGATCAAGCTCTTCAACCTGGACAACGTGGGCCGCTCGGCCGGGATCTTCGACCTGGAGAAGCTCCTCTGGCTCAACAGCCACTACCTCCGCCAGGCCGAGGACGGCCGCCTGGCCGGGCTGCTGCGGCCCTTTTACCGGGAGCGGGGGGTGGAGCCGGAGATCGGGCGGATCATTCCCTGCCTGGAGCTGTTCAAACCCCGGGCCAAGACCCTGGCCGAGATCGCCGAGCAGTCCCTCTTCCTCTTCACTCCCCCGGCCGGCTACGACCCCAAGGCCGAGAAGAAGGTCTTCACCCCCGAGGCGGCCGGACTGCTTGAGGAGCTGGAGGGAAGGCTGGCCCGGGCCGAGTTCACCGAGGAGGCCCTGGACGGCCTCTTCCGCACCCTGGCCGAGGAGAAGGGGGTCAAGCTGGGGGCCCTGGCCCAGCCGGCCCGGCTGGCCCTGACCGGTCGGACCGCCTCGCCGGGGCTGTTCGAGATCATGGCCCTTCTGGGGCGGGAGGAGACCGTTTCCCGTCTGGCCCGGGCCAGAGCGCAAATCCCGGCGGCTTGAGGAGGCGGATCGACCTCAACGGGCTTGACAGGAAGGCTAAAAAAAGCTATTTTTCCTTTCCGTCGCTGGGGGATCGTCTAGCGGCAGGACGGCTGGCTCTGGACCAGTTAACCAAGGTTCGAATCCTTGTCCCCCAGCCAGAAAACTTGCGGTCCCATCGTCTAGTGGTCTAGGATACTGGCCTCTCACGCCAGAGACACGGGTTCGAACCCCGTTGGGACTGCCAGAAAAATTAAAGAGTCAGCGATCGATTAGCCCTGAAATTTCCACCGGATAACCCGGCGGACACCCCATTGGGTTAATCCATCGAGCCTGAACCCCCTGAGGCGGCCGCCTCGGGGGGTTTCGTATTGGGGAAGGGGATTACCTGGGCCCTCCCCTTGCCCACGTTCTCCAGGGAAGGCCTGGCGGCATTCAGCTCCAGGCTCCGCAGGTACCTGGCTGGGGTGTTGGGGTTCCGGTACCTGGGGATGGCCTGGATGACCCCCACCGGCTCAACTGGGTCTACCTGGTGGACATCTTAGCCTGACCGACCAAGAAGGTTGTCGGCCACCATGCCGGGGTACAGGCCAGGTCCTGGCCCTGGCTCCCGGCCCTCAACAAGGCCGTAAACCGATGGCTTCCCGGTGGAGCGTGAGGTCAAGGGCTTATTCGATGGCTGACAATGGCTGCCAACCCGCAGCCGCGCTCGCTCACAATATGCTTGCTAAACCATGGGCAGGGGAAAGCCCCAGAAGCATTTCAAAACCACCTTTTCTGCCCGATCTCTGCTTCAGGCTCGAAGCGCAATCCTGGAAGTATTTCCATATATTCCTCCGGTTGCGCCTCTTCTCCTTCTTTGACCTTGAACCCGATTGAAAGTTTGAAAATACTCCTATCCCACCGGTTTAAACTTGGGCAGGCTCTCCTCCTCGGTGATATCCTCGAAGACCACCTCCAAGGGCATGCCGATGGTCAGGTCTTCGTTGTTACACTCAACGACGTTGCTCAACAGCAACGGCCCCTCCTCCAGTTCGATCAGAGCCACGTTGTACGGCAGGTCATCCTTGAAGGCCGGGTCGATGGTCTGGTGGAAGACGACAAAGCTAAACAGCGTTCCCTTGCCGCTGGCCCGGACCCATTCCATGTTCGCATCCCCGTGCTCCAGGCAGCCCGTTCCGCCGAGGGGATATTGAAGGGGCGCAAACCGGCCGCATTCCCGGCACTGGTGAAGCACGATCTCGTGACGCCTGGCCGCGTCCCAGAACGGCTTTGAATCCTCGTCTATTTCCGGCAGAGGTTTTTTATAGTCGGACATCTTGGTCACCTCCGCAGAATAATCGTCGCGTGGCCGTACTCCATGACCCCGGTCGTGTTTGTGCCGTGACCGGTGGCCAAGGCGATCTCAGCGTCTTTGACCTGGGTGGCGCCGCCCTCGCCTCGCAGCTGGCGCACCGCTTCGGCCGCCGGAGTGAATCCCTGGTTGTAGCCCCAGGAAAGATCTCCCCCCGAGGTGTTGATCGGGATCTCACCGCCCAGCTTGGCCTGGCCCTCCTCCCAGAAAGGCCCTCCTTCTCCCTTCTTGCAAAACCCGTAGTCTTCGGTCTGGAAAAGCACCGTCCCGGTGAAGTTATCGTAGAACTGGACGACATCGATGTCGTCCAGGGTTATTCCGGCCATTCTCAGGGCCGCCTCCTTGGCCGGGGCAACGGCCAGGGCGGTGAAGTTCTCCTTGCTGTAGGCCTGCCCGACCTGAACCCCGAACCCGACCCCCATGACGTAGACCGGTTGCGACCGCAGGTTTTTCGCCCTTTCGGCGGTGGTCACGATTAAACCGACTCCACCGTCATTGACCAGGCACATGTCGTACTTGTGGTAGGGTTCAACGATCCATCTGGAGTTGTGATAGTCCTCCAAGGTCATCGGCCGACCATGCATGAAGGCATCGGGACGTTTGTTGGCGTTCTCGCGGTGAGCGACCGCGATGGCGCCCAACTGATCCTGGGTGGTCCCATATAAATGCATGTGCCTCCTCATCGACATGGCGTGCCCGGCCCCCGGAGTGAACAGCCCGAAAGCGCCGTCGGTGCTTCTGGGCCCCCGGGGCAGAAACGACAAGGCGTGGGACAGATCACAACTGCCGTACACACAGAGCACGTAATTGGCCGTACCAGCGTCGATGGCGGCCATGGCGGACAGGATGGCCGCGGTGCAGGACACCCCGCCGGCCTCCAGGCGCCAGATGAAATTGGGTTTGAGGCCGATTCGTTTGGCCACGTCCCCGGGCTCGAACCAGCTGTTGGCAATCTCCTCTATGCTGACCTGATAGATGTAGCCGTCAATGTCCTCACTCTTCAGACCGGCATCCTTAATGGCCAGTTGGGCCGCCTTGGCTCTGACCTTGTTGATGGTCGCCTGGGGAATCTTTCCCTGTTCCGTCACCCCGAGGCCGCAAATTGCGAAGCGGTCCTTAAAAAAGCTCAAGGTCAATCTCCTTCTCGTCCGTCGCAATCCGCTGCCGGCCCGGCCGGGCCTTCTGTGGCGACCAGGGACAAGGCCCGAGGGCGGTGTAGCCCCCATCTCCCCAACTGCCTTCTCCTGGTAGCAACCGGGTTTCGGACCTTTGCGACTGACCGAGTGGTCCTGATCCGAGCCCTTTCCCCGCTCGGATATCCAGGCCCGGCTGACTCGGAATGGAGGGACAAGACGCCCTAACCCCGCGGCCTCAAAATGGGAGGAAGGCCGCGGGGCTCAGCGCCGTCTCCTGTCGAGTCAGCCCCTTCAAACCACGGCGTGCCACCGGCTTTTGATCTCCTCAGGGCTGAAATTGTTGACCGCCTCGACGATGTGGTCCAACAACGGAACCTCCAGGTCGACGCTCCGGGCCAGCTCTTGAGCATGGAGGAGGTCCTTGCGGGTCAGGTCGACCATCACCTTGGACAGCTCCAGGGTTTGGGAAAACAGGTCGAAGATGGCCCGCCCGTTGTTCCAGTCCTTGGTCGACATGTTCCGCCCGGAGCTCTGCTCCAGGATCTCGGACAGCTTAAAGGGGTCCAGACCCAGCTTCTTCCCGACCAGCATGGCCTCGACCATCAAGTAGAGGTTGGTCACGCCGACGATGTTATTGACCAGCTTGGTGATATCCCCGGAACCGAGCGGGCCGCAATGGAATATGTTTTGACCCATGGCCTCGAACACGGGGCGCATGGCCTCCAGATCGGCCTTTTCCCCGCCGACCATGATTGTCAGCTTACCCTTCTCGGCCACGGTCGGCAGCCCGCTGACCGTGGCGTCCACTACCCGGATATTCTTGGCCGCGCACAGCGGGGCCAATTCCCGGGTGGTCTGGGGCAGGATCGTGCTCATGATGGCCAACAGCGGCGGACTGGCCGGGTCCACGGCGCTGAGGAGGCCTTCCGGCCCGGCGACGGCTTCTCTGACCTGATCGTCACTGGCGACCATGACCACGACCATCTCATTGTCAGCCACCTCGGCCGGCCGTTGAACTGCCTTGACTCCGTCGGCCTGAAAAGGCTTAAGGGGACCGGGGAACTTGTCACAGACCGTAACGTCATACCCGGCTCGGATGACACTTCTGGCCATGGGTGCGCCAATACTTCCCAAACCGATAAAACCAATCCGTTTCATAGCCTTCTCCCTCTGGCGATTCGATCCGTTTGGCTTGATCTCCTTGATCGACGGCCCCGGGTTCGATCCCCTACCCCTTCACTGGCGTTGCCTGAAGGCGGTGATGTAACGCCGGGCGTATCTGTCCCGGCCCAGGACCAGATCGGCGGCCGTGACCACGGGTCGCGCCGTGGCCACGTTGACGATGGCGCAGGTGAGCCCCGCCTTGATGGTCGCGGCCAGAAAGGTGTTGGTCAGGAGCGGCCGGTCGGGCAGGCCGAAGGAGATGTTGCTTACCCCCAGGGTGGTGTTCAAGCCCAGCTCGGCCCTCACCCTTTCTATGGTTTCCAAGGTCACCAGGCCGGCCCGGCCATCCGCCCCAATGGCCATGGCCAGGCAGTCGATTATCACGTCCTCCCTGGGTATGCCCAGGCTCACGGCCCGATCCAATATCTTGGCCGCGATCTCCAGCCGCCGACCGGAATCGTTGGGGATACCGTCATCGTCCATGGTCAGGCCGATGACCGCCGCTCCGAACTCCTTGATCAAGGGCAGCACCTCGGCCAGGGACCGCTCCTCGCCGGTGACCGAGTTGACCACCGGTTTGCCCTGATAAACCTTCAGGGCGGCCTCGAGGGCCTTGGGGTTGTTGCTGTCGATGCACAAAGGCACGCTGACCGTCTCCGTCACGGCCCGAACGGCCTCGGGCAGCATCTCCGCCTCATCGACATCGGCCGCGCCGACGTTGACGTCCAACACGTCGGCTCCGGCCTCGACCTGGACCCGCGCCTCAGTCCGGACCAGGTCCAAATCCCCGACATTAAGAGCCTTGCTCAGCGCCTTCCGGCCGGTGGGGTTGATACGCTCGCCGATAAGGACCGTCGGCCGCTCGGACCCGATCGTGACCTCAACGTCTTTGAAGGACAGTCTGGTCTCCATGTCTGCCGGTCCTCTTTCCCCTAGATGAGGCCCTTGCCCCGGTAGAACTTGGTCGCCTCGGCCAGGATACGCTGGATGTCTTTCTCCTGCGTTTCGGTCAGCGGGGTCACCTCATGAGTGGCCAGGATCTGCCTCATCTTCTCCTGGGCGTGATCCAGGACGGTCTTTTTGTCGCCCTTGAGCCACTCGGGATAGGTGGTCATGTCGGCCACTTCCCCGAAATATGATTGATCCCTCCACCAGGTCCGGGTGTGCTTCTTGCTCAGGTACTCGCCGGGGATGGGCCCGACCTGCTCGATGAGGTCCAGGGCCAGGGTTTCATCATTGACCTCAAAGCCTTGCAACAGGCGGCCGATGGCCCCAACCATCTCGTCGTCAATGATCGCCTGGGCTGAATGATAGGTCAGCTCTCCCATGATCGCGCCCTGCATGAGCTGAAGGTTGACCCCGGACAGGGCCGCGCTAAGGGCGATCAGGGATTTCTCGTAGGCCAGTTGGGAGTCGGACACCTTGGAGTTGGGGTAGGCCGTGGTCATGGCCACCGGAAAGTCGTACCAGCGCCACATCTGATTGAAGGCCATGCCGTGGAGAGCGGTCTGGACATTGGCGAAGGCCGGCGAGCCGGTCCGCATGTTCTGGGCAAAGGTAAAGTCCTTGACCTCGATGCGCATCCCGGGCCGGAGCAGCTGGAGGAGGACGATACCGCCCATGATCTCGGCGTTGGCGGTCACGGTCGAGCCGGCGATGGTCGCCGGAGCCGAGGAGCCATAGGTTCCCCCGGGCAGCACCCGGGCCGTCATGCCGGCCTCGGCCGTCCTGAAGGCGCATTCCATGGCTTCGTGATAGTAGGTCAGCGGGGAGGAGGCCAGGACCGACATCATCACTTCCATGTTGACCGCCTGGGCCATCTGGATGACGAAAATCTCGCAGTCGTGGCCGTAGCCCTCGAAGAACCATTTTGAGCTGCCCCTGATTTTGGCGGCGCAGATCTCGGGTATCCTCATCACCGGCGGAACCGGGTCGAAACCGAAAAAGGGCGTGTAGGCGGCCAGGAAGTGAACGTTGGGCAGGTAGTCCAGGATCTTCAGGCCGTCGTAGACGTCCTTTTCCGTGGGCTCCCTCGGCTCCCAGGTTTCGAGATCGACGATCTGCTTGCCCGGGGCCGGGCCGAAGAAGACGCTGTTGCCGCCGATGGTCAGGTCGTTCTTGGGATCCCTGGCCCGGAGGCGGAAGCTGCTCGGACACCTCCGCAGCGACTCCTCGACCAGGGCCGGGGGAAAGCGGACCCGGTTGTCCTTTTTATCGACCTTGCAGCCGTGCTGCTCAAAGAGTTTCCGGGCTCTTTCGTGCTCAATTCGCAAGCCCACGTTCTCCAGGACATCCAAGGTGGCCCGATGAATCCGCCAGCACTGCTCCTCGCCCAGCACTTTCAGGGGCTCAAAATTTCTGGTGAAGCCTTTTATTGCCATAACCCATCTCTCCCTAGGCTAGCTTGCCATGAGTTTCTTGGCCAAGACCACCGCCTCGGCGGCGGTGGAGCCATAGCCATCGGCGCCGATTTTTTCGGCAAAGGCCTGATCAAGGGCGCCCCCTCCGACCATGACCTTGATATTCTCCCTCAAGCCGATCTCTTTGAGATTCTCGATGACCACCTCCTGCTCTCTGGCGGTTGTGGTCAAGAGGGCCGACATGGCCAGGATGTGGGGTTTGTGCTCCTTGATGGCCGAGGCGAACTTCTCGGCCGAGGTGTCCACGCCCAGATCGTGAACAATGAACCCCCCGGCGGTGAGCATGGTCCGGACGATGTCCTTCCCGATACTGTGGATGTCGCCCCGAACCGTACCGAGGACGATCGTCCCCATACTCTCCCTCTTAAGGCCCTTGGCCAGCAGCTCCTTGTTGAAAACAGACATGGCGGCTTCCATGGCCGCACCGGCCCCGACCAGGTCCGGCAGGAACAATTCACCCCGATGAAACTCTTCGCCGATCTGATGAATGGTCTCGGTGAGCACCCCGATGGCTTCCATCGGGTCCAAGCCGGCCGCGACGGCCTCATTAGCAACGGCCGAGCAGCCCTCGTCGTCCAAGTCCATTAGTTTTTTGCTCAATCTCTTGAGGATCTCTTGGCTCATTTAGCCCCTCCGTTCCACCTCTGGCCCGTGGATCGAAATTTAATGTCTTGGAATACCCGGATTACTTGCTTTTCTTAACCGGCTCCTTGAACGGGGGCGCCACCACGGCGATGAATCGAAGGATCTCTGATCCATCGTTGATGATGCTGTGGACCGTCCCCATGGGACTGAAGACGCAGTAGCCCGGTTCAACCTCCATCTCCTCGTCATCGATCCGCACCCGGCCACGGCCCGAAAGGAAGAAAAAGGCCTCCTCCTGATCTTCGTGGCAATGGGGATCGCTGGCGTTGTTGGGGACTATCTCGTCCGTCGCCAGCCAGAACTGGGTCGTCCCCAGCGTCCAGGGCGCGGCCAGCGGGGTGATGGTCCGTTCATAAGGCTTCTTATAAAAGTCCTTTTCAGCTTCTTTTTCGATGATATACCTGATCATGTTGGCGCCTCCCCGTTTACCCGGTTCTGAATCGAAACACCCCTGTCGGTCACCCCCAAGCGAGGGGGTTAAAACTTGACCGCCGCCTGTGTTTCAAGCCTGATGCGAGCAAGCATTTCTCAAGTCAGCCACCTCCCTTTGGATAAGGGGGCTATCGATGAATTCCAGGGTCACCTGGTCGGGTGTGTTGAGGTAGACCACCTGGCCGCCCTGGTGCGGCCCGACCGGGATTGGTTGCGGCGGCGAGTTGAACCTGACCTCTTTTTCAACCAGGCGGCGGTAAAAGTCGTTCAGTTCTGAGACACCGAAGGCAACGTGGGTCAGGCCCACCCGTTGCATCACCCAGGGCAGGGCCGGTGAGACCCTGGAGTCCAAGGGTTGGATCAGCTTGAGGCAGAGACCGGTCGGGGCGCCTAAATAGGCCCAGCGGGTCGCTCCGCCGGCAGCTCCGGAGCCTTGGTCTTGAAGGTCCAAGCCCAAAACATCCCGGTAAAAGGTGATCGACCGATCGAGGTCATTAACGATAATGGCGGGGTAGAAAAGCCTCTCCGGCCGCCCCCGATCAAGGGCTCCCTCCCCCCCGTCGCCGGCGATGATCCTCAGCGGCAAGCCGTCCGGATCTCTTAGGATAACGGCCGGCCGGCCGGGCAAAGGTCCTTCGGCCAGGGCCGATTCCAAGCCGGGCCACTCTTCTCCGGCCGTCTCCGGCCCCCCGGTCCCGCCCGGACCGCGGCCGGTAAGGGCCGCGTAGAGTATCCCGAGCCGGAGTCCGGTCTCTTCTTCCCGGGGAATCACCGGAGGGTTGTTAAAACCGAAGAGCTCCAGGTGTCGGTGAGGGCCCACCGAGAGGTAGATCACCCGGGAATGGAAGTTGGGGATACCCGTTATCTTGTCGACCCACTCCCCTTTTCGCTCCGCATCGCTCAAGACGTCGAAACCAAAGGTCCGCCCATAAAACTTGGTCGAGAGCTCCAAGTCGCTGACGGTCAGGCCGATGTGGCTTAGTCCCAAGATCACGTCATATCTCCGCTCTGATCACCGTTCAGGCGCAGTTTATCTTGTACCCCTCCAACCCCATAGCGGCCTCCATCAAGGCTTCGCTGATAGTTGGATGGGGATGAATGCTGTGGGCCAGCTCCTTGGAGGTGCATTCCAGATTGATGGCCAGGGCTGCCTCGGCGATCAACTCGGTCACCTTGGGTCCGACCATGTGGACCCCGATAATCCGGCCATACTTTTTCTCGGTGATGACCTTGACGAAACCGGGACCGCCCAGGATTCTGGCCTTGCTCGAGGAGTGAAGGGGGAAGCGTCCGATCTCGATCTGGCCGTGGACCCGCCGGGCCTCGTCCTCGTTCAAACCGACGGCGGCGGCCTCGGGGTTGGTGTAGATGCAGCGGGGCGCGGCCGAGTAATCGATCACCTCTTTTTGGCCCATTATATTGTCGGAGGCCACGTGTCCCTCGGCCGTGGCCACGTGGGCCATCATCAGCCCGCCGACGGCATCGCCAACGGCGAATATTCCGTCCACGCAGGTCTCCATGTGTTCGTTGACCTCAATGCCGCGGCGATCGAGCTTGACCCCGATCTCCTTCAGACCGAGCGAGTCGATGTTGGGCCGGCGGCCGACCGCCATCATCACCGTCGCCGCCCTCAAGGTCTTCTTCTGACCATCGACAAGAAAATCAACGGCCTTGTCACCCGGCGAACCGTCGATTCTTTGGACCTTGGCCCCGGTGATGACCCGGACGCCCTGGCTGGTCAGGCTGCCGGTCAGCTCGGCGGACACGTCGGCGTCTTCACCCGGCACCAGCCTGTCCAACATCTCGATGACCGTCACCTCGGCCCCCAACGAATTGAATATCTGAGCGAACTCCAAGCCGATGTAGCCGCCCCCGATCACGACCACGGAGGACGGGATCCGGTCGATATCGAGCGCCCGGGTGGAGTCGATCACGCCCGGGGAGTCCGCTCCCTCGATGGGCAGGCTGCCCGCCACCGAGCCCGAGGCGACAATGAAGGCGTCCCCGCTGATTGCCTGATCGCTCCCTTGGATTCTGACCCGTCGCGGGGTTTCAAAGACGGCCGTTCCCTTAAGCAGCTTCACTTTCCTGAGCTGGCAGAGCTTCTCCACCCCGCCGACCAGCTCACCGACCAACCGGTCCTTGTGCTTCCTGAAACGCGATAGATCCAACCCGAGACCGGTGGCCTGGAGGCCCATCCTGCGCCCGTCTTTTATCTGGTCCAGAAGATTGGCGGCGTGAAGAAAGAGCTTGGTCGGGACACAGCCCCGGTTGAGGCAAACTCCTCCCAGCCGGTCCTTTTCGATCAGGCTGACCTCGGCCCCCATCTGGGCCAGTTTTAGCGCCGCCGGGTAGCCCCCGACACCGCCGCCGATGATTACCACTCGCTTTGGCATGCCCTCGCTCCAGCTTCTTCAACGGTCACAGCAACAGGGAAGGATGCTCAATGGCTTCCTTGAGGTCCTGAAGAAACCCGGCCCCCACCGCACCGTCAACCACCCGGTGATCGACGGCCAGGTTGATCTCGGCCACGGGCCGGATCACGATCTCGCCGTTAACAACCACCGGTCGCTCCCTGGTCCTGCCGATGGACAAGATACCTGTCTGGGGGGGGTTCAAGATCGAGGTGAAGGAGACGATGTCAAAGGTTCCCAGGTTGGAGATGGTGAACGTCCCTCGCTCCAGCTCGGAAAGGTCGAGGCGGCCCTGCCTGGCCCTGTCCACCAGATCCCGGCGCTCCCGGGCGATCTGCCAGATCTTTTTCCGGTCGGCCGACTCGATGGCCGGGACGATCAACCCGTCGTCCAGGGCCACGGCCAAACCGACGTTGATGTCCCGCATGATGTGGACCTCGTCGCCCTCGAGCCTGGCATTGAGCAGGGGATAGTTCATCAGGGTGCCGGCCACGGCCAGGACGAACAAATCGTTCAAGGAGACCAAGGTCCGCCCTTTGGCCTCGGCCCGCTCCCGAAGCCGGGCGATGGTTTTCAGGGCTTCGGTCATGTCCACCTCGGTGCACAGGCTGAAATGCGGAGCGTCGTGTGAGCTTTGGGACAGACGTTGAGCGATGGCCCGGCGCATGCTGTTCATCGGGATAACCTGGGCCACCGCCGGGGCCAGGCCCGAGCCGGCCGCGGAAGGGGCGGCAGAGGGCCGGGTCGGCGGCTTGGATCGGGCCAGGTGGTTCTCCACGTCGGCCAGCCTGATGCGACCCGAACGTCCCGTCCCCTTGACCAGGCCAATGTCGAGGCCGGCTTGGCGAGCCGCCTTTTTTGCCGCCGGCGAGACCAGAACGACCGTCTCCGGTCTCCCGGGACCCACCGGCTGGGCCGGGGGCTGATCCGGGGCTGGGGCCGCGGTCTTGGCCGGGGCGCCGGCCAGGTACCGCTCGTACCGGCTGAGGTCGCTTCCCGCCCCATCCTGGCGAATCAGAGCCACCACCCCGCCCACCGGCACCTCGGCGCCCACCTCGGCCAGAATCGCCTCGATCACACCATCGATCGACGCTTCAATGGCGTAATTGACCTTGTCGGTCTCAATCTCGAGAACGGTCTCGCCCTCAGCGATCGGCTCTCCCTCCGACTTGGCCCAGGCCACGATCTTGGCTTTGGTCATGGTATGTCCCAGGTAGGGAATAGTTACCTCAGCTGCCACAGCTGCTCTCCCTTGAACCCCCAAAGGGGGTTTCATTCCCCGCGGCTTGTCGCGAGGCGCGGATAGTGGTTTCCGCTGATGTACCCCGTTGCTTGCGGCGGGGTGGTTTATTATCCCGGTCGGAAGAGGTCGGACCGGTCGTGGCTAATAGGCCATCATCTCCCTGACCGCCTCGACGATCTTGTTCGCATCCGGAAAGACGTAGTCCTCCAGGGGGCCACTGAAAGGAATCGGCACATTCAGGGCGGCCACCCGAACAATCGGAGCGTCCAGGTAGTCCAATATCTTTTCGCTGACCAGGGAGCCGATCTCGGCGCCAACCCCGCCTCTTTTCGGTCCCTCCTCGACGATGGCCAGCCGGCGGGTTCGTTTCACGGATTCCAGAATCGAGTCGATATCCAGAGGCACCAGGGTCCTGGGGTCCAAGACCGAGGCCTGAACGCCCTCCCCGGCGAGCTCCTCCGCCGCTTCCAGGGCCAGGCCCACCATCCGTCCGATGGCCACGATGGTCACGTCACCGCCTTCCCGCTGGAGCTTGGCCTGGCCGAAGGGGATCAGGTACTCCTCCTCTGGCACCGGTCCGGTTACGGGGTAGAGCTGCTTCCGCTCGATGAATAGAACCGGGTTGTCATCCCGGATGGCGGTCTTGAGGAGGCCCTTGGCGTCGTACGGAGTGGCCGGCACGACGACCTTAAGGCCGGGGACATGGGTGAACCATGAATCAAAGGTCTGGGAATGCTGGGCGGCGAAGCTGCCCCACTTGCCGCCGGGGCTGCGGATTACCAGGGGCAGGCTGACCTGCCCGCCGGACATGTAGCGCAGCTTGGCGGCTTGGTTGCAAATCTGATCCATGGCCATGGGTAAAAGATCGCAAAACTGGATCTCCGGGACCGGCCGCATACCCATCATCGCCGCCCCTACGGCCAAGCCGACGATGGTTTGCTCGCAGATCGGGGTGTCCCAGACCCGCTCGACGCCGAATTCGTCGATCAGGCCCTTGCACACGGTAAAGGCGTAACCCAGCTCCACGTCCTCGCCGTAGGCGAACACCCTTTCGTCCCGGCGCATCTCCTCTGCCAGCGCCTCACGGAGAGCATCGGCGTATGTGATTTCACGCATTATTTCATCCTCTTGTGCGGTTTATCCCGAGTAGACGTCATCCAAGGCGGTGCTGACATCCGGCAGGGGGCTATCCTTGGCGAAGCGAACCGCTTCCTCCACTGCCTCGGCGACCTCCCGGTCGATGCGGGCCACCTCGGCCTCGCTCAATTTGCCCTGCTTGATCAGGAGCAATCTGGGGTCCCGTTTTTTCCAGAGCTCCAACTCCTCTTTGGTCCGGTAGGGCCCGAAAGGCGGATCTCCCCTCGAATGGCCCAAAAACCGGTAAGTCTTGCACTCCAGCAGGGTCGGCCCCTTGCCGCTCCGGGCTCTGGCCACGGCCTTCCTGGCCGCCTCGTAGACGGCGGACAGGTCCATCCCGTCGACGACCTGTCCGGGGATGCCGTACCCTTTGGCCCGCACGGCGATATCCTTGACGGCGCATGATTTTTTCGCCGAGACGCTTATCCCGTAAAGATTGTTTTCGCAGACAAATACAATAGGTAGCCGGTGGATGGCGGCTACGTTCAGGGACTCGTGGAAGGGCCCCCCGTTGGAGGCGTTATCGCCGAAAAAGCAGGCGACTATCTGCCCTGATTTCTTCATCTTAATGGCCGTCCCCACGCCGACGGAGATGGGCATCCCGGCCCCGACGATGCCGTTGGCCCCGAGCATGCCCTTGGCCACATCGACGATGTGCATCGAGCCGCCCTTGCCCCGGCAGCAGCCGGTCGCCTTGCCGAACAGTTCGGCCATCATCGGCTTAAGCCCGGCCCCGCGCATCAGACAGTGCCCGTGGCCGCGGTGGGTGGCTATTACCAGGTCTTCCTCACCCATGGCCTCGGCCACGCCGACGGCCACCGCTTCCTGACCGATGGAGGGGTGAACGGCGCCGATGATCTCGGCTTTCTGGAAAAGCTCATCCACTTTTTTTTCGAAAAAACGGATGGTCATTAATTTCTCATACAGCTCAAGATACTTTTCCTGGGACCAGTCCGGAGTTTTGTTCATCTTCCCCTCGAAAAATTATTGGCTATTTATCCTAATGGTTGGTCTCTGCGGCTCACCGGCCAACGAATATGTCCGGGAGCCAAAGGGTGATCGGCGGAAACAGGATCATCATGATCAACACGGCGATCAGGATAAGGAAGTAGGGGACATAGGCCCGGCAAAGAGTTATGAACGGGATGTTGAACATGCTGGAGACGACGAAGATGTTGATGCCCACCGGAGGGGTCAGGTAGCCGATGAAGAAGTTAAGTAAAAATATTTGTCCGAAGTAAATATCATTTATCCCGTATTTTGTGTACATCTCCTGGAGGACCGGCACCAGAATCACTGTCGCCGAGGTGACGTCCATAAGGCAGCCGGTCACCAGGAGGAAAAAGTTGACAATACCCATAAAGACCCATTTGTTGTGAACAAACTGGAATACATAATTCGCCCAGGTCTGGGGAATTTCTTGCAAAGTCAGATAGCGGGCCAGGACCATGGCTCCCGAAACCAGGAAAAGGATAACCGCGGTGGTGAGGCCTGTCTCGATGGCCAGGGCGGGGAGTTCCTTGATTTTGATGCCCCGGTGAACCAACAATTCGATGATGATGGCATACCCTGCCGCGGCCGCCGCAGATTCGGTAACGGTAAAGACACCACCGTAGATACCGCCAAAAATGATTACCGGCATCCCCAAGGCGGTCAGCCCGTTTTTTACCGAGGTGGCCATTCCCTTAAAATCCGGTCGCTGGAAGCTGCGATCCGGGAAGTATTTGCGGCTGACCAGGAAAATATAAGAAATGAACAAAACGACAATGATAACCGCCGGCATGACCCCGGCCAGAAAAAGCTTCATCACCGAAACTTCGGCAACCAGGGCGTAGATGATATCCGGAATTGAGGGCGGGACCAGCATCCCCAGCAAAGCGCTCGGGCCGAGGATTCCGGCCACGAAGACCTTTGGCCAGCCCCGGGCGACAAGGGCCGGATACATGATGCCGCCGATGGCCGCCAGGGTGGCCAAATCCGAGCCGGTGATGGAGCCGAACATGGCGCAACCAATGACCATCGACATGGCCATGCCGCAGGGCACCCATCCTACGAAAGACTCTGCGATATCGAGGAGTTTTTGGGCCAGAGTGCCCCTGGCCATGACCGTCCCGGCCAGGATAAAATAGGGAACGGCCGAAAAGGAGTAGGACCGGATATTGTAGTACAGGTTTTGAGCGACCACGCCGATGGGGATGTCGGCTACAAAAAAGTATACCCCCATGGAAACGGCGATCATGGCAAAGGCCACCGGAACGGAAGTGAAGATTAAAAGAATCAGGACCAGAAATACAATCAATCCTTCCATGGCCGGCCTTCTTTTCTGCCTCTCCCCGATCCTTTCGGTTATTAAAAAGTTATTGCCATATTTGACTAATTATATTTCCGGTTGCTTTTGTCCCCGCTCGGCCCGGGCCATCGTTGCTCCCAGCCAACCCAATCAAGGTGTACTCAGCCTGGTGGCGTCCTTATCAACCTCGCCCGGGCTCTTGATCAAGTTTCTGAGGCTCTCGACCAATCTGAAGATGGCGGTGAAGTAACCGACCGGCATAATCAGCAGGGGTACATAAACGGGCAGCCACCACATGGAGGTGGTCCGCTGATCACCCTCCCAGAGTTGGTAAAGGAACTCTATGGCGAAAATGAAGATGACCGACATTACGACCAGGGCGATGACGTCGGCATAGATATTCAGTCCCCTTTTTGCCCTGGGCCAAAACTGGATCACCAGGTCCACTCGTAAATGGGCCCCGCGCCGGACAACGGCGCCTATTCCGACCGTGATTACCGTTAATAAAAAAAACCCGGCCACTTCCTCAACAAAACCCAAAGAGCTGTTGATGACATACCTGAAGAAAACGCCGGCCACCGAAATAACGATACTCGATAGTACGCAGACTGTAAGAGTGACGTTCTCAAACAACTCAATGCCTTTGGAGATGGTCATTTTTTTCTCCACCGCACCGCCCTCGGTTTATTGCCCCTTCCCACCGGGTGACCGCTTAGCTCGAGCCGGGCAAGGGCTGTAACCTGTTGCTCCCCCTGAAAAACCGGTAAACCAGGTTCCTTCAGGGGGAGCGCTGGTCCTACTGGCCTAAGACCTCCTTGTCGTAGTCTCGCCCAACTGATTTGAAAACCGTCTGCAAGAAGGCCCGGCCGTCGCCAGACTTGGCGTCGATCTTTTTCTCATGGGACAACCAAACCTTGTTGCTCGCCTTGACAAACTCGTCGATCTCGGCGTCGCTGGGAGTCCAAATCTTCATCCCATGCTTTTCTTTAAGCTCCTTGATCGCTTGATCATCGAATTCCTGCATCTGCTTTTGTTGCCAGGCACAAGCCTCTTTAGCCGCTTCCAGGACCGTCTTTTTCATTTCGTCGGACAGGGCGTTGAAGGACTTTTCCCTGACCCAGAATATGTGGGCCGCGGCAAAGTGATTGGTCAGGGTCATGTTGTTGACCACTTCATAGAACTTGCCGGCCGGGACCATGCCCGCCGGAGCGGTGAACCCCTCGACAACACCTTGCTGGCAAGCCTGGTAGACCTCGGGCCAGGGGGTCATGGCCGCGTTGGCCCCGAAGGCCTCGAGCGTCTCTTTGATGCTGTAAATGCCGGCCGTCCTCAACTTCCGACCCTTCACGTCCCCAAGGTTCTTGATCGGCGGATCCTTGTAGACGAGGACATCAAAGCCGTACGGAATCCAATCAACACCAATGATTTCGTGGTCTTTCTTAAGACAGTCCAGAATGAGATTGGCACCTTCGCTGCCGACCCAGACGTCCATGAAGGTCTTCCAATCGCGGATAAGATAGGGGCAGAACATGGTCGTGGCCTTGGGGTTAAGCGTCCCAGCCAGGGCCGCGCTGACCGTGGCGAACTGGAGGGTATTATTCTTCAGCTGACTGATAATGTCAGCCTCGCCACCCACCTGTCCGCTGTGGAACCATTTCCCGGTGAACTTGCCGCCGGTCTTGGCCTTCATGATCTCGAGGAACTTGGGTCCGGCCTGGGCGTAGGGGTGGTTGATATTACCGGCCGTGGCCCCTTTCCACTCAAGTTCGTCTGCCGCCATGGCGGCCAGGCTCCAACCCGTGCAAAAGCTAAGGATGATTAAACAGACCAAAAGATGCTTCTTTGTCCGCATGACTCCTCCCCCATCAAAGTAGTTTATGGATGACCCGACCAAACCGACCTTCCTCCTTGTTTCGTCTCCTCGTTGTCAATTGATTTGTGATTTTCAGTGCTTCTGAATCAATTCGATGTGGACTCCGTTGAACTCTTCGGCCTTGAAAAAGACCACCCGGGATCCTCTGGACCCCGAGATCACCTTGCCCCACTCGAAAGTGACGCCCTTTTGACTCAGTTCTTTGAATACCTTATCGATGTCATCCACCTCAAAGGCCAGGTGGTGGATGCCCTCCCCCCTTTCCTTGATAAAATCAGCGGCTAAGCCGCTGGCCGCTTCCACCAGTTCGACCTTGACCTCGCCAATGGGCAGGAACGCCACCCGGGTGGTCGCCCCTTGGACGTCGAGCTCCTCCGTCTCTTCCAACTTCAGGCCGAGCAACTCCTGGTAGGGACGGAGGCTTTCCTGCAGGTCCTTGACGGCAATTCCGATATGCTCAAGCTTGTTGATCATTTCCCCTCCCGCAGAAACATTTATGGCTGCGCGGATCTCAGCCCTAGTTCGACCCTCTTTCCTCCCAGGCCCCGATCTAACTATCACATTGTTAAAGATTAAAGATTATTTATTTTTGCATGTCAAGCTTTTTCTCGCCGTCCCGCGGGAGGATGGCGTATTAGTTTTTAATAATCTTTTAATCGATAATTTATTATAATTATGTCTCTTTTAATCCATGGTCGAGATTGACTCAAGGTGGTTGACTTGTCTTTTCGAATCGTATATGAAGTAATTAAGGATGCGGTTGAATTTAAGAAACGAGAGAGGTGGAATAGCGTGAGCGGGAGAGTGAGCAAGGTGGCCGGAACCAACCGGGAGCCTATTAAACCGATAGTGAATATTGATTATATTATTAAAATTAGAGATATGCTCTGGGATCGACCGAGAGACCTGCTCTTGTTCGATTTTTGCATCAGAACGGGCCTGACCTTGAAGAATATCCTCCGCCTGAAGGTAGCTGATCTTCATAACGTTCAAGTCGGCCAGTCGGTTCGAGCTTTTAAGGAATTTGGAAAATCAAACAACAATTCAGTGATAATGAGTGAAGCGCTTTATCAATCCTTTCAGAGGTACGTGGAGGTGTTGCGTCCGGAGCCAGAGGCCTACCTCTTCAAGTCCAGAAAAGGCCTCAAGCCGCTCAACGTCTCCAGTGCCTCGAATATGATCAACCGCTGGTTTGAGGCCATAGGGTTGACCGGCTTGAGCGGTGTGAGCTCGTTGAAGAAGACTTGGCAGCTCCATTTTGCAGGTCCGGCACCCACGGAAGATGAGCGGGTCAGCCCGCCCAATACTTTTGAGCAACTGAGACCGATTCAGGCGGGAACCAGAACCCTGTGGGAAAGAATCTACCGGGAGCTGCTGTCGGCGATCATCGCCGGTCGAATCCGGCCCGGGGACAAGTTGAATATGGAGATCATCGCCGGGCAGATGGAGGTCAGCCTCATGCCCGTGCGTCAAGCCATCCAAAGGTTGGAGTCGATCGGCTTTGTCAGGACCCAGAAAAAGAAAGGGACCGTGGTAAACAAACTGTCTCTTGATAACTTTTCCGAAATCTTTGAAGTCCGCCTATCCTTGGAATCCTTTGCCACCCACAAGGCCTGCCAAAATATCAGCCAGCAGAACCTGGACGAAATGGAAAGGCTGCACGAGCTGTACGCCGGGGCCAGGCAAAACAGCGACGTGGAGGAATTCATCAAGCTTAACAGAGCGTTTCATTTCTCGCTCTACAGCTACTCCCATAACCCCACCCTGCTGAAAATGATCAATGAGTTGTGGGACAAGGTCAGCCCGTACTTGCACCTTTTGTTGCGAGACGTAAAGGGTTACCGCCGGGATATGTCCTTCAGTTGCCACCAAGAAATATTGGATGGACTGCGTCGGCGTGATCCGGACAAGGTCGTCAAGTGGGTCAGAGCCGACCTGACTCAGGGAGCTGAGAAGCTGGTCAAGGCCTGGCAGCATAAGAACACCTCACGATATCTCAAATGACTTGGGTTAAAGGGCCGGATCCCCTCGTAATGCCGGGTCAAGCTGGGTTCATGCCTGAACGGGTTTTAAGCGCGCGGGTGCGGGACGTTGGTCTGGATAACTCTGAGGATCACTTATCTCGAGCCTGATAGGGGGATGAGCGTGTTTGGCTATCACGGACGCATCCTGAACATCGATGTTTCGATGAGAAGCTCTCAAATCGAAACGTTCGGCCATGAATGGGCCCGGATATATTTGGGGGGCAACGGTTTTGCGGCCAAAATC